>Ga0307509_10003764_pt1 | contig 22576 bp, 15 predicted proteins | sample 10_EM_MG_FD_202245 | JGI IMG/M metagenome (GOLD analysis project Ga0307509, IMG submission 202245) | Populus trichocarpa ectomycorrhiza microbial communities from riparian zone in the Pacific Northwest, United States - 10_EM | ecosystem: Host-associated > Plants > Roots > Unclassified | place... | reverse complement strand
TGGATCGTTTTGATGTGCTGATATCAAAAATGATTTTTAAAAAATAAAAAAACATCATTGGCATGTATTTCGGCACGAAAAGCTATTTGAAAAGCAACCACTACCACACTCCCAAACACCCTCTTAATCTTTTAGAGCTGAGAGGTTTTAGGTAAATAGGCCTTGAGTTTAAATCTAAATATTTTTTACAAAATAAGTTTTAAATCAATCTAGAGGAAATGTTTATTCATGAAGAACTATTTCTTCCAATTAAAATTTGAACTTGAATTTTGTCTATGAAAAATCATTTATTTCAGCTCATTTTTGTCTAAGACTAGAGTATGAATATTAACATTTTTTCCGGAGAGTTTTGTTGCAAATTTGAATAGTTTTTTTAGCTGAAAAAATATAGATTTATGCCATTATTTATAATGATAAGAATTAATTATTCAATTTTTTGGCTTTTAAAATCCACCATAAAAAAAAAAGATGAAGGAAGAGTTTCACATAAGTTCTTACTAGATTTTTACATGTTTTTCCTGACATCATCTTAGAGTTTTTTCTTCTCTTTGTATGCTTTGGTTTTCTTTCAAAATCCAAAGCTTAGATTTATTTTATTGAGATATGTTTTAGTTATATAATTTTTAGTTCAAATATCTTGTTTAAAAATGTATTTAAAATAAGATGACGGTGTTGAAATCTTGAAAGATATATTTTAAACATACTAGTTGTACAAATAAAAAATAAAAAATCTTTAAAAACAAATGATTCAGCATTAACAATAAAAGTTTCATACCTTTAAAGTGCTTCAACAAATAATTATATTTCTTTATTTTAATTAAAATATAGATATTGTTATTATTAGCATACATGCTAGAACTTTGAATTAACATCAATTATAAATTTAAATGTATGCTTAATATGCATGCTAGAATTATATTATTATATCTGTGTTGTAAGCATATTTGCAATGAGTTATTATTTTCCAAACTTGTAGATTTAAACTTGTATGAAATCTAAATTTTATTTGAATATTTTTTACTTTTAAATATTCTTGGTGTGATAAACTAAATATCCTTTATTTACTAGTCTAATATAAATATTAAATATTTGGAAAACAATTATAAGACATCGAATTTTGTTTATCTTATAAAATACAAAATCCACATATAAGTATCTCATGAAAGCTCCCAAAAACAATAATGAAGGGTTTGCTGCTAATGTGTGGGTTTGTGTATATAATGATGACATTGTACAACGACCGAAGATCCGTATAAAAATATCGATGAATGTTAATGCTTGGTTCTATTATTCTATTGTTCTTGATTTTTTATTTTTTTATTAGTTTTTTTTTTACATTTTTAGAATTTTGGTGATCAAAATAAATAGCCAAGATACTTATAAATCAAAATATTTGGATTGAGCTGGTGTTCCTTTTTATCTTACTCCAATTTGCACTATGGATCATTTGAGAGTGGATCGTGAAGATTCATTGGGCAGGCAAGAAATTGAATTGGAAATGCTTCGGCCATGGCCACTCTTTCAGAGTAACTCGAATTTTTCTTTTTTGTTAAATAGTATCGAATTACACAGAAAAAGGTAAACATCAGCATGAGTTGATCTTATTCCTTTCCCTATTTCTAAAAGCTGCGTACAAAAGATCCTGTGCAAAACCTTTCATTCCTTTGAATTCAAACATCTGCTAATATGGTTGAGAGGATTCGACGCAAAGATCTACTTTATTCCCCCCCTCTTAGGCTGGGCTCTGCATTCTCAGGTGGTCCAACATTATTTCCTTATGATGCATGAGTTCAAGCAGCTTTCTGAAAATGGTAAAAGAGAGTTCATCAGTATGGTGCCAGTCCAGAAAGAAAGATGAGCGGTAACTTGATTTGGTCCTCCTGCTAAGGCAGCGACAAATGGTGTCTTATCTATGTGAAAAAACGCCAGTTTATCAGAAACGCAAGCCATAAGCATGGAAATCAGGCCCGCTGAATATACTATCAGAGTAGCAGTAGCCTAAGATAAGAGCTGGCTTCCATCTCTGCTACATATTTGGAAGGCATTCGTCAATGCCTCTTCAACATAAACCACTGTGCCTGAATCATGATTTTTTCTCTGAAACCAGACCCAGCGACATTGCATATGGCAGAGCTAGTTTTTTTCTCTGAAACGGCTATTATATTTATATGGTGACAGTCAAAGTGCAAATGAAAGGTTGTTTCTGTATTTCTCCTTTTCCTTTCCATTGACAACAACGTACTGCATCGATCTACTCTCAACTTACGAAAATATACTTTATCATATCTGATTTTTTTTGCTTAAAATTTCAATTTACTCCTATTTACCAGATCATTTTAAAAAAAAAAATCTTAAATTTTCATTCTGTTCCCATTCCCGTGTAGTTCTTTCTTTATTTTTAAGGGAAAAAAAAGTGTATTAGCAAACTGATCCACGGCCTCAAAATTTGAAACTAGATCACTCTGAAGCCCAAGCCCATTTATCTGCGTTAGACCGAGCAAAATATGGACTGGACCAATAGCCCAAATAACTGGGAGAACTCTGATGTTGCAGGGCCGGCGAAGACAGGACCAGGGGAGTGAACATGGTCTCTAATGGCAACCCAAACTTTGAAATAAAAGGCAAAGCCCATTTCAGTGCTTAAGACCGAACAAGATATGGACTGGACCAATTGCGCAAAGTTCATTACACCTTCTGGTTCGAAGTATTCTGTAACTTGGATCAAACGCTAAAACCCTAGACAAGAACCAACGGAAATTCCCTTCCCTTTTCAATTTTAACCCAAAATTTAGGTAAATAGAAAAAATCAGAGCACAAATGGAAGGTGGGGGTGGTCGTAATGGCAAAGAGAGAGAAGAGGAACAAGACGGCATGTCCGTACATTCTCCATGCAAAGCTCCTCCTTCCTCTGCTTCCTCTCTTCCCAAGGTCTCTCTGTCTCTTTCCCATACGTATATTTTTTTTTGCTTGTGGAATTTTAATTGGAGCTGGAAATATTTATTCTTTGGGGTTAATTAGGAGCAATCACAGGTGGAATTGGAGCTAAGACTCTTAGAAGCTCTGGAGATCTACCCTCCTGTCAAACTAAGAGGCAGGTTCTTCAATTTTCCTCTTCAGTTTTATCTCAATTCGCTCGATTGTGGGGTATTTGATTTTTTTTTAATGAACTTGAATAGGAATTGTGTTGTTGTGTCATATTTCCTGTAGTAGCATTTGTATGGATTAAATTAATAGAGTTGAATGGGAAATGCACATTGCTTGTATGATGAACATGTCAGTGGGGCTACCGGAACAGCGCATTATGTGATTATGTTATGATGCTATTTGTTGGGAGTTTTGAGGGATCTGCTTCATTTGCTATCATTTACTGGTGATAATATTTTGGTCTGAAAGCTTTTGTTCAGGAGATTTGCGGTTTGGTATCAAGACTGTTGAGGAGTTATTTTGTTTTGATGATAGAATACAAATACTTTCTATGTGAGATATATAATGAGACAAATATAAGTCATCTAGCAATTAATTCACATGAGTTATTAATGAGACAATATATATATATATCTCTAGTTCCACTTTTCTTTTATTCTCTTTTTTATTTTAAGAGTTAAGCAAAACATTTGAAAAATTCTTTTCATGCAGGCATGCATCGCCACTTTGTACTTTATGGTCTCATGGAATTTCTTCGGAGAAGGTTGTTCTGTCTCTAACTCTGTTTCCTTTCTAAAAGTTTCCATTTACATGCTCTGACACATTGATCACTCGATCACAGCTTTGATCGGCAATTTTCTCCCGATGAGGTTTTGCAGTTGCTGGACCGTTTCTACAACATTGAAATGCTGGTATTTAATTTCAATGATATTTTTCATTTTCATTGTGGATTTCAAAACAGAAAATAATTCATTTGAATGCTATCCTACTACAAATTCATTTCAAGTAAAATGTAGGAGATTTTGATGCGTATATGAATTGATAAATGTCTCAGCTCTGCTGGATGCTAAATTTGGCTCGCTTCATTGCTGACCCTGTATTGTTTTGTATAGAAGGAATAGTGCACGAAATCTTAAAAGTATGTCTATGAAATTAGATGATGACATATAATTTGCAACCGGTGAAAGATCACAGTATTCACAATCAAGTATTTTAGTCTATGCCTTGCGAATATTGTGTTTTTCTTGCTTTCTCTTTTACACATCATCCCTATTTTCTTTATGAGAACATATAATGTGTGCAATGATTTTGGCTTGTTTCTGTCAAGTTTCAGAAACCAGATGATGAAGAGGCAGAAATTCTGAATCACGAGGAAGATTTTTCCTTGCCTCAAAGTTATTTTGTCAAGGAAGAGTGAAATTGATAATTTTGAACTACATCTTTTTTGGACTCCTTGCACAACAATCCTAGCTGGGAGCATATTTATTGATCACATTACAAATCCAAAACTGGGGCAAAGTTGAGAGGAGTCGGTGTTGCTTAGAATCTCTGGAAGGCCATTGTAATGATCCTTTTAAATTCCCCCCCTCATGACTCGTATAGTAAGATAAATATGTAAATTTTAGTTAATATAGTTTCATTTACTTTCCACTATCATTTCCAGATATTCTGTTTTTTGAAGACGGCAGGGACAAGGTTGGGTGAGGGTCAAACAATAATGAGGACAAGTGCGTTAGGAATATAGGATGCATTTTCTTGTCTATTGATTTCTAGTTTCAATCAATTGACATTCTGCTCATCCCAAAAGAGGAGATTCGTGTGGAGTAAGAAGCTGAAGAATTTGGTAATTTCCTGGTGTGTGCAAGCGCCGTCCATACATTAAAATAACTGCAAAAGTACAATAGAAATGGGTGAGTACCTTTTTACATTGTTCTGCCTTGTATTTTGTATTTAAAAGGTTTTTTTAATATTAATATTAATATTAATATTATGTTTCTATCATTCTCTAAACCTTCCGTCAGCTGGTGTCATTGATGTTGTTAAAAATTAACATGACATGTTCATACAATATTATATTTTTGTTAATGTATATTTTGGTTCTTTGATTTTTTTTAAAAAAATTTACTTTGGTCTCTATGTTTTTTTACTTACAAAGAAGTCCTTAATTGTAAGTTTTTTTGGTCATCATAATTTACAATAAATATAATTTAGTCTATGACTTGATTTTTTTCCAATTAAGTTTCTATATGTAATTTAAATGAGTTATGAGTTAATACATAAGGTAAAAGATAAGTGAATTTAAATAGATATGTATGTTCAAAAAATGAAACTTTTATTTCATATAGTATTGTATATCTACTACAATAAATTTTCTTTTCTTTTCTTTATTTTCTTTTAAATTGTTTCCTTGCTTTTAACTTGAAAAAATTGAAGGAAAAAAAAACCATAATAGATATATGATATTATAGGGATGAATTATATCTTAAAGTAATAAGTTAGTTCGTGAACTTCTTGATAATTTTTATTTGATTAGATCAATTGATCTTTGATGTGATTATTTTTTATTATTGTGATCGATATTATTATTTAATTGAATTTTTATTTCCTATAATATTGTGTATCTATTTTGATAATTTTCACAAAGCTTACGATTTTCTGTATAAGAACTTATTTGAAAAAAACAAATGAGGGACTAAATTGTATTTATTAAAAAACTCAACGCTCTTAAACGACTCTTTTGTAAAAAGGTGTTTACTATAAAAAGTAATTATAAGACTGCATGACTTGCTCCCACGCCTTTTACCTAGCGTATTAAAATGAACGAACGTGATATTAACATATTAAAATTATAATGTATTAAAATGAATTTTTAAAATTTTTATTTTAGTATTAACATATTAAAATTATAAAAAAATAATACGTATAATATCAATTTGATTTTTTTTTCAAACAATAAGCATAAAAAAACAGAAGTGGAAGCACACTTCCAAACACACAGCAGCCTTATGGGAAAAAAATATTTCTATGGGATATTTAGAGATTTAGGAGGAAAATATCTATATGCGAAGAAAAGCCTCATTCCTATACGAAATTTTTAATGGAATGTTTGGGAGTAAGGTTCTTTCTGTTTTTAAATACTTTCTAAAGATGTTTTTTTTTTTAAAAAAAAATAAAATAATATTTTTTAATGATTTTTAATAGTTTTGATTTGTTAATATTAAAAATTTTATAAAATTCATTTTAATACATTACAATTTTAATATGTTAATACTAAAATGATTAAATAATTTATTTAACCAGTGAGTTAGAATGATTTTCATATTATCTTTTAACATTCAGATTTTTTTAAAAAAATCATAAATAATTTATTTTTCCGTGCACATGCATCAATCAATATACAAAAAAATCAAAAAATGAAAAAAAAAAAAAAGTGCAGCAACATAGACTTAAAAGGCCAGCTGGACGGATAAATAGCAGAAGGTAAAACAAAGGAAGTCCCCGATTCTGATACGAAGCTTGCAAGAACAACGAATAATAATAATAAAAAAAAAAACGAAAATCTCTGTTTAAAATAAAAGAAAGGAACTAAAAGGAATAGCAATTGATCATTCTTATCATCAGCTTTTGGTGGGATTCAAAAAGATCAATGGCATCAAAAACTTTCAAGATTGTTCCATCCAATCCCTTTTTCAGGAAAGATAACAAAGAGATGCCGCTTCTGCAAAGTAGTTTAACATCCGCTTGCCATGTGCAGGGTTCTCTCAACTCTCCCTCAGTGCTGAAAGGAAATTACAATTTTTGCAGGGCAGTGGAAAAGAATAAAAAAAAACCAGAAGGTATACGAGAACTAACCTCTCCTTCGGCAGGCTTTTCCCTTGATCCTTCACCTTTGAAGTTATCATCACCTACATGATGCAACTTGTCTGAGATGAAGTTTAAGACGTACGTGTTTTAAAACATAAATTAATGGAAAATCAACCAACGGTATGCCTTGATGTAAGCCAATCTAAGAAACAGAGATTCAGAATTCGTCCCTTACTGGGGCCAAAATACGAGTGGCCAACAAAATGGTGGCACATCTATCATCTGTGAGCATGCTAACATCCATCATGTTAAAATCTTATTTTAGTTGACAAGAACAGGCTGGTCCTCCTCTCCTCTATTTTTCAAGGATGAGTATCAACAATTTGGTAACGACATTTTTTTCACCAGCATAATGTAATGCTACTAAACCTCGGTTTCTCAATTCTCATTCAGTTTATAATGTACCTCCATCTTCAGGCAAGTCAGAAGTCCAGAGAGTGAGGTTATCTCTCAACAACTGCATGATTAAGGTGCTGTCCTTGTATGATTCCTCACTCAAAGTATCCAACTCTGCAATTGCCTCATCAAAAGCTTGTTTGGCTAGATGGCAGGCCCTGCAAGTATTAACATTAAAAATTAGATCGTTAGAAAGTCATGAACACAGGATAATACAATTTGGCAGCATTAGATTGCAAAAAAATATAATCTAACATACCTCTCCGGAGAATTCATGATCTCATAGTAGAAAACAGAAAAATTAAGGGCAAGGCCAAGACGAATTGGGTGGGTTGAAGGCAGATCAGTGCTTGCAGTGGCAGAAGCAGCCTAAAAGAGAAATGGAAACACGAGGAGCATATCAAATGATGACAAAATTAGAGAATGCCAAATAAATGGATTACATATTTATGAAATATAAACTAAAGTAACATGCCTCGTAACCCTTTAATGACAGTTCGGCTGCCTCCTTCCTTTCTTGATCAGTCTTGAACTCAGCTAGATAGCGGTAGTAGTCACCTTTCCTGAATTCATGGATGCCAAGACCCGGTATTAAGAATATAAAAAATAAAAAGCAGGCCTTTATAGATCACTACTTTCATGCCTTCTTACATGTAATACTGCTGTGAACTACTTAACTGAGAACATAATAAATCATTACACAGTTCACGAAATTGCTGCTGCTTGGACGTGTTGATAAGCAGGAGCAGGGGATGAAAAAGCAAAAAGAGTATTATAAACCTTTTGTGCACCACTTGTCCAAGAGCCAGGAAAAGTAACTAGTCATCAGATGAAGAAAAACATACCCCCTTTCCATTCATGTATATAAATAATGTGATGCAAATAGCAAAAAGATACATATAGGATCGAGGATAAAAGTGCTATAAAAGATCATCTCTAAAGGCCAACGTATATAACTCACATCTTGTAGTAGAACACGGTTGCTTCTCCTGAGGTAGAAGAGGGGACGAGATACTCATCAATGATGGACAGGATGTCATTGCAAATCTTGGAGAGTTCATCCTCTACCTTCTGGCAGTAACCCTTAATCAGTTTAACGTTGCTGTCATTTCCTTTAGATTCTTCCTTCTGCTCAATTGAAGACATAATCCGCCAAGAAGCTCGCCTAGCCCCAATTACATTTTTGTATCCCACCGAAAGGAGGTTCCTCTCCTCCACCGTCAGTTCACAATTAAGTTTGGCAACTTTTTTCATGCTCTCAACCATTTCTGTTCCGTCAATATTAAGATGTTACAGATTTCAGATAATCTGGAAAATGGGCATAAATTAAATGAAAATGTCTATCTCTGGGAAAATATAAATTTTTTTCTAAAAGAAAAAGACCCAATTATCCATTAAAAAAAAACCAAAGCATGTACTCGCAAAAACAATGAAGAAGCGAGTAAGATATAAATTAAAGTTACCATCATAGCGCTCAGCCTGCTCAGCGAGCTTGGCCATGTAAACGTGAGTCTCTCTCTCCTTATCGGTCGACATTGTAGTTTAATTTTTGAGAGAGATATGATCGATCAGATCACAATGTGTTCGCAGACAAATCAATAATCACCAGAGAGAATTTTTTGTAGAGGTCTGAAAGCAAAGAAAAGGGAGGCGTGCTTTAAATAGAAATTTAGGAGCGACTGGAGGGGAGGAGAAATAACAGATCTGAACCGTAAGTTGGGTTCGGAAAGAGGAACCGCGCTTTTCGTGATTTTATTTCCTACCATAGCTTGGATGTATTCAATCCTTTCTGTCGGAGGGGTCCTTTCGAGATTTTACAGCTACACCTGTTTCTTCTTCTCCACTTGTATCTCCTTTCATATATATATATATATATATATATTTGTTGTCCAAAGTATTTAAAAATATAAATATTTGAAAAAAATTCCTTCGATTCAAGTGAATATTATAAAAAAATATCTTTTATAATATCTGATAGAAATATGATTTTATACACAAAAATATAAAAAATAACATTTTACTTGTGACTTATGGTCGGTGACGAAACGCACGTGTTAATATGTTGTTTATATGTTTTATATAGCAGAAATATCATATTTAATCGCCACTTTAATATTTCATGCTAATCTCTTGGTAATCACAAGTTAATCACAAAATTAATTAGAGAGTTGTTTAGCGTTGAGTCTTCACTCTTCATGCAGAATGTAGAATTTGCTTTTATTATTGGTTCGATCAATTACACTAGGCATGGGCTCCCACATACATGTAGTGGTGTCATGGAGAAAATGAATAAAGAAGAAGGATACATCAACAAAATACATGTCAATTTAATCTTGAAATTAAATTATTTTTCTGTTTTCAAGCAATTAGAATTAGCATATTTAGCAATTGCACTTATCATCTTTTTTCTAAAATAATCTTGAATGAACTGTGTTTATTAAGAAAAATGATTGAATTTCGAGTGAGTTTGGCTTTGTATTTTTCATTGTTTTATACTTTTTATTGATTGAATTTTAAAAAATAAAACTCAGGGAACTTGACTTTTTATTTTTATTTTTTAATCAAATATGACATTTATTAGGGTTTTTTCTCTCTCAAAATAAAATTTATATATATATATATATATATATATATATATATATATATATATATATATATATATATATCATGCGAAAGATTTTAGAAGGAGTTAATTGACAGATATTCCGCACCTTTAAGGCGAAATTGAAGTTTAAAAAAAAACAATTTTTTTTTGCTAACAAAAGGATCTTATTGATAACTGTAGGAAACATTAGGAGGATAACCGATAGAAAATAAACTTTGAGGACGATTGCTCACACCCTATCCAGCAAACAATATATATATATATATATATATATAGATTCAATGAAACAAGAGAAAATCCCTTTATCTGTTTTCTACCCTGAATAGGAAGGCTGAGAAAGGGGATCGGAAAAAAAAGAAGTGTACTGGGTCAGGTTCTTGGAGGTCTCACAGAGTCACACAGCCCCAAATCCCAAGAAGGTCAATGCTTCTTCTAATCTTCTGTTTACGCTTGTTAACAAAACAACTAATAATCTTTATCTAAATTTATATGAATAGTGAAAAATATTAATATAAATGTTTTAATTGTTTGTTAATACATTTGTCCTGTAACTTAGCTGCCTAGAACATGGGTTTAAGTGAGGTTGCAGGTTCAAACAATGGTGGGAGCAGTACCATGACATGTTTTCAATTTTTTTTTTTTTTTTTTTGAAAAAGAAAGATGAGAAAAAAAAATAACTCATAATAAATTTTTATTTTTTTTTATTTTTGATATTAACATATTAAAATCATTTTAAAACATAAAAAAATAATTTTAAATAAAAATAAATAAATTTTTACTCAGTGCTTTCCAAATATATTTACCAAAGCCACATCACTGCCATCACAAAAACTACTAAATCTCACATGCAGTGCATGCAATTAATTTTGAGTGTCTGATAGTAGAATTCAGGTCAATCAGATTTTTGAGAATTCTCTGTTTTCTTTTTCACTTCCCCTCTCCTCTCTTTATAAACACATTCACTTGAGAATTTTCTGAATTGAACAACTGCGCAGGGATCACAGAGAAAAGAAGAAAAAGAATAAATTTGTAATTATCATTTCCTGGCAGTGTGATACAATGTATCGTTCAATACAGTGCCCGATACTAAAACAATTAAGAAATTAACACTCAAAAAGAATTAAAAAAAGAAATAAGGTGATGAAAGAATTGCTACAAATGCCATGACAAAAAATTGGAATGCTTCGCAGCCCACTTCTGGAGCACGCCTTTCTTCTAATATACAGCCCACTCTTCCCCTATATTTGTTCTAGTCATTGAACTCGACCCCAGGCATTTATAGCACAGGGATGCTGTCAAAAGTATTCGTAATCTGGCAATAACAAGAGCATTACAATCAATTCTAAGGCACGACCTCTGTTAAATCCCAAGAGAACAAAAAAAAAACGATTTTTCTGAAGCATGCAAACTGAACTGTAATTTATAGCAAAGTTTTTTAAAGCCTGGGTTTTTCTCCCAGTTAACTCCACTATAGTTAACTATTGAACTCAATCATTAATGCATATAGACACAAATCCCTTGTCTTTTCAACCGACTCTAGAAGACCTTGATTTTATTTTGGGAAGAACAAGAGGCTTGTATCTACTATTAATCAGTCACAACTGAACAATGAAGGATAGGGATTCTTTTTCACCAAGAAACTCTGCAGCCCTGATTGGCTGCAAGTTCTGTTATAGGTCTTTAGCAATGAAAAAAACAGATTTGAGTAGGTGATTGGACCGATCATCATGAGCACTGATTACCACTGAGCAGTAACCACGCCTACAAAGCGTTGGCTGCCAAGCTCAACCCAAAAGGAACTTCTGTTTACAAGTACATGTTACCAAGTGTTTATGGAGTTTATAATGAGCAAGCTGCTTAGGGTCTTCTGTTTTTGTGAGAACCAGCACAGACATAAACTGAGCTGAACCTCAAACTTCAATTGTTTGCCCCACCGTGGGGCTAGGACTCAAATCCTCACCCCTCTTGTTTAGCAAGCAAGGGTACCAGCGAGCCACAAGGCCATTGGTGAAATGTATACCATATTAGACAAAACATTACTGCCTAAAGTTTTATTTGTCCAATTTTCAAGAGAGATTAGATGAGTTACCAGAGCAAGAACATGTACACTTTCATGGTGATGGGACTTCTGTTGCTAGATCACTCATTTTTTCATAAATGGTTTTTGGCAAACAAGTAGCCGCTGGTCACTGCCATTATCTAGGTCAATCACCCTTGCTTCCCAATGTATCTGCATAGCAAGTGCTCGTGCCATCTCAATAGCTCCCAATTTATCAGAAAATATAACCCATCCCTGCAATAAGACCAGAAAAAAAAAACAGAAAACAAAGGAAGACAGAAAACAGAATTAGAAAATGAGGAAAAGCAGCCAAGCACCACAGGAAACAAGGAACAACATCAATGCATTCTAAAATGGGATGGGATTTCTTCTTGTTGTTTTTTACCTTTATTTTTTAAGCATAAAGGGCAAGGGTGGTGGGCAAGGGTGAGGGGAGTTCAGGATATCATATTAAAGGCAAAATGGGAGAGATATTGTAGCTAATTATGAAGTTTGGCAGATATAATCATTCCTTCGATTTGACCAGCAAGATTATCAAGTACTTATTATTCCTCATACTAATCATATACCTACACATGGGGCTTAATTGCACCCAAGGATAGATTTCTAGTTTGATGTCGCATTCAAAAGATTTACAGCATTAAAAAAGACCACGAGTATCAAAGCATGTATTGCATACTTTCAGAGTACAATTCCTGGAGAGGAACATGAGGCAATGCCCAGATGCTCCACAAAAAATCAAGGCAATGCTAATACACCACTTAAAATCAGAAAGTGAACAATCTTATAGGTCATTGCAAAAAATCTCAAGGAATGGGTTTCAGAAATACCAGGAGTAAAGTAAGAAGTACCTCAGGGCGTAGAATTCGATCCATCTCTAAAAATAAATCCATCATGGCGCATCTCTCTGAACTGAGATGTGAGAGGAGCCCATTAGCATGAAGCATGTCATATGTTCGGGGGTAAGTGGGGAATGGCTCACACCTGTGCAAAAGAAGACAGGTTGTTCCCTTTGTTCTTAAATTGAAATAAGATAGCATATTCCTTAACATGTTGTCATGGAAAAATTGATAAGATATGACCGGAAAAATTGATAAGATATGCTGTGCAATCCAAAGCAGAAAAAATGATTTGCTGCCAACAGCTTCAGATCTTTCAGCTCAGATTGAAAATGTAAACTTTATTAGTAAAGTTGATGTCCATGCTTTTTGCAAAGAAGCTGCATGAAATTTTATAGCACCATCAGAGTCATGATAAATGCATCTGCAGCATGGGTAAAAGATTTCACAATTCTTCTTGCAGGGTATCTTGATTTTCAGAAGTTTTCAAGAGGATGTTGCTCAATACAAGTTAACAGGCAAAACTTATACTGCATTTACAAAACCTAGAGCATTTTAGGGGAAAAAAATTGATTCACCAAAGTTCCTCCTCAAAAGAGTTTAAAAAAGAAGACAGGTCATGCAACCTCTTTAGTTATCAAGGCGTTTTTCAAAATATCAAGAATAAGCAAGACAATAAAGTTTTAAATGATTTAAGGTGAAAGAAACTTAGAAACTAGAATTATACAACAGCATGTGTCTTAAATGAAACTAACATACCAGTCATGCATGACACCAGCAAAACCACGATCAAGTATGAGAGGAAGTGTATTAGGAGCCCTGACAGGCACAACATTCATCACCCAAACTAATTTCTTTTCCTCCAGCATTGCAGCATTTAAACCTCCGTATTGTGCATTCATGTCCATAACATTGCGTACCATGTTATATGGAGGTGTTGGATCTTCATCACCTGGCCTCTTAGGATGGTCGGAGAAAATTATAGGTGAAAGCAGGGACCAGTAGTTTCTGAGAGCTGATCTCCAAACCTGAGAGTCTTCAAAGAAATCTTCTGGCTGAACTCCTGCAAGGATAATAATGGATCAATAAACTAGAACGGCCATATAATGTGATAAATTTGAAATAAAAAAAAAAGTTTTAAAGGGACAAAGTAAGAATATAACAAAAGAAAAGGGCAAGAAAGTAAAATGTGTTGAAACAATACTTTCCATGACCTACAAGCTCTGCTGAGCTCAAATGGGGACCAGAGGACCTGTTCTGGATGGGAATCCAGCGATTGCTGGTGGTCCCGCTTATACATGACATGAGGGGTTGATAATATGGAGTATTGTGAACATCATTGCAAAGTGGTAGAGCACCATGCTTGCTGCAGGAAAGACCAAAAAGGTAAAAGAACTATTATTGTTTTTCCAGAAAAATTCTAAGTCGGAGAAGAGAGCGAAAAACACAGAAGCTTGATAATTCAAGTAAGCCATAAAAATTGAAAGGCAAGGCCATGTTTCAGAAGCTGTACAATACAAGTTCAGAAGTCACAACCATTCAACATATGCAAGGGAATAAAAATTAATTTTGGGGATACTGGTGTGGTATTGTTAACATCCTCACCGAGATTTATAGCAATGAACATCCACAGTTTTCTGCCAGATGAAAGTCTCATCCTGCTGAGCTATAAGATTCCAACAGATATTTTCACTAAATTCTTCTGTTGGTGTCAGAGTGCTTCTCTTCTTTGTATTCGATGAACTTCCATGTGGATTGCTTGCTGGTGAAGTTAAAACAAAGTAACCTCCAGGCTTAAGAACTCGATCCACTTCAATAAGGAGCATGCCATCTGTTTTATTGAGTCACTGTTAGAAAGTAAAGAGAGCAAATTTGAAAAAATACAGTCCCTTCAAGTTCTCCAAATACTATGTCAGTATGGAATCAAGAGTGACATTACAAAGAAACCTTCCCCGGTACTTTTGATCTTTAGGGCTCTAAATTCAGCAATACAATCAACCAGAACATGAATTATTTTATTGCACCTATCTCTTCATCATTCATGTACCTTCCAGAACTAAGAAATAACCATAATATGTTGATTTGACACAATCTATAAGTATCAGCTTCTTTATTATAACAATACGCCTAGATTTTCAAATAGTCTTTCCCTCATGATGAGGACATAGTTTATAAATGTAATTTTTAGAGAGGAAGGGAAAACTCAATAGATTTACAGCAGCTGGTTGACATTGCCAACTTTAGATAAGCTATCCAAAATCCATGGTTGTATAGGAGAACTGACATTTTGAAAAAGAAAAATAAGAGTAAAATATAGCAGCAACAGAAATATATGTCAATAAATCAGCAGGGGGCAAGATGGTAACTATAAAGCTATAGCCAGCAGCACCCAGAGTAAAGCCATCAAGTAATCAGCAGAAAACATTCCTTATCTAGAAGCTAACCGAGTACCTTTTTCATCCCAAACAATACCACATTGAGCACAATGAACCATGTCAAATGACAATGGTGGATATGGAAGTTGTCGTGAAATAAAATTGCCAATCATCGCTGGAAGACCTCTTTCAAGGGCCAGTTGAACTTGGCTTCCAGTTGCCTCATATGCCGCAATACAAATAGGCATTAGTTTCAATGATACTAAATGAGCTCCAAAGATACCAAATCCACAACCAATATCTAGCACACTTTGCACCTGTAATGAACACAATACGTTAAAGAGATATATATAAACAGCAGATGAGAAAAGGGAAAACAAAAGGGCATCTTTGACATTAAGGTCATGAACATCAATACAATATTATATCAAACAATAAAGCACTCTATTCTACAAATGCTTGTGTTTTTGAAATCCAATTTGCACCCAAAAGGTAACAGTAATGCCAAAAACACTTACACCAGCTTGAAGGAATTCAGAATCACTTCCTAACCCTATCATCTCTGCAACCTGGCGAGAATAGTCTTTGAGACCATCAAAGACCAACCCATCCTCAGAGTGAAAGGCAAATTGATTCTCTTCCACTAACATCAACCTGTAGTAAATATATCAAGAAAAAATAAAAGTACTCAGAAACAGGAATACAATCATAACTTGTAATGACCATTCTAATATGGACCAGAATACCAATTAGGATCAGTCAAAAAATACCTTTTGGTCAAGCTCCCGGAAGAAAGAAACTGGTCTTTGGTTATCTTAACATTTGCGCTCCAGATTGCATCCCTACCAGCAGGCCACCTTAAGGGGATCTTATAGTCCTTTGGAGGACGAACCAAACACCGTTCCCTTTGTCTTGAAATTTCACAATGCCGATCAAACTCCTCCCCATCTTTAAACCCAGCGAACAAATTTGCTGAAACATTGTAACAAGGCACGTAATTTTCTTTTTCTCTGCCACAGAGTTCCAACTCTGTTTGCCGACCAGCTCCTAGTGAGATTGTTCTAAGCTCCAAATAGTCAACCGCCGCTTGTTCCTTTAACCTTCTATAACTGGAATAAACATCAGGCAATGGAATGGGAGTCACAGAATCAAACACACTCGAAGAAGTAGAACCCAAGATAGCGATTAGTCCAAGCACACAAACAAAGCACAGCAGCAAACAACTAATTGGCGGTCTGGGGCCAAGAATAGCAAATGGTTTATTGAACCAGGGGCTTCTCATGTCCAAATTATTAAGAAAATGAACTTCAAAATCCACTAAATATCCAACTTAAATCTAAATCTCCAAGAGCTGCAGAAACCAAAAACTATCGTAGCACACAAGCTTCTATGTATGTTACCATGAATCCGCACAACTCCAACAAGCATTGAATACAAGATCCTTTACACTTCCCTACCAACAAACACAGATCTTCCACAGCGAAGTCAAATTCACATCATCCAAAAGACAGAAAAACCAGTGTGATTGGGACACCCGGATTTCAATTCCGGGTTGAGAATAACAAATCCACAAAATTGAACTATTTGGAAGGAATGTAAGCTCTCGATGACGACCTTGAATTTCAAAGACAACCAATATCTTCCTTCTCAATAAAAAAAGTCTCAAGAAACTAATCAGTCAAGATCAACCTGCTACAAGAGTCAAAACAGCAACAAACAAAACATAGCATCAGTATCACATCGTTTTGAATCCCTAACGGACTGTTTTGCCATTTTTATCGAACAGAAAAATGATAATCTTGTAATGAATTGGATTTGGAAAGAAGAAGATAGAAAAAGAAAAAGAAAAAGAAAAAATTTCCTAGGATTCTGAATTCTCTTTTTTCGGAAACTTTCTAGTTTCTACTAGAATTATTTCTCTGAGAGGAAATTAATTTCCATCATTCACACTCAGATCTCGAAAAAGAAATAATTGAAAAAAAAGAAGAAGAATCACATGCAGATCAGATCCAGAAGAAAAAAACGACTAACAAAATGATCATTTATAAGAAAAGAAAAAAAGAACAATGAAACACGCATTTGATTCATAAATGGAACGAGAACAAAAAATAAAAATGGAAAGCCATGGGGGGTTTTTCAAGGACGAAATGAATTACCGTTTTTGTTTCGTTGGAGAGAGTCGTGACTCTCGAATGCGAAAATGAGAGAAAGAGAAAGGTCTTATGGAGGGAGAGAGAGAGAGTCCAGTTTCATGGGTTATTGCTGGTATGGATGTGTGTCTGTCAATCTTGTGATGATGATCAGTTAATTAATTATAAGTGATCAGATCCAAATTTCCCCCATATCTTTACTAGAAAGTAGAAAGGATAAATAGTAAATACCTGAAACATTTCTTTCCTTTAAAAAAATAATAACAACATTAGATTGAAATAACATTTCCAAGTTTTTGCTTTTTTTTTTTTTTACTGTTTTTGGAATTAAATGAATTATGGTTACAGAGGATGTGCTGGAGTGACAGGTAGTAACACGGCTGTTAAATTGGCAGTTGATTACACCGTTGTTTTCGGCGTGTATAATAATAATAATATACCTAAATCTGGTGGATGCTAACAACTAAAAACAACCGTTTCATACTTGGAATTTAAGGTTAAGTACAAATGTGAAGTTGCTTTCTTTTGAACCAATCAAAACATATCACGATATGTATTTTTTTATTATTATTATTTAATGGTGAGGGTACAGATCAAGTGTTGCTTTCCTTTGCGTCGGTCCAAGCATATCAGATCGCATGTATTTTTGTTAATTAAAAACTATGTATGTTTCTTCTCGACAGCCAAACATGCCCCTACGTCACCCGACCCTTAAACTGTTCTATTTGTAATAATTAGGCTGGTTGGTTTGGTAACCTAACATGAGCGGAGTAGTAATATGATTTTAAAAAAATACATAGTAAATAACTCCGAGAGATAAAAAAAAACAAAAAGTCAATATTTATCGTTGCTTTATCGTGATCATTATTCAACTACTAAATTTTTTTTTATCAAAATAATACTAACATCATTATCATTGCAGAAGGAGCCATGACAATACCAAGAAAGGTTGTGTATGTTTCGAAGCAATGATTATAGAGTAAACTAAGTAAAATATCATAAGATTAACATCCCATACTTATATTTAATCATTTAATTTAATTAAAAAATAAAAATTATATAAAATGCTAACTTTAACAGATGAAAAATAAAAAAACCTTAAATAATCGGATCATTATCAAAATTATTGAAAAATCCTATAAAAAATAAAAAACAAATAACATCATAAAAAATCAAATTAAATAAAAAAACATGAGTAAATTTAAGGATAAAAATGAAAAACATTAGCTTATAAAAAAAGAAAAAAAAACAAGCAAACCTGAGCAAATTTTCCAAACCTAGGTTAATCTCTTAAATTTGCTTCCCGTGAAATCCTAGACCCGAACTCAAAAGAAACTTACTTTCCAACAAATTTAATTTTGAAGTATGAGATTAAAAAAAAACAATTAAAATAGTGAGGATCAAATTGATATGAAAAAAAAACTCGAGGATGATGAAATTTCAAAAACAAAACTTTTAAAAACTCATATTATGTAAAACAAATATCAATTAAAATAGTGGGGTCCAAATTTGAAATGTAAGAAAATCAAATGGGTGAAATTTAAAAAAAAAAAATTCATAAATTATTTCAAATAAAACAAATAGATCTAAAAATAACAAATTGTATGTGAAGTAATAACAAATTAAAAGGATGCTTTTAAATTCTGCAAAGTCAACACGAAAATCAAGGATAAAAAAAGAAAAAAGGGGTTGCATGCGCAAAATCCAAGATCCGTTCTTCTATCCTGAAAGCTATTATTAGACCACCGCACGATCTTTTATGTGCCACGTAAAGAGCATGGAGACAACTTGCATGTTGGCGCGTGCAGGGTCAATTTTTGAATAATATATATTAATTTAATTATCAAACAATCTCTCAACTAATTTGATTATTAAAAAAAACGAACGTGAAAAGATGCAAAGGCTCTTGACCTAAGTTTATAAATTCTTTTTTTCAAGGTTAAATAAATTATCTTATTGTTTTTTTTTTTAAAAAAAAAGATGATAAGGCCTCTAGTTCAAGGCTTGATTTTTTTTTCAAAGGATAATTAAATAATTTGAATGTTTAAAAAACATATAAAAACCTTCTTGTCTCTGTCAAATTCACAAATGACCTTTTCAACACTAAAAATAAAAAAAAAGGCCATTATATTCCCATACAAGATTTAATAATTTGTGACGAAAGGGTAAAAACATTAAAATATTGCTCCAATCCAATTGTTTGTATCTTTATCCACGGTGGAATCCTAAACTCCAAAAGTTTTTTTGTATTTTTTCTCCTTAAAATACGGTATGACGTATTGGCTGTCCAGAAAAAAAAAGTCATTTACTTTGCATGCACGCTGATAACTACGTAAACAAATCAATTCAATTTCGGTACACACTAATCATATAAAATATGATAGAAAAAGAAATTTGTAATATTTTTTGCATGCACAAACATTAAAGTATATATTTTTATTTTTTTCTAGAATAAAAAAGTCTATTACCTATAAAATTAACTCTATCTATGAAGCAAAAAAAAATTAGATCATTCAATTATCATATAGAATTTGTAATAATTACATATATGAAAAAAATAAAAAGATTTTAAAATAATGGGCCGGGTGAACCCGTAACCGTCCACCAGACTCGATTTTTTCCCCATCCATTTGACCCAAATGAAAGCTGATAAAAACCCTCGTCCAACCAGGAGGAGCGATCTCACGCCAGGCATCCTTGGGAAATTGCCATTTTTGATTACTCAAGCTTATTCAACAATAAATGCAGGGTGAATATTTGTTGTTAAATCACCCAACCATACCAATAAGAGGATAGCTGGACCCCATGACTCCCATTGAGATATTTATTTATTTATTTATGGAGCACTATTCTAAACCGAAAGAGCTAGTTACTTAGGGTGGTTCGAGTGTGGAAAAACATGGAGTTTGCTTCATGATTTGTTTTTATTTTTGTTTTCTTTTTTATAGGAGACTTACCTAAGACAGGAATACAACCCTGCACCTTACGATAAGATTCAACAGGGACCATCTGGTTGAGAACTTGAGAGACTTTCTTGATCCAACAATACTACAGCTCAAAATGTCTCACAAGAAAAAAGTTACAAGGAAAATAGCAGACCCAATGGTTACATTGCTGCCCCCGTTAACAAAATATTGCTCGGATTTCAACGATACACAGAAAAAAAGGCAATACATTCAGCGACAAATCCTGTACAGTGGGACTATTTGTCCACGTTTGTTGGTACAGAAACTTAAATAGCCAACACTAACAGAAAACATAATTCACAAGGCTTCACTTGAACCAGAAAGCCACTCCCAGTAGCAGATTAACGGTATAAGAAAATCCCCATATTCCTTCTTCAAGCAGTTCCCAATTCCCTGTTCAAGTAATCGACAAACATCCGTTTTGCACTCTCTGCATCTGACGGTGGGGGCGGTCCACTTAAGCTTGTCTGACCTGTCAACTTAATGAAAGTCCGACGCAGTCTCCGCAGCTCTGGTAGCCCGACTGATCTTGACATATTACGAATTGGTAATTCCTGGCAAAGTGAAATTCCATTTAGAGGCCCCCCAATTGACTGGGATTGTGCTTCTACAACGACATTGATAACCTCTTGCGTTGCCCTGTCAAGCTCATATAGAGAATTTGCCTCTGAAAATCGTGCACTCTGTGTAGCAATTGTTGGCTGTAAAATTTTAACATCCCGAGTTTTTGAATCAACTTTTTTTGTCAAGTATGAAACGGCATACACGATGGCAGCAGAAGATTTCAGAATACCATCTTTACATGGACATAATTCAAACAGAGGAGAATCCCAGCGACTTCTTCTATCTGGCTTCTCAAACCTCCTTATCAAGTCCTCAAAGATAGTATCATCATACGTGGCTTCACACTTCTCCCTACGCTGTTCATTCCATTTTTTACACTGAGTTTCTTCAGCATCACAGAATAGCACACAGTATCTTATTCCTGCAGCACGAGCAAAGCACCATAGCTCATACCTATAACCCTTGATACTGTTCAAAGAATCCACTATAATTATATTGTCTCTCGACACAGATCTAGCAACCTCAGACCGGAGCACTCCTCTTAAATTCTTCTCTGCAGTCATATTGGCATAACTTCAATTACGATCAACATGAAAAGAAGCTTCATCAATGATTCTAATGGTTGAGCTAGATTCTGATTCCTTGAGAGCTACAGATAGGCAAAGTGCAACTGTGGACTTCCCACTGCATGGCTGGCCGCAAATTACAACCAAAGCCAATTGGAGGAAATCTTGAACACCTTCCAAAATAACTGTTTACTGCCTGAAATACAAGGAAATTGCATCAACAATGATTCCTTCACCTTTACTTGTGCATCTAAGTTTCTTGATTGTCTACTCTATATCTCCTTTCAATTGCATTTACAAAAGCATGCAATATGCCCAGAATAGATTTGAAATAAAGAAATAGATTCCACACAGATGGTTGAATAATCACCCTCAACTACAAATTAAAGAATAACAGCACATGTCAATCATTAATATATTTATTGTCATTGCCAGTTGAAACTTTTGGTATAGAGAACATTGAAGCAGAGGAATACAAGAACAATAGAAGTGATGATGACAACACTGTAAAAGACACATAAAAAGGAGGTATGTTTTTATTTGTTTCACACTGTAAAGCTTACAGAACAAAAGAAAACAGGAATCTTTCTATATGTTTCAATGATGCTAATTTTGTCCTGCAATAACCAATTATCAAAAACTCTCTTTCCACTCCAAGCACACTTTCAAATCAACTGAGAGGGAGGAAAAACAATAAATCTATTCAAAGCAATAACCCAGTTCATATCACATCCTTCCAAGAATTTTGAAGCGCTATCAATTTTATATTATGTAAGGAGTTCACTGTTCCACAACTGTGGAGGTGATCATATAGAATCATAGGGAAATGAGTTGTTGCAGAAGGAAAGGAGATTATTTTACCTTGATAAATCAGTTTTATTATTTCTAATAAAAAACTAATACCAGAATTTGTTGCACAAGCTAAAACCCAAATGGGCAAAAGCACCAGGCTACCAAGAAATCTATCAAAAACATAAGACACGCGAAGAAACCCATCAAATAACCTAGCCATTATCAGCAACTACGAGACAAATTCACAGGTCAATAAATGAAAAATCAGACTTGTAGCAATACATCAACAAACACGAAGGCAGCTCGACACCAACATAAACATCACTAAAAAATTTAAAACTTTTTTAAAAAAAAGTTCAACACGTTCTTCTATCATTGCATATAATTAATTTATTAATTTAGGAGAATAAAAATGAGAGGTGTGAGAGAGATACAAAGTAACCAAATATATTACCAAAAATTAAATGAAAAATAA
>Ga0307509_10003763_pt1 | contig 22576 bp, 15 predicted proteins | sample 10_EM_MG_FD_202245 | JGI IMG/M metagenome (GOLD analysis project Ga0307509, IMG submission 202245) | Populus trichocarpa ectomycorrhiza microbial communities from riparian zone in the Pacific Northwest, United States - 10_EM | ecosystem: Host-associated > Plants > Roots > Unclassified | place... | reverse complement strand
GCACACATTCATAACCGACTTCCCTCACGTGCACACGAAGATAAGTCACCGATTGAGCATTGGACTGGACTTGTCGCCAGTATTGGCCACCTAAGAGTCTTCGGGTCAGTAACCTATACACTCATCCTGGCGGAAAGGACGAAGAAACTTGACGCATGTTCAAGAAAATGTATTCTTGTCGGGTAGGATGAGAATTCTAGCCAAAAATCCTACCGAGTTTACAATCCTAAACTAAAACAAATTGTCAACTCCAGGGACGTCATTATTGATGAGGCGGAAATAAGGCAATATACGGAAAAGACGAGGGAAGAAACATACGAAATAGAAATTGGCTTACCAGTGGTAAGAGATGAGGAGAAAAGCGAAGAAGAAAGGGGAAGACCTCTTGAGCGGATTACCCCTCCGGGTAGCTGTGGCGAAGAATCAGACCAAGAGGGGTTTGGTGGAGAAACAATCGTGCTTAGGCCACCAAATCGTGGGACAGCGACTACAGAAAAAGAAGTTAGTATCTCCACACTCAGGCGTTCGGAACGTCAACGCAACACCGGAGAAAGCTTCCTACGCGCAATGGTAGCCCATGTTGAAGAGCCGCAAACACTGAAGGAGGCTTTGAAACTGAGGATGGATCCAAGTGGCGAGAGGCTTGGGTCTCAGAGGTGGACTCAATAGCCCGAAATAATACCTGGAGATTAGAAGCCTTACCAGAAGGCCGAGAAGCAATAGGCTGCAGTTGGCTATTTAAGCGTAAAGTGGACGCGCGCTATAAGGCAAGGTTAGTTGCCACATAAAAGGTCATCCTTCCATTGGCATAGTCCTAATGCTACTCGTTTCATTTCCGTTTTTCATCCTTCTAACACTTTTTTTATTGCTTGTTGTTCTGAGTCTTGTTTTTCTGCTTCTTGTAGCAATTCTGTTTTGTTTGATTGGAGCTCGACCATTTCGATTACTTCAAAATATTGTTCCTTTGGTAGGAGGGTTCGTTCCCTTTGTCTAATTCGTTCATCGTTGTTTTTTGGTAAATCTCCTTCTCTTCTGGTGAGGGCGTCTGGTTTCGCGCCTTCGCTTCCAGGTCGATACTCGATTTTGATGTAGTATTGGCTTAAGATTTCCATCCATCGTATCTGTCTTCAAACTAACTTCTTACTGGTCATAAACGGTACTAGGTTCTGGTGGTCCGTGAGTATCGTTATTCTATGTTCAGTGTTGCTAACATATCGTCGCCAGTCTTCGAGTGCCTTTACAATGGCTAGGAGCTCTTTATCGTGTACATCATAATTGCATTCAGCGTTTCTCATTGTTTTTGATCGATATGCTACAGGGTGAAGCATGCCGTCTTTTCCTGGTTGTGATAGGATTCCTGCGGTAACATAGTTTGAGGCGTCCGTTTCGATCATGATTGGCTTTTCTGTGTCGAAGTATATCACGGTTGGTGCTGAAGTGAGTTGGGTTCTGATTTCGTCAAAAGCTTCATTTTCCTTTTTTCCCCATTCCCATGTTTTGTCTTTTCTTGTTAACTGGTATAAGGGTCTTGCTTTGCGGCTGCATCCTTCAATGAACCTTCGGTAAAAGTTGCAGAATCCTTTAAATCTTTGGATGTCCTTCACTTTTGTCTGTTTGGCCCATTCTCATATTGCGGAGGTTTTAACAGGATCGACTTTGATTACTTCTCTTCCTATGATGAATGCTAGGTACTCCGTTTCCTCTATATGGAATTCGCATTTTCCTGGTTTAATCTTCATTCCGGATTTTTCAATTGCTTTTAGGATGGCTCGTACATCCCTGATATGTTCGCTCTTCGTTTTGGAGTATATAAGGATATGGTCTAGGTATATGATGCAGCATATGTCCACAAATTGGTGTAGTGTTCGGTTGATCCATCGTTGAAACGCCGCCGGTGCATTGGATAATCGGAAAGGCATACCCTGATATTTGTAGGTTCCTAATTTCGTGGTGAAGGTGGTCTTCCATTCATCTCCTTCCCTGATTCGTATATTGTGGTACGCATCTTTGATGTCTAGTTTTGTGAAGAATCTTCCGCCTTGGACTCGATCTAAAGCTTCGCCGATCAAGGGTAGCGGGTATCAATCTTTTTTAATCATGTCGTTCAGTTTTCTGTAATCGATGCATAGTCGTAGTTTTCCATCTTTTTTCTTAATAAACATTATGGGTGATCCTCCGTCGGCGAACGAATCTTGGCTCCATTTTCGCTTTTTGTTTATTTGTATGTATTCACCGAGTTCTTCCAATTCTTTGGCTCCTAAAGGATATATCTTCTTTAATAGTAATCGTCTTCGTTTTTCGATGTTGATCTCGAGGTCTACCCCTGGTCGGTGGGGTGGCAATCCGGTGGCCTCTTCTTCTTCCAAGACCCTTTGGTAGTCCCAATATTCTTCGGGGACTATCTCGGTGAGATCCTTCTTTCTTTGTCCTTTTGTGCTCGGGATTGCTAGTTCAGTACTAATATTTGTCGCTAGTATCTCTAGTTTTCCATTGTTGTACCTTCCCCATAGAAGGCCATCCTCCTCTCCTTGTTTTTTGGATCTTTCAAACGTCTTGGTTGAGATTTCGTCTATCTCGATTCTTTTTGTATCGGTACTTCCAAAGCCATTAGTTCCTGGTTTCGTATCTTCGAGATACGTGACTTCTTGATATTGCGTTTCCAGAACTTTTTCAGGTATGAGCTGGGCTATCCTTTCTCCTTGTTGAACATGATAGTCGTAGTTGAAGAGGTTGACTAGGACAACTCCTATTTCTCCCGTGTAGTCCCTGTCGATTACGCCAGCGTTGACTGTTATGCCATGTCTGACAGCCTGTCCACTTCGTGGTGCAATTCGTCCATTGGTGCCATTGGGTAGTCTTAAGGATATTCCTATCTTGACTACTTGTTGTCCTTTGGCTGGGATAGTCTTGTCTTCGATTGCATACAGGTCATGTCCTGCAGCTCCACTTGTACCCTTCGTGGGTATCTTTGCATTTTTATGCATCTTCTTGACTAGGATATGTTTATCCTTCTTTGCTTGGATTGTGGAGAACCTGCTGATTAGGTTTTCTTGCAAGCCTTCCGCTTCTGGTATGGCGTATACCGTGGGCGATTCGTTCAGGCACATCGTTGTGCATTTTTCACTGTTAAAAGTGATCTTTCCTTGCCCCCAGTCAATTCGGGAGTTATGGCTCTTTAACTATGGCATTCCTAAGATTGCTTCCTGATTTTGGAGTTTAGCTACTTGGAAGGTCGTAATTGCCCTATGGGCTCCGATGTTCATAGGTACCGTTGCTATATGGGTAACGGTCCCCATTGAGCTAGGTTCGCCGTCCGCTAGCTAGATCTCCCTTGGCTTTTTCGCTTTTGTTGTCTGTACCTGATATTTGTGGCAGAATTCTTCGTCAATAAAGTCTTCTGTGGCCCCCGAATCTATCATCGCATTGACAGTTGTGTTATCGTTTATACCATGTAATCGTAATTTTATCATGGTATGATCATTTTCGTTTTCAAATCTCTCTGTGTTGTTGAGTATTGCGTATAGGTTTCTGATAATAATGGGTTTTCGCTCAGGTCTGTCCCTCAGACCATTCTTTACTGGGGACAGTCGTCGTTTCCCCCCGGTTGAGGACTCGTTTCCTCTTCGTCCATATTGATGGTTTTGATTTTGGTGTCCTGTCTCGAGCTTTTGACTCCTCCAGCCGTTAGGTTGTTTCGTCTAGGACTCCATCGTGGTTGTTGGGTGATCCCTCTCTTTCCACGTTGCAATTTTGTATACTGTGTCCTGCTTTTCCGCATCGTAGGCACAGTCCTCGTGTCATCCTTCTTTGGTATTCGTTGCGTGATATGTTCAGCCTTGGGCCCTGATTGGTGGCATCGATATCCATTGGTTGGTACGTTGGGTTATCTTTCAACGTTCCATTCTGGTTCTTTACTGCCTTGTCTGTTTTTGTGGGTTCTTCTCTACTGTCCTTGTTGTATTTCAAGGTTTCCATCCTTGCTTCCTTCTTGATGGCCCATAATGCCAGGGCTTGGACGTAATCTTGGTCTAGTTCAGCAAGTACCCATGGTTGTTGCAATTCTTTTTTCATTCCTGCTATGAGGAACTCCGACATAGTAGCGCCGTCCATCTGGGCCGTACTCGCTATCAGTCGGAAATCGTTCCAGTAGTCCGTCATTGACAATTGTCCTTGTTTTAGCTTCCTTATCTTGGCCCTTACTTCGTCCCGTGCGTTGGCCGGTCCAAACTGTCTCCTTAGTTCCTTTTGGTATTCTTCCCATGTTGTCCAACTTTTGGCCTGTACTTTTTCTGCATATGTGGTATACCATTTCATGGCATCTCCTCGTAATAGGCATGTGGTATATTTGATCTTGTCATCCTCGTGGTCTTCTTCCCACCCCAGAATCTCAAAATATACGGATAGCTGTGCTAGCCATCCTCTTAGGTGGTCTCTGTCTCCTTCGAATGGGCTTGGTTCTGGAATCTTGGGTTTTCTAGTACCGGTGGATAAGCCGGTTCCTTCCTCCCTTTTAGATGTCTCCCCTTCCTTCTGTTTGGAAGTCATGATAGTGTTTCTTCGGGTTCTTGTTGGAGTGTCGTCTTCTGAATTTTGCGGCTCTTGTTAAGAGTCGGAGGATACAGGACTTGCTGTTGAGCAGTATCGGGCAGCCTCTACCAGGGCTTCTCTTAGGGATGTAACGTCAATTCTCCCTTGTCTGAGAACGTCCTCGGGGGTTTCTTTTAGGGGTAGTGTCGCCGTGTTTTCTTGTTTGTTAAGTGTTGCTAGTCGACGCTACCAAATGTATCAATCCTACCCTGGAGGGGTTAGTTATACAACAGGTAACAAATTACTCACGTGAATGTTTTGAACTATCTTCATAGTTCTCGTTCTTTTAAGTATCCGAGAGTGTTCTTCTTTCCGAGATTAACTTGTAATCTCTCCTTCGTCTTGGACTATCTTATAGTCTTCTTATCTCACTCCAATATCCTATTGGGGAGAGATGGTGAGGGAACTTCTTTGTATCGTAATCTCTTCTCTCATGAGAGAGATGTGAGACTGTCCTTGTCTTAACAAGGTCGTAATTGCTCTGACGCTTTAAGAGCTAGGTTGCTTGCATATAAGCGAGAGGTAAAGGTAAAGGTAAAGGTAAAGTTATATTGTAAGAAAGTACTTAGATGGTAGCGTGAAGAGCTCTAACTAGTGTGACCGAGTCTCCTCCTTCTATAGACTCTTCACGCTAACAACCCTAACCCTGGTGACTTATAACTCGTGTCACACGGTCTTATGACTCATAACAAGTCATACCCGAAATCCATCAGATGACTCCTATGAGTCACTGCGCAACATACTGTAAACCAATTATAAAATATAAAACATGTCAGGTGCGCGAAGCGCGTCACCTGTGTGAGACTCGTGACTCATAAAGTGAGTCACGCGCAAAAGTCATTACATCATTCTGACTCACAATCGTGAGTCATAAAAACATCAACCAATCATAAGATCACCAAGACACGTAAATGCGCGTCATGTGAGAACTATGAGTCAACTAACTGCATAGCGCGAAACATAAACATACCTTATGACTAATAACTATTAGTCATGTGAAATCTGCCTTGCTTAGTCACGATTTGTGACATACAACTAGTGGTACCTTAACCCTGATCTAATTATTCAATCTACCTCATATATTAAACCTGCAATTTTATACCTACACCTCATCTTAAGCTTTATTGGACTTTCTTATCGAACAACATCTTAATAATGTCTGGAAAGCCTACAACGTGCATTGATATTTTACTATACTTTGTAATAACTACAGATTGTATTATTAAAAATATTTGAAAACTTGCTAATATGTAGATCTTGACGTAGGCTATCATCCTATATAAAAAAGGACATTGGTATATTTACAAAAATAAGGATTAAAGACACACCATTGCTTGAATTTTAAAATTAAATATATTTCAAGAAGCTAGAGTGATGCTCTACCATCTACTCTAGCCTCAGGACCATTCACGCAGTTTTGTGGTTGTTATTGGCAATTGTGATCCTTTTCATTTAAATGCACTCATGCTAAAATTGATACTGCTAAGGGAAACAGGAACGGTATATGATACCCTATACTGAACTTGTTTTTTTTTTATGAAAAAATAGTAAAACACACAAGAGCTACCTACCAACAGCGCACAAACCACAACAGCAATACTGGCTCTGAGGCTATTAGAACCACGACGAGCAAGAGAAAGCAAATATCAAGGTCTTATTAACCCCAGTTTCCAACCCCCTTGCAAGAGCCCAATCACCCCCAACCCGTGATGACTACCCCTGTGATATTGACTTTGTAATCAAGAGCCAAGATTTCACACCTGCAATCTACCATGACGAAGAAAGGATGACCCAGAGGTAGTGCCCCAGTCTCTATCATATTAGATGTCATCTCTCGCGGCAAGACAAATAGCAGAAAAAAAGCACCTGAGATCCTGAAAAATCTCTTCCATCTTGGCAGGAGATCTTGGGGCAGTTCCATACAGACGCCTTAAATCCTCAGTACAAGCTTGAGCGAAGTCGGCAAAATGGGATACCATGAAACCTTTCGCCGCCCCCCGCGGAACCAGCTCCTTCCCCTCCCGCTCCCCATCCCGCTCCCCATCACCATCACCTTCCATATCTCCCTCCTCTTCACTCTTCCCATCACCCACCCCATGATTCCCCCATACCACTCAGCAGGATCTCCCCCATCAACCTCTTCATGATCTCCTCCATCACCACCGGCTCCAACAGAACCTCTTGGTCAACTGGCACCTCCCACCACAATCACACCTTCCTGCTTGCAAAATATTTTGCGTTTTTTGATTCATGGTTGTGACGTCCTTCAGGGCTTCCAGGTCCTTGTATCGGGAACGAGGCAATGTCCGGAACACCACCTTGAAATCTTCTCCCTGGTGAACATCGAGGTAATGCTTGTAGAGGTCGTTACTATTACGGGTAACAAAAACACACTCTCCATTGGGGCATGTGAGGATACCAAGATAGGTACTGTGAATATTTGATCTAAATAAAATTGTTAACTACTAACCCAGCACCAGAGAAATACCATAAAAGCTCGGTTATCACGAACCCGTCAAGTCTGGTCGAGCAGTAAAATCAGACCCCCTGCTTGATAGTGAGCTCTCAAACAGGGCCAGGTATCATAAACAACACTCTTTGGACCCCCTTCTGGACCATTGCCAGCACTGACAACTATTGTATGACAATCCCACGCGAGTTTGTTATGACTAAGCTTTTACGGTAGCCATAAGTGTTGTTATAAGAGCTGATAGGGAGAGGAACGTGGTGGATTGGGGAAAAAGGACAAAGAAGCAATGAGGAGAAAACCTTGTATATTCAGCGGATTCGTATCTGTCTGTCTTATCCTGCTATCTTACAACTATATGGAGGGTTTATATAGTATAAATTACAAGAAGGGTCCTCAAGGTTCTTCCACAAATCATCCCGGTGCCTCCCGGTATATCCTTCTGATGCATGTTGCGCTGCACCCTGCGATGCTAGTTGCCGGCTTTGTATATCAATCCTAATACATAGTATAGTGGTCACATCCCCGAATGTTTTTCTTAATGTCCTGATTGTCATATCTATTTTTGTAATCAATTAAAACCGGGCCTCCAATAGTTCCAGCGATCATCAAACGTCCAGAGGCCAGAGTGTGATTCTTTAAGCTCCAATCTAGAAACCCTATTCAATTACCTCAATCACTATGGTAAAAACTCAAATAATCGATCTGTGAATTATATCGTCAAGGATTTCCCACCTCCTATAAGAGATAAATAATCCAGCAACAACCAAGCTGCTCAGCCTGCTTGACACAAAAAGAAAAAAAAGCATACCTTACCAGGAGTCAACTCCAATGATATAGCAGACCCACTATTTATTTGAGTTTTGATGCCAATATCGGGGGGGGAGGACAAAAGCTCGGTTACCATTCATACCCTTGACTAGTGTTCGTTACCAGGCCTCGGTAAAAATAAGTGGGGAGAAACGGGGCCCTGTTCAGGGAATGAGCGGGGACCCGTTTTGGATGCAGGGTAGAGTGGTGATGACCTCAAAAATATGCACCTCAGCCCCGTTTAATGGCAGGACTTGCAAGTCAAAACACACCCTTCTCTGCCTTGTAATGAACTCTAGCCTTAACCTTAGAAGCGACAAGGAAACTTGTGAAAATCTTGGCGGACATTATGAAACAAGAAGTCTTTCAGGAGGAGAGTTGGTATTAAGAAACAAAAATGAAATGAAAAGAAAGAAAGCATTGATGGTCGAGGATGTTGTCAATAAATGGCAAACAAACAGTAAGAAGACAGAATGAAGGAGAATGGAGAGTGTTTAGGAAGGAAGAAGAAAAAAGGGGAAGGGAAAGGTTTGCTTGCTTAAATACTGGTAGGCATTCCGGAGCTACGGTTACCCTGCTGTCGGCCAAATTTTCCTTGCTCCCAGCTCCGGAGTGCCCTAACTACTCGGTACAGTACCCTACGTACGAGGACTGAAATGTGTCATATGCCCCGCCACGAAACCTCCAGCCAAGGCCTACGAAACCCCTGTTCTCGCCTCTCGCTCTTCCATACCATTCGTTACTCTTAACCACTGCAATATCGTCTGAATCTGCTTTTTCTCGCCTTGGGAATGGTTGAAGCGAAGATTCTTCGGCTTCCACTGTTACTGGTACCCTGAACCCCGCTTCGATAGTTATAAGTACAAGGAACTTTTAGCGCAATCATACATGCAGCATTCCCGGTTTCCGGTTCTGTTCATTACAACTCCTTGTTGGTCAGTCTTTGATCAGATGTCTTCCTCAAAACTTCCACGCAACTTCACTCCTCCAGCCTCTCCTACAGCTTCGTACTAAGACATCTCCGACGGTGACGAGAATGAATATAGTACTAGCCGATTTCAAAAGTATCCGGACACCTTAGCGCCAAGACACATACAAATCTGCGCCAAGATGTTCGGATATTAAAAAAATCAGCTAGTACTATCACGAACACTAGCACTGGTCGTGGTTTGAAGCTATTGTATTCAAAATCAAAACCGGGTTTGTTTTATAATGTTTAGGATATGAGAGTAGAGAGTCTTGCTGTCCTTATTCTTTCTGTGCTGCCAGCAGCATTCTATATATACACAAATCTCCCGTACAGAAAGACTCTTCATCTCCTTTGTTCAAGTCTTCGCTTCCATCACCTTCTCTTCCTTTTCACTTCACACCCACAACCTTCAAACATATTCCATCCCTTTAGCCCTTCACTTTGTTTCAACTACCTACAGAGTTTTCTCTTTCCGAACATTCATGATACAATTGCCTGTTTCGCTATCATCATGATGCGACACTAGTTGGTTGCATCTTCCACCTAACCTTAGTCCGACACCTTTGGCACACCCTAGTGCGTTTCCTGAGTGTACACAAAACATCTCCTGTACAGCTATCCATTCATCTATAACAACCATAGTCTCAACTCCCATGTTCCGCAACCCTATCTTTACCCAAAGACTCCTCGTCCAAACATCCAGTGTTGTAGTAGTGTTGAGGATATGGAACCTTCGCGAATATTTTAACATAAATTGCATCCGAGAAGCGGCCACGGTAGCAGTAGCACCTTTGCTGTAGGGCAGGTACTTAACTTGGATGCGTAAAGTCGCTCAAATGCCACTTTTTACAGTACTGCACATCATTCCGCTAACAAATAGACGTGCTCGCTTGGCTGTCGATTGCTTTATACCAATCCAAGGTCGTATAGCGGGAAGAGATTCGTAGTACAACATTATCCGGACTCTGGCAGATGGAATCCTGGATCCAAGTGCGAAGTAGGGCAGGGGTATCCGCTGCTGCTCCTCCGGCTGGAGCCGGATAGGTAAAGTACTGTCAATCCTTCTCGGGTTCTCAGGTGTTCTTTTGGTGCTTATGGCAATTCAGAAACATAGGCTTGATAAACAACTTTCAGAAACTGATAAAGCTCAATGAAAGAGTGATCAAACTTGATTGTTTTTTGGGTGCGGTGATGATGATTTACTCTCATCCGCCTTTGTCCCTTAAGTAGCCTAAATTCCGCTAAGAGAAATTACAAGAGTGACGGTATGAATCATTCACGATGTTTTGCATGATGTTGGGTATTTTTCGCCATGTCCATCCACCTGACTCACAGTACTGTATTCTACGACCTTGAAATATCATAGGCAATCAGCCCTGACATCTTCCTCAAGTTTAGATACCGCACCCACCGTTGATGGGTTAACCATAGCCTGGGAAGCTGGGCGGTCAGGTCCGAAGACATCATCTTTCGACAATTGAATTGGGGGGGGGTTAAAGTTACTTGGTGTGCAAAACCTATTAATGGTAAAAGGAGAAGAAATTTGGTGAGAGCTCTACAATTTTTTTTTATTTGCAGAAGGGGGCCTCAGCAGTAGTTTGCCCCATACGGTGGGGATCGACGGTTAACTCATGCTAGAGTAGCTCTCCCAACTATATGAACACAGCGAGCGATAGAGCGCTAATTGCTTTAGGTCTACTTCAAAGTAGCTCTTTTCGCCCCAAGTTAATGCTGGAAGCGAGTGCTGACACTCTCTGCCCAAGGTATGATAGCATCCAACTCACTTGAAATGGTACTGTACTCATTGATGCTTGGGCCTCTGGCTCTGCATATTGCCAGTAAGCATTGATTTCATAATTGAGCGCCTTGGATTAGGTTTCTAAGGTATTACATTCCCCCAGCGGGGTGCACAGACGACCAGTCAGGTCAGATCGCCTGCCCAAGTTGCAGCAGTCATGGTGAAACAGTATACAATATTGGGAAAAAATATTGGCTAACCGAATACCCAAGTGTTTCTGAAAAATTCAAGTTACCATAGAGTAATAATCTTTCCAGTGCACTTGGAGCAGTCTCTGATTTTGCCATGGAGCTCTTTGTTTTCTGCGGGCGGCGATGGAGCCTGGCCAATAGGAAATAGAGTAACCACAGAATAATCAAGACCAAACAAACAATATCATACCATCACAAAAGGTGCGATCCAATAGGGGAAAGTCATATAGGAAAGAGACAGTATAGGCAAAGCCATTAATTGAGGATAATGCAAGATAATGACAACATGCCCAAATGTAGTCACAAGTGACTCTTTGTGACTACTTGCGTCATCCCTGCTTTCACTCCTATTCTTCTGCTCTAACAGGTTTACTTCTGTCTAACCAAAAGGTACAATTGAGGGCTAACAGTTAACCAGCAAGAGCTAGGTCTAAGGGAGCCTTCAGAGAGCTTGCGGACAAAGAGAGAGAATATTTCAAGGGCCAGTGGAACTCTGATATCGCTGTTCAACCAAGTATATTCTTAAAACATGAGTCTGCTGAAGTCTGCCGTTCACCTGCACGCCACGAGATGAGTTTAAATACAAGTGTTCTCCCATAGCAATGGTCATCTGATATCCTGCAACTACAATCATTCCCTGACAGTGCAGCTTGCCCTGCATCTCCTGTCATCCCACATGAAACCTAAGAGTCATAACACTGCCTCAATGGTATTATTAGCTTACATGACCCTTCCTTCACTTCTGATTCTAAATAAAACAATCAAAATGCAAAACTCAACCTAATACCAGCTACTGCAGCTTAATATAGCACCGGGGCTGTAAATCAATCAAACTTTGAAAAGGAAGTTAAGTAATCAAACTAAACATAGGAAATCTTGCACTCAGCTTCTCTATCAGTTACCGGAACATGTATACATATTACAGCTGCCACCTCTATTTTCCATCTCTCAACCTTGTTTCCCCCATGTCCTCCAACCCCTTTTCCTATTGTTTTATGAGAATAACAAACTGCTGGCTTGAGATTGCAACCTGTCTCATCACACTTATTCATTACAGCAGCCCTTTTTTGAAATACCTCAAGTCTGAAGAAAGGAACTTGAATCACACAGATTCAGAGGTCACCGAAGGGCTGAAGCGTGAACCAGACTTCCCAAGAGCATATTATTGAAAAGGTTCACTCATTTTTCCCTACTGTCACTGGGAAGAAACTTACTTTTTTTTTTTGGTTTACTTTATACCGGCTTGCCATATCGACTATCTCCGTGCAGGACCCAAATCCCAACAAGTGGAAGACAGGGCACTGTCATACGGAGATAGTCACTACGGAGAGATAATAGGATAAACCATTAAGAAATTTAGTTAACACTAGAAGACATTAGATACACGCAGCCCTTTTGGTTGGTCACCACTTATAATGACACTAAAGTCTCAATCCGCATTCACTCTCCTTAAGTCATCCTATATCCTTTTCCAAAACCTTGAAAAGGTTTTCAATCTCGGTTGTATTCCACTGGAACCCTTTCAGAGTACTGGTTGTGAGGGAAATGATAAGTATTTGGGTTGCGTTATCTGTCTCTTTGATTTTGTCAAACCCTTGATTGAAATAGCTGGGAGATTCCCAGTGCAGCTGTTCAGAATAGAGGCGACATTTGCCAATCTAGTTCTTAACGTCCTGATTCAAATGTCTATTGTCAAATACCATCATAACTTACATGCAGTCTTTCCAGCAAACATTAAACCTCCGGAGGTGAGAGTTTGATTCCTTAAGCTCCAACCTAGAAACACTAGTTAATTACCTCAATCACTCCCATAAAAACTTAAAAGGTTGCCTGGTATACTATGTAGTTCAGAATTTCCCACTTCATAAAATGGGCGATGAACACAGGAAGATCCGAGCTGCCTGAGCCCTCATGAGACAAAAGCAAAACTCCCCCATACCGTACCAGCAGGCAACTCCGATGCCATACTACACAGACTAATTGTTTGTGTTTTTATTCTAATAAAGACTTTGTGGTGGACACATCCACAGTCCTTTCATACTGCTTGGCAAGCATATGCCAAGCATTGCATTATCAAGACCTTGATTTGTATCTAGGATAGGATCAAATTCAGTGAATTTTATCCCAACAACTTTGACCTACCCAAATACCACCAACACTATTGTATTTTTAAAACATCCTTTGTTTGCTAGAATATGAGAGGCTTTCATTCTTGATACCAAGAATCTTTAGTTCCAAAAGCTCTAGTACCTGTAGAATAGGCAATGTTGATTTCACAACTTTGACTTTTCATTACTTTATTTCTTGGTCGGACATTATTGATTTTTTAACCACATCGACCACCATGTCAAACCCACACCCAGCTGCATATTCCCTGACCTTGGCATACAGGAATGCAGGATACATCCAGTGCAAAGTCTCTAATATCAGGGGGGAGGGATGCAAAATCACAGTAAACATTCTTAGCCTTCAGCTTACCGGCCGTGACTAAATGGAGGAAAATCTTGGTGGACATTACGAATGTAAAGGTGTTTGGAGAGGGGAGGGGGTGTTAAGAAACAAAAAGGAAAATAAAAGAAAAAATATTGATAGTTGAGGACGTTGTGAATCAACGGCAAGCGAAAAAGTAAAAACACAAACTGAAGGAGAAGGGAGGGTGTTGAGTGAGGAAAAAGTAAAAAAGGGAAGCGGGAAAGGTTTGCTTGCTTAAATACGGGTAGGCATTGCGGAACTACGGTTACCCTGCTGTCGGCCAAATTTTCATTGCTCCTAGCTCCAGAATACCCTACCTACGGAGTTACAGGGCCTAATTTTTGTAGGTTCCACAAGAGAGGCTTACTGCCCTCACCCTCTGTGTAACCTACAAAACCTATGCCCTGTACCTCCGCACAGTACCCTCCTATACGAGAACTGAAATGTGAATCAACACACGCATCATATGCCCCGCAACGCAACCTCTAGCTAAGGCCTACGAATCCCCTGTTCTCGCCTCTTGTTCTTCCATACCATTCGATACTCTTAACTACTGCAATGTCGTCTGAATCTGCTTTGTCTCGCCTTGGGAATGGTTAAAGTGAAAATTCTTCGGCTTCCACTGTTACCGGTACCCTGAACCCCGCTTCGATAGTTATAAGTACAAGGAACTTTTAGCGCAATCATACCTGCTGCATTCCTGGTTTCCGGTTCTGTTCATTACAACTCCTTGTTGGTCAGTCTTTGATCAGATGTCTTCCTCAAAACTTCCACACAAGTTCACTCCTCCAGCCTCTTCTACAGCTTCGTACTACGACATCTCCGATGATGACGAGAATGGATATAGTACTATCACGAACACTAGCACTGGTCGGGGTGTGGAGCTATTGTATTCAAAATCAAAGGCGGGTTTGTTTGCCTTATTGTGATTGTTGGTTACACAAGCGACATGAGAAACTAAACTATTGGAGGATTTTATCCTATGCCATCTACGCTTTTAAGATGTCGCTCTTAGAATTAATATTCTTTGGGAGTGTAGGTTTATGTGCGTCCAACATCCTCGAACATTGATAATCTCCCTGGCTTTGTAGCCCTTGTTCAACAAAAACCTCTTCCGAGCGTTGACCCTTCGACCCCACCTCCAGTTGCCACGACGTTACTTCTAGCCTGGCTACCGGAATCGGCACTCGGTGACGCCTACGATACCTATGTTAAGGTAGACCTCATCGATGCCGAGACACCGCCACGACAGTCGTTCCCCGCGTTGTTCTTTCATGATTCGGAGTGCGGGTCGACAATCGCTTAATCAAAGAAACGGTTAGGGCTAGTTTTGATCCATTTGGCGAAGGAGGTGGCTTGTTTTGGGGTGGGGACGAGGTGCTTAGGTGGTTAAGGCGTGATGTAAGGGTCGAGAAGAGTGAGGTCGAGCCAAGCGTCTAACTTGTCGAGTCTAGTCAAGAGGACCTCTTATCATTTGGTTCCAAGCCGACTATAGTTGGCCATGTAGGTAAAAGCTCCACGTCTAGTGGAGCTGGGATAGATCCTTTGACAAAGATATTTAGAGAAGCGCGATGGGGTTTCTTGGAAAAGGTCTCACGTGTTACAAGATTTACTCAGAGGACTGCAGAGGATATTCTTGACTCTCCGAAGGTCCCTCTGCAGGTCAGGAGACTTTTGAAGAATCTAGATGTGGTCAATCTTCAAGATGAATTCGATTCCGCTAGGCTTTACCTTGCGCGGTAGGCTATGGCGATCGCCGAGCAAAGCGAGAGGGAGAGGCAATAAGACCATCCGGTCGTATGGGCTAATAGGGATACACTGGAGTTAGAGGATTCGGCGGTTGGGGAGTTTGAGATTCTAGACCTCGAGTCTGGAAGTACCAAATTGGATTCAGACAAAGGAAGCCAGTATCATTAGAAGAATGGAATGGGTGGTTTGACCCGAAAACTGGGAAATTAGCTATTATGGTTAACGAGGTAAAAGAGCGTATATTCTAGGGTGGGGTAGAGCCTGGGGTCGCAAGGAAGGAAATTTTGTTGTAGCTATTGGATGTTTACCCTTGGGATAGCACTAAGGATGAGCGCATTGCCCTAATGAACAGTAAGAGAGACGAGTATGTTCGATTGAAGGGAAAGTGGTGGGATGATTTGGATAGGAGAAACAACGATGAGTACTGGAGAGACCAGAAGAACCGTATCGGTATGTATTATCGAACGATCCCATAATGCTACAGAACAGCTAAATTGATTGAGCGGTTGCGGTACCAAATACAGAGAAGGACCTTCACCGTACCGATCGTGGCGTGCCAATCTTTGCAGGTGAGGATATCCCGCATCCGGACCTGATTCTCCGTTTGCCGAAACTGGCACCAACGTTCACTTGGAGCAGATGAAAGATATGCTTTTGACATATAATGAGTACAATACCGGTCGCGGTTATGTGGGGATATGAGTGATCTTTTGGCACCCATCTACACAGTATTGCAGGACGATGTGGCAGCCTTCTGGGTGTTTGTTCATGGATGGAATGGAGCGGAATTTCTTGAGGAACCAAACTGGGATGAGAGCCCAGCTCGTAGCGTTGGATCATCTTGTCCAGCTCCTGGATCAAAAATTATATGCGCACCTAGAGAGTGCGGACTCGACCAACCTTTTCTTCTTTAGAATGCTATTGGTTTGGTACAAGTGGGAGTTCAAGTGGGAGGATGTGCTTAGGCTTTGGGAGACGATGTGGACAAATTTCCTCAGCTGCCAATTCCATCTGTTCATCGCTTTGGCAATACTTGAAAGGCATCGGGATGTTATCATGGACCGTAAGTTATCCGTTTGCTATTGCAATGAATTATGCAAATTCAGAGTAGATCTGAAGCAATTTGACGAAGTCCTAAAATACATCAACGAGCTTTCTACAACTATAGAGCCTTCTTCAACCCGGGTCCGCGCTGAGGCGTTGTTTTACAAATTCCAGCAGACGGTAGAAGTCGCAGATCGTAAAAGTGGTTTTGTCGCACACGGTTAGTGAAGTAGCACAATGTGGAGGCGGAGAACGGAGAATGCTTGTGAGGGGATCCCTTGAACAGCTCGGGGCACTGACGCCTAGGGCCACTGTAAATAAAGGGAAGAATATTGAGGGGCGAAACGGAGGGATTGTGGCGAATGGTAGCCCCGAGTTGCGGACTTTGTTGAATAGGCATATTATTAGGGCAAAGTAGAATGGGTTTTTATGGCTTCCTTTCTTATTTCTTTCTTGCATCTTTGTACTTTTTCTTGCATGTGGGTGTTTCTGGAAATGGTAGGGTTAGGCTAGGCTGGGTCATGAAAATCTAGCGCTGTGCGGTTGGGGCTGGGATGGATTAGTTGAATGGGGCTGCTGTGAATACATGTGATAAAATTCTCTACACAAGAGCTTAGATCTTCTAGCAATATGGATGAGATCATTGTATTCTTCCTCTTCGTAATACACAGTATTACTCGTAAGACGGGTAAACAGGGGTTCAAGCCGTCCCCCAACTGAGCTGGCAAGGTCTTTTACTGTTATGATACTACAATGTTCAAAAAAAATAAAAAAAATAAAACACCCTGACCATGATACTGGGCTTGGAGTGATGCATTGTTTACAAATATTTAGTGGAAGTGTGCACTAACATGTACAATAGAAACAGGTTTTTTGTTTTATTAATCAAACAAGCGGATTTGTTCCCATGCCAATCAAAACGTGAGTTGACACTGCAGCAGAGGGAATTCCCTAAGACAGAAGTGCTTCCCCATATTGTGACCTTGAGGTGATAACAAAACCACTCAAATGGAATATTTATTCTGAGTTCCAGATGGTCAATAACTTAGTCGTTATGGTTTATTCTGGAAAGTTGGGGGAGACCTGTATATTGGAGACACGTGAGGAGAAACCGAGATGGTTGTTGTGACCGTGAGGGATCAGGATGCTGCGATTACCTAAGGATAACAACATGTTTATTGCTGTGGCGAACCGGGCACTCCATGTGCAGTGCTTGAGTTTGTGAATTGAATTGCGGAAACGGCTGGGCAGCTATTAGGTGCTCGGTGGGAATTGGGGGAGCCCTATGTTAAGAATGTGATTGATATGGGGGGTGGGGGCTCTGGAATACATTCCTGGTGAAGTCTTATCAAAGCTGAAGAGAAGGTAAGGGAGGATGAGCTTCGTGAGAAAATTGGAAAAACACTACCTGGTTCGGCTTGGCAAGCTCTGCCGGAGGCGCGGAAAAGGAATCAATTTTGGGCTGTCGTCAGTGGACGAATCGCTCTTAAGGAGGGGGTTCCAAAGGGCTTGAATGATACTCCCCGCATGCCAGATGTCTATTTTGAAAACCTATACTACATGCTGGCTCCCTCTGACAGAAAAGAATAAAGCTCAGGCAAGAAACCTCAATAATGTGATCATTGCTACAAACAGACTACTCCCAATAGTGAACTTGGTTTTCCGCCGCTGGCGGGTCATTGAACATCTCTGGTCTCACCTGTTAGGCGGGAGCCTATCTGAAAATCTTGCGAGATAACTCAGGCCGATAATCTGAATCATAGACGGAGATTGTCAAGGAAGGCTCAATGTTTTAAATAAAGATAAGTAAGGTGATGAAGAGCATTCTAAGGTAAAACTTATAATATTGATAAGATCTCTTCTCCATTGCTTGATAATGATCAAATAGCTCGGGAGGCACCTCAATATTTATAAGCCGCATCTGGGTAATCGCCGGCTACATCTAGTTCTCATACTAACTAAGGACCTGCTAACAATTTCCAGTTTCTTCTAAAAGAGCGAACCCCATTTGACACTGACAATTCTGTTAACTCACTTCGACTTCCAAATTGCATCACCATGAATTTTCCTGACTCTGCTCCCACACATCAGTTCATTGGTTACGATCCATCTTCGTCAGCATGGAGTCTTGCTTACCATTGCATACACAGAATGGTCTCCATGATCGGACCAACAACGGGGCCAGCTTTGTTATCGAACCTCTCAGCACTGCAGATATATTCTGCAACCGACATCTGGAAGGCATAAGATACACTTGTCATGATAATTGCACCAATAGCCATTATCGCTCCATAGTCATATTCTTATCGTATGGTTCCGTCAGCATCCTACAGATACTATTGACGTGCCTGAGTGGGGGCATGCCTGATTTGTCAAAGTACCTCATCCAACAAGAGCATTCACTTCTGTGACTTTCATCGCGAGAGCGTGGAGTATAGAATGTATTGCTTAACCATTGTCCGTAAAAACGTCCTGTTACTTAATGAGCACCTCCGAGACTCTTGTCTTCAGTGCTCAGTAACTCTATGCTACGTCAACCGATCTGGCTCAGGCCACATGCACACTCTCGCCAAAGGTCTTCCCTCATATATCCTGCAAACGGGATCTGGTCGGAGTGACGGCCGCAACGTATACAGGGTTAACAGGAGGGCACAAATGACCATGTCTTTGGTGAGGGGACACCACTACAGCGGCGGCTGCCGGTGTAGCGCCCCCTCAGCGCTGGTGCCAGAGGGGGGTGTTGGCTTGTCCTTTTGAACTCAGAATCCTAAGGTAGGGTAACTATAGGTCTTTATTCACTAAGGGAAGGCTGAGGCTTCTGGTATGCCTAACAGCACTAAAATCTGAACAGCGACATTCTTTCAGTGATCTTGATGGGCATGCCACTGGGCTTCGCCACCATTTCCTATGCCCACTACACTATCATAAATGACTACATCAAGTACTTTGGCGAAGTTTTTCAGTTTCTCCCTACCAAAAATGCCTATGGCTCAGACGACAAACACCCAATCGAAAAGGAGCCAGACACTATAATTGTTCAAAATGTGAACGCCAAAGTCACAATATATTCTATGTGGATAATACTACGCAAGTGCGAGGAGGGTTGCGTGGCACACTAAGCCTGAAGAAATGTGTAGTGTGAGGGCAAATTGGTAAGAGTTGTGGTTATTATTCTTCTAAGCGATGTGGGCTGTAGCAACCATATTTATACAAAAGTGCTCGCCCATATAAGCGATACAAATAAAGGGAAAACAAGGTAACAAACATAAGTGCGAACATCTTTGACCTTGAAAACCTTCCAAGTAAATCCCAAATAATGTGTGTGAATCCATGAGGGTGTGAGGAGATTATTTGAAATATCATGACCAAGAGTGGTGCATAAGAGATGCATAAACAAGTGTAAATCCTTAATACCCGATACCGAAACCACATGTTAAATCCTCAAATATAACCCTGAAATAAACCATAAAACACCATAATATAGGGCTTAGCTGTAGTAATGTAAGCGGTGGATAGGCGTAGCCTAAACACAAACTAAGTACAGAAATACACGGTATTGTAATGAAATATACTAGGAAATATATAGAAAATTTCAACAATAATCACTCTTTACATGAACCACCAACAATGTCTTATGTTCCTCTCTGGCCTCAAGGACGGCCCTCATGCCACTCAATGCAAAGAGGACTCCCCCAAATCAAGAGTCTGTCCCCAACCCTTGCCACTGCGGCTATTGCACGATTTATATTTCTACTTCCCTTATTTCAGTGAGTCACGCTCCAATAAAAGAAAAGTACATTTTAAAAACAGCCACGGTGGCAAAGGTCGGGGACAAACTTTGCATTTGGGCGAGTCCTGCCACTTTTCATAGCGCTATCAGCATTCTCATTATCGGCAGAGACTTATGGAGCAGTTATCCAATAATCACAAAACCCTCGAAGACTCATACTTCGCCTTCCTTCGTAGTGTCGACTACTGTCCCGGCAAAATAGATCAAGATCAGTCCAACAATCGCGGACTTTGGCATAGCCCCCGTCGATGGCAAACCCAACAAACCAGTTCAAAACCCTTAGACCAGATAACAACTCCAGAGTTTCACTCTAACCCTCCCGCGCATTATTCTCCCACCCATAAAGTACGACCATCACAAGATCACAACCGACAGTGAATGCCATACTTGGGAGTGGCTGTTGTCTGAGAATAGTGGTCTAATATACTCACCTGGCTGTCCATTGTCTACTATTGGTTAGCGCCCAGGGTTAGTAGGCGCCAGACACAACCTGACAGTTAGGATCTTCATTCTGGGTTAGCACCTGGATAAGCTACATACTAGACTGGGGTGTTCAAGAGCGGTATGATAACAAGAACGCGCCGTTGGCTACCTTACACTAAAAACAGCCATTTTCAGACACTCATAGAGCTCAGCACTGCTTAGGTAAGAAATTCCAAGAAGTTGTAAGAAGCATGACAACACCATTTCTTTCTATAAGAGAAATATCAAGCAAAAGTGCAATTTTAATAGCCTCTAAGAGGACCGGCAGAATATAGGAGAACAGGCTATGAGATATTTATCTCTAACTATCTAAAATAACCAAAGACTCCCGAAACTAAATGAACTCTAAGGAAATGCCTAGGGGTGACAAGACGCAATCTCATGAAGACTGGCATGAAACAGTCGTGAGTGGGAGGGGATAGGGGGACTGCAGGTAACAGCGGTGGAAAACACGAGTGATGTCTCATGAGGTGTAAAATCATTCGTTCCGAGGTGTATTTCAACTTGACTCATACCCGAGGCCTATGTGCAAGGACTATTGTCCCCCACAGTCAGTCCGGCCATTACCCTGCCGGGCATTGTCCGTCCTTTCCTTCCCCGCAGACGGACGGACTGGATGGTTGGTAATACTGGAAGCAGATCTATTCCACTTCCTAATCCTCAATCTTGTGAGTGGGTAAGGCCCATATCATGTGCAGGCCGGAAGCATAGTATAACTCCACCTTTGAGTTCATCTGACAGGTCTGTCCTGTCAACACATATCTGTAGACTCCGAGTAACAAGGTATGATGTTCACACTAGCTATTACTAATCTAGCTACACCTTCCGCAGTTGTATCATACACGTCCCATATATACGGATTCAAAATATGTATACCTGTGCAACCACCCAAATATATAAGGTCTGAATTCCCTTTGCCTTCCCTTTGTTTATCCTCTCAGATTGAACTTGCTGTGCCTTTCAGAGAAGCAATACAAAGTCTCATTATGTGGGAATTTACGGTATCTGTCAGACTTCTGTAATGGTTCTCTAGGGTGTTAAATGTGGAACCTTCTCGACTGCTAACCATATACCTATCTTCCCACATCCGGTAGATCAGGAAAATAACTACTAAGACCCGTGAGGCACTACTACCTCGAACACTGTCTCATAACTACTAGGTTCATAGTCCAAAACCAACATTGCATATCAATGCAACAGCTACAAACACCTATCGGCGCACAATGAAATGTGAACTATCCTTACAGGCCAACACCTTGGACTCTTGTGGCTATATAACTAGTATTCAGCAGGCCGGTTAACTACATATTAGTTGCTTGTGTTTTCACCTCCGATTAGACTCGGCTCCACAGGAGGAAAAGATGACTATGGGAAGAAACTGACCCAATATACGGCATGCGCAGGATGTGTGCCACAAAGGAGAGGTTCTTTCTGAAGGAGGATATAAGAAAACCTGTTCTTCCCTATGTTTGTTTGTTATCAGTCAATTATGCTTACAGTTTTGTTCCCTTGGTCATTGAGTCTTTTGTTAAAAGTCATTCACTACCACATACAATTTCATTATCTCTTTTTACCTCTTTGATAACTTTTCTCTATTGCAAAATTCCTTGTACAAATACAAGTTCTGCATTTCCAAGCCACTAGAAAATCCATTCGGTAGGCATAACTCCAAAGAGTTGAAAATATAGAACAATAGCCAGTAGCGTGCACAAGCTTCATCCTATAGTTACAGACAATATTCTGAAGAGACCAGTGCTCTGGGCCAGTGTTCTGAATAGACCGAACGGTCAAGTCTGTGTGGCACAACCTGTTACTCGGTAAGAATTGGTGTCCGTGACTAGACCAGAGCAATAAATGTAGTCACGCACTGGTGGGGATTTGTCCAAGACGAGTCTTTCTATTCCCCCCAGCATGGACGGAATGCAGGGAAGTTGTATTAATTGGCAAGTTTTGCTACACGTAGTGTCACAAATCGTGACTAAGCAAGGCAGATTTCACATGACTAATAGTTATTAGTCATAAGGTATGTTTCTACGACTCACGATTGTGAGTCATAATTATGTTTCACGCTATGCAGTCGTTTGACTGATAGATTCTCACATGACTCGCACTTGCGTGTCATCGTTATGTTTTGATTGGTTGATGTTTCTATGACTCACGATTGTGAGTCATAATGATGTAATGACTTTCGCGCGTGACTCACATTATGAGTCAC
>Ga0307509_10003762_pt1 | contig 22577 bp, 24 predicted proteins | sample 10_EM_MG_FD_202245 | JGI IMG/M metagenome (GOLD analysis project Ga0307509, IMG submission 202245) | Populus trichocarpa ectomycorrhiza microbial communities from riparian zone in the Pacific Northwest, United States - 10_EM | ecosystem: Host-associated > Plants > Roots > Unclassified | place... | reverse complement strand
CAGAGGACTAAGGCAGTACGACACGCACCATACGGACTATTACAGTCAAACGAAGTACCGGAGAAACCATGGAAATCGATATCAATGGACTTCATCACAGACTTACCCAAATCGGAAGGATATGACGCAATCCTAGTGGTCATTGATCGCCTGACGAAAATGAGCCATTTTATACCTTGCAAAAAGGATATGAATACACAACAATTCGCGAAAACATTCATAAAGGAAATATTTCGACTACATGGACTACCGAAAGATATCATTACCGATCGAGGAACTATATTCACATCGGACTTATGGAAAGAAACAACAAAACTACTAGGGATCGAAAGACGATTAAGCACGGCTTTCCACCCGCAAACGGATGGACAAACAGAACGAACCAATGCGACGCTAGAACAATATCTTCGAGCATACTCCAATTACCAACAAGATAATTGGTACGAACTACTATCAACAGCAGAATTCGCATACAATAACGGATATCAAGAAACAATTAAGCACACACCCTTCTACGCCAATTACGGAATAAACCCCGAATACGAAGCGATAGGACACCTGATGCAAGGAAATGACACGCCACTCGAAGAAATGAGTCAACTACATGACGTACTAAGAGCGGAAATGACGGAAGCACAGATAAGACAAAAAGAATATTACGATCAACACCGAAAACCCGATCCGAATCTCAAGTCAGGAGATATGGTATGGTTCTTAACAAGGAATGTTAGGACCACGAGACCATGCAAAAAATTGGATTACAAGAAAATCGGACCATTTAAAATCTTGGCAAAAATAGGATCTAGCGCTTATAAACTCGAATTACCCGACACGATGAGAATACACAACACCATCCACATCTCCCTCCTCGAACCATACGAAGATAACAAACTACCATCGCAAAAACAAGAACCTCCTCCTCCTATCATTATCGAAGGAGAGCCAGAATACGAACTCGAGGAAATAGTCGACGCCAGACTATACCACGGAAGACTACAATACCGAGCCAAGTGGACCGGTTATTCACCCGAACACGATAGAGTCTGGTACCCAGCCTCAAACTTCGAAAATGCAGTCCACGCAAAACAACGATTCCACGAGCGATACCCCGAGAAGCCCTATCAAGATCGAAATCAAGGAGCAGAGCAACGGAGAACACTGGGTGCAAGTCTCCGCCCCACATACGCCCAGATCACCCAAGTCACCCATGGAAAACACTCAGAGAGAGATCACACCAACCAGCCCGGGATACTTCCCGGCCGCATCAACAACACCAACCGCCACAAAAGCCAAATGTCCGGGTGCGGAATACAGCTGGACAGCTTGCCACGAAGACGAATGTTGGACCCACCGGACCGACAAGGACGGGGCATACTACCCACAAGGCCCCAGATCCGCTCCTGTGGAATCAGGCTGGGAAACCAAACCGAACCCCCCAACAGGACCCAAGGAGCCACACGCTCGTCATGGGTGGAGACAGGGTACAAGGGCACCCCACACCACGAAATGGCAAACATGTTATTTCGACAACTGCCAGACACACGAGACCGAAAAAAGAAAGGCAGGACACTGGCCCAGAAAACGGAAAGGGTCAGCGAGGACGCAGACGGTTGGAGAGGGGGGCGAAAGAACCTCGGAAGATTTCAGATACCTCCAGAAGAAATGCGAGGAGCTGATGGGGCAGCTCCAAAATGAAACGATGGAAAACGCACAACTCCGATTATCGCTTGGACGAACGGAACGAAGCCTCCAAGGCGCCCTCGCGGGAGCCGAAGTAATTCGTCGAGAACTACAGGAGGAACGCGCCGAATCCGGAAGGCTACGGGTCAGCCTATTCAGCTTGAGATCGGAGATTCGGAGGAGAGCAAGAGGAATGATGGAGTTGGGGAATTAGCGTTGTGGGACCAACGCTGAGGAAGACGGGAGCTAATGTCACGAATCGTGACCTAGCAAGGAAGATTTCACATGACTAATAGTTATTAGTCATAAGGTATGTTTCTATGACTCACGATCGTGAGTCATAATTATGTTTCACGCTATGCTGTCAGTTGACTCATAGTTCTCACATGGCACGCACTTGCATGTCATCGTTATGTTATGATTGGTTGATGTTTCTATGACTCACGATTGTGAGTCATAATGATGTAATGACTTTCGCGCGTGACTCACATTATGAGTCACGAGTTCCACGCAGGTGACGCGATTTGCGCACCTGATATGTTTTATGTTTTATGATTGGTTTACGGTATGTTGCGCAGTGACTAATAGGAGTCATCTGATGGATTTCGGGTATGACTCATTATGAGTCATGATCGTGTGACTCATAGGTATGAGTCACCAGGGTCAGGGTTATAGCGGGAAGAGGCCTATATAAAGGATCACGACGGGCCGTAGATATAGGATCTTCACGCTACCATCTAAGTACTTTCTTACAATACAACTTTACCTTTACCTCTCGCTTATGTGCGAAACATCGAGCTCTTAGCGTACGAGCAATCAAGACCTTATCAAGATACGAAGACTATAAGTTAGTCTAATTACGAAGAAGTTCCCTCTACACCTCTCCCCAATAAGACATTGGTGTGAGATACGAAGACTATAAGATAGTCTAAACAAGAAAACGAGATTATAAGTTAATCTCGGAAAGAAGAATACTCTTTCGTCTTTAAGAAGACAAAGAATAGGTAAGTCGTTTGCTACCTGTTGCATAATTAATCTCTACTCGGGTAGGATCGTTACAGGTGCGAAAGGAAATGCACTCTGGGAGATGTTTGCCTCATCGTCAGAAGTAGTTTATCGGGCGCCAGAGGCCACTATACAAGAATCAGGATATCAGAGCGCAGAGAGTGTGAACAAGTGATGTAAGAATAAGGGGACACACTGTATTTGAAGTAATATCTGGAAGAAGTCATTACGCATATGGACATGATGGATCAGGATTGTGAGATACTGACGCAGGACCACAGAGAAGAGATATCTGGACGGGAAATGGCCAGATGAAAGAAGCCCTGACTATGGGGGAGAGAGAGCCAGCTTGTGGACACAAGAAGAGAGTATCAGACAATGTGGGAATTATGTAAGGGTGATCATGGGTCGCCAGGATGACAGCACTGAGAATCAGACGCTGTCAGGAGGCCACGGCAGCGTACCAGAAGCTGTCAGGACACGGCGGCAGCGCACTGGATGCTCTCAGGACGCGGCGGCACAGTACCGGGTGCTCTCAGAACGCGGCGGCATGGCACCGGACGCTCTCAGGACACGGCGGCTGCGCACCAGACACTGTGAGGATGCAGAGGACGAAGAAGTCTGTGCCCAGGTGGCATCTGGATTCAGGGTGGAAACAAAGGCAAATCAGGAGGGAACGTCAGATAGAGGTGGTGTCCTGATTCGCAATTGACGTTCTGTGCGTCAGGTGCGTCAGTTGCACCCGAGGCACCGGACGCAACCCAGTGTTTTTGCTGATGTTGTTCGATTGTTTCTTACCACTTTGGGAGATATAGAAACCTGGTGCATAGCTACTACCAGCACCTAGGTGAGATCGGATATTCTCATTTTTATATGGAACCATCATTTCAAAGCTCCTTGGATTGGTGTGTTTTTTTCTGCAATGAGGAACAGTATGTTTAGCATAATTAACCTACTATCCCGATTGCTATCACACTTTCTAATTGTCTTCGAACTTATAACTGTTGCCAGCAATATTTATCAAGGAGCAAGAATTGAAGAAGTGGGAGACATATTTCCTGGTGCTATTGTCGAGGGGATTGGGTGTTCAACTGAGCCGAAGTCAGGACAGATCAAGGAGGTTTTTCTACAGCATTCAACAGACGGCAGAAGCAGCTATGAGATCGCGATTATCACAGATGTAGGTCCTTTTGCAAATTTCGGAGAATCGGGGGGATGTCTTTTTTATAATATGCCAGAGAGCACCAAAGCTGCAGGAATGCTAGTGGGAAAGAATGCTTGTGATAGCATTGCCTTTGTAAACCTTTTGCATCTAATTCTCAAATGAGCTGACGATTACACCTGGAAATGATTTGGAATACGGGTATAGCACTGCTAGTATGTTACATTGTGGATACTTATATCCTTTGGACTTAGTTTTAGTCCCTTTAATAAATACTTTTTTCCCTAGTGCGTATCAAGTTCTTGATATGGGAGAGATTTGGTGAAGTGTAGTCGCAATCATTTGCGCTGCAATGTTCACTGATGGTCTGATCTAGCTACATTCCCCATTCACACCCGTTTAGTAACCCAAGCCAAAGCTACCTGATATCAAGGTCAGAGCCCCCAGATGCCCAGACAAAGTTACCTAATTACTCAGCTAACACCCTTCCAAAATAGCAATACACCCCTGCCCTGGAGTGGTAACCTATAAAAACCCCTCCCAGCTCTCTGCTGATGGACCCCTTTGTTACTCGGCTGACCAATCTTGCCGTGAAGCAAACCACCTTCTCATTAGACGTGTTAAGACTCCCGTTATCTCTTCCCTATTTAACCATTTGCAAGCTCAGTGGACAATCTCAGAAACGTACTTAAATTTTGTGAATTCGCAAGAGGTCGAAGCTCACAGGCAGTTTCTCCTCAGCACTCCAACTCACACCCTTTCCCTTTCTCAAACGGATCCGCTATTTAATCCGCAACCCACACTTCTTCTTGAATATTCTTCCCTATACTTTGGAATTCCAGGCAAAAAGTAAACTTTGATTTCGAGCGAATTGGATTGCACTGACGACTACAATAACCAGATATCCACCAACATCCTTCTTAAGGCACAGAAAACTGTATTCAGGTGTATTGGTTTCAATAAAGCTTCATGGCTCAATGGTCTATGCTCAGTATTATTTTTAGGAAAGCCAAGACTTATCCAGGCTCGGTGGTAGCCAAAGGGGGGGTTATCAGCCAAAAGCGCAGCATGGGTAATATACCGCTCTGGTATGCTGCTAGGTATGAAAAAGAGAAAGTAGTGAAAAGGCTCCTGGCACAGGATGACATTGACCCCAACGAGCGAAACATTAGAGGCCAAACACCACTCTTGTGGGCAGCTCTCAATGGGCATGAGGGAGTGGGGAAATTGCTACTGGGCCGGGCCGACACCAACCCCAACCGGGGCGATCCGCACCTGCGGACACCTCTCTAGATGGCTGTTGCGAATAGGCATGAGGGAGTGGTCAAAATTCTACTTGAACGGGATGACATCTTGCTGAACTGCTCTGATGACTACAGTAGAACACCGCTTGTTTTGGCTACCCAAAATGGGTTCGAAGAAATTGTGAAATTACTGCTCCATCGTAAAGTGGTTGGCAATAACAAGCCAAAGAGGTATGGACAAGCCCCACTCTCAATCACTGCTTGATATGGCTATTTTAAACTGACATCGCTACTACAAACTCAGGTAGAAGGAGCCCACAAAACTACCGAAGCCCACCGAGGCATAGCACTCGTTACTATTGTCCGATATCGTGCGAATGCCTAATGTGTGGCTCTGCAATAACTACTACTGTTCCAACATCCATTTTTTTCTCCCTTTTACAGTGGCCTTCTTACTCTCACATCATCGAACCAATTCCAAACCATTAAAACCCTGCCTTATGGTAATTTCCATCTTACCTCCTTGACCGAGTCTGCAACAAAAATGCAGCCTAAAGTTTCCTTTTTCTGTTCAGAACATGAAGACACATACAATGGGAGTGCACATGTTCATACCCTATCTGTTTGGTCCTCTATCTGAATTTTTCTTATAAGGTTGGGTTCAAAATTGTGAAATTCTGTTTAAAATCTCCACTCTTATGTTATAATTGGGTTATTGCTGTTGTGTTATGATAAGGCAGTGTAGGCCACAATGTCAATAAGACTGACTTTAATGGTTTTTTGTTGACTGTTCATTTCTCTTTTTCTCCCCTCCATTTTTTCTCTTTTGCTTCCCCTTAAATTGTAAACATGATGGTTGTTTACATATCAAAGAAAAAGTAATTGAAATAACTATTCCCTACACCTATGGGAAGGGAGCTAAGACCGGGCTAGGTATTCGGTAAGATTTCATGGTGATTAGTTTCCATGATAAGCATCGCTTAATGAAGATGCTACATTGCTAGAATGTTCTCCAAGTATAGATTCAAAGATGAGGCTGGAAGTCTTCCTCGCTTTTTAATCTTTTCTACGCAGGAAAATTAACGCAGTAGAAAGTGTTTTATCTGTTAAACTAGCCCAATTCTACAATCACAGTATGATCCCCAGTTACTCGATATTTAGCCAAACCTCCTTCTCCGCTAAGACACCCTCTACACACTCCCGTGTTCACAATCGAAAAAGATTTTGATGGAACTTTCTCCGTAAACCATAAATTCTCTAGAAATATCAATCTTACAAACAATTCCTAATACTCGTATAGCTTTCAGGGTCAGCAATAGATTATAATTGGAGGCTCGACATCCTCCTGTATATTATACCCTGGTGAATAACTAGTTTCTTGAATATAACTCATATGATAATCAACATGATTTGATAAGGGAATTGAAAGGACTGGGGTGCTGCAGAATTGGCCTACGAGTGAGTTGAGATATACTATCCTCTTAGTGTCTCATTTTGCCTGGTATCATAGAACATTTTAAGTTTTTAGAGCATTCTGGTATGCCCGGGTTTGATGTCACAAACCCATATGATCCACCTCCCAGTTGGAGGTAGAGGGGAATGACTCTTACTAACTGGGCAATCTATAGGCAACTATGCCCACCGGAACAGCGGAAACAAATAATAGACTGCACAATGACGCAAACTCCTTGCTTTGAAGCGGTTTTCTACCGTCTCAAATATTCGCGAAGGCAATAATGCGAGCCCAAATGAGATACAAGTTGGCTCTGTATATTGATACTTCCTTCTGGTATAAAAACAGTGCCCTGGTTGCCAAGTAATAATGCACGAGACCGGTCAATTCTTATTCTTCCTCTACAAACTACCTTGTTCCCATACTCTCACCGTCTTTACTTCGGCTTTGCACTCTCTCCTCACTCACCAAATTTTCGACAGCGTGTTCCTGACTAGTGCTGTAACATGAGTTTGAATTCTTGTCTCAAGTAGTTCCAATCCCTCAAGAGAGATGACGTTTATGATGGAGGTTCCGATCTAGCGCAGAGAAATATGCCGCCGTACAAGCACCGAGTGACTAAGCTGTGAAGCTGTCGTCGTGAGAAGTGGGAACCCGGAACGCTGAGTGTAGGAAAACTGAGATGTGTTCGATATTCGATGTATATGTCAAGTGTTCGCTAAAAGGAGTGTAGACGCGAAGCGCGATGTCTAAAGAGAAAGGGAACGCAGCTCAGACTAAGTACAAGTTTGTGGTGGCCCGCACAGTGGGCGCTCTCTACCACACAACACCAGTCACCGCCGTGCGGTCTGGTCATAGCCCTGCTCACACCTATAAGTGTGCCCTAACCTAACATACCACGATGGAGTTACTCAATCAGTTTATGCGTAGCCTCAATGAGGAACTTCCTGAAAACAGGAAGGAGTTGCCGATTTCCAAGAGGTGTTACTAGGTAGTGAATGTGTACCCAAGGAGTCCCAAAGAGGTCCGTCTCCCTTGGCTCAATCGGCAAAAAGAACAAAAAACACCACGGTTATTGTTAGCTCACCGGCCTAAAGGTGAATTCACAGAGAATTGGCCATGCACCGCCCAATCATGGTATGGAAAGGCCTTAACCATTTACCTAGTATACGAGCGTACACAGTGTTCCTTATCAGACCCAGGTGACTGTTATGTTTGTTGGCCGCGCTGGTTGTGAACGTGGACAGTACACCTATTTCTATGGTGGCACTTCCTTAAGCCGTGCTTGGCGAGCAACCTCTTATTTAATGGACAACGCTCACCTCGACACCCACAACCCCCAACACCTGTATGCGATTCCTTCACATCCATCATCCCCCAGCTCTCATCTCGGGCTCTTTGGTACAACTCTGTGAACAATCTCAGAAACGTGCTTAAATTTTCTGAATTCGCAAGAGGTCGAAGCTCGCAACCAGTTTCTCCTCAGGACTCCAACTCACCCCCTTTCCCTTTCTCAAACGTATTCTCTATTTAATCTGCAACCCACACTTCTTGAATATTCTTCCCTATACTGTGGAATTCCAGGCAAAAAGTAAGCTTTGATTTCGAGCGAATTGGATTGCACTGACGACTACAATAACCAGATATCCACTATAATCCTCCTTAAGGCACAGAAAACTGTATTCAGGTGTATTGGTTTCAATAAAGCTTCATGGCTCAACGGTCTATGCTCGGTATTATTTTTAGGAAAGCCAAGATTGTTCCAGGCTCGGTCGTAGCCAAAGGGGGGGTTATCAGCCAAAAGCGCAGCATGGGTAATATACCGCTCTGGTATGCTGCTAGGTATGGAAAAGAGAAAGTAGTGAAAAGGCTCCTAGCAAGGGATGACATTGACCCCAACGAGCGAAACATTAGAGCCGAAACAGCACTCTGGTGGGCAGCTCTCAATGGGCATGAAGGCGTGGTGAAATTGCTACTGGGCCGGGCCGACACCGACCCCAACCTGGGAGATCCGTATGGGCGGACACCTCTCTGGATGGCTGTTGCGGATAGGCATGAGGGAGTGGTCAAAATTCTACTTGAACGGGATGACATCTGGCTGAACTGCCTCGATGACTACAATAGAACACTGCTTGATTTGGCTACCCAAAATGGGGACGAAGGAATTGTCCAATTACTGCTCCATTGTAAAGCAGTTGGCAATTACAATTCAAAGTGGTATGGACAAGCACCACTCTCAATCGCTGGTAGACATGGCTATTTTGAACTGACATCCCTACTACAAACTCAGGTAGAAGGAGCCCACAAAACTACCGAAGCCTGCCGAGGTATGGCCCTCGTTACGATTGTCCAATATCGTGCTAATGGTTAATGTGTAGCTCTGCAATAACTACTACTGTTCGAACATCTATTTTTTTCTCCCTTTTACAGCCGCCTTCTTACTCTCACCTCATCGAACCTATTCCAAACCATTAAAACCCTACCTTATGGTAATTTCCATCTTCCATTCCTGAGCGAGCCTGCTACAAAAATGCACCCTAGAGTGTCCCCTTTCAGTTGGTGGAAGAAAGTCACATGCTATGGAAATGCACATGTTTATCACTGGCCTGTCCGACCCGTTATCTGGATTTTTCCTTCTCATGGGGTTGAGTTTGTAAATGTTAAGCTTGTTTAATTATTAAGGAAAAAATAATTGATTGACGATTATTCCCTGCACCTGTGTAAAGCGATGTGAGAGCTCATAGCTGGCCTGATAACATGGTGACTAGTTTCCACTATGGGCATGATTTAATGCAGATCCTACTTTTCTAGAAGGTCCTCCAAGCATGGGTTTGGTAAGAGCGTGGAAGGTGGCATGGGAGCAAATTCGGGGAGATTGATTCGGCGGCGATATGTGGTCACTGCGTCCTATAAAACCCCTTGTCTTTCTCTAGCTTGTACCAGATCTAGCAGTTGACATGCTTTTTCCCATTTCCTCCAATATCTTAAACGGCTAAAAACTGATAAATTCCCTAACCTTTAGTCATAGGGTTGCCTCCTTGGGCAATGCCATTAGGATTTGAAGCGACTGTATGATACTATTTCCTATTATCAGTCTCAAATCTTGACTTGACGATCACAACTAGAGCCCACCCTGCCGCACTAGGATATTCAACCCCCCCAGTTCAAGATGAAGGGGAAAGGTTCTTGCTAGCCGAGGAATCTAGAATAGACAGCGTAATGACACAAACTCCTTTCTCGGAAGCAGTTTTCTGCCTTCCCACAAATTCGCGAACAGATCCAACTTCCACCTCCAACTTTCACCCCTGTATGGGGCGCTGTCACTCTGATAGGAACGTTGCTAGTCTATTGCCAAGGACATGTTGCGGTGCAGGTAGACAAGTAGGCTCCAGTTTCCTGGTAAGTCAGTCTAACATGTACGGAAATTTGATGCTATGTACAATAATCTCCGGAGTAAAATGTTGTATTAGAGGAGCTGCGGGGTAAAGTTAGATGAGTGGAACCATATACGGGAAAACCCAAAATAATTGAGAATCTCGCTAGGACGTTGGAGTCGCCTTTGTCAGCAACAACTGAGACATCGACCCCGACTCCCCGGATGAGTGCAGTTGGACGCCACTTTCGAAGGTAGTCGAGAATAGGCATGAGGAAGTGGCCAAAATACTGCTTGGATGTGGTAAAGTCAGCCCCGATAAACCAGATAAGGATGGGCAAAGGCCACTCTCGTAGGCCGCTCGCAATGGGCATGAAGAAGTGGTGAGATTACTACTTGAACAGGAAGGGGTTAGCAATAACAAGCTAAACTAGCACGAACAAACACCGCTCTCAATCGCTGCTATATATGGCCATGTGGGAGTTATATCCCTACTATCGGCTCAGGCAGGGGCAACCCACAAAATTACGGAAGCCCGCAGAGGCATAACCCTCGTTATGGTCTTTCGATATCGTGCTAATAGCCAATGTATGGCCCTCGCAATAACCGCTACTGCTCCATCAGCCATTTTTCGTCGCTGCCCTCTCCCTCCCTTACCCTACTGGCCTTCATCTTCCTGCCCCTTGAAACACCGCTTTCTGGTACTGCCTATCTCACCTTCCCCAATAACTAGACCTCTCCCAAAGACACCTCGAAAAGTTGGTTTCTTTGATTGTGATGTAAGGAAATCACGTGCAATGGGAATGCGCATGCCTACCACATACCGGTTCATGTCCAACCCCCTATCCAGATTTTTCTCATGGAGTCGGGTCAGGACTCGTGAGCTTTTGTTCAAAATCTAGAGTCTATCGCAATGGGAGAGGTGTTTCATTCTTCGAGACGAACCACTGTAGCTTGATATTTCCATCATATTTACCCTCTTTATTCTTTTTTTGTTTATCAATTCCCTATTTTTTACAATTCGTTCCTTCCCCTTTCCTCCCTCTAAGGTGTAAAGTGGAGGTTGTTTGGACATGAAGGGAAGAATATAAAGCGCAAGTATGTCCTGCATCCGTGGCAAGCTGCTGGAAAGCTAGTTCGGTAAGGTAAGGTTGTTTACTCGTACAGTGGTGATCGGTTTCCATTATGGACATGGTTTAATCAAGATCCTGTTTATCTAGAACGTCCTCCTAGCGTGATCGCAAGGGCGGTGCCAGGAAGCTGTCCGCACTTTTTAGCCATGCCTACCGAAGGGGGTTACAGTAATAACAAGGGGTCTTTTAGCTGTGAACCCAACTCTAATTCACAAGGCGGTATCATAGTCTATGTTGACTTCGAAAACTCAGTGCCGAGCTGAACTCCACGAGTACCTCCCCGGATGCCGACCATCGGCATTGTGCGCCAGTTTTAGGGCAGTTTCCAATCCATGCAGGCATACAGTACTTTCTCTAATCCGCCCACAGTGCTAGACGGTACATGATTCACAAGGGGCCTAGACGCTGAGTAGGAAAGGTTGGGGAGTAGATTCTATAACCTCATTCTTACCCCTCTATAACTAAACTGACTGTGAAGACCGTTATTCAAGTAAGGTACAATTGACGCATCTTCATCTTTCTGTTGATCAACACACTCTGTGGTGACAGGGGAAAAACGTGTTGGTGGAGCCGTCTCCGTAAAACACAAATGCTCTAGAAAAATAAATCACAATCCCAAACCATTCGTAATACTCCTATAACTTCCAGGGTCAGCTATAGCCTATGATAGAATACTCGATATCCCATTCCATATTATATTATACCTAGGTGAATAACTAGTTTTTGGAGTGACATTGTACATGATTTGATAAGAAAATTGAAAAGCAATGCGGTGCTGCATCATTGGCCAACTTGAGCACGCGTGGGTTGGGATATACCATCGCCCCCGTGGCTCCTTTGGCCTGATAGAAGATTTTTTCTTCCTAGGGCATTCTGGCATGAAAAGGAATAGCCATGATTTCCAAGAGGTGGTATCATAGCTCTTGAATTTTTACTCAAAAAAACCAAAAAAAACCCAGCCATCATTACCACATGCGGCAGAAGAAATACACCATGCCTTTCGATACTGTTATCTCCTTGTACTGGGGTAGGGAAAATTAGCAAGATCCAGCAGCGAAGGAAGTAGAGAGTGAAGCGGTTTGGAAAAAAAGTGGGATCGGCAGACGTTAGAAAGCCGGAAGATAATGCTCCACTTCGCTATACCGTAAACTATAAGTACCATTTTCTGCACGGCCGGCCTTCTTGTGTTCTTGAGCAGCCATCATCCTAATATATATCCCGTCACCCGTGCAACAGCCCGGGTTTAAGATGTTTCGCAACCTGATCGCTTTTCACCCGTCGCCACATCGATCATCCCCCTGGTTCCTTGTTTTGCCACAAAAAGTTTTCCGATTTTTTCGTCCGTACCCTAGTGCATGGTCTTTTCGCTGCGAGTTTACCTTTTGAGGCCGGTGAACTAACTATAACTGGTATATGAGGGCGGACGATCTAGGCGCACTGCAATCAGAACTTGCTCTAAGCTTTTCTTATGGGTGCGCCCGCTGTGAAAGTTTTAATGGGCAACAGGCGTCTCAACATCAACCCTCAACACTAAGCGATTCTTTCACCCCCATCATACCCCTGCTCTCATCAGCGCTTTTTGGTGTAGCTCTTTTAGAAACCTCAGAAAGCTTTTTAAACTTTGCGAACTCGCAGGAGGCCGAAGTTCACAAGTTACACTTCAGGACCCTAAACGCACACCCTATTTCTTTCTCCAACGTATCCTCCTTTGAATCTCCAACCCACACTACTTCTTGAATATTCTTCCCTATATTGTGGAATCAAGGCAAAAGGTAAGCTTTCAGATCGAGGGAAGTGGATCGCCCTGACGACTGCGATAACCTGATATCCACTAAAATCCTCCAGAAGGCACGGAAAACTGGATTCTGGTGTATTTGTTCCAAGAAAGCTTCATGCTCAACGGTCTATGCTCGGTATTATTTTTAGGAAAGCCAAGATTGTAACCAGCGCGGTCGTGGCGAAAGGCGGGGTTATCAGCCAAAAGCGCAGCATGGGTAATATACCGCTCTGGTATGCTGCTAGGTATGGGAAAGAGAAAGTAGTGAAAAGGCTCCTAGCACGGGATGACATTGACCCCAACGAGCCAGACCTTAGAGGCCAAACACCACTCTCGTGGGCTGTACTGAATGGCCATGAGGGAGTGGTCAAAATACTACTGAGCCGGGACGACACTAAGATCAACACATATGACGAGTTCGACCGGACGCCACTCTGGATGGCTGTTGCGGAGGGGCGCGAGGGAGTGGTTAAAATGCTACTTGAACAGGATGACACCAATCCTAACTGCTCCGATCAGTACAATGTGAGACCACTTGAGTTAGCTATCTGCAATGGGACCAGGGATTGGTGAAAATGCTACTTGGTCGGGACGACATCAACCCCAACTGGTCAGACTCTATGTCCGAAGGGACACCACTCGTTATGGCTGCTACAAGAGGGCAAGAGGGAGTGGTGAAACTACTACTTGAACGGGATGATATTAATCTCAATCAGAGAGGCGAGTAGTGATGGGCACGATCATGATCGAGCAGATCATGGGGCTATGCTCGATCATGATTTTATCGAGGAGACCCTATGATCGAATGATCGATCAAACTGGGGAGCACTGATCGAGTGATCGATGATGGCCACTGCTCGAGCATGGTCGAGCATAGTCGATTATCGCCGACTATACTCGAGTATCATCGATTTTGTCCCCTTCAGAGATTAAATATTCATTCGATATGGATTCTGAGTATTTATACCGGTGTTATAACAAGAACAGGATATCCCTACCCGGTCGTTCATTTAGTGTATCACGGTAATTTGTGGCAGATCCAGAGTGACAACTCCTCACTTTATAGTAAAATTTATTTATTAAAAGTAATTAGTGGTATTGACTCGCTGCCATAGATTCAGGACGATGGGAGTGGTGACATTATGATAAAGTCAGTATGGAAGATGGTAGTTTGTTCAATAATATTTTTGACTATAAGTAAAGAATATCACCCATCCGGGCATACAATGTTGAAGAGCTAAGAGGGTAAAGTCTGGCTGAAAGAATTGGTATCTAGTGTGTGGGTAGACTCCCTTAATATAAGCATCGCATCACCTAATCACAAAGATTAGAAGAGTGATCGGTCATGAACCAAGATGCTCGAGTATACTCGATGATGGTCGAGCATGATCGAGCAGTACCCATGATTGAGGAAATCGATCAGATCATGCATGCTCTGCTCGATCATCATCTGATCGAGAGACCCCTATGATCGAGGTGATCGAGCATACTATTGATCGAGCAAAACTCGATCATGATCGGATCGTGCCCATCACTAGAGGCGAGTTTCTCCGCAAAACAGCACTATCGCATGCTCCTTCTGGGGGGTATGAGGGAGTGGTCAAAGCACTACTCGCTCGGGACGACGTCAACATCATTAAGCTGGGTGGCTTCCACCGGATGCCACTCTTGTGTGCGGCTTACCATGGGCACAAGGGTGTGGTGAAATTACTCCTCCGTCGTGATGGTGTCAGTGCTTGCGGGCCCGGTGGGGTCGGCACAACCCCACTCTGGTTCGCGGCTGAGAATGGGCACGAGGAATTGGTGAAAATATTCCTCGGACCAGCCATCGACCCCAACTACCCGGACAAGCGGGGTCGGACGCCACTCTCGATGGCAGCCGAGCATGGGCATGAGGAAGTGGTAAAAATACTGCTCGGATGGGACAATGTCAGCCCCGATCAGCCAGACAAGGACGGGCAAAGGCCGCTCGGGTGGGCCGCTCGCAATGGGCATGAAGGAGTGGTGAGATTGCTACTTGAACAGGAAGGGGTCAGCGATAACAAGCCAAACCGGTATGGACAAACACCCCTCTCAATCGCTGCTATATATGGCCACGAGGGAGTTATATCTCTACTACAGCCTCTAGCAGATGCCGCCCACAAAACTACCTAAGCCTGAGGAGGCATTGCCCTCTTTTCTGTTAGCTCTCTTTAGCTCTATCATACCATATGTTGAGGTGCGGCTACCCACTTAGGTCATGTCTTTGGGTTAGTCTAGTGTTAGGTCTACCATTGGTTGTGCGGGAGTAGGCTTGGCACAGGCGTTTCCCTTTATGTTGCCTTCTCTCTTGTACGACTACTTAGTCATTAACCAACATCTCACCTCATAGATCACATACCACACACATACCAACAGTTTCCACCTTGCGATATCGTGCTAATAGCCAATATATGGCTCCCCCAGTAACTGCTACTGCTCCATCAACCATTTTTTGTCGCCGCCGCCTCCCTCCCCTACCCCACCCACCCTCCTTCTGCCCCTTGAAATACCGCCCCCTGGTAATGCCCATCTCACCTTTCCCCCGAATTAAACCTGTCCCAAAGACCCTCGAAAATTTTGTTTCTTTGATGGTGATGGAAGTTTTGAACAATTGATAAACTGGTTAGGCGCAGTGGATCCAATCCGAGGTTACCGAACGGCACAAAACTTGTATTGATATGAACAGCGGTGATAGAAGAGAAATATCAAAGAGCAATCAAAATATAAAGAAATCGTGCACAATAACGAATGACTTTTGAGAAGACAAGAGATAACGGTAGAACCGTGATAGAAAAAATGCAATGAGATTGTGAAAACTGCGAGCAAAGGGAAGAACAGGCTGCCTTATATGCTAATCAACAGAAACCCTTCCTAGCCGGCATGCTTCCTGCGCATACCGGTCTGTTCTCCCACTTTCCATCTCTAGATCATCCTTCTGTTTCGCTTTACCGCAACATATCCGAGGTAGAAGCTTTTGGCCGAGAGTAGAGTTATGCGGTATGCCTCGGATTGAGTTCATGGCCGAGGGTAGAGTTATGCGGTATGCCTCGGATTGAGTTCATGGCCGAGGGTATCTTGGATGTTCGGCTATTGTGTTCGCGTTTCATTTGAGGGAGGATCGGTGTTTGATCTTGTTGCATCACTTATGCAGGATCGCGGTGTAGGATGATGTGAAGCTAACCGTGGTGGAACGCTATCAAAGCAACCGTCTGCTTGGCTATATAGTAGTTGCGTTTCGTCTTATGCAGGAACAAAAGTATGTATGTGGTAAGCAGCCTAAAATCGTCAATCTCCAACAGGAAGGAAATCACGTGCAATGGGAATGCGACCTACCACATATAGTACCGGTCATGTCCAACCCCCTACCCAGATCCCTCTCATGGAGTCGGGTCAGGACTCGTGGGCTTCTGTTCAAAATCTAGATTCTATCGTTATGGGAGAGGTGTTTCCTTCTATTGAGATGAACTACTGTGGCTTGAGATTTCTGTCATATTTACCCCTTTTATGCTTTTTTCGTTTGTTAATCTACTGTTTATCCTTTAACCTGTACGATCGTTCACTCACTTTTAGCGTCGCACTACGAGGACGCTTGGCACACGAAAAGTAATGATAGACAACACCCCAAGATAAATTAAAAGTACTCATACTTGTACCATAGCGCAGCAATAAACACGTTGTTATCCTTACCCGACATGTGACTGTTAATCTGGTTCAAGGGGATAGTGAACTAGTGCTTACTCCGCTTCCTTGCGTAGATGAGTGATAATTGGCGATGTGGACCGCCGAGAGTTGCATGCGCCGTTCGCTATATGCGAAGGTGACGGTAGTGGAAATCCAATCTGTGACGACGCAAACCGACCAATGTAAGTGAGCGGGTGTCAGAAAGGCAGAAGGAGAGCCATCGTCATGGGGGTCCTCACCACCATCACCTCCTCCTCATCCTTCCGCCCCCACTCCTTGGGGGTGCGCGATTCACTAGGCAACCTATGCGTATCATGCATCCTACGCGAGTGTCCTGTGGTAGAAAATGGGGGAGCGTCTAGCCCGGCTAGGTCGGGCGGCTATAGTAACTATCGTAAATTCTGTATTCACTCACCTCCCGCAGACCAGCGAGAAGATAGTCACCACTTCTCGTGTATCTGTCGAACATATTCGTCCACGGGCAGCTTTACCATTATCGCGGGGGGAACCGATAACAATGGAGGAGAAGGGGCTGGCAAGCCCCTCTAACGGTCTGGAGGTGTCGTGTGAAGATGGCTGAATGCGATACACTTGTACGGGTAAATTTACTGCAGAGTCTGGCTCAACTATGATACACCAAGGATACCTACTATTATTCTCCATTAGCCTTAGATAATCGCAGCATCCTGATCTCTCACGGTCACAAGAACCATCTTGGTTTCTCCTCACCTGTCTCCAATATACACGTCTCCCCCAACTTCCAGAATAAACAATAACCCCTAAGTTATCACCCATCAGGAACTCCGAATAAATATTCCATTTAAGATGGTTCGTTAACACCTCAAGGTCATAATATGGGGAAGCACCTCTTTCATAGGGAATTCCGTCTACTGCAGTGTCAACTGAGGTTTTGATTAGCAGGGGAACAAATCCCCGTATTTGATAAATAAAATAAAAAAACTGTTTCTATCGTACATGTTAGTGCACACTTCCGCTAAATATTTGTAAACAATGCATCACTCCAAGCCCAGTGTCATGGTCAGGGTTTTTTATTTTTTTTATTTTTTGTGACCATTGTAGTATGATAATAGTAAAAAACCTTCCCAGCTCAGTTGGGGGGCGGCTTGAACTTTCGCTTACCCGACTTAGGAGTGATACTGCGTACTGTAATACGAAGAGGAAAAATACAATGATCTCATCCATATTGATAGAAGATCTAAGCGCTTGTGTAGCGAATTTTATCACATGTATTCACAGCAGCCCCTTTCAACTAATCCATCCCAGCCCCAACCGCACCCCTAGATTTTCATGACCCAGCCTAGCCTAACCCTACAATTTCCAGAAACACCTAAATGCGAGAAAAAGTACACAGATGCAAGAAAGAAATGAGAAAGGAAGCCATAAAAACCCATTCTACCATAATAATATCCCTATTCAACAAAGTCCGCAACCCGGGGCTAACATTCGGCACAATCCCTCCGTTTCGCCCCTCAATATTCTTCCCTTTGTTTACTCGTACTGCGGCCCTAGGCGTCAGTGCCCCGAGGTGTTCAAGGGATCCCCCTCACAAGCATTCTCCGTTCTCCGCCGCCTCATTGTGCTACTTCCCTCACGGGGTGCGACAAAACCACTTTTACGATCTGCGGCTTCTACCGTCCGCTGGAATTTGTAAAACAACGCCTCAGCGCGGACCCGGGTTGAAGAAAGCTCGTGGATGTATTTTAGGACTTCGTCCTATTGCTTCAGATCTACTCTGAATTAGCATAATTCATCGCAATAGCAAACGGATAACTTACGGTCCATGATAACATCCCAATGCCTTTCAAGTATTTCCAAAGCGATGAACAGATGAAATTGGCTGCTGAGGAAATTTGTCCACATCGTCTCCCAAAGCCTAAGCACATCGTCCCACTTGAACTCCCGCTTGTACTCAACCAATAGCATTCTAAAGAAGAAACAGTTGGTCCAGTCCGCACTTTCTAGGTGCGCATATAATTTTGGATCCATGAGCTGGACAAGATGATCCAACGCTACGAGCTGGGCCCTCATCCCAGTTTGGTCCCTCAAGAAATTCCACTCCATTCGCTCCATGAAGCCAACAAACGCCCAGAAGGCTGCCGCATCGTCCTGCAATACTGCGTAGATGGTGTCAAAAGATCACTCACACCCTGCACATAACCGAGATCGGTATTGTACTCAGTATATGTCAAAAGCATATCTTTCATCTGCTCCAAGTGAACGTTGGTGCCAGTTTCGGCCAACGGAGAATCAGGGTCCGGATGCGGGATATCCTCACCCGCAAAGATTGGCACGCCACGATCGGTATGGTGAACGTCCTTCTCTGTATTTCGTACCGCAACCGCTCAATCAATTTAGCTGTTCTGTAGCATTGTGGGATCGTTCGACAATACATACCGATACGGTTCTTCTGGTCTCTCCAGTACTCATCGTTGTTTCTCCTATCCAAATCATCCCACCACTTTCCCTTCAATCGAACATACTCGTCTCTCTTACTGTTCATTAGGGCAATGCGCTCATCCTTAGTGCTATCCCAAGGGTAAACATCCAATAGCCACAACCAAATTTCCTTCCTTGCAGCCCCAGGCTCTACCCCACCGTGGAATATACGCTCTTTTGCCTCGTTGGCCGTAATGGCTAATTTCCCAGTTTTCGGGTCAAACCCCCCATTCCATTCTTCCAATGATACTGGCTTGCTTTGTCTGAATCCAATTTGGTACTTCCAGACTCGAGGTCTGGAATCTCAAACTCCCCAACCGCCGAATCCTCTAACTCCAGTGCATCCCTATTAGTCCAGACGACCGGATGGTCTTGTTGCCTCTCCCTCTCGCTTTGCTCGGCGATCCCCATAGCCCACTGCGAAAGGTAAAGCCTATCGGAATCGAATTCGTCTTGAAGATTGACCACATCTGGATTCTTCAAAAGACTCCTGACCTGCAGAGGGACCTTCGGAGAGTTAAGAATATCCTCCTCAGTCCTCCGTGTCAATCTTGTAACACGGGAGACCTTTTCCAAGAAACCCCATCGCGCTTCTTTAAACATCTTTGTCAAAGGATCCATCTCAGCGCCACCACACGTAGAGCTTTCTCCTACATAGCCAACGATAGTCGGCTCAGAACCAAATGATAAGAGGTCCTCTTGACTAGGCTCGACAAGGTAGACGCTTGGCTCGACCTCACTCTTCTCGACCCTTACATCACGCCTTAACCACCTAAGCACCTCGTCCCCACCCCAAAACAAGCCACCTCCTGCGCAAAATGGATTGAAACTAACCCTAACCGTTTCTTTGATTGAGCGATTGTCGACGCGCACTCCGAATCATGAAAGAACAACGCGGGGAGCGACAGTCGTGGAGGTGTCTCGGCATCGATAAGGTCTACCTTAACATTGGTATCGTAGGCGTCGCCGAGTGCCGATTCCGGTAGCCAGGCTAGAAGTAACGTCGTGGCGACTACGGGTGGGGTCGAAGGGTCATCGCTCAGAGGAGGTTTTTGTTGAACAAGGGCTACAAAGCCAGGGATATTATCAATTTTCGAGGGTGTTGGGTGCACATAAACCTATACTCCCAAAGAATATTAATTTTAAGAGCGACATCTTAAAAGCGTAGATGGCATAGGATAAAATAGGATAAAATCCTCCAATAGTTTGGTTTCTCATCTCGCTTGTGTAACCAACAATCACAATAAGGCAAACAAACCCGCCTTTAATTTTGAATACCACAGCCTCACACCCCGACCGGTGCTAGTGTTCGTGATAGTACTATATCCATTCTCGTCATCATCGGAGATGTCGTAGTACGAAGCTGTAGAAGAGGCTGGAGGAGTGAACTTGTGTGGAAGTTTTGAGGAAGACATCTGATCAAAGACTGACCAACAAGGAGTTGTAATGAGCAGAACCGGGAACCGGGAATGCTGCAGGTATGATTGCGCTAAAAGTTCCTTGTACTTATAACTACCGAAGCGGGGTTCAGGGTACCGGTAACAGTGGAAGCCGAAGAATTTTCGCTTTAACCCTTCCCAAGGCGAGACAAAGCAGATTCAGACGATATTGCAGTGGTTAAGAGTAACGAATGGTATGGAAGAACGAGAGGCGAGAACAGGGGATTCGTAGGCCTTAGCTAGAAGTTGCGTGGCGGGGCATATGATGCGTGTGTTGATTCAGCCACATTTCAGTCCTCGTACAGTGGGGTGCTGTACGGATGTACGGGGCATAGGTTTTGTAGGTTGCACAGGGGGTGAGGGCAGTAAGCCTCTCTTGTGGAACCTACAAAACTTATGCCCTGTACTTGTACCTCCGTAGGTAGGGTATTCTGGGTATACGATAGGGCAGATTAGAAGGGTTGTGCGCCGGTTTTTTGCCGCCCTATTGAGTGCTCTTGGCAAGGCTTGTTTGCCTATAGGAGGTTTTCTCTTCCGTGCCTAGACAAGACAACTACACTTACATAGTCAACCAATACACATCGTTTCCTATCTTTCTCAATTGGTCCAAGCGCCACCTTCTTTCTATCATTCCTGTCCGACCAATTGCATAATTCATCGTGAGGTCAACTCTCCGGTGATTTATTATACGATTCAGCAAGAGGTCACAACCAACCGCAGGGACCGGATACGACAGCCCGCAACACACCATCCAATCGAAAGCTAGAATAAAAGTGGCCCGACACCGTCTTCTCTCTTCCATACTTTTCCTCAATAAAATCCCTGTCAACAATAATGGAAGCATCATTGATTCCACAACTACCGGCTATGGCACCTCCTGTCGAACCCGTCGAAGAAGCACTATCGGTTGGGCTACCACAATCTGAGACTTCCTCTAACGCGCCATCGATGTTAGAAGCCACAGTCGAGGCACATCTTCCAGCTGGCGAGGCTGCTGTCTCTGCTAGGGAGGGGCAGGTTGCAGGTGAGGGGGAACCTCCTCGCCAGGAGGGCAATTGGAAGGCCATCGGTCAAAAGTTTGCAGGTTAGTTTAAACTATTTTATGGTTCCAAACAATCCGGATTGCTAATTTGGTTATTTCATAATGTTTAGCATTGTGGATCAAGCACAAGGGGACCACACCGCACCAGCTTGGGGGTGCTCTGACTGGTGTGCTTGCGCTACTCAGTTACCAACATGTGTGGCCGGCCACTCAGCCCTCTTTGTCTTCCAATGGGCTTACGCTTCCCAATGGTACTTTTGCCAATCAACCGTGGCAATCCTACTTCAACCTTCTCACCCCCAATGTCGCCTACCATACCAGCACCTTCACAGCACCTCCTTTTCCGAATGGGACTTGGCCCTCATGTCCTACCTGCCCTGCCTGTGCTGCCTGTGCTGCCTGTCCCTCCTTCTCCTGCCCTGCCAGCTCTGCCTGCCCGGCATGTCCAGCATGTCCGGCATGCCCGGCATGCCCAGCCTGCCCCAGTGCTATGTCCTCCCACCTTGTCTGTCCTGACCTCGACTTCAGCAATATCACTTTACCTGCGACCGTCTCCTCTCAGGCTGCCCCCACCTGCGCTGACCCCAATATCACCCTCTCTGATATCGTGTGCCCCACAGTCATCTGCCCTGATGCTCAAGGGCCTGCTATCGCCAACCTCGAGGTTTCCACACAGGCATTGATTAAGGAAATTATAGTGTGACATAATCAGCTTGACACAGTGGAGGCCTTGATTGACAGGTTTACCCACATGAAACAGGTGGCTGAGGTATCGGAAAAGCTGTCTTGGAAATTGGAAGCCTTGGATAAAGCTTTTGAGTTAGGGCTAAAGGAGAATAATCCATTTGCGCAACTAGTAGCTCATGTGATGGGTACCTAGTCTTATACAATGTGGATCTCTTGCGATAGAATATAAAGATGAATGGGAGAGAGAATCAAAAAACTGTATGAAGGGCAGAAAACTATTGATTGACTTATCTTCTTGTAACGGGGGCACCCTATAGAGAGGTGAACTCTAAGGTTGCGACCGCACCAAAACTCAAAGTAGAAGATAAAGATAGAGTAAATAATTCAGGAAGAATCAAAACGGTTAAACTTAATATCGTTAAG
>Ga0307509_10003761_pt1 | contig 22578 bp, 27 predicted proteins | sample 10_EM_MG_FD_202245 | JGI IMG/M metagenome (GOLD analysis project Ga0307509, IMG submission 202245) | Populus trichocarpa ectomycorrhiza microbial communities from riparian zone in the Pacific Northwest, United States - 10_EM | ecosystem: Host-associated > Plants > Roots > Unclassified | place... | reverse complement strand
ACCCTCATACGAGCGCATGGAGTTCCTTGGAGATTCAGTGCTTGACATGATCGTCACCGATTACTTGTATCATGCTCCAGGGAAAAACTACAGTCCCGGACACATCCACCTGCGAAGGTCCGCTGTGGTGAACGGCCATATCCTTGCATATATCTGCCTCAAGACACAGTTACGCGTTGAAGCCGTGATGCCCCGTCCAAATGTGAATGGCCAAATAGAGGTCACGAGCGACGCGCAAGACATATTTTTGTGGAAATGCCTCCTCCACTCCAGCCACAAGGTGCTCGAGGACCAGCAGAATACTTTCGCGCGCTTCCGAAAGCGCAGAGACGAAATCGAGGACAGTTTGATGAACGGCACCATCTTCCCATGGGCTGCGCTGACTCGTCTTCAAGCCCCTAAATTCTTCAGCGACATGATGGAGAGCATTATCGGTGCGGCGTTCCTTGATTGTGGGGGCTCTATTACTGTTGTCCGAGATATCCTGGTACGCTTGGGTATTATGCCCCTGTTGGAGCATATTGTTTTGGACGACGTCGATGTTCTCCATCCCGTATCTAGGTTGTCATTGTGGGCACAAAAGCATGACAAAGAGATTCAGTATGATTTACGCCGCGTGGATGGAAAAGCGACTTGCACGATCTTAGTGGACGGCAAGGAGGAGGTGACGGTAGCGGACGAATGGAGGGGCAAACCGAGCCAGGATGAGGTGAAGTTCGCAGCAGCTGAGATGGCAATCAAGCTGTTCAAGCTGAGGAATGGCGGCATTGGCTGCGATGTTCGGAAGAACTTGAAGAAAGTCCCCAAGCCGAAGAAGAAAAAGTCGAAGCAGAAAAAGGTTACTTAGGAATTGGATTTTTCGAATACCATTAATTTGGGGGTTGGTCAAGGGTTGGTTCTAATGGGGAAATATTTTTGAAAAAGTTATACCATTTCATGGTACAATGGCAAAATTTAATGACATTTGACCAGCTCATTTGACTCTCGACTTGTTGGTTGAGGTTTTCCCGTGGGTCTCTGTGATCCTTCATTTCTTTAAGTACATAAATAATTCTTTTTTACGTCACAATTGAGAAAACCCGTGGGCGTCAGACTCGCGTCGCATCACCCGTCACAGAAAACTCTTAGTCTTGTTGATTGATCACGAGTCTTTCTTGGTGGTCTGCATCCATCTTGCGACGCGTCAAACGTATGTCACTTGGTCGCCCAAATCCCTATGAATACCTATCCCCGCAGGATTACCAAGCTAATCAAGCTATCATCAAGCAAGCGAAGGCCTGTATCAAGACCTGGGAGAATATGAATGAATTTGGCAGGGAAAAGTTCCAAGAACGGGAATCCCAACTCGAGCAAGCCAGGAAGGAGCTTCAGCGGAAGGTCGAGGAAGGCGAGCAGGCGAGGTACGTTAACCCATCTTTTTGCTTACCGACAGTCTTGTGACTCTTTCCAGGCGCTTGCTCGAACAGCTGGAAACACAGTGAGCTCCCTCGTTTTCAGACTTTGCGCGGAAGATAATAATTGTCAGGCAATCTTCTGGTTCGACATCGCAGGACCTTGTTCCCTTAACTTCGGCTAGAATTGAAGAGGTACCGATAAACAACGTCCCTGTACGTACCAGCATTGATTTCCCTGGAGGAGCAAAGATTGATTTCGCTATCACTCAAGCAGAACCAACACGCGCTGGGCTTTCAGTCCACATCACAGCGCATTAATGTGGCGCCACAAGGTGAATTGCAGTCGCGACCATCTGCACAGTTCTCCAGAAATCTCGGTGGAGATTCCTCGCCATGGATCCCTCCCGCAGGACAACAACCAGCATCTTATTATAGACAACCTTTTCCACCTCAGTATCGACCCTCACCAACGGCACAGTCCCATCAACATCGTGAGGCACTCCCAAGCCAGAATACTGCGAGTGTCCGTTTTGTCTATCCGCCCCCTCCCCCGAACATAAATACCCCCGTCGTTCCATTACAGCCTTACGGATCTGCGCTTGTTCAACCACCCCCGGTCTATGGATACCCTCAACAATCAATATCGGAAACCCAGACATCCTCGACTATGCCTCGCTTTTACAATCCTCCCAGACCTGATCAACAACATGCAAGCCAAAGTAACAACAAATCTCGTCATACCGCAACATTTACAAGTACTTCAAGCTCTGGGAGCTCCTTTGGCCAGATAAATAATGAGCGGGAGAGCGCGGTATGTCTTTTCACATTTTTACCCATGCAAGAAAAAGCCTTAGATTTGCCTTGACCTCCAGGGACCTTTTCCAACATCGTCAAACGTAATGTCACATGCCCTTAACGCCGGTGCCCACCAACCGAACCACGCTCTCCCAAAGCCTACGGACTCGAGTCGCACAATCCAGAATCCACCTGCTGCTGCAACCATGAGCCCTTCTAACAAGCTGTTAGAAATCGTAGACAGCTATGTCCACAAACTTTCCGACAACGATATTCTGCGGAATCTCGAATGGATCAAGAGATGGGCTGATCAAGCTCTTCCGGGCGCCTCCTGCAACTTTCTAACGATGAGACTGGCCAAGGATCATCAAGGACACATTGTGTTTCAGATTGGGGATTATTCAGTAACAGCCGAGCACTTCTTCAGGACCCTCCTCAACCGTCGTACAGAAATACCGACCAAATTAAATCCCGCCCTTCCTGTTGAAACGAAGCTGCCTATTCAACCGCCTTCAGATAATATTCAGCGCCCAAATCCCCCAGCGGCTGTTATACCATCTACATCTGGGGCAAATTTTCCGCTTCATCCTATCGTCATGTCAACCACATCCGCCCCTGCCAATCTACCACGACCATCTCAGGCTACCTCTACAACAACCCTTCCCAGTCCAGCAAGACCCGCTCAGACCATTTCCAATCCTGTTGCTTTGCCATCCCCAAGTCAGGCCAATAAAAAGCACCTTGCGCAAGATATATTATTTGCCCTTGGAAAGCGCAAGCATCGTCCCAGTGCGTCAGGCTTGACGGAACAACCAACCAAAAAACGAGTAACAGAACCAAGTACTTCTTCTAACCTAGTTATGAAGTTTGCCGTGAATGGAACACCACCTACAATGACACGTGTGTTTTCGAAAGCCTCGGAACTTGACAAACTGGTGACCAGAGAGCCTTCGACCTTTACCACACCGATGGTTAACACTCCTTTACCCGTTGCACCCCAAACGCATGCGCAAGGGCTTCCGGATAATGGCTTACCCTCTATCTCAAAAGCGGTGCCCACTGCTAGGACACCTCCATACACACCATACAATGCGATCTCTTGGAAAGCAGTGCCCCAGACAGCAAAAGCTTCGAGTTCCGCCGTGCTTTCGAGTAGCGGGCTGCGAGTAGGTGCTTCGTCTCTTACACGAACGACGTCCGCAACCTCAATGGTAACAGGCTCGGGGAGCACCTCGAGTTCTGGTCCATCAAAACCTGCACCATTACCTTTTACACAGCCTTTTGCAGGTCCCTCGGCATCTGGCCCGTCCGCAACTGGCCTTTCGACTCAGACAATGACTCTAGCTTCAGCTACTTCAGGTTCGACTAGTTCCTCGATGTCGCATTCATTGGGACTTGTGCCATCGTCGCTTACAAGTTCGGGTCCAGGAAATTCCTCGACTTCTCCCTTACCAATAGCCTCACCATCGCCTCTTGCGCAGACTGCAGCTACGCCTCAAGCAACCTCAGGTTCAGGGAGATTATCGCAACCTACGCCTCCGATCCAGACTGCTCCTGTGGCCAGTACTTCTATCGTCCCTGCTAGTGGCATTGTTTACTCTCAGCCACCTGTTTCCGTTTCTTCTTCGGGCGCTAAACCCAGTCAACTTAAGATGATTGATCATGCATCACCGGCGCGTCAAGGTGCGTTCCCAACGCAGCGCGAACCTTTGTTCTTGCCTTCTTCCGTTTCTCCGGAGCCAGAACCATCCCAGATCCCAGATCTCCAAAAGATAAGAGTAAATGCAGCCTTGGATCCAGTTACTGGGTCGAACCAGCGGAAAGCAAAGAGAAAGAATCTTGCCTACGTTCTTTTGCCACATCCGCCTGAGTATCTTATCCGAGCTCGCAGACGGGGAGAGGGTCAGCCGGGACTGCGGAGTCGCCAAAGTGTCATGTCAGAGTCGAGGAAAGATTGGACACGAACGAGTTCAGTATCTACATCATTTGTAGGAGAGGAAGGTGTGTGATAATAACGATAGAGGATGGCTGCGGGGTGGTTGTTGACCATATTTTTCTTTCGGTGGAATTATAACATCGGCCTTAGATTACAATAAGATTCAAAGTCGCCATGATCACTCTCTTGGTGAGTAATAATTTTTCGGCGAGTTGGTGAGTTGGTGAGATTCGACCATTTTTTATAGATGAAAATGAACTCAATGCCGTTACGCTGTCTTGTTCGCGGTTGCAAGAACTCCCTTGTCGATGGGACGGTTGTGATGTCAAGATGAATTCTGTCGATTCATTGATCCGGCATCTCAACCAGCACAAACCAAGAGCATCTGCAAACAATGTTCGTCTATTGTTTCGATACTTATTCTTTTTCCCTTCAAACTAAGCTCTATTTAATTCTGCAGCCATACTTTACGTGTCGATGGACTCAGTGTGGTCGGAGATGCACGTTCAAGGAAAAGCACTTGGAGAAACACGCAACCTTGCCATTACAGTGTGCATATGCAGGTTTGTTCTCAATTATTCCGCCAGACCATTTAAATAATATATGCCCTATCTCAAAGACTGCAGTGATTCCTTTCGCACTGCTGGGCAGTTGGTGAAGCATTTTCAAGCCAAGCACACCGATGATGTACTAAAGCCAGCGGCCGAGATTTTTGCTCCTCCGTTGGAGACTCTACCTCCAGCTCCAAAAACTGTGCCGTCGTATATGCTTGTTACGAGGGCAGTACTTCCGCAAAATATATCACGAGAACGGCACCAACTTCTGATCCCATGGGTGAGTAAATAATTTGGGCTTCCACATGTACCAGCCAGTTAAATCATCTATGTCGTAGGTCGTCCGGAACATTGTTTCCTCGGACCATGAAGTTCGGGTGGCCAAACAAAGAGTACGAAAGACTGCACGGCCTATCAATCGTGATGCCTTGGCTGCTGGCGGACCGAGCACCGATTATGAATTTTTGAAGACTCGTTCTACGCGATATTCCACGTGGCTCTCTCAACCCGTAGACATCAAGCTGGACGATCTGGACTCGGCAGAGGTTTCGAGGATGGTTGATGAAGGCCTGTTGCTGTGGGGCCCAGCGGAAGTTGGTATTTTCGCTGCAGAGGGGAGGACTAATAACATCAATGATGCTGATCCGCCTGAGTCCCCACTACTTACCCCGACCCAACCTAGTAAACAGCCCCCCGAAATCAGGACAGAATTGCGGGTACCACGCGGCGGCGCCTCCGACCCTCATCACGACGATGGACATAGCAATGATGAAGATGTAGTAGAAGACATGCTGAGAGATACGCCAGTGCAGTAAGCGTAGCCATGAGGCGATCGAATTATATATATAACATTAAAAAATATACATTGGTTCGCAGGTCTCTTGAGAATCATGATCTTGTCATAAGTAGAAGATGGAGAGGATATACATTTACACTGGATAACCCTGGGAAAGTCTTCCCGTTTTAGAAGTTAACATTGCTTTGGAAAGTCTCAGTGTAACCTTTCTGCTGGTCCCCGACAATGCCTGGACTCGACGGGCGCGGTGAGCGCGTCCCCTTATTCTCCTCCATCCCGCTAATTTCTTCTAAGGTCCCTCCTACATCTCTGCTCACTCTGCTGATGTCATCCTCTCCGACATTCGTCCAATAAAGCTTAAACCGGAGGCTCTGCAGGCGATCAATGTTCTCCTCGACGAGTTCCTATCCCGAATTTTAAACGCCTCTGGATCTCTCGCTACCGACAAGCTAAGAGCGGGCTTGCTCAGCCTTCTTCCTACCAGTCTAGGGAAGGAAGCGTTACTGGAAGCGGAAGTGGAACTTAGGGCGTACTGGGATAGGACAGACACCAAGGACGTGGTGGAGGACGATAATCGCACCTTCCACTTCCAGTGGTCATTTTCCGTGCGTCCACACTTCTTTTTTTTTTGTACACAACATGTAAATTCTCTGAACCAAAGCTCTTGCGCCTGAAATGCGAAGCTTACTCAACTCTAAATGAAGAAGATGAAGATCCTGCATCAGAGAGACGCATCAACGAAATGTTCGGGAAGGTCCACCCCCATGCACCGAGGACCGCGCTTTTAGACCCAGCAGCTTTATATTTAACGGCAATTCTTGAGTATGTTTTCATGTACATCGAGTAGGCGTTAGCTAATCATCTGTGCTATAGGTCTATGTGCGAGTACGTCTGAAACGATTCCAATCCTCCTTCTCCAACCCTTGACAAACACCATTTCACAGGCATATACTTTCGAATGTAGGCCGAGTTGCCGCCCGTGATAGCAGTCGAACAAATGCAACCGCCAATGACTTATTTGTCGCCCTTTGCGAAGATGTTTCAATATACGGCCTCTTTAGAGCGATGAAAGGTTCGCATTGCTTTGCCACTAATCCATAGTATTCTGACTTCTTCTTAGTCTATGAACACATCGAATCTCTGTCGAAAACCCCGAAATCACGGAGGAGCAAGTCCTTCACACAAAATGATCGGTCTTCTTCATCTCGTACATCTTCCCCACAACACGAGCTGACCCCGGTTAATTCCTCTGGTTCCCGTTCTCGACAATCCTCGGATGGGCCAGCGGTGACACCATTGCTTTCTTCCACTTCCGGCTCAAGGGCATCTTTTGATAAATCAAGGGCAATACGTATGTTTAACAACAACAAAGGGCCAGGGGATGGAGAAACTCAAAGTGGTCACAAAAAGTCAGCGTCCATAAGGAGCGAAAACTTTCCTGATGAAGACCCACCCAATCCTGGTGAAGTACGTACTCCGAGTATCGGCATGAATAATTTTCTGAAATTTTCATCCAGGATGCTGCTATGCTCAGGGAGTTTGATAATTTGATGCGTTCCACATCAACGATGAAGGTGTCGCTCACACCTGACCGTTTGAAAACGATGGAGGTGAGATCCTCTGATCTCCTCGCTTAGTCAGCCCATATAAACTTTGTTCCTATCTCAGGTGTACAAACAAGAAAAAGATTTACGAAGCACCAGCCGGCGCCCAGGTTCCGGCTTACCCCCCAACCCTGATATCGTCCCTTCCAACAGTCAAAGGCCCTCCCTTCGTCATATCGACTTTATTATTGACGAAGAAGATCAAAACTATCTTAAAGGGCGCGCACGCCAGGCTAGCGTTACAACACCCCCTAGCCCCTCACTCATTGGTATTGTACCTACTCGTTCTCGTTCCGTCTCTACGTCCAGTGGAGTACATAGCCCGCCTGCACGTCAACTATCTCGCAAAACCTCGGTACAAGCGGCACCCTCTTCCTTTCCCAGCGTGGTTGACATGGTTCAAAGTCGTATCCCGAAAACTCATGACAACAATGGATTTCCTCCGCGCACACGAATTAGGCAGCGTAATCGGGATTCTATGGACTTGGACGATGTGATGAACGGGTCCGATGACGATCCAGAAGATGTTCCTGTCCATCAGCAACCCCGCTCCCCACCAACGCCGAGGCGCGTGAACCCACCGCATGCCGTTTCAGCGAGTACGAGAGATTTGATGGACTTTTTGGCGGAGGGACCCCCTGAGCTTCCGGTTTCAAAGCACGGGAAAGAACTCGTCGACTTTCTTGCAAATGGCCCACCAGACGAAATGCCGAAATCAAAACCTGTTGGTGGCGGTCGTCTTCAGAGGATGATTTCGAAATTGAATTTGGGTAATGGTGAAAAACCGAAAGGAATGGAAAATTCCAGGATCCAAAGCACAAAACAACCTACCGCCCCCATTTATCCTACAAAGGACCTGAAATTCCAAAGTGGAACTTTGTCTTCGCTGGCAAATAAGCCTATTCCTCCTCGTCCTCCTCGTCCCATATCACCTCATTCATCACCCCATTCATCACCCTCTCAAGATTCATCTGATGAAAACAAGTCGGTTCGGAGTGCGGCGCGCAAGCCTTACCAAGATGGCTCCTTCTCGCGTGAGCCAACACCAGCTGAAACACAAGCTACCGAAAAACCGGTTCCTATGTCACGTGTGCTTCCGACCACCGATACCCAAGAGAACATTTTCCATCATGCTACCCCTAATTATGTTAAGGGTACCTTGGACGCGAAAAATGATCGCGTCGTTCCCGCTCAAGCAACAGGCACCGACGTACTTCCTATTGTGCCATCTCGGACTGTATCCTCACCCATATCCTCACCTCTACGTAAATCTGTTCCTGTTGAATCGACCTCTACTCCCTCCATTCCTATAAACGACATCCGAGATATGCAGCGACTGTTGTCTAGTGCTACCACCGCTGATGAATGTCGTTTAATTTTCGAAATGTTCATGGCGCGCAACGGTATACCCAAGGACCCACGAGTTCAGACTGTCGCTTATCCTTCACCTTCGGTCGTCAACCCCATGTCATACACAGGAGTGGAATCATTGTTAGAGAGCTCTCTTGTAGAACTCTTCCTCGGTGGCTCAGCCTCATCTGTGGTTTCTTCACAAACCTCCGCCGTCCAGTTGCAACTGGAATCACAGGTTAATGGTTCCGCACCTGAGAAGAGTACTGGTGTTGCTAGCGACACCCAGAGCCCCGCCGTTCCGATTAAAACTTTCCCTGTATCCGCGGCACCTATCACAGTGTAACATCCCATCGTTGACACCCATATACCAATCGTCCTTCAAACTTCTCCTGGATTTATTTCGCTATTATATATAACAGGCATGAATGCAAGGAGCCCGCCTTTTTCGTTCTGGGCTGCATTGCCTACCACTTTCCTTGTAATTTCGGATGAACGGCAGATGTAGAATTGTAATCAAGTTGCAGGCGCATACATGAATTACCAACATGGACTCTACAAAAAATGAGAGAATAAATATCACTATTGAACGGCCAGTGAGACAGCAATGCCCATCGACGCCAATTCCGCGCATAAGTATCTGAACACATATGGTACCGCGACGACATCTAGATCACCCCCTTTTGATGCCTGTCCGAGTACATTTTGAGACGAGATAGTCACATGGACATCAGCCACTGGACGTTGAAGGTGCTGTCCAGTAGCCAGAGCCTGACGTTCAAGCTCATCCTGGTGCTCCGCGGCTGCTCGACAGACTCGACAATATTCTCCACCAGGACCTGTGGGTCTGAGGGACCCCGAGTTGCCAACCACCATATCTCCCAGGCTGACGTCTTCGTATCCAAGGGAAATGAGGCTTCCGCAGGTGCGACATACCCACGCAGTTGAATAGTCTGAGCAGTTCATCAATCGGTCTTGAAGTAAGAAGGATGTTCCATGCGCGATCAGAGCATCTCGTTCCATCTCCCCAAAACGAATTCCGCCTGCGCGTTTCCGGCCCTAAAAAAAGAATGAAAAACAGGATGTCAAAAAGAATAACCCTGATACGTCATAACAAAAAGCTTACCTTGACAGGTTGACGGGTCACTGGATCGACAGGGCCAGTCGTACGAACCTGGAACTTGTCCAACACCATGTGTCGGAGACGCTGGTAGTAGACGACCCCAATATAAATATCTGCCGCAAATTCCTGCCCCGTTATCCCCGAGTACATGGGTTCGTTTCCATGATAATTGTACCCAGCAGCTAAGAGCTGTTCACCGAAATAGTTTATCGCCGTGTCTTCTTCGGTGAACCTAACAAGTCATCCGTCAATCTCTGTTGAACATCTGGTGTAAGTATCGAGGCGACCTACTTGAATGGCGTGGCATCTTGAGCGAGGCCGTGCATAGCACCTGCCTTGCCAGCCATGCTTTCGACTAACATGCCTATGGTCATTCGACTGGGGAATGCGTGGGGATTAATGATCACATCAGGTTGCAGTCCACTTTCGCTGAAAGGCATATCGACAGCTGGCCATTTTTGAGAACAGACTCCCTTCTGCCCATGTCGCGATGAGAATTTATCACCGATAACTGGTGCCCGCGTGATTCGCAAGGTGATATGGATTTTTTGAAGTTCGCTATCTCCAGCGTCACTACCTGTTGAAATGAAAATATATAAAAAGGCGAATTGATTTAACTACGCACCTAATAATCTGACTTGATCGATATATGCAAGCTCGTCACCCTTGTATTTCACAAACTTCGTGCGACCCGTGGTGTCATCGACATAAGCAGCAATAAAATCACCGGACACCACTCTCGTTCCAACATGAGGAAGTCCATCAAAGTCCAGGAACTCAAGCGACTCATGGACCTTCTCGCCGGAGGTAATGATATCCTTGCCCAAACCAAAGTGCAGGGTTGGAGAAGAAGTAGATTTGGAGGCCCCACGCATGTCTCTGAGGTCCACAATTTGGGATTTGTACACCGTACCATATGCAAAACCACGTTCGTGGGCTGATTTGTTCAGGATCATAGCATCTTCCATGTCATAGCCCGTGTAGGAGATAACGGCAACAATGGCGTTTGTGCCATTTGGAAATGAGTCCATGGCATAGGTGTTATGCAACGCTGGACGAACGACCGGACTTTGCCCTGTTTGCAGGCGATACAACTTGTTGTCGGTTCGATGTTGTAGCGCCGTAGAAGGTGTACCCATCGTTTGTTTGCCCATCTAAAGAAGCATGACAGGATTAACGCGTAATTCTTCCTTGTATACCCTTCATGAACACGTACTTGACATTGGTAAATATTTCGGGGACTCTAGTTTAGTTATAAGCACCATTCTATTTATCCTGAAGGTTAAAACGATACCTGATTGAAATCGGAGAATGGCGTGAGATTTGCAAGAATTGAGAGGAAGTTGGTGGGGTTATGTTCAACATGCGTGGTAACCTTCGGGTCTATTTCCTCCGGCGTACATGCAATATCCATATACACCTGCTCGAAAGGTCCGACCTGATCTTCTCGGCCATTGGGAAGATATTTCACGGGTCGCATCATCCTTGCTCTTGTGGAGAACAAGAATAATCCAGGGTATTGACCACCTTTAGATTCTGGCACTAAGCCTATTTCGAGGTCTAAAGGAACTTCCATTTTTTCCTCTGTTTTCCAAATCCGCAGATTCCTGGCGAGTTGCGCGGCCACTTCGGGGTGGGCCCATCCTATGACGCGTCCATCGAGTTGGACACAGATATTTTTCCGACCGTCAACCGATAGCGTAAATGCTTGAGTCATTCCATGGGCAGCGAGGAGGGCGGGTATGTGAGATACGGCAAGAGGGTTCGTGGTAATTCGGCAGGTTCGCGAAAGATGATTGAGTAGGCCACACGGCGAACCATCAGGGGTATGTACAGGACATAGGAAACCTCAAGGACAAAAGAGTCAGGTAGGCGGTATCTGAAAGTGGGTTGGGTCTTACCCCATGCTTCTGGTAGTAACTTCCGGACAGTTGTTGTCTTCAATTCAGCGAAAAAAGCACCACGATGTATACATCTGAAATGACTGATATACCGCTGCCAATTCAGCTTCTCTGCAATTATCGTGAACCCAGAGGCTTGTTGCAAGTCAAGACCTGTCGGCGACACGAGGTTGCCAGTTGCAAGAAAATTTGAGAGTTTTGCACCCACGTCGAAGTTAACTTTTGACAATACTTTGGTGAAATATCGCTCTGAAGTATGTTGTCAAATTTTGGGTGTGGTAGATAGAGGAAACAACGCACTATCATTAAAGTCCACAGCAGCACCATTTCTGACGTCCAGCGAAATGGTGGTCTTGATATTGTTCAAAATTTCCTCCATGCGCTCCTTGATGATCATACCGTAAAGGCTCCCTGGAAGCAAGACTTCTTGGTGCTGGGGTGAATCGGGATTGTCGGCACAACAGGCACCAGAAACGGTGGCATAGAGTTTTCGAAGCATGAACCTGGGACCATTGGTTCAACGAACCGTGATGGAAAGAAACTGGAGAGAACGCCTTACAGCAGCATCCTGAACTTGTCACGAGGTGATTCCACCTGAACCAAGATCATTTTTTGAATTAACCAAGCCCCTTGAGCAGCATTTGACCAATCTTCCGGCAGGTTTAGTATAACACGGAACTTGTCACCTAAATATTCCAAACATTGGTCGCCGGTATGCATTGTGAAAACCTTGAAGCTTCGGAGTAGGAGCTCCACACGATCAGACAGGAAAGTGTTTTCGTAGTCGTGCATCATGATACCTTCGAAGATCTCCCTGTCAGAAGCACCTACGAGGGCTTTTAAGACCAACATAATTGGTATTACATATTCTTGCTTTCGCCAGGTAAACCGCAGCATGGCGATGCCGTTTTGAAGGTAATGAAGGGTATTCGTGACACTTGTTTGATCAGGCCGAACACATCGAATTTGCACGGCATATGGCGTGTATGAAGGTCCTCGGCTGACGAAAGAAGGGCGAATGAGAGATATGACATGGTTCCGGCGAGGCAGAATGAGATAGCGAATTAGACGCTCGTTGCCGTTAATTATAAAATAGCCTCCAAATTCTTCCGGTTCTTCGTGGTGTTTTACAAGGTCGGCAGAAGACATGGAACGCAGATTACATCGAACTGACTGAATAATTATCTCTCAGAGTTTGACCTTGACGCAAAACCATAAGCCTACATACCCTAACCATGATTGGTACCAGGCCACAGTCTTTCATCATGTCGTGTACCTGACCCGAAGGATCTGTCCAGCAAATTTTGATTGTCATGCGCCCTCGGTATGATGTCAGTCGTTCTCGAGCCTGTGCATAACTTATCAGCCATATTTCGAAGGATAATTGCGGCCTTAGAATGTACCTCCGTGGGGAAGACTTTGCGCTCTTTGGCAGTCCTATCCTTTTCTGAAACCATAGGTCGTGCAACAGTTATTTGCTCGATCCAAACTAAAAACTTCTCAACAACACAAATGCATTTAATATTCTGAACGCACCTCTCATTCGGTTGCCCCAACCTTGGGGTACGCCCTCTACAGCGGCCCTGGGATTCGCATCAAATATAACACGTTCTCCAATATCTTTTATTGCAAGGCTGAGAATACCTCGTCCATCTCCATCCCCAGCAGATAGCCCGGAATCGTCGAACAGGGAATTAAAGGACTCGATGTGGGGAGTGACGAATTCATTTAGGATGCTGTACGTTGACCCGTTTTTTGGAGGATTTCTAAAGGATTCCTCGCGAGCAAGGGTGTTAAATGTGGGCTGGTGGGTTCTACCAGATCCGTCGGGCATTTTTGAGTGTGAACAACGCGAACTAATCGTGTTTCCAAATCGGGAAAGCCAAAAAATTATGCACGTGAACGGAACCAATAGCCAAAGCGTGCGAATATACCAGTCAGCGGATTCCAGGTCCGGCTCAAAGGCCTGGTCGCTGTTGTTGGACGTCGATAAGCACCATCTTGCGATTATACTCCCATCTATAAAGCCAGGATGTTTACATCTTCTTGGTCCAACCCACAGCAAAATCAACAGCAGCAGCAGCAGACCGGCGCATTTGGGCAACCTTCAACTTTCGGTACCACCAATGGCAAGTGACTTTGGCTCTGACTCACAGACTGCTTTATTAACCCTTGCTTAGCGTTTGGATCTACGAGTGCTTTTGGTCAGCCCCAGCAGCAACCCCAGCAGCAACAACCTCAAGTGAACCCAATGTTTGGTAATCTGGGTACAACACCAAGCACCAACGCGAACACAGGATTTGGTGTGTGATATTATGCGCCTGTTCTAAGCTACTGATTTATCCTTTATACAGGCGCGTTCAGTAATCCCAACAGTGGTACTAGCACAGGTGCATTCGGGGCCAAGCCTGCCTCTGGCTTTGGCGCGTTTGGTGGAGGTACTAGCGCGTTCGGAGGTGGAGGAACAACAAGTGTATTCGGTCAACCAACCAACAACCCCGCCCCTGCGACCACATCTGTCTTTGGTCAACCCTCAGCGACGACAGGCACGACAAACAGTGCATTTGGTGGCGCGAATTCCCTATTCGGCGGTAATAAATTTGGAACAAGTACGATTATCTTTTTTTTTTCGTTTTCGGATGAGCGGTTCTGAGACAACTCCATTTCAAAGCTTCGTCGGGTTCAAGCTTCCCAGTAGTCACCACAGGGACAGCCAATCCGCCTTTCACCTCCATCAATGAAAAGGATGGCAGCCTCTCCTTGCAATTCCAATCGATTTCATGTATGCCCCAATACGTTGGTTATTCATTTGAGGTGAGTTTGACAAATTATTTTGTACTCTCTGGTCTAACGTTTTATAATAGGAACTTCGTGTCCAAGATTACGCCCAAGGAAGAAAAACAGCCTCAACGGCTGGTGCTTTCGGCCAACCAGCCTTTGGCCAATCCCAACCTGCTTCTACGGGTCTCTTTGGTGCTCAACCAACGCAGCAACCAACCACATCCCTTTTTAGTGCTGCAACGAATACAAACACTACGAACACAGGGTTTGGTGCATTTGGCCAAAACACTGCCCAACAACCTGCTAGCAATTCGCAAGGACTTTTTGGGAATACGAATTTATTTGGACAGACACAACCTCAACAGCAACCGCAACCGCAAAACGCTTTTAGTTCGACTGGTGCATTTGGTCAACCAGCACAACCGACACAACAGCAACAGACAGGCCTTTTTGGTGGTGGTGGTGGTGCTTTCGCTGCAGCCAGCAAACCTGCTTTTACTCCCTTCGGTAGTGGTACGTCGATTACCTTTTTTGTGTCTAAATCGTTCGCTTTTTTGACCTCCCATTATATCTAGGCGGTGGTACAGGCGCCTTTGGTACTACCAGTACTCAGTCTGCGTTCGGGAACCAACAGCAGCAGCCTCAACAAACCACCACCACCGGCTTGTTTGGTAGCACGCAGCCGGCAGCAAACACTACGTCTGCGTTTGGCGGCTTTGGTACGTTCGGCATAATTTCACTCGGAAATCCCAATTCTCATGTCGTTTATAGGGAACACAGCCAACAAACCCTCTATATTCGGTACTCCAGCAACCGCGCAGCCGGCGACTTCGACTTTTGGCGGAGCATTTGGAACTACCAATCAACAGCAGCAACAGCCAAATCAACAACAAACTCAACAACCTTCGCTATTCGGCAGTTCCACAAATACCAATTTATTTGGACAACCGCAGGCCCAGAATCAGCAGCAACAAGCCCAACCCTCATGTAAGTGTCCGTTTGTATACGACCTTTAATATTCGTCTGACATCATATCTAAGTATTCGGCACTACGCAAACCACAACGCCGTCCCTTTTTGGTAGCACGAACACCAGCACCAATCTTTTTGGCAACACCCAACAAAATCAGCAACAGCCACAACAGCCACAACAACAGCAGCAGAGCACCAACTTATTCGGAAATATCTTTAATAAACCTGCCCAACCTGCCCAACCTGCCGCTCCCTCCTTGTTTGGTGGCCTCGGGCAGTCACAGGCGAATACTAGTCAAACGCAAGCACCATCCCTTTTCGGTAACACCTTTGGGTCGACCACGCAAACCAATCCGTTATTCGGGGGGAAACCTACTGCACCTCAAATGGGCAACTCCTTTTCCAACAGCCAGGGCATGGGCATGTCAACCTCGAATATTTTTGGTGGTTCTGTGAACACACCTGCAGTCCAAGGGACGTTGACCGCTTCTATCGCTCAACCCATCGGAGAGAATTTACCTATTTTCTCGATGCTTCCACCTGGTCCTCGTGTCCTCGACAACGATCAAAATGTTCAAAAGAAAAAGGCTGGTTTCTTCCTTGACATGCCGACGCGCTCGCCCATCCCACGGGTACAGCTAGGGTTCACTCCTGCGAACTCGAAACTTCGTGGATTTGGATCTGTTTCCTCTCTTACTTCCTCAACCAATGCCAACACACCTGTTTCATTCAATTCCGGCAAACCAGGTGCTCTTTCGTTGAACCGGTCAGAGGCGATGTCTTCTTCCATCATCCCTGATTTCCTCGGCCGAAGTGGAAGTCCAGCGCTTGGCAGCGGAAATCGGCATAGTGTGAAAAAGGTGATTCTGGAAAAGAAGGTTGAACCAACAGAGTTGTTCGTCAAGTCGGGGAGTCCAGGTGCATTGCGGGCAGGTAAAATAACGTTCAGCCCCGCATTGAGCATTGCGTCTCGAGAAAAGGAGGCAGCACTCGCAGCCAGTGCGCTTCAAGTGCACGACTCGCCTACACCTGCAACCCGAAGGCAGTCGCTTAATCATTCAAACAACAAAGATCTCCTTCCGGTTGCAAAAGAAGCGGAGAAGGAGCCAGAGTCGACAGATTTAGACGATGGTGATTATTGGGTGCAACCAGATCTACCGACGTTGAAAAAGAAGGGGTACGATGAGCTTTCTGCGTTTTCGGGTCTTGTGGTTGGTCGGAAAGGATACGGGGAGATTCATTTCTTGGAGCCCGTCGACCTCACCGGTTTACCTAAACTGGGCGCATTACTTGGCGACGTGGTCAAGTTTGATGACAAGGAGTGCAGTGTATATCCTGATAGTGAGGATGTGGACAAACCTCCACCTGGTTCAGGGCTTAATGTGAAGGCTAAAATTATCCTGGAACGATGCTGGGCACTGGACAAGGCTACAAGAGAACCTATCATGGATCCCACGCATCCCACTGCGATGAAGCACTTGAAGCGGTTGAAGAACATGAAGGATACACATTTCGAGGGCTTCGATATGAAGACTGGGACATGGACGTTTACCGTGGACCATTTCTAATATCTTATTTCTTCCCCAAAGTGTTATCATTGATTCAGGGATCTGCAGACTTGTGTCTGTCGTGGATGGGTTTCTTCTTTTGCATTATTCCTTTTCTTTCACTCTTAGTCCTGCTAGTCTGTATCCAGCTCTCGACGTTCCCCAAACACTGTCCTCAATGAGCTTTTGTTACCAACATTTTCCTCCTGCCTCCTTCCCACTTTATCAGTACATAGCACATTTATTTCGTACACAATATTCTTGTTGGCAGAACGCGTGTAGTAGATACAAACCTGTTGTTGAATACATTACTTGATACTTACGTGGGCGGAACGGACTAAATCGGAATCGTAGGTCGGGATGTGTTGTCAGCGCATCACATGCCGTCCGCATCCGGCCCGCATTCGGAAATGGACTCGGGCCTAGACACCTCTGACGCACATTTAAAAACCTGGACGGCAGGACGACGATTCCGCATTTTTCCCATAAACAATGAAGGTGTGTAGTACTCTATTCCAAAAGGTCGAAATTTCTGTTGACGAATCCCACTAGCATTTGACTCCCTCACAACTCAGAGAGCACAATGCTGCTTCCAGGCGCGGAGCTATTGAAGGTACCCTCGCAAGTGGGGCCGTAGCACTAGCGGGGTCATATTGGGCACATCGGAATTTCCCTGCCTACAAGCGCCTGCCACTCTCTCTGAAGACCCTTGGTGTCGTCCTTATCGTTGCGCCTTGTTTATCGATTCAAGCGGAGCGACGTGGTCTCGAGTATGACCGATCTCAGTGGTCTGTTTTCTGCCTTTGGCTGATAGTCCTTGACGGTTTCGCTAAATTTTAATATTTGTCCATTTTTTTTGCACAGGGAAGGTGCAACCGTGCGTTTATTAGACGAGAGGGAGGTGCAAGAGGCCAAGAAGTGGGATAGCATGAATCTCAAGCAAAAGATCGGTGACTGGGGATTCCGACACCAATACAGTATCATCCTGGGAGGCTGGGCTGGAAGTTTGGCCGTTGCTGGTGCTATCATCTCTCGTCAGAAGTAGGCTTTCTTTGTGCCACTTTCGATTGATTGACACAACTTTCGTTCCAAGGTATCAAACATATCCTCAAAAGGTGCATTGTTTTATTTTAATGGGGAACTCAACCAAGAATAGTCGCTCACTAATTTATTTGCTTACCAGATCGTTCAAGCCCGTATGTGGGCTCAAGGCCTAACAATTGCTCTCCTAATCGCGGCTGGAGCACTAACGCAAACCCGAAGAGCTGCTATGGCTGCTGAGGTCTGTGTAATTTATCAAATTTCTCGTTTTTTTCTTACAACTGAACCTTGACCTTCCTCCCACAGGGCCAGGTCGACCATTCTTGGCAGGATGTTGTATGTTCACATTTTGCTTCCCTCCTGATTATGCTCATGCTGACAACGACTTGTATACTATTAGCTCGCCCACCATGAGCGCGAACGCGAGGAAGAAGCTGCCCTGGAGGCCGCTGTTGCTGCCCGAGCTTCACAACCCGCTGTAGCTGCGGCTCCCTCCTAAAAATATGTTGTTATTGCATTTGCTCTTGATTCTCATCTCCCCTGAAGACTTTCATGAAGTTTATGTATATCTCACTTTCAATCACTGTACCCAGATCATTTATAATATGTTCATTACTTCTCGTTGACATGTTGAATTTCCAAAAAGGATAGACTGATACAAGTTATCTATGGTACAACATAACAGAAAAACAGCCGTGGGGATATAAAGTTACAGATGGTAAATGTAATCGTGAGTGAGCTCGTCAAGAGGCATAAGAATGAAAGGGGCATGAAGCGATTGTGGGGATGTAACAGCGATGGGCACCAGCCTGGCTGGGATGTAGAAGAGGGAAAATATGTGTCAGCGACATTCAATAAATGTGTTAATTAGAAAAAGGAAACTGCATGCATGGACGTGCTGGCTTTGTATGTCCTGGTGTCTGCCTTCTTTCTCAAAGAGCGCGGCTTAGGCTTGGTGAATGTGACAGGGACAGGGCCTTCACCATGGAGAGTAGCGATGGTGACTGGGTGGGAGACGAGAGGGATCTGAGAGACATCATCGTCCCTGTTCAGAGTGATGGTCGAGCCAGCAGGTCGGAACACTGAGGACCCGAATGGGAGGAGTTCGACTGTGTACTAATTTAGAGATAACAGGATGTTAGTCAAGTTCTGACAAACTGAAAATGAGGTTTCAAGCACTTACCGACACTTTGAACAGCGAAAAACTGCACGAAGGTTGCAGCTCCTTCTCCAGATGAATCTCACCCTCCAAGTGCCTCACTTGTGCACCCAGGTCCTCCGCCTCCGGGTTGAACCACCACACAGCGCGCTCTACCTCCGTCTTGTCTTCGACCATGGCCCCGTTGATCGAGGCAGAAGGCATGGATTGACCGGCGTCTTTGGGGTGTTGCACGGAACGCATGAGACGCACAGCGATGGCTTTGGGTTTCGCGAGGAGGTCAAGCGCTTGGATATCATTGCTTTGAATGGCAATGTGACAAGGAATGACAGTGCCGCGAGTGTATGATTGCTGGAATCGTTGTTCAGAGTTTGAAACGGATCTTTCTGGAGAGTGTACTCACAGGGTTAGCGAGCGATAGCTGGGAAAACAAAACAAAAAAGGGAAATCATCAAGCTGTTCTATAGCAGTGTATTGACGGTGGGGCTTACCGCGCATTGAAATTTGACGTTCCGTTCAGACGACAACCGCCCCTTTATGGTCGCAGGAGGGAGGGAGTACCATCCAGAAGGATCGACATCCGGGGGAGGCAAGATCATATTCTGTCTATACGCAACCTGGCGCAAAAGAGATGATGGGCCCGGAGTGATATCAGGGACATACACGACATTCGCATGCAACCTATGGAACAGATTAATACGGGAGAGTTGTGGTCCAGAGACTGAGCTCAAACATACTTGGAATCAGACCGCAAAATACCATGCGTCAAGCGCAACACCAATTCATACTGGACGCTCCCGCTCTTGTCGCGTTCCAAAAAGGCCTGCGGAGTGGGGTGCAATTGCTGCTCGCTGTGCACGCCCATGGTTACCTCCTTAGGAAAAGGGAAGGAGAATGGCCAGCTGTAGTTCCCGGAAAGCTTTCCATCAAATTTCTTGGTGTTGGAAGATGACGACGTATCTGGAATGGGAGATACCGATCGTGGGTCACCATTCGTACGTGCCCAAACTATGATGGGGTAATCGAGGAAGGTGCAGGAGCCACCTTCATACGAACTAGTGATTACACGTCCACGGAGCTAATATATGAGGCATTAAAATGCCATCGCCTTGAAAAAAAAAAAAGAGAGAACGTACGGAAAGGTTGATGGAGTTGATGTTCTGCGGCGTGTCAAGCTTGAGCTCCAGGTTGCCTTGGACAAGGTCGCTGCTCGTAAACCGGGGTACCCTTTGAGTAGAGGACGGAGTGGAAGAAGAACTTGAGGCGGACGACGAGGAAGACCCAATAGACGTTCGGCTTATGACCTTGAGCGTGGCCCAATTCTTCCCTCCGGACTTTATATGATACTCATGGGCCTGAGGACCAGATGAACTTGAAGCGACCCTGCTGTCGAAGGCTGTATGCCCATGCGTGCGGCGGGTGCGATCTTGTGTACGGTCAAAAACGCTGGAATATCGTGGCGGGCGCAGGTCGGTGGGTGGGGCGGCATCGGCTTGGGCTCCATTGAGACGTGCTGAGAGTGCCTCAGAGGTGGTTGGGAGAGTTCCTACCAGGGAAGAATATCGTGGAGGGGGCCGGCTGACATCCCCGTTGCTGCTGCTTCGAGGATGGGTAGGCTGCCGTTGGCTTTGCAGCCATTGCTCGGTGGAGAATGTTGTCGTGGGCAAAGGACTAGCAATGACGGACATGGTATGAATGTGTATAAAGAGAGTAATTAAAGATGAGGTGGAACGAAAAATGGGAAAGAAAGTCGAAATCCAGGGAGAGTCCTGGGTGGTGTTATAAGGTCTGGCCACATAATACTGAAGAATCCTGGATAGCGCCAGTAATCACCCATCTAAAAATGGAATCCCCTTTATTATGTCTACCTGGAAGCGAAGAGACGAAGAGGGACAAACCTTTGTTGCCCACCGCAAATGGAAATGGCTTGCCAAATTTAGACAATAAGTCTGCCTGGCTGTGCCGCTGCACAAAAATGAGGTAGTTTCCATGGTGAACCTTTTTGGTCTCCTCTGAATGCGTTGACAGTGCAGTAAGCCCATAGATGTAGTATCAAACTGCACAACTTGTCTCAAGGGTATGGCAGTAAGCTTTCAAAACAAAAAACCCCTCAGATGCGATCATCGATCCCGATTTGGCCAACCCAACTCCTTATTTAGCAGCAGGGTCTATTGTTTAGAGGATACTTACCCATGCTTCCATTCCAGACTGATATTTTCCAAACCGTTGTGGGCAAAGTAATGGGCCGTGGAGAGATTAGTGATATGGGAAGGCGAGCAATGAAGAGGCTTCACTTCCGCGAACACTCAGAAGGATCCATCTGTATCTCCTGGGATATCCGTCGTAGATGAACCTTTTGTCAGTCTTAAAATAATTTTTTGTAGCTTGGCAGCTTCATTCCGAAATTTTTATTGTTTCGTAGCATGAGCTTCAGCGCTGTTGGCGATTCAACACATGCAGAACACATACAAATCGTGGAGCACATCATTGGGTGCAGGATCAAGGTGATTAGCCACTCTACGTGCTTCATTTTGAGATTTTCGTGGAAGAATCCCCATGAGAGTGAAATAATTGCGTTATAGACGACGTGGATTAGACATGAGATCCCTAACACTACAATAGATTTATGTAGAGTTATTCTGGGGCTCACAACGTCAGAGGTCGAAAGAAATCAATTGCGCATTCTGCTTCAAAGCGGTCACGCTGGTCTGAAATTTTAGATCCTTCGGCCGCGAGTTGCAAGGGACCCGACTCGCAAGGTTCATTCTTCACAATAAACAAGTCAGCGGGTGTACGACTGTCAGAAGTCTAGTCACGTATCCTAGCAGCCATGTCTGGCTCTATACCTTTGAAGCACTTATTAAGGATAGAGCACTTGTTGCAGCCCCAACAACCCCAGTGTTTTCGGACACAAAACGGAGACAGGTTTTGGTATTGATATTTATTGATCTGCAATATCCACTCCCAGGATTAATTTACCTTTCTTGATTTTATCTTGGTAACGGCCTTCATTGAATGAATCTTGTAGATGATACATGCAATTTCTGCGTTGGGGTTCGTGCCCGGCGCAAAATATTCGACTTGACGTCGTGGTATGATAGAAATTCCCCCGAAGTGCTGACGCTGTCCCTGTAAGTCGCCATCATCCCTGATACAATCGGTGCAGCTACATGATGAGCATGAAGTCCTGTCCATGTGACATAGGGAAAAACAATTGCACCACTGACCGAAAGACGTCCCGCTATCTGTGCCATTCTTAGATAGACCAGCGCCAGGGCCACTGTTATGGCCCGTCGAAAGTACACTGAAAAGCAAACCTGATGAAGAGAGACACTGAAATTGGAGCCCTGCACTTTCAGCCCATTCTGGATGTGCTTGGGTATCATCCTGTCCGATAGCCCCAACGGTGAGGAAACAAGCTGCACCAATATTTGGCGACACCCCGGCCTAGATTATATTATTCAACGTCAGTTAAGCAGACAGATGATCCAGGAGATTCATCCAGCCACTTCAACCTGAAACGATCCTCCCATGTCAGCAATGTGATAGTGATATTACCGAATAGAGTGCTAGACGCCTCATCATTTCTGGCAGCAACAACAATTATGAATCCGTCGTTACATGCA
>Ga0307509_10003760_pt1 | contig 22588 bp, 26 predicted proteins | sample 10_EM_MG_FD_202245 | JGI IMG/M metagenome (GOLD analysis project Ga0307509, IMG submission 202245) | Populus trichocarpa ectomycorrhiza microbial communities from riparian zone in the Pacific Northwest, United States - 10_EM | ecosystem: Host-associated > Plants > Roots > Unclassified | place... | reverse complement strand
TAATGATTCCCAGATGATGTAACTGCTTGGCTCCTTTTTTATATCAAACTTGGCATTATATCTCTGCCAGGGAACTTCACCAGAAAATCATGGATCCCCCGCTCTCACCCGCTCCCCGATCTCATGTCGGTTTTAAGGTTCATACACACGATGGGTTCAACCATCTAGCTAAGAAAAGGAAACTCGACGAGAATCTTCCTGGTTTTGGCCCTGGCCCTCATTATCAAACTGAATTCGCATTCCCTTGCTCTCCCTCGGATCTTGCACGGCGCGACGATGTCTATGACCTGCTTAAAGAGGAATCCGAAGTGATGATCCAGCTCACGGTCTGTGCTCATTCACTTTAAGAGACCTGTTGCCTGACCTGACGGTTGACCGCAGGACCAAGCTAAGCTGTGGCTCGTTATTACTTTCTCAGAGTATGCTGTCTCTCTTTCACGATATTGGCAGGTAGTTGACGCTTCCAGCTTTGTGGCTACTCATGGTGCGATGTTTTCCATTCTCATCATGGAATAACATATTCAAGTAGGTTGTTTCAAGACGGTTCGGGCATTGAGTTCTGTGTCGGAAGCACCGCCGTTGATCGACTTTTAGACCTTCTCATGGAATTGCATCGAGCTCAAGAAACGGCACTGAATATACGAGATACAGCTCGGAGAGATCGACTCGCTCGTGGCAAGATATGTTCGAAGCTCATTAAATATCCAGACATCCAAGACTATGCGGTATATCTGATTCACTCCCCAAAAGCTTTGAGGTACTGAGCACTTTCGAAGTTGGCTTTGAAGGAACAGGACGAACAACAGTTTTACGTGGCGCGACAACATTTACATGACCTTCGAAACATATATGTCGTTCTGACCGATGCGATAAAGAAGATTCCCGACGTGGATATACCTTCGTCGTCATTCGCGTAGCGAGCCTGTTGCTTCCCATCCGAGGCTTTTGATTACTACAGTAAGATGCAGTATAAATTATGATAATCCTTCGCAGGTTGTGTTTGTATGGTTCTGAAATTTAGACAGAGATGGTTTTGAAGATGTTGAAGCCATCAGCAGCAGTGCTGATGACTGATCCCGGAATTTGGAAATGCCAGTGGACTTCCTTGATGTCCTTTTGTCCTTGGTGTACAAACAATAGTTGGGGGGGGACTTGACTTTCTCCAGCAAATGTCTCGCCCATCCCTGTTTCGTCGTCATCTTGCTCGACTGCTAGATCCCACAGGGTAACTTGATCGTCCGCTCCTGCTGCCGCAAAAATCGAATCTTCCGAAGGATGCCATTCGATGGATGTGATGGGTGCCTTATGCCAGGTAAAAGACGCCACTGGTGCTGGATCCAATGTAGTTGACCTAGTCGTTCAGAAGCAAAGTGAACCAGTGGATCCCCGACTAAGGAAGAAAGGAAATTTCACCCTGATTTTTTTACATTTCGGAGATCCCATGTCCTAATTGCACCCTCATCACCACCGCTAACAAGCAGGTATGTCGTTAGTCTATTCCAACTAATAACATTTACGTCGCTTTCATGGGCTGTAACAATGCCGGCCACGCTTTTTCGCCCTTTCGTCCGTACATCCCATATCTGGATACTTTGATCTGCAGAACAAGATGCGAAAACTGTGGGCTCGGTTGGACTCCATTGAATATCTTCGATGCTGGATGTATGCGAGGTAAAAGGTTGCGACAAAGCATTAAATCCCGAAGGAGTCGAGGTGGTTAGATATATCTTGGAGTGAATATCACCGGTTAATAATCGTAGAGAAGATGGTCCTGATGCAGCCCAATCCATCGCAAAGCCTTCTGCCTTTCCATGCGAATTGATTGTGAACACTGGTACATGGGTACGCGATTTGTCCAACGAATATCCTGCGGTATCGAGGGATTCTATTAGAGGGCGAACATCCCAGATGTGGACTTTGCCTGTTTCTGCCCATGTTGCGACATGGTAAGGTTGGGAAACTGGAGGAAGAGAAGAGGATGCAAGTGGTTGGGCACGAACTCGGTTGACACCACCAGCATGAGGTATGGATCTATATTCAAGGATAGCGTTTTCGTCTAGGTCGTCGTCGTCATCGTCATCGTCATCGTCATCCGAATCCGAATTGTCTGGTTATTTGGGAAAAAAAGGGTGAGTTTCCAAAAAATCATAAAGACTAAATGATTCGCTCACCGCCATCCTTTTGTGTGCGATGGAGAGAACTCATTTTATATACTACCACCTCGTTTTTAGATATTTCATCTGCTTGAGTGCCGGCAACGATGTAGGCGGTAGCAGGAAACCTTTGACGCTCGTCCCCGAGGTTATCTCTTAGAATATCAAAAGATAGACAAGGCCAGTTAACATTCATTGAGTGTCGCATGATGTATACAGAGTCATCGGGTTCTAGGATTTCATCCTTACCCAGGGTATGTGTGCCAGGAATATAGACGCGCGGTTCTTGTGGAACTTCGTCGGATTCTTCGATCGCGGGAAGCACATCGTCGACATCCATCCCTACGGTGATGGAAAAATAAATTAAAACCAAAATCTTAGACGTTTTGTAGGTTTGCAAACCATCTTCATTTTCTTCTGCGTTCGCATTGGCTATCTCTTCATCGCTTTCGATTTCGTCCTCCCAGGCATCTTCGAATTCACCCCTCTCGTCAATCATGGGGGCTTCACGCCGATTCCCACTTGCTTGTGTCTTTGGAAATGGTTGACCATCCTGGGTGTCATTCGCTGATCGTTTCGACATTTGAATAGAAGATAAATAGTATATAAGAAGAAGAAAAAAAAAATTGGACTGGACAATCAGATCCACGTGATCGAGACTGTAACATTTATGGGTTTCGTCACCCATCACAGAGTACAGGAACCGCCCCTGTCAGTCGCTGGCTACTTGCATTGTGCCAAGTAATTGAGTTCTGTTAGGTTGATAGAGTTATTATTGATAGATCGGGGATGATGGAACAATGGTTCATATGTGGGCCAATTGGCTGCCGAATAAGGAAATAGGGAATGAGTTCATCGCCCAGTTGAAAGGCCACCCTTCTCTACGCATTTCGGAAACCAGGACCTACGCTGTCGTCTACGATGCCGAAAGCCTCAACCCGTGCCCCACTTCCCACCTCTTCCTCAGATTTTGCCTTGCCTTCATCGTCCAGTCCAGGAGCTTCTGGCTCTTCAGTTACATTAGATGATCCTGGTGTTTTATTCCACCGTCTCCGGCGGTCTAGCTTTCTGCAAAAAGCGGGTTACCTTTCTGAAACGCGCTTGCACAGCCCGTTAGCTTCTGCATACACTCTTCATGCTAGGAGGCGAAGCCAGAATACATTCATTGCGGAGGAATCTGAGAGTGACAAAGATAGGATGATGACAGACTCTCCCAATAGCTCTGAAACCCATACACCACCTTTGAAGGCTCCAGGAAATAGCGAAGAAGACTTGAACATAGTGACAAGGCCTGTTCTCCGACCACCGCCCCTAACACCTCCTCGAAGACGATCGTCTGCCAGCATGGACGCATCGGATATGCCAACTATTTTTAATCGCAGGCTTTCATTTCCCGTAAGATTTTCTAGCTCACCATTTGACCTGGGCATTAATGACTTTTTTTTTTTTTGGTGTTTGAAGCTCAAGCCCCCTAGAATTCTCAATCTTCTGGCAGAATCACGACCCGAGGATGCTGAAGTCAAATCTGAAGCTGCGTTCCAGAGACTTGTGGCATCTGTTTCCGATTTACCAGCTGCTCCACGTACCCCACGAACAATTACCGACCGTGGACGCTACCCAGAAGAAGCCGGCCAGGAAGAAAACACAAGGGAAGACTCTCCCAGTGATGATGATGAACCTGAAGTGGAGGAAGGCACCTTCGCATTTTCAGCGCCTCCTCCATCAGGCACTCAACCTATCAACATAATGAAACCTCGTACTCCTGCTGGGAGTATCAACGGGGATGACGCAGGGATGAGCATTTCTGAGACTTCCTCGAGTTTCGGTGCAATAGCAATGGACGTGGATGGGGTGAGTGTATGCAAACATATTTTTTGCGTCGTTTCCGATGTTTACCCTAGCCTCTGGGATCTCCTCTCCTCCCATCGATGACACCGAATTCTATTAATCAATGGAGATACACCCCGCCTCCGACTACTAGTGCTGTTCGGTCTAGTAAGCGCAAACGTGAGATTTCATTTTGTTCACGCATGGGTTGGGGTTGTTGATCAAACAAAATCTAGTTGAGGATCGATTTGATCCTTATCCGAGCAGCTCAAAACGTCGTGCAGTTTCTCCCTCAATGCAGTACCTTCGTGATTCTCATCAACCTACAAATTCACCAATGGGCAGAGCCAATGGCTCAAGACTTCCAATTGCTATCCCAATCGCGATACCACAATCTACCGCCAGCTCAGCAACATCATCTCCTACCATCAGCAACAGCTACCCTTCGTTCCCTCGCGGTATCAACATCACCTCAAGTCCAACACTACGAGCAACACTCTCTATGCCTAGTCCAATTTTGCGTCCCTTGGGCCGTAGGCGAGAGGAAGAGGAACAAAGGGAGATCGAAGGCGCTGGAGAGGCGGTCAATGGGCTGAATCTTGGGTGAGAATCTGCTCTTTTCACTCCTGTTACGCAGTATAAGAGTTGATTTAGTCCATTGCTGTAGGTCAGATACCCAATTCTCTGAACCAAATGAATTGACCGTACCGGAAGAATCAAAGCAAGACAAAGTTTACTAGTTCAGTATTTCTTGTTTCTTGTTTCCTGCAATATCGTGCTACTGTGGTTCAAAGTATTGTACGTTACATAACTTTCTATTCCTTTCCTTATTTGGAAATTAACTTGCAACACACCACGTCTGCCTCAAGTCTAACACGATGTCTGGCATACAAAAGCTGACGAAGAAGCAAAAGAAAGGTCTTGCATTCCGCGAACGCAAGACCGGAAAACGACAACGCCTAGATGACCTCTCTAAAATGGAAGCTAATGCAGTCCCTGTCATGGAAGACCAAGATTTCGCTGGCGCTGACGGCGATACGGTTGAAGTGGCAGGAGATGACTACAAGAAGACGGGCAAGGCGGTCGACAACACGATCGGGGATGAGGGCAAACGTAAGGAGAGCAAAGTCGGGAGCAAAGGCAAAGGCAAAGCAGAGAAGCAGGGTGTACCAGTCCCTGTGGAAGTGGTGAAGAAAGAAAAAAAGAGGAAGGCGGAGGCGGAGACGACGGAGGGGGCCCAGGACGGCCAGTCGGGGAAAGTAGCAAAGCGGAAAAGAATGGATGACAGCGATAAAACGCCGGGCGACATGGAGAAGGGGGGAAAGCAAAGATTCATTCTATTCGTTGGTAAGTAAACTTTGCATGTTTTTGACGAATAAAGTTGTCGAAATCTTCCAGGTAATCTCAAATACACAACGACACTACAAGCTATTGAAGCACACTTCGCAGCATGCGGTCGGTGTCCTGGGCTTATTTTTGTCTCCACGGCTGACAGTGTCCTATAGACCCACCACCATCAGTCCGCCTCCTCACTCCCAAAGTCATGCCTGGGCAACCAGCACAGAGACCCAAGTCAAAAGGATGTGCATTCCTGGAGTTCACACACCGGAATGCACTGCAGCAAGGGCTCAAACTTCACCAGTCTATGCTGGACGGACGCATGGTTAATGTCGAACTCACCGCGGGTGGAGGAGGGAAAAGTGAATCACGTTTGAAGAAAGTACGGGAACGAAACAAGGCACTACTTGGTCAACGCGTAGGTTCTCTTCGCCAGATGCTTTCAGGGTGATTTCACTGATTTCATTTTGTTAAATCTTTTCAGGAGGAGCGGATCGAGAAAGAGGCGTCTAACGATTCCTTTCCAAACCTACCCACCAGACCCCAACGATATTCAGCTACATCCGGAATCGAGCAACAACCAAATACGAAGAAGACGTGGACCGTGGGGGACGTCCAAGAAGTCGAAACACACAGGGGAGGGGAACGGCATCGGAAGCGGGCAAAATCTATGGGCAAGACTTGGGGCACTGGTGTCAATGCAATTCCTGTGGGTTAGTTAGTCTAGCGGTGTATGTATTCTTATAGATTTCAGGCGGGTGAATATGGATATCGAATTAGATGTGGGCTTGTAGTAAGGAAAGTCCCGGAAATATGAAAGAAGTGCTCATCCAGAGCAAGATCATGAAACAAGAATAAAGATAAGGAACTATCAAGAAATGGATCAGAGTTGAATTCAGTGAAAAGATGGAGCCTTACGAAAACAATAAGAACTCCGAATATCTTAAGGATCAACCACCTATTGTTCGAGACGCTGTTGTAAAATATTAACAACTCTCTTTGGGCTCCAGTTACATTGTCCATTATATCATGTGTATCGGAATCGATGCGTTGAACAGTTTCTCGTTGCTCAGCCACCATGTTTGCCAACTGGGTGAAGATTTGCCCAAGTTCCGCAATCGTTGTCTCAATAGATTCAATGGCAGTCGACCTTTGTTGAATGTAGGAGTCCTAGAAAAGACATTATAGGGGTTCTGGAGGGTTTAAGGAGTGCGCGTGAATCAATACCTGTTGTTCAACAAGTTGCATTTGCATGAAACCATTGCTCGCGTGCCCACCACCTTCCTCTGCAGAATTGAGATCAAGCGACAGGACATCGCCATTTTGTGGTGCTCGACCTTTCCCCTTCTGGTCGTAAGGATTTAGGCTTCCGTCGCCCATTGGATCACTTCGTTGTTGAGGATTGTATAGCACTGAACAAACTGAGCAACCAACGCGGTCAATATATTATAAGAGAAACGCACAAGAAGGAGCTTGGTTGGCCGCCGTTTGTGTGGTATACATGAATTGCTCAGTCCGGCTTTTAGATTCCTTCATGTTCTGTCGGGGGAAGCATTAAGAATGACGCCAAAAAAAAAAAGGGGGGGGGAAGTCTTACCTGCGTTCGCAGTTCAAGAACGTCTTTAAACGTCATACTTGCGGTCGCCAATTTGCCTTGCAGCATCATTACAATGTTATGGTTGTGCTCATCAACCATCTTGGATTCTGCAGAAGTGGATGCTCCTTGTCGTTGCTTATGGTAGGATTGGAGACCTGCTATCTGCTTGTTGATATTGGCAATGTCTTGTTTAATGATGAAAGTGAGTTCCTGAGAGGGAGGTGAGTGAAACAGGTCGCAACGCCGAATAAATCAAGGACAGACGCTGATTTCGACTGGCCGGTCGTCGAACAATGTTTTTCGCTTCGCCACTTTGGTATATACCAGGTTAAGTGGGTATTTATATTACAAGGGTATCGTTAGCTTACGTTGGCCCAGCTTGTTCAACTTGATAGTTGTGGTGCTGATGTCTTTGCCAATTGACGACGCCATCCGCGAGAATTCCGATTTTGAAGGTTTTCCATTGGTCTGGATAAGGCGTTGTTTGGCTTCGGCACCACGAGGACCAAGTGCAGTTCTGTTGCGTATTGAATCGACGCAAGACTTGAATTCGTGTGTGCGATCTTGTATTGACATTAGCAGGAAGAGATAGAGAGAGACTGTATAGCGGCGACTTGTAACGTGGCGCACGTGACCGGACGCGATTCTAGGTCCGCCGATCGAGGCGAAGCGTAAGAAATGTGAGCCCCTTATTTAATGTTCAGAATCCATTCCTCTTTTCAACGGTCATCTTCCCTTGCGAGACGCTTAATATCCATGGTTTCCTCAAAACCTCAGCCCGCTCAGAATTCCAAAGTCCTCATCTTCGGGGCTGGAAACTTTGGGTCTTGCCTCGCCTCACACCTTGGAGACTCGCAACACGATGTTTACATGTGGGCTCGAGAGGAGAATATTGTAAAGCACTTTAACCTTCACCACCGTAATCCTGTCTATCTTGTGGATCATGTTTTTCCCTCGACCATCACCGCTGTTGGGCCAGACATGCCTAACCGGGAGTTTATAAACAACGTTGATGTGCTCCTCTTTGCCATCCCCACACAATTTTTGCGGCAAGCTTTCAATTTCTATGAAGACTCAGACAAGTGCTTAGAAATATTCGCAGCACAACCCTCCAAACGCTGCGTCCATCACTTGACCTCGACAATCTCCCGATGTTAATTTTTGTCAACAAAGGTATTGAGGTTGGGACGAATGCCTTGACGCTGGAGATTATTGCGGATACATGTGGGCCCGAGATTGCAAAGGCAGCGACATTCATTGTGTGCCTTCTTTTAGTAACTCCACCCCAAAGACCTGATCCCCAAATTTTAGTCAGGACCTTCCTTTGCAAAAGAGAGTACGTTCCGATTGACGCGCTTTTTACGCCAATGAGGACTTACCACTCTGTAAACTTCAGTTGTCCAACGACAACCGACCTCGGTCTCAGTCGCGTCGTTGACGGAGGAAGAGGCCATAAAGGCTTCAACCCTTTTCCATCAGCCTCATTTCCGCTGGTAGGCGTGGGTTCACCACGGAAGGACATGTCCTTGATTTCTTCCTAGTTACACAGGTGTTGACCCAATTGGCATCGAACTTTCGGGCGCATTGAAGAATGTTTATGCAATTGCTGCAGGCATGTCGGATGGCCTGGGTTATCAAAACAACACGCGAGCCAGTCCAGTGCCTTTCACATCTATTTGCGCTCGGATACTGACATAAATTTCAGTGATCATCACTCGAGGCTTGTCTGAAATGACGTGTATTGGAACGGCATATGGAGCCTCCCCGTTGACATTCTTGGGACTGTCTGGGGTCGGGGACCTGTTCCTAACTTGCAGCTCCTCGAACAGCCGGAACTACACTGTCGGATATCGTCTCGGACAAGGGGAGAAATTGGATGTGATCATCAAGACACTAGGAAGCGTGGCAGAAGGTGTGCCAACCACGAAAGGCGTAAAGAAGATCACCGAAGAGCTCGGAATTAACGCACCAATTGCCAACTCGGTGAGTGTAGCCGGATAGAACAAGTTTCCCAGCTAATAATCCTGCAGGTATATGAGGTGCTATTCAACGGTAAGCCATGCGATTTAACTCCGTCAAGGCACATCTAATGCCCTATACCAGGCAAGGACACGCGACAGGCGGTCAGGGAATTAATGGAGCTCCCGCCGTCACGAGAGTTAGAACTCCCCCCGACGGCTGGAGGGCCTGCACGGCGATTGCTGATCAAGTTGGGACTGACTTCGAAGGCAGAGGCAATGGTGGAGACAATGCACCCGAGTCTGTAAATAGTTGCCAAACTAGGACATTAGCCTGAAATGGAAATAGTCACGTCACAAAATCGATCTGAGTGCCACGGATTTTTTCATTTGAATTTTATTTTTTTTCGTTTCTCTTAACTCTTGCATTTCTCTCAAAATGGTGTCTGCTCTCTGGAAGGCTTGTGCTGACGGTGACCTCCAAAGGACAAATGAACTCCTTGCAGAGGCCACTGCCCTCGATGTCGAGCTCAAGGGTCCGATTCTTCCTTTCTCTGCTCTGCACACAACTCACATCACATATCCTCCAGATCACACCGGGGTCACCGCTCTCATCGAGGCAGTTAGGAACGGCCATGTCGATGTCGTCCGAGCTTTGTTGGAAAAGGGTCAGTCTATTGTCGTCGTCGTCTCAGCCATCGCATGTTCAGTTTTCATATGTCTTTGCTGTCCAGGTGCCGATCCTATGAACGCCTCCAGCCAAGGTCCACCGGAGAAGTACACTTCAGACCCAGCCATTATCGAGCTTTTGCAAGCTGCACAAGCCAAAAGTGGCTCCGCTCAACAACCCGTGTACACTAACGATGAGCAAGACAAGCGTTTCTACGGACCACCTCCTGAATCCTACCCGTACTACCCCACCATTAATCCTTCCCTTTCCACTGTCAACGAAGCCGGCTATTATCCCGCTGCACAACCGACTGATGCCAATGGGATAGGGAATCTCCCACCCCCAGATATCGCTAGGTTAATACCCTGTCGGTACTTCCCTGCCTGCCGCTATGGCGCGCAGTGTATGTTCGCCCATCCCCAAACTCCCTATTTCCAAGGCCCCATGCCCTCTGCCCAGTATCCGCCATATGACCCCATGGGAAATGCCTATGCGCCCCAATATTACCCTCCACCCTCCTTTCAACAGCAGTCCAACGGTCATCCGATGTCCCCCCCTCCCGGGCCGCTGATTATGCACGCTCGTACATCTTCAGAAGTTGTCTCACCTTCACTGGCTCACTTTAGTCCGAACAGTGCTCCTCCGCCTCCGCCCGCTCCTTACGGCCCCTTGTCTCCTTCGGTCTATCCACACCCTGGGCAGGTGCCCATTGCAATGCCATCTATTCCACCCCTGCACCCACACCCTCAGTCTGGCTCTCAACCTCACCCTAACTTATATAATTCAACATCTACATCACCTGTACTACCTTTCCCCGTGCATCAAGATCCCTCTGGCCCATATCCAATCCCTCCACCCCCTTCCAATATTAATCACCCGGACGCTGCCGGAGGCCTCAACCCATCACCTGAGGATCACCAGGCAGAAAATTATAATACCCACCCGACCCACCGCGAGGGGATGAATCATCACCGCCGTGGCGCCGGACGCCGTCCCTCCTTCACCTCCCGAAAACCGCCGTGCCTCTTCTTTCCAGCCGGAAGATGCAAAAATGGGTAAGAATCTATGATGCACAAAATGATCCGATATCTGACCCTTTTCTTGTAGCGATGTCTGTCGTTTCCCACATGTGCTTGCTGAAAATGGGGCCAATCCCATTCACCCCCAGTTCCCTTCTGTCAGGGCAGGTCCTCCCCGTCCTCGAGCTCAGCATAATGGGATCAATGGATTTGGACACCTCGAAACCAAGTTCGGCAACATGGCCATTCGTGATGTGAGTATTTATTTTCCTTGATGGCAATCGTCGACATGTTTTAAACAGTTAAACTAGGAACAACCCCGCCAGAAAAATGGCATGGAAGGATCGAGTCGCTCTCATTCCAGCGAAGCTGGAAACCGTCCCAAATTCCAACAAAGCGGCAAACATCCTCACAACGCCCCCCATGCCCAGAAAAAGGCAGCCACATTTAGGCACCAACAGCGTGTGCCGAACGCCGATGAGTTCCCTGTCCTGGGAGGCTCAACAACTCCCCCCAATCGCACCAACGGTGTGAATGGCCATATGTTCAACGGTAATGGACAGCACGGACCTACTGCTGCTCAGGTCCTCCAGGCCCCTGCACCTTCCCGCAAGGACGGAAGCAAGGAGTCAAGTACGCGTGGGACTTCCCCAGACCCAATTCGAGGTAACTCCTCAAAGGTAACCATCTATCCTTTCCAGATTAACGATTTGTTAATCATGTATCTTTTATTCTCAGGAGGCCAAGACGGAACCCAACGGGATTGATCATGAAACGCCTGCACCTATTCAGCGGGAGCCAGTCAACAATGTCAACAAGGTCCCAGTCATGTCCTTCGCAGCGGTCGCCACCTCCGGAACCACCGATGTTTCCAAAGAGGTCTCCGTCTCCGCGTAAAAGTATCCATCACCGGACCCACCCCATGGGTCCCTCGATCTCTATTACATTCGCTCTTTTGGGTTATTTTTGACTTCACAGCTTGACTTATATATATATTTTTGTCTGCTTTTCTGTCTCTGATTGTATATTTGCATTTACAGTGTTATCCTTCTGAATCATCCAGCATAAAAGTTCACCAGGTTTCCCCATCATAGTGTTTCTTTTTTTCTTCTCTGTAGACACATCATAAGAGGGCTACATTCGTTTCGTTTCTACATCATCGCTTTCTACATTGACTCTGATAAGTACACAAAACCATAAATTTCCTATCTCTATATCTCCATCATCGCTGTCTCCTATTCCATAGCAACGCTATGCCTCGATAATGTATGCATCCCTATGCTAATCATGCTACCCATGCCAATACATTTCTCATCTCCACTCCTGGTGTTTCCGTGACCTCTCCGATGCGATACACGGCAGATGGCCCGACTTGCAGCAACTTGACGACTTCCTCGACTTCGCTGGCGCCAACAATGATAACCATGCCAATACCGTTGTTAAACGTCCTCGCCATCTCCATTGGGTCGATGTTGCCATGCTTCATCAAGAATTGGAAAACGGGAGGTAAAGCCCATGTTGATGCATCCACGTAGCACCCGAGGTGTTTCGGAAGGACTCTCGGAATGTTCTCGATGAAACCGCCGCCAGTGATGTGTGACATGCCTTTCAAGAGACCGCGTTTGGCGACTGGAAGAATTTGGGAGATATAGATTTGGGTAGGTTCAGCGAGGACACGTCCGAGTTCCATGTCCAGTTGCCATGGACAAGAAGAAGAATAGGGAATGCCAGCCAATGAGATAATTTTGCGGACTAATGAGAAGCCATTCGAGTGAAGTCCAGATGATGCGACACCCAGGAGGATATCTCCACCAGTGATGTCTGCGCGGGGAAGAAGTTGGTTTCGTTCCACGGCACCTACAGCAAAGCCCGCGAGGTCGTAGTCACCTAGGCTATTGATTTAGTGTGGGTGAGGGCACAAAGCACATTGCAGGTAATACCTGCTTGATACATCCCAGGCATTTCAGCTGTCTCTCCACCGATAAGAGCACATCCAGCTTGTTTGCAGCCTTCAGCAATGCCTGTCACAACCTGTGTCGCAACAGACACATCCAGTTTGGCGCAGCCATAGTAGTCCAAAAAGTATAGCGGCTCAGCACCTTGCACCAGTAGGTCATTCACAGACATTGCGACAAGGTCAATACCTAGAAATAAATTCAGTAGTGTGATAGGACGAAAGAAATGTGAAGGTCGAAACCCACCGACAAGATCATGAATGCCAACATCTATTGCAAGTCTTAATTTTGTTCCAACGCCATCTGTCCCGCTCACCAGGACGGGGTCTTGGAACCCTGTCGCTTTCAGATCGAAGACACCACCAAAACCGCCGATTTCCACGTAAGCGCCTGGTCTCGATGTCGCGCGAACAAGAGGTTTTATCGCATCTACAAGTGCATTCCCAGCATCGATGGAGACACCGGCCTGGGCATATGTCAATCTAGCAGGTTTCTCAGGTTCAGAGTTCATAGCACTGATTTCGTGTTAACCATCGCTAATCGATGACAGATAAATGAAAAACTTACCGATAGGCAATATCACGTCGGTAAGTCTTGCCCTCGAAGCTCACCTGGTCGACTCCTGCGTACACGGCGTCCAAAGCTTCCCTGAGCGTCGGGGCGTACGCTGTGACGGCGAGAACTCGGCCTCCAGCAGTGACGACATCCCCGCCAGCCTGTTTAGTACCAGCATGAAAAATCTTAACGCCTGGTGTCCTTCAACAGAAGCTCAGAATTTTAGAGGACTAGATGATCACATACCGGAAGGTAAGTCCCCGAATGTTATTTTCTTTCCCTTCTCATACTTCCCTGGGTATCCTTGGGCCGCAAGAATCACTGTAACGGCAGCGCCTTCTTTGAAGGTCACTGGAACAGAGTCCAGGCGGTGTTCAGCACAAGCCTTGTATGGATATGAGAATGGTATTTATGTCGCCAAATTTCTGGCAGGCACATACCAGCAACAAGGCAGCAAAATCCACATCGTCGGCCAGCAAAAGCATGAGCGCCTCTGTTTCAGGGTCTCCAAAGCGGACATTATATTCCAGAACCTTAGGACCGGATTGTGTCAGCATGAAACCAGTGAAAAGCATCCCTAAGAATGGGAAGCCTAGTTAGAGAAAAATATTAGCACACAAGTCTCCACTGATTTCCTGACGTAAAAGACCTTCTTTCCTCATTCCGTCAATTGTCGGGCGCAATGTCTCCTTCATTATTCTGTCTAAAACGTCTTTTGTTGCTACAGGTGTTGGGGCATAGGCTCCCATTCCACCTGTGTTCAGTCCGGTGTCGCCTTCTCCGATTCGCTTATGGTCCTGGGCCGTGGGAAGCGCGACAATCGAGTATCCATCGGAAATGGCAAGTACGGAGATTTCAGGACCAGTCAATAGCTCTTCAATGACCACCTCATTTCCTGTCCTTGTCAATGGGTTATAGGATTAAATTGCAAGTAAATCAAACGGACCTGCATCTCCAAAGACATTGGCAACCATAATTTCGTTCAGGCCCGCAATCGCTTCTTCAGTAGTCTCCGGAATAATGACACCCTTTCCACCGGCTAGTCCGCTCGCTTTGAGAACGACGCGATGCCCACAATTTTTGATGTAATCAATGGCTGAAGCCATTTCGGATGTTTTGAAAATTTTGTACACGGCGGTTGGGATATTGTGGCGGGCCATGAAGTCCTTGGAAAATGCCTTGGATCCTTCCATCCTAGCAGCAAGAGCAGTTGGCCCGAACACAGGGATGCCGACTGGAAAAAATTAGTTCATGGAACGATGTTGACGGTAGTAGGGCATACATACCTTTGCGGAAAAAAGCCTCGACTCCATCTACTAGCGGCTGTTCCGGCCCAGGCACGACGAGAGTAATCTAAAATCGACTGAACGAAAGCAGATGAAAATTGGATACAATCGGCGAACCTCCTGCTTCAGAGCGAAAGTAACCAGGCCGGGAAAGTCATCAGGGAGGATATTGTCAATGTTCGAGATCTTTGGAAGCTGATTCGTTCCTGCATTGCCAGGACAAACATAAATATGGTCAAGAAGAGGTGATTGGGAGAGTCTCCATGCAAGAGCGTGCTCCCTTCCACCACCTCCAAGGATCAGAACTCGAACGGACATGATAAGATGAAAATATTGAAGCAAACCCTGATTGGGCAATCCGATCACTTGCGGCAAGGACCTGATACATTGAGCTGCTTAGCACGTCGAGAGTAATAGGGTTGTATAGGCGGTTCTGGGTTTCTAGACAAGCCAAAAATAGGAGAAGAAAGGGGGAAAAAAATGAGGCATGCCCGGGCCACGCGTGGAAAACACGCGACGTGGTGTGGGGTGGTCGCGTATTTGCCAATCGAATATAGTGGGGCATTCAATGAAGTGTGATGCCTTTGCTTTTTCTTATCATCGCTGTCGCTGCTGGAAACGCCAATATCGATGGGCGCTGTGTCTGGCCGTGTTCATCAGCAATGGTTCGTGGCGAGGACGGCCTGCAGGCGGGCACGTGGTTGAGTTCGGAACGAACTTGGGTTCAGTTCAACTTGCCAAGATCCCTTTCCTTTATTTCCCCTCATTCATATCAGACACTCTAGGGGATATAGGTTTGGGGGATGGCGTACAATCCCAACCCTCTGCTGGTTGCGGAGCCCTATGAAGAGGTCAGTTTACTCTAGTTGAGCTTTCTCTCAACTTGAACTCACGTTACCCCGCATTCGACTGTCCGTAGTCGCAAGGCCCTGAATCCCCCACAGAAACATCGCCGGAAGAATTAAGGGCATTTTATGAGGATATGGAACGGAGGGAGATGCTGGAACGCAAACTTTCGAAGCGAAAGTCCAATTCTGGAACGTCAGTCTGGTCTCGCAAATCCGTCAAGCGTTCCACGACGGCTCCCCCTGTCCAGCCAACTCCACCAGAGCTACCGCCACACGCATCCAGAGTAGATCTACCAGAAATGGGTGCAGAAGTAGGAGTGGCTCAATTGGAAGACCGTCTGGACAGAGATGACACTGGCCCTCATCTAGCCACCTCGCGATCAGTCATTGTGGACGCACGAGAAAACGCAGCTTGGGGAGAGAATGGTGCATGGGCTACGGTTCCCCTTCCTACCTTCAGAGTCAAATATAACCTTCATAACCCTCTCGGTCCGCGTTGGTATAGGAATCACCATCTAATTCCTCCCTCTCACAAACGACCTTCCATGCGACCTCCGACGTTCTTCTCGCCGTCTTTTCCTCCGATGCACACTTCTTCTATGCCTGAACGTACGGACGATACCCAAGGTCTTAGTAGGACACCCTCAAATTCTCCTTTACCTACCCCGACCTCTTCACAGACTCGCGTAATGGATGGTGGAAAGCCAAGGTCCCGCAAAACCTCGCAAACGACGCCTGATACCGTTGATTTGTTAGACTTGACAGATCCATGGGGGACAAATTGGCATCATCAATCGCCATATGACATTGGACAAACTACTACTGTGGCTGATAATTCGGAGGTATGTTTTTGGATGTTAATATCTGAAAATATCAATGCCGAACAATCTTGTAGATACCAAACCGGGCAAGGCGTGCCAGCATGACTGCAATGCAAAGCCGCCATCAATCCGTCAATCCGTCACCCCTATCTCAGTCCACATCTGCGGTCCATCTACACCCCCCTCAGCCAGAAATCCACGTTCCTCGGAAACTTAGTAAACGGCAGACACCAACTGTTGGCAGCATCTTCCCCTCTCAACCAGATGAAACCGAACGCAAGGCGACATCTGCTCCAACCACTCCCGTGGATAGGGTGTACATCCCACCGTCTCAAGATGCGGCACCTTCGAACTCAACGTCGCTGCCGAAGAGAATGTCTGTTGCCCCACCTCCGGTGCAACCCTTGACTTCGAAAAAAGAGAAGAGAGGAAGTATGCTAAATAGATTGGCGAAGAAATTTAGCATATTGAGAAAGCCAACGGAGGGTGCAGGGTCTGGATCTGAATGGTGGCATATTGACGGCCTAGAGGCCAGAAGATATCCGAACGGAGAAACCAACTTTGAAAAAGGTAGATCAGTTTCGCCCGAAAAGCCCCATCTAGATTCTGTGAAACGAGTTCCTCCGCCACCCATAGAACCGCAGGCTGAGCCCCCTCCTGTGGAATCATCTCAAAACGCAAATAGGATATCTTTATCATCTCTTGAAACCCCTTATTCAATGGGAAGACTCACTATTGCCAACCCTGACCTTCCTGATTGCGATAAAGAGACTTCAGTGGCAAGCGAGGCTCCTCCCCCCCCAGAAAAACACAAAGACCTCCCTCGAAGCCCTCTAGATACCCAGATACAGGAACATCCTCCTATCCAAATGCTGCAGCAGCCTCCGGTGGTCTCTGCGTTCCCCACTGAAGTACAATCGCGTCTTGATAAACCGTTGCCTCCTCCGCAACTACCCACGCCCCAATTTTCCCAGCTAGGACTACCTGACCTGAACACTCCTGTGATTTCCGAGCAATCTTTACCCCCTACACCCTCGCAAAAGTCATCTCCTCAGCGATCCCATGCACACTCTCCTCCACAGACCCATATCATACATGAGACCCCAAAGCGAGTACCTTCTCAGTTGCGCACAACTCTGCCCTCTCCTCAGAACAGTTCTGTGCCCAGTGATACGGTTCTAGGTGGTCGAACACAGTCCCCCCCTATCGAACCTCCTGTCATGCAAGAAACTCCAAAAAGGTCGCCCTCCCAGCTCAAACCCATTGCTGGACTGGGTAAAGATTTAGCTGCACCCCCAGACAACGTTGCGATCGATCCACCTACCCATGCATCTGTTCAGACTCAGGCTCATCATGAAACTCCAAAGAAGCCAGATACCACTCCAACGCGCAAGAACCATGCCCACGAACATCCATCAAGCGGGCGTACCGCTTCCTCTCATCAGACAAACGAAGTTCGCGAACGACCTGCGGAAAGTTCCTCTTTGAAGCGATACTCTTCCAGGCAGACCCGATCACGGTCTCGCCTAGAGTCAGTTCCTGCTCCTGTTCTTGTTCCTTTCCCGACTACCCAAGAAGAGATACCTCGTCGTCAATTGGCATCCTACGATGCTTACGAGGCTTCGCCACTTTCCGCATCCTCAATGCTTGCGAATCCTCCAACTCCTTATGATCACCGTTTGTCACTGGCTGTATCTTCTGAGCACACGCCTCCAACGTTGCCACCGAAAAGCATATATGAAGGCAAAACCTCTCATAATGTCACCCCAACTGACCCTTCGCCAAGTCGGCAGACTGAGACTTTCAAACTTGTTCGAAGTTCTTCGGGAAATGTGTATGCGTCAAGCCAGACTATCACAGCAGCAGGGCAACAGTGGGAAGTTGTGGAATCTGTGGAAGCTAAGGGCTATAGGGAGAAGTTGTCATCCAGGACCAAGGACCAAGAACATCGTTCTCGGGATCATGAACATAAATCGCGCGCTAGGGATCAAGAGCAGAAATCCAGGGAATCTGATCACAGGGCGAGGGATTCGGAGTATAGATCAAAGGACCATCATCATAGGTCAAAGGACTACGATCGATCTTCGAGGGATTATGAGCACAGGTCAAAGGGTTACAATCGCAGGGCAAAGGAATACGAATCCAGGTACGAGCCGAGGTCCAAGGAATACGAGTCCAGGTTCAAAGAATACGAGCCCAAGTCCCAAGATCATGAACGACGGTCGAAGAATTATGAGCCCAGAGATTATGAACAGAGGCACAAGGAGCGCGATTATGCTCGTCAGTCCAAGGAATCCGAGCGCCGATCGAAGGATTATGACCATAAGTCGAAGGATTACGAGCGTGATAGCCGAAGGGAGCCAAAATCCAAGCCCAATGTTGACAATACGGACTATCATATATCATCACACCGATCTTCCAAACAACCCATTCAGCAAGAGGAATCCACAAAAGGTCGCTCCAATGGCAAAGGTGGATCTCGGCACCACGAGGAACGTTCCCGACGTGAAGAGGCCAATAAGTCAAGCCGTCAACGAGATGAATATCGAGAGCGGCGGTCGGAACGGCGGGCTACTGACACACGGACCCCATCCCACCACCACAGTACCCAAACATACCCTGCTTCAATCCAACCACCAAATCCTCCCTCCCCTCCTATTCGATTAGAACGCAATCCATCTCTAACTGCAAGACCTACCTCCGAACTGCCATCTGCAGCTGACATGAACGCCATGCGAGCCAAAGAATCCTGGGAAATGGAGCGCCTCTGGAAGGCTCGTAGCATGTATGGGCTGGAGCCCAATGCGCCGACAACTAATTTCATTCCTGGACCTGGTTCGACGAGTTCTCGGAGCGACGATGCTCCAACCCAAGGCGCCGTTCATGGTTCCAGCCACACCGCATACCTGGTTCAGACGCCATTTCAGAGTGGTCGTGGAACACAGATTTATCACTCAATGCCAACAGGGCCACCACCGATCATCTATTCCTCACCTGCATCTATACCCAGCATCCCCGATTCCATTTCATCTTACGAACCTTACGAGCATGTGTACCGCCCATACCCACCTACCACAGTTGATTACAGATCACCCCCGTCAATGCCACGACCGCCCCTCAATAACCCCCTTCCCGAACCACCCCGAGAATCCCCATACGACCCTGCGACGTTGACCTCCTCAAGGGGCGGTAAGAGGCAATCTAACGATTATTGGACAAAGTATAACGGAATTACTACAGCCCATTGATTTTTCTACTTCCCTTGTCCAATCGTTATAATACCTTATACTTACATACCTATATTTATTTCTACTATAGTAACGTACAGTACGGACTTCCTTTTGTTCTGGTTACCTTTAGGATGATTCTATCTCATAGGCCATGGCTATACGGTAGGCAGACATAGTGATGTTTATTCGCAGAAATGGATGGAATGGAGATACAAATACACTATTTCGGTTCGAGAGGGAAAGATGTGTCGGGATAATCATTCCATACACGATCAGCATCTAGGAAACGTCGAAGCCTGGCGACTTGCGACGAAAGAAACATGATGATAATCTGCATCTTGAGCTCATCCATTTTAAGTGCCAAGATATCCTCACATGACTTCAACGCTTGCGTCCTTGTCGTTATGAACATATTTCCTGACATGCCTAGCGTCTTGAGACCGTCAATGAGTTCACCGAATTCAGAACACCATCCAAGGACTCCCAGCTGAGTTAGGGCATGAGCATCAAGCCGAGAATTTTTGGTGAAAATGGCACCTCCTACCTGTCCATATTGCATATATCGTTGATAAAGTACGTTAGGTGCAGCGGAGAGAGCATATTCGAAATTTTCATTTGCGTGAATAGTATCCATTGTTGGCATATATGGTGTAGGTGGCGCTTGCTCTGCGGCAGGTGGTTGCTAGGAAACATCAGTAGGGAGGATCCCATCATCTAGTGAGATAACTTACTCGGGCTCTTGTAGGTGGGTCTTGAAACCATTTCACGTCAGAGTAATCCGTCTCCCCCCCAAAATCGACTACATCTGTTCTTTTCCCAGTAAACATGGCGATGGATTTAAATTGCTCGAATCCTTATGATCTGGATTTCAGAGATGATAGAAAGGACGGAATGCGAAATATATCTCTTGCTCGCGACTTGATTCGCTGGAGGGTGGCAATGCTGCCTGGATAAACCTCTGAGATAGGCGATGTAAACGGTGATATCGTATCGGGATGGGCTATTACACGGGTAGAAGATGGGCCTGTCGGATCTGCAAAGAATAATTAAAAGAGAAACAAAAAAAAATCACAGGAAAGAGGAACATACATGTGGGCGGACTGACAACAGGTATATGGGACGGCGGTAGGGGAAAGCTCGAAGCAAGATGAGCAAACTCAGTGAAGGTAGGGGTGGGACTGTCGGAGGTTATCGTCGATATGCGCAAGGTATCCGAGATTACCAGAGGCGAGAGAGAGGAATAAGGATTTGTAGGTGAGTTGGCCTCCTCGTTTGAAGGTTGGCAAACACCGCGAGTCGATGTTGCGGAGGTCACAGTAGCGGGGAATAGCGAAAAGCTAGGGGCGTCAATATCCTCTGCAGTAACGAGGTGAAAGTCGTCAACCCAATCTTCTCTTGTAGACGGTTCCTTGGATGAAGTACTTTTCTTGAGAAAAATCCGGCGACCACTGTGGGGGCTCTTCCGAGTCAAGCTGCGCAGAGAACCACGAAGGGCCTGGGCGAACTTGGACGGGGAGATGTTACTTTTAGTAGACGTTGGGTGATAGACAAGTTCTTGAGCTGAACCTGTGAAGGGGTAGGGAGTCCCAAGAACGCAACCTTTTGATACAGCAGCTGGATGGCAAACTCGTGTTTGTCCTCATGGACTTGCTATAAGCAGTACACTCTCAATTTGTAATACAACTCTAATCTAATCTCCAAGCTGTATCAATGGCCTCGCTTGACCACCACGTAACCTCTGTTGAACGTATGCCATGCCAGCGCGACCACCGTGGCCAATGGATTGCAAGAGGCTACCTCTGGGCATGCCTGGGGCGAACACCAAAATCCATGACAAAATCAAGAAAGAGTCTCCGAGGACAGCGAAAAGGGATCGACGAGAGTCGAAAGGATACTGAACACCAATTGTGCGGATAAATGAACCCGGTCCAACTTGCGTCACCTCATCGAATCCCCCACCTCCTACGCCGCTTACGCCCCCCTCACCACCATCACACCATAGAACCATGCTCTTCAATTCATTGGCTCGTTGTCTAGCTTGGAGCCACATCGCATTTCCAACAGTGGGATCCCATGTTCGTGCAGGGGCGAGAATGAGAGCAGGTCTTTCCTCCAATTCCGCGAACGGAGTAGGATTGGCGAAGTCAAGGCAAATGGAGGATGTCAGTTGAACTGGCCGTGTGTTACCACCCCATTGGTCTTTATGAATGTCTTTGGGACGAGGTATCGAAGCCTCGAAAATGCTTGGAGGCAATGTTGAATGGCGCAGACGGTAGGATTCCGCCACTGTAACCAAGGAAAGGGTTCAGCAATGACAAAGAGCGTAAGAAAATGGCTTCAAGTTACCTGGAACAAGGTGTCGTTTGTAGTAGATTTGATGTGGTTCTGCAGAATTATGAGACAATATGGCTAGACCCGTTCTTGTTAGTGGTCTCCTTCCGGTCGGATCGGCTGGGTCGCTAATCGTTTCTTCGAAGGACACCCCGACGTAAACCCCTGTAATTCTCCTAGTTATCTCACTGAAGGCATCTTGCCTTTCAGTGGCTGAGTGAAATACAACAGCGCCTTCAGGCCAAAGAATAATTCTGGCACCATAACTACGAAGCTTGTCCGATTCACGGATGTAGTCGTCGAGTGTCAGGACATGGTTGTTGTATTTCTGGTATGTAGGTAGTGCACACCCCACAGTCAGGGGAGTCGATTTATCGATTGCAGAAACTGGAAGAGGCAAGTTTTGGAAAATGAAAGATGGGATGGTGAGCAAGACTAAGAACGATGCGAGGACTTTGGTTGTCGTGGAGTTGTTGGGGGCATTTCGTTGGGGTATGTAGACATCCAAGAGGTCTTCTTCGGGTTCAGAACCGATGTACCAGCGCCCAATCGCTTGGGAAACGACAACTGCCCAAGCTCCAATGATCCAGTCATTTCCAGCCGGACCGAGAAGTGGGGCGATCCAACTGTAGGCACCTGTGTTATCGGCTACACTCCACGTAGATAGGTGACCAACTGGGCTGATGTAAGAGATTGTGCACCAGAGACTGGCCCAAACGGCGGGAAATATGGTTGCCTGGGAAATTGGGGAGGCAAGGCGGGTGCTGATTTTTGTCGAAATGTATAAGGCAGATACGGTGAACGAGGAAAGGAGGAAGGACGAGAGTAGCAACGCGGCAATCGAAGCTCCTGGTGTGGAAAGGGCCTCTTGAGAGGCTTGCAACCTGGGCAGGGCGGTCCCAACAGCTAGAGATGTGGTGGTGAGGGCAATACGCAAAATGCAACTGTCATCATGACGGAATAAAAAGGGGCTGTATACCAGGAGGAGGGATAAAGTAGC
>Ga0307509_10003759_pt1 | contig 22596 bp, 27 predicted proteins | sample 10_EM_MG_FD_202245 | JGI IMG/M metagenome (GOLD analysis project Ga0307509, IMG submission 202245) | Populus trichocarpa ectomycorrhiza microbial communities from riparian zone in the Pacific Northwest, United States - 10_EM | ecosystem: Host-associated > Plants > Roots > Unclassified | place... | reverse complement strand
TGCCATTCTTATTTTTTCCCATCCCCTCCCCCCCCCCCCCCCCCCGCTCCTTTCTCCCCGGGTGCTTCTTGCGGCCCTTCATATCACCATCCCTCTACCCCGACCGAGACCAGGACAACCCCTTCCCAACCCTATACAGCAGGTCCCGCTAGGTTGCCTGGTGCCGTTTTCTTCTTCCACCCTTCACTCGTTCGGCTTCTCCGGTGGAAGAAAGATAAACACACGCAAACACCTTTGCCTCCCTTTTGATATCCGACACCAGTACTTTAGGGGACACTGCAACGGTTGAATTGAGGGAGGGGTTAGGCATATTCTACAGACAGGACCGATTTTTTTTTCCCCATAGGATTGGTTTTCACAAAGGGTTCTCTTTTCTTGAATAGCGAGCCTTTCCCCCCGCCTCTCATCCGCCACCCTCGTCGATCGAACCGCTCTGAATACTTTCTCCCCTTCTCAGCACCGCTTGAAGATATTGTTTCTGCGGCGCGAAGCGCGGGATACGGTTCGGACCGTGTGTGTGTGTGAAGAGGGTGAGAGTGAGTGAGAGCGAGGATGGCGGATGATGGGGTTTCTTCTACGGCAAACAACTCAGGCGGTCGAGTGACTCCGGCGAACACTCGGCCGCCGCTCACTATTCCCACGGGCGCGACTTTACTACGTGTGATTCATGACTTCAGTGCTCGTTCTCCTGATGAACTTACATTACGCAAGGGGGAGCATGTAGAGCTGCTGGAAAAGGATGGTAGGAATTGATGGCTCCTCCGCGTCTCTTGTACATAAAGCTCTTTCAGCGCTGACCATTGCAACAAAGACGATTTCAATGACGGATGGTATATGGTGAGTTTAATCGTTCATTCCATTTCAATTATTCCTCCCCCTTTTGCGTTTAGTGTTTGGAAGATATTATTGTTGTTGCTTTGTTACCACATATTCTTCTGCCTCCTGTGCCTCACCATGTTTTTCCCTCCATTTTCCCCTTCGGACAGAAAGCAGAGGAAGGGGGAAGGAAGAGATGAACGGAGGAGAGAGAATGAGAAAAAAAGCAACGAATATATCTTTCCCTGTGGCCAGCACTGTGTGCACATCTACATATGCATTGCGCCGCTTCGGTACTGTGTTGGACATTCTGTTGGCCTTTTTTTTGGTCTTTCCCCGCTACACAGGAGCGGCCGGTGGTGGTGGCGGCGGCAACAGCACGCGTTTTCACATTCTATTCCTTTTCGTGAACCAGGCCTTGAGTCTCAGGGGAGTAATTCGCTAATCTTGCGAGGGATTACGCAGGGACGCTCTCTTACCACCAACGAAGCTGGTCTTTTCCCTCAAGGTGAGTTTTCTTATTTTTCTTCTTCCCATTCTGCATACATCCTACACCCTCAACCCCTACTGGTGCTTCGTGCTTCTCTCAGCGTGCCAGACTTCCGTTCCTTCGTACGGGGGGAGCTCACGAAATTTTTGTGACATGTTGTTTGGGACATATTTACCTTTCAACAAGCAATGGCTAAGCGGTAATATTCCTTGGGTTCGGAAAGTCTACACAAGCCCGGAAAACGTCAGTACGAGTACTGTGGCTGGATCGCCTGCGGTGTTTACGCCCTCAACACCTGCTCCCTTGTCTGGCATGGGTATGGAACCTAGTTTAGCAGCAACGGTAGTCCCACCCGCGACGGCCACTACCCCCGTTGCTTCCCCACAGACACCAACCAAGACAGGAACCCCAGGCCCGGATCCATCTCAGGCATCGCCTGTCAATTCTCAAATATCGTCCTCGCATTCAACAATTGAGGAAACAGATGATCACGATCCCATGCCACCACTTGCTGTTGATAAGGTTTCATCACCTACAGCAACACCCAAAGTGGCCTCTCCAAATGCTATGAAAACAGTGGCTCAGGCAAAGGATGGATCAAGCGCGAATTATCCGCCGGGTGTGCGTAGCCCTGTGGTTGAGGACACCCTAAGCGACATCGACGAAGCTATAACCGAGATTTCCAATTCTAGAGAAAGTAGAACGAGCCAAGTGATGAAGGATCACAATCGACGTCACAGCAATGTATCGAATACCCGCCCGTCATTCACACCTATGGAACAGGTTGCTCAGGATTCGTCCTCGGAGTATTCAAAGCATGATAACGAATCCGGCTCTGAAATTGAGGATGATGACCCACAAAGCACTAATTTGCCGAACAGCGGAGAAGTGTTCTATACGGAAGAACAGATCAAGACTTGGACACCCACGGAGGTCGCTAAGTACCTGGAAAGTTGCAACATTCCCCTGGTCTCATGTCAAAAGTTCGAGGAACAGGAAGTTAGCGGGTCAATTTTGCTACAGCTGGAGATGTCGCATCTTAAGGAATTAGATCTTGGAAGTTTTGGAAAGAGGTTCGAGGTTTGGAAAGTGATTGAGAACTTGGTGAAGAAGTCTAAGAGGCCGCCTCCAAAGACAAAACCGAGAAGCGGGAGTGATGCACGGTTATCCGCGGTGGGTATATCTCAGACAAGTCCTCGTCAAAGAAGTAGCACAATTGGAGGGGGGCCGGTGCTACCCATGATTCCTAGTCATCATAGCCGGCCAGTCTCAAAACAGCATCATATCAATACTCACGAAGCGAATATGCTAGACCCTAGAAATCATAGTTACGCGCCTCTCCATACCCCAATGACAGCAACCACTATACCTCCCAGCACCCCGCCCGGTGTCTTTGAGGCACCCCGCTCACCACCGATCTCGCCACGACGATCGGATACTACCTCGACTCATCGTCGCACTGTTTCCGGGAGGCGACTTTCTGCACACGAACTTTCACCAACAGCTTTAAACGTTGCTTTATCGGCTTCGGCGGCAATTCTTACGGCCGGGATAGATGGAAAAGGACACCAACGAGTTTCATCTTTTGATCGGAATTGGTCTAGTTCTGCATTCACTCATATGCCACCTTCCGCAGGGGATGAGATTGGAGAATTTGGGCACAAGACGAGTGCGAGTGTTGGAACAGGGGATACAGGTTTTACAGGTGACAGTGGGTTCTCGGGATCACAACCCCAAACCCCAAGAGTGACGGAGCGTAGCTACTTTTCCAGCGGAGAATCAACCCCTAGAGAACGCAAAGTATTGCACAAAAAGAATGGGGGTAATCATGCCGGAAAAGCTAGCTACACTGAAGAACAAAGGCTGAGAAGTGCTACAGCTCATGCTAGACAGTCTAGGATCGGCAGCGCGGAAACTCCCGGAAAACCCTCGCCCGTGTTTACAGCGGCTCATGCCTATCACATTCGTGGCAACAGCAAGGAAAAACAAAATAAACGGAAAAGCACTTCCATTGGTGGGCCTCCGGAAGGATTCCCCTATGATTCGCCAGCTGTCTCCCCGTCCTCAGGAAAGGTACCCCCTTGCAAGACAACAGATGACCCTGTTGCGAACATGAATATCCCTACCCCTGTTGTTCCTACCCGTTCTGTGTCGGAATGCCTCAAGAAGGCGGATTCCGGATTAGGTTCCGGCGATGGGTCCACCCCTTCGCTCACTGCAACCCTCGAGTCGGATACGGTGTTGGGACCCCCCGAGAGACCTCCGAAGGCAGACCGAACCCAATCAACTCAGGGCCGTCGTATCCGTGGCGTTTCCTCCGGGACGGCGCTCCGCCAGAGATCGAAGAAGCATACAAGCGCGTGGGAGAAAGGATTACGTGAGATTACGCCACAGGAGGCTGCCGAAACAGCTGATTTCAGTGGATGGATGAAGAAACGTGGTTCAAGTGGGCTTGGTGTTTGGAAACCTCGGTTTTTTGTACTTCAGGGTCGTCGGTTAGCATATTTTTATGCAGACACCGATACGAAGGAGCGTGGATTGATTGACATCACATCCCACAAGGTCCTCTCAGCTACAGATGACAGATTTGTTAGCCTGCACGCTCAATTTGCCGCCGTTACGAGCCCCAGCGCCAGCCCGCATCCCCCATCCAGTGCTTCCCCGACAATGCAATGCGTCACATCGCTCAACGGGGAAAAGTCACCAACGTCCCCGAACCCCGCACAGCCAGATAAGAAGGAAAAGGGTGCTGACAAGGACAAGGGCAAAGAGAAGGAAGACAAAGAGAGAGGTTGGTTCACCTTCAAACTTGTCCCCCCGGCTCCCGGTGCATCCAAGGGCGTGACATTTACGCCCCCGAGATTGCACTACTTCGCCACCGACAATAGAGAAGAAGGCAAGAAGTGGATGGGTGCAATAATGAAAGCCACTATCGACCGCGACGAGTCAAAGCCCATTGTCAGCAGTTACAACGCAAAGACTATATCCCTGGCTAAAGCACGCCAGCTCAAGTCCCGGCCACCAGGGCTAGCGATACGAGATGATGGTGACGGCATGGACTTCAGCCTCGATCATAATCGTCCGGAAAGTTCAGCCTCTGGCCTTGCCATTACGGGAATAGATATCGGTGATGGAGGCGAGGAGGCTGATGTTGAGGATGGCCGTGACGGGAGTGTAGAAACTGCAGGAAATGGTGAGGTCGAGAGCGGTCATGATGGTGGAGATGAGAGGGAGAGGGAGGATAGCTTGAAGAGTGGCCGGGAGAGTGTCAAGGTTGAGATTGTGCCTAGGGAAACGGAGGAGGAGAGGGAGCGGAAGGAATTGCTGAATTTGGTGGGGGACATAGGGATTATTACTCAGTAGAGTGTAGTGTGTGGGAAGGAAAGAAGGAGGATGGTATGGATATTCTATCCGCTTTTCACAGTGCCTTTTTCATGTCGCTTTCCCCTGCTTTGTCTCCTATTTCCTCTTACTTTTTGTCGATACCAACAACTACTTTGGTTTACGCTATCACACCCGAGCGCAACCGTTTCTCACCCTATTTCCTTTCCGTCCCTTTTTTTTAATTTTTTTCCCTTTCATTCTATTCGCTTCTTGGGTTCTTACTACCATTCTTTAATTACACTCTTCTTTCCATATCCTTCTCTCTTTTTCCTTTTCTGTTCCCTTTCTCATATGTCTATTCTCGGAAAACGTACACCTTGAGCATTCAACCCTTTACTCTTGATCCTACAGACGGGCAAGGCCCCGGCTGGATATGGTAACGTTTTGTTCACCAATTTATTTATTTATTTCGTCTGTACTTGATTACCGGTAGTTCTATTTGTGCGCTTTTCATTTCTCGTCTCGTGGGGTTGAGATTGGGGCTTGTGTGTGGGATTGGGCTGTATATTTGAACTGCTGTGGCTATAGTGGATGGGCGGATGAGAGAGGAAGGAGGAAATAAATTCAACTACATTTTATTACGTTTTGTGGTTGCTGTTTTTTCTTTTTTTCCTTCTTCTTTTTCGGGGTCGGTAGGGGACGGGTATGATGATCCGGATGTCGTGTTCGAAAGGGGGGCCTACGGTAAAGCATTACACGGTGGTTCTATGGATTTGGTGTCGTTGTCTGGGTGAGATATGGCAGGCACGCTACCGCACAGTTTTCGTCCGTCGCCTGTGAAGGTCGCTCCGCTTCATGGAGCCGATAGGGAGCTCAGCCGAGAATGCACTCACGCTCCCCAATTACTGCACAAACCCCCCATATCGCAAACCATGGCAAGACAAGACTCAGCTTTGAAATCTTCACGATTCCTCACCTTTCTATGATACCCGTCCAAATGAGTATTTATAACCAAGGAAATACACAACTCCTAGGCCCCCCTTCAAATCCAAAAGTGAAGAATTCGATTCGGCTTTGATTACAGTACCGACACCGGCAGTGCTCCATCGATCATGTGCTGAGCAGTTCGAGTCACAGTCGTGAATGTTTACCCTATTCATTTCGTTTCGTTTCGTATTGTATCGTACGGCGGTGTAAGTAAGTAAGTATCCGCCCGCCCGGTGGCGGGCGTGTTGTGTATGTAAAGTACTATACGAGTGCGGTACGACCGTACCCGCGAATATCATACAATACCGGTAGGGTTGCGTGTGAAGTTGTTGTTTGGGGCATTAGGGTACGGGCAACACTATCACCAGTTAGGGGCGTTGTACTAGTATGATAGGTATGATATATGATACCCATGTTATAGAAACATAACCGCCGCTCAGTTCCCAAAACAGAACACCCGACCACGAAACCAAGCGATTTCATAAATCTGTAAGGTACGGATTGCAGCCTGGGACGGTGAGGCGTGAGTCATAAGTCTGTGCGTTCTATGTGTGTGGGTGTCATGATTCACGCGTGTATGTGTGTACGGAGCGTACAAACAAGCAAGATGGTATTAGAATCATCGTGAGATGAGTCATGATACCGTACTTAGCTAAGGCAGTTCGCCTACGGTATGATAGCTACCCGGGTACCGTACAGAATGGTTTAGGCTGGATTGCAGGCGTTGCCCGGGGCGCAGGCTGTTGCACTACCTACCGTACTACTATAAGAAGCCCTTGCTTGCTTGCTTCGCTTTTAAGTTTGAGTGAGTGAGTGAGTGAGTGGGAGAGAAAGAGTGCCTTGCGTTACGTTTTTGTTGTGTGTGTGTTGTTGTTGTTGTTGCTCTGGCTTCTCCTTGAGGCTCAAATCGACGACCTGACTTTAGCTCGATCCGAGGAACGCGAACAGTGTGAAGTGTGTGTGAATGGGAGCGGATGGGGCTGGATTTGGGTGATTGATTGATTGAAGGTGAGATTATATTTTCTTTTTCTTTTTTTTTTCCTTTCTTTTTTTTCCCTTTCAGTTTACTGCATCCAGAGAGTGTGCTTTTATAATTTTTTTTTGTTCCGGGCGTTTTCGAGGCGAGGACAGGAACAAGGCTTTGCCCTGTTGCGTTGTTGGGGTTTGGAAGGAAGATGGAAGGAAGAGGTGGGGATGGATGGGGGGGGGCAAGCCCTGGGAAAGAGAAGGAGGAGGGAAGTTTCCGAGGAAGGGATTGGGGGGCGGGCGGCATCATCACAGATGTTACAGTATCATATCATACCAAGTTCGGTGGGTAGAGAGTGTGTGTTCCCCCTTCCTGTGATTATTATTGACGAATGTGTGGTTTTGTACCTCTGGTGCCCCATACTCAGACACCACCACCCCCTCCCTCCCTGCACTTTTTTTTCTCATTCATTCATTCATTCCCTTCCCCCACTGCACACACAGACACACATACTCGTTCACTGCGTGCGGTTGGTAGGCTATTGCCGTTGCCTCCCTGAGCTTTTGCTCATTGGCAGCCTCACTTTACTTCACTTATGCATATATGCATGCCTCTTCTTTCCTTCCTCTCCCCTATCCCCATAACACACACAAGGGAGGCTCGAGCTTTTGGTCCTTCGCGTCACCCAGATTTTTTCATTATTTCACCGTTAATTTTTAGCACTGAGCTTTTGCTATTTTATTTTTACTTTAGTATTGGCTTCATTGTATTGTTGCTCGCATACTAACTAACTTAACTGGTACAGTACCCGCACCACCACCACCACCACCAACACCGCCGTCGCCGTTACTACTGCTGCTACAACTACTGCTACTACTATTAACTTACCGTTTCTAGTTTTCATTTATTATTAGTTGATCTCGAACTTTTCTCGCTCATCTCCAAGACAGTTCTCATCTTGCCATCGTCGTTGTTTCAGCTACTTAATAACATACTGTGATCTTTTACACATTATACGCATCGCCTGATTGATTGATTTGTTGAAAGTGTAGCGTTCTATTTTGGAGAATTTGGTCTTCTTCTTCCTCTTCTTCTTCTTTGCCGTTTACAGTGCCCTTATTCGTTCTCTCTTGTGTTTTACCTTCTGTGTCTTAGAGTACGAATTGTTTCGTTCACTTCCTCTTAACTTCTGTATCGCACCCTACTGTACTGCCTTTCCCCCTCCTTCCCCTCCTCCTACCATTCATCTTCTGTGTTTCCGCTCTCTCTGTGCCCCAGAGGGAAAAAGGAAAGAGGAACAGAGGAAAAAGGAAAAACGGGAAAGGAAAAAAAAAAAAAAAAGTGTATCTTCTCTTTGCATTCCCCTTCGCGTCTTACCTTTCCACTTTTCTTCTCTCACACTCTCTTATTCTTCTCCTTACTCAGTCTGCTTGTCATTTTGTCCGAGGTCAAATTTGCTAACTCTTCTTCTCCTTCTGGAACCAGTCCGCGTCAACTCTCGCCTCTCTACATCTCTACCCTGATCGCTTTTTCCTCCTCTTCTATTGCCCTTTACCCTGGGAAGACACTAGACACTAGCTGGTCCTTCCTGGCCTGCTTCCTGCCTCCCTTGCTTAGTATATCCACTTCGCACAAATAACTGTCGACGCCCGCCCTGCTGTCCTCCACCGCCAACCAAGCCAGTCGGCCAGCTAAGCTAACCTGCCCTTCCACAACCTGCATCAGTAAACATTCTTCTACCCAACAATCTCCACCTTCAACACACTTCCAATTTTGGTTGGTCCACGCACACTTCAGCCCAGTGTCTTCGGTTTCGTTTTTCTGCGCAGCCTTTCTCTTTCTCTTTCCCTCTCTCTCTCTCTCTCTCTTCTCTCTCTTACACTTCATTCAATCGATCTTTTTTTTCTTTTCTTCCCTTTCCCTTTCCCTTTCTAATCCACCCACTCAACCTAATCCTTTAGACAAGCATCCCCTTCGCATTGCCACATCACGAAACCCGCAGCCTTACGCTTTCCTACACCCGCATCTAGTTCTCTTTCTCCCATCTCGGGGGCCGCATATACTTATACTTTGGGGTATATGGAGCCCAACGAGATCCCCGTGGGAGCTCTCCAAGAGCACGTACAAGTACTAAAGGATCTTCTCCGAGGGGTGGGCACTTCGCCGTTTGACCAGAACGAACGCAACGAGCTTGAGAACCAGATCACCGCTATCGAGATCCAAATATCGCAGACACTCTTCCGGCAGCATCAGGGAAACCACAACTCTATTCCAGCCAATAGTAGTAATAATCCTCACATGCCGTTGGCACTCCCTCGTTGGCCTTTCACTACACTCGGACCTCTGTTTGACAGTGATAGCAGTAACAGTGGCGGTGTCATTATCAACGGCAGCAGTAACGTCGGGATGAAGCGCAATAGAGAGGAAGAGTATTCCGATCATTTCCACCCAGAGTTTCCAGAGACAAAGTCTCAACGCACGACTCCCAGTCCTATAGCTCCGGCGGCGCTGCCAACCCCGAGCTATGTGGGTGTCGGACGTAGTAACCCGTTGAGTCGGGATACCGGGATAAGGTTTGTCACTTGTTTAATTTTTATAATCTCTGCTGTTCATCCCCTCCCTCTGCTGTTTTTATTTTGTGAAAACAACTATTTCCCTAGCTTTGAGATTTTTTTTCTTTCATTTTTTTTCCCTCCTCGATTTGGAGGTGCTTCTGGAAGGTTGGCGGTGGGGGGGGGGGGGAGCCTTCATGTTCCTCTTTGTAGCCTTGTCTATTAATATTCCTTTCCTCATTATGCGAACTCTGGCAAATTTTTGCTTTTTCTCCTTCTCCCGTCTGCTTCCATTGTGCTACACGAAGCATGATTCTGACATTAAAATAGCGACGAAGAGCTGGCTCGTAGTTTGCATGCTGAATTGAACAGTCCTAGGATCAGTAATGGTATGAGCTTCAATAACGCCGCTGGAGGCTCGGATCAGGGTCTGCCCAGTATAAACTCCGGACTTCCGGGAATGCGCCAAAGTAATTCTGATGCGAATTATCCTGGTAGAAATTCACACCCCAGGTGAGTTTTTTCGGATTATATGTGTGTCCGTATTACTAACGTGATTGGTAATAGGCGTCACGAGGGGTATATGCCTAGAGCAGCGCTTCAACACGCTGGGTCCAGCAACGGTGCTAGTAGTAGTTATCCCAGCGAATATGACAATGGGTATACCTATTCGGATTCAGGATATTTCGATAATAATATGTCGTCTTTGGGTCCTGCGTTGATCGGAGGTTTACCAAAGCCTCCGGCAAGTATATTTTCCTTACAAACACACTTACCCCAGTATGATCCCATCTCCCCAAATGCGCGCCATACTTTAGCTCCCCTGCGGTTTCATCCCCCTACTACGAATGAGGTTATCGAGCTCCTGGACTCTGATGAGGAATCTGAGGCCGCCGTTAGTCAATCAAGCCTAGGCTCGATGCTACCGGCCCAGGATTCCCGTGCCGACTCTGTACCACCATTCGACTTTTCAAACTACGACAACCTGGCCAGGGCCAACGGATGGAACGATGATAATAATAATAATAACGGCTTTGATGAACCCATAATCCTTCCAAACGACAGTAGCAATCAAATGCCACAGACGCCTGACCCCCCGGCCGCTTCGGGCAGCAACAACAACCAAGCGTCCCAGGAATCTGATTCTAGCGCTTACGGTGGTATCGTCGACCGGGATGGCAATCCGCTCAACGGTGGCTGGCCCACCTATCGCCCCGAGATTGGCAGTTACATCGACCACATCCGTAACGACCCCACCAAGACTTTAGATCAATTGAAGACCTTGATGGAGAACATTCGGCCGGATATGGAGATCCCCCCGGAGGATAGGGAGGGGACCCCGGACGATATGACGTACCCGCTCATGGAGCATCAGAAGTTGGGTTTGGCGTGGTTGAAGGGCATGGAGGATGGGTCCAACAAGGGGGGCATTCTTGCGGATGATATGGGTCTAGGAAAGACTATTCAGGCTCTCGCACTCATTGTCTCGAGGAAGTCGAAGGACCCAGACAGGAAGACCACCCTTATCGTTGCGCCGATTGCTCTTCTAAAGCAGTGGGAACGGGAGATTGAAAAGAAACTCAAGCCACAGCACCGCCTGAAGGTCATCATCCACCATGGCAATCAGAAGAGGTGTAAGAATTTTGCGGCCTTTAAGGATTATGATGGTACGACCTCTTGTTTGCTTTGTTTGGTTGGAAGTTTCGGGAAGGGCTCGGGAAGGTTGGTTGATTGGTTGACCCGGCTGACTTTGTTGCGTGGTTAGTTGTTCTTACTACATTTGGGACTATCGGTACCGAGTACAAAAAGAAGCAGGCTTTGATAGATAATGGGGATTTAGAGGCCATCGACAAGGCTAATTTCTTCTTCGTGGGGGACCAGTGTGAATGGTATAGGGTTATCATTGATGAAGCACAGTGTATTAAGAATAAGGATACTCAGTCTGCTAAGGGTTGCTGCGCACTAAAGGCCAAGTTCAGGCTTTGTTTGTCGGGCACGCCTATGCAGAATAGCTGTGATGAGTGAGTACGCTCTGGTTGTTGCGTCCTGGGGTGTTGCGACTGACGAGAGGATGCGTTTTAGGATGTTTTCGCTCTTGCGGTTTTTGAGAATCGAGCCTTATAATTCCTGGCCCGAGTTCTCAAATGTATGTTTTTTTCGTTGCCTTCCAGTGGTTGTGTCTATCTTTTGCTGACTGATTGTAGACTTTCTCTCGTCCACTCAAAAGTAAGAGCGAACGTTCGGTTAGCAGTGCACTGCTTAAGCTTCAGGCTCTTATGAAGGCCGTGCTGCTACGACGGACCAAGGATTCGACTATTGATGGGAAACCTATACTTACCCTCCCCGATAAGAGCATTGAGATGGTCTATGCCGTTTTGTCGCCCGACGAGCAGCAGTTCTATCAGGCTCTACAGGACAAGTCCAAAATTCTGTATAACAAGTACCTCAGGGCAGGTACTGTTGGGAGGAATTATAGCAATATCTTAGTCCTCTTGCTTCGCCTAAGGCAAGCATGTTGCCATCCACATCTTATTCGGGACATCGAGGATGCAGATTCCAAGAAGCCGTTTGATGATCAGATGATTGAGCTGGCCAAGAGCCTTTCGCCCGAGGCTGTTATCCGACTTAAGAATCCTGATGCTTTCGAGTGTCCTATTTGCTTGGATGCCGCGGATAATCCGTCTATCGTCATTCCTTGCGGTCACCAGTTCTGTTCTGAATGTCTATTACAGTTACATAATCAGCATGCTGAGGCCGCTATCGCTTCTGGGAATGAAGAAAGTGGGGCTAGGTGCCCTGGATGTCGTGGAGCTTTCCAAGTGAACAAGGTTATTGATCTCAGAACCTTCAAGAAAGTCCACGGTTCTTCTGAGGAGGAAGAAGCTGCACCCGAGGAACCCAAGGAGGAGTACGAAGATCTCATTTACGACACTGATTCTTCTTCTGAGGATAGCAATGATGATGACGATACTGGGAGTGATTTGGAGGACTTTGTTGTCAAGGATGAGGAGGAGGAGGAGGAGGAGGAGGAGGACAGCGAGGAGCAGCAGGGCGAGAGTAGTAGCGCGGTTGCAAGTGCCTCCGGGGATGGGAGTCAAGCACCCGCGCAAAGGGCTGCTGCACCAAAGAAAAAGAAGGACCTTAAAGGAAAGGGGAAGGCAAAGGAGAAAAGACGTCCGAGGACTTTGGCCGAAGTGCGCAAGGATGCTATGCGCAATGGTAAGAGCAAGAGGCAATGTATGTTTCCTCCCATCTTATGCTTGTTAGTGATAGAATGCGACTAATGTGGTTGGGTGTATAGACATGAAGTATCTTCAAAAACGCTGGATTAGCAGTGCCAAAGTCGACAAGTGCATGGAAATCCTCCAGACCGTCCGCGATAATGATAGGACCGAGAAGACAATTGTCTTTTCTCAGTTCACCTCCCTTCTAGACCTGGTCGAGATCCCGATCCACCAAAAGGGCTGGACATACCGCCGCTATGACGGAGGCATGACTTCTACCGCACGCAACGAAGCACTTACGCAGTTTACTGATGACCCGAGAGTGAACATCATTCTTGTTAGTCTCAAGGCGGGCAACTCTGGTCTTAATCTTGTCGCTGCCTCCCAGGTCATTATTCTTGACCCGTTCTACAACCCCTTCATCGAGAATCAAGCTATTGATCGTGCCCACCGGATCGGACAACAGCGCAGAGTGACTGTTCACAAGCTCATCGTGGAAGGCACGGTCGAAAATAGAGTTCTCGCGCTCCAGGAGGAGAAGAGGAAGTTGATTGAAGGCGCGCTTGACGAGAAGGCGTCTCAAGGCATTGGAAGGCTTAGCCCTAAGGATCTTGGATTCCTTTTCGTGAGTAGCCTCCCAAATAATAAAGTACGCGGTGTGTATGGAGCGATGACTAATTAGTTATGTATAGGGAATCGAAAGTCGCTAAGAAAAATTTCTACAAAATGAAGATAAGGAAAAGGCGGGGAGCCAAAAATTTGTGAAAAAATTATAATATTATTTACTAATCCTCCCTTTTTTCTCTTTCTCTTTCCTTTTCCCTTCATTTTCCATTTGTCATGTTATACATCCCTTTTCATATCTTAACTTAACTTTTCCTTTTCTTTTCCATTTTCCATTTTTCGTTTCCCGTAAAACCCGGATTTCTACTAACTTATACAACACTTCATAAACGCGAGAAACATTATTCGGAGTTGGGCTGGGTTGGCTTACTTGCTACAGATTCGCCATTGATTGGTTGATGGAATGGACGGGATGTCGTTTCTATCTTTAGAGTGGGACACTTTCTTTTGTCTTTTCTTTTCCTTTCCTGTCTTGTCTTGTCTTGGTGCTGGGTGGGCGGGTGGGGGGATTCACGGCGTTCTCTTTTTTTCTCTTTGAATATCCATAGTATGATATGATATGATATGATACGATAGGTACTACGTACCTAGGCTTTATAGTAAGCTATGTTAAGTTTTCTTGTGTGAGGTGTTGTGGTGATGGCGTTTTTCCTACTTTACCTATGTTTGAGTTTTCGACGTTTGGTTAGGAAGGGGGGGTCATAAACCAGCTTAGCCTTTTTCTTATATCATAATACATCTATTACACTACATCACTTGTCCCACTCAGCCAAGATTCTAGGATACCATAACCGGACTTTGTGAACTGCCGCAGTACCGCACCCAAAGTGTACCGCACCGTACTCTAACCATATAGACTACTACAACACAACCCAACACAACACAATCTCCTCCACCACCGCCACCACCACAACCATTTCCCCCCACCACGCCCACCGGATAACCTGGTCTCATAGCGCATCACTCGTTCTGGGCTTCGCTCGACCCGGTGCGTTTCCTTCCTTCCATCACTGTTGGCCCCCTGGGTTGGGGAATGGAGGGAGGGAGGGAGGGGCTTTTGGTTAAACAAGATGGTGACGGGAGGAGGCCCTTGGATGGATGGATGAACACAAAGCTCTCGGAGTGTTGTAGAGTAGATGTGTGGCGGGGGTATGTTTGGGCTTGATAATATGTGGTGGTGGTTATCTTTTTTCTGGTGAGATAGAGTAGCAGTGTGAGGGTGTTTAGTATTTAGGTATGATACTGTATACCATAACGTACGGATCTAGACTTGCTGATGATATTGGAGTATGTCGTATGTCTGGTTCGGTTTGGATTTCACGCATATGGATGGATTGTCGGGTTTTTTGCCTTGCCAAAATGAATTCTTGTCCTCGTTTGGGGAATAAAAATAATACCATAAGTTTTAAAAGGATAATAATAATGATAATAATGCTTTTTTGACCAAAAAAAAAAGAAGAAACTATTTGACATCACTCCACCACTCCCGTGCTCAAACCTCGATATCCACCGCACTTGAACTTGGCCCCTCAGCTAAATTATCCGTCCTCGGCGCTGTCTCCCCCCTCTCCTTCCTCCTCATCTGCACCCAGTCGCCGAGAACTCCCCATATATCCTTCTTAAACTGCATGGAATACCCCGCCACCAGTCCGCTGGTGCTCGGCACGACAAAGACCCTGGCGCCGGCATATCCCTCCTCCTCAACATCCGCCCCAAACCTATCCTCGTCGCTCTGCCATCCCCAGTCAAACTTCCCCTTGGGAATCTTGGCGCCGTTGTTCTTGGCACGGTAGATGCTCTCCCAGATCCCCTTTCCTACGATGCACACGCTCTCCGGCTTCCACCTTCTGATCTTGTCCTCTGTAAGCTCTACCCTGTCATCCATCTCATCCCTCGACAGCTCTGCCTGGTTCAGGGTTGCGCGCGCGACGAGGTTGGTGTTGCCGAGGGAGTACTTCCGCGGTAAGTGTATATCCTCGGTCGAGGGGCAGATGCGGTCCGGCGTTAGCCCACTGCTGTGCAGGAGCTTCCAGAAGTGATTCGAGGGCGCGGAGTATGCGTGTCCGACCGTGGCTGTTGCGATGCCCGGATTCAGACCGATAAAGACGCTCAGGAGATTCGGGGCGAAGGCGTCTTGCACGCCGCCCAAGTGAGCGTATTTTTCGGGTGGGGCATAGGTGGATTTATTTTTCCCGCGGCGCGGGGGTTTGGATGGTTTTGGTTTCGTTGTTGTTGTTGTTGTTGCCGACTTTTTTACGACGCTGACTCTTGTCTTTGTTATTGTTGTCGTCGTTTTGGACGTCGTGGAATCGGGGTTTGTGGAGGAGGAGGGTTCTCCTATTACTAGTTGTTGTTGATCCGCGGCTGGCGGGGTATTTGATTTCGAGCCCGACCTGCGATTCGCTGACCGTGTGCGACTTGAAACGGACGTGAAGGCGAAGGATTCTAGATGTTTCTGGAATGCCCTGGTGGCGGAATTGGTCTTTTCTCGTCGAATTGGTGGCATTTTCGCGTTATCTTCTTCTCTCCTCCCTTCCGTCCTTCCGTCGCTTTCTTTCTTCTTCTTCCCCTCCTTCTGCTGGGGAGGAGTGACACGGTTAAGTAGGAATAACAACGGCGGCAGGAACGCGGGTGGTCCATGAGTCAATTCACAGCCAATTCGCGGGGGGAGGGGGAAATGCCGTGACAAATGTTACACCCGGTAACCGACCGCCCTTGTGCCCGCACGGGATTTCCCCATTTTCTCCATTTGCTCGGATGTCATTTCCAAGGTTTTGATGAGGAGGCCCTTCTGATAGGATCGATTGTGTTGGAGTGCTTTGAAGCGTGTTTGGACCCTTTATTGAACAGCACGACGCTTGTTGTGCTCGTATTGATGCATGATGTGGCTATGCGCAGTGGGGGCTTCGTGTTCACTGGTAATGTTCGAGCAATTTATCAGGAACAGGGGTGCATTGGGTTTCTGCTTGGCGGTGAGTGAGTGATTGTTTGTGAGTAAGTGTGAAGTGATGAGAATGAGGTTGGACTTGGGATGAGAAGGGAAGTTCCATGATGATAGGTTATTTATCAGGGAGGGGTGGTGGATATTCTTGTATAGCGGCTCTAAGTGAAGTGGGTATATGATGATGATGATGCCTGCTTTGTGTCGTATCCTCTCTCCCTGAGCGGCCGCGCACCTTGGTTGAAATCGAGGCCGGGGTCGATTTCGTGCCTGACTTCATGACAAATGCATGGAAGATTTAAATTATGTTTTAACGAGTTCCCCGACAAACTTTCCATAAGAGTGAAGGATCCGTGCCTTCACAACATATGGCTCGGTCTATGACCTCCGGCCTACGTTCGTGGAGTTTCAGGATGCAATAATATGTGACTAAGGCTAGTGTTGGGGGTGCGTGATCCTGCCTCTCAAACGGGGGATATCTAGCGTTGTTGGCAGTCGTCGCCAGAGTTTGTGCCATGGCACAACCCTTCAAATCGATGTGCCCGGCACAGCACTATGTACTCGAGTAGTGCCATCAGCTAATCTCACCACACTCTGGCACATCGTGGTGCCGTGCCGCCGTGCACATTGGCATGGCACAAGGCACCACAAGTGCCAACAACGCTAGGGATATCGTATGATAAAATCCCCCCCCACCCCCCTACTCGAGTACATGGAAGCCCCGATCATTTAGGGGTTGCGAAATTGGCTCGATTGCGGTTATCATAATATGTGGAATCAAGTGCAAGCACGTACATACGGTTCGAGCAGTCCAAAAGGCGGACAAGGCTGAAATAAAAGTATCACAATGTCATGTGGCTGTATCATACAAATTTAATGCCAAGACCAGGCTTTGAGGATAAGATGTCAGAAAAAGAGGGCTGAATATAGGGGGGTTTTTTTTTGATCGGAATCGTGGCTTGTAGGAAAGGGGGAAAATGTACCGTATCATACATAACTCACAGAAGGCGGCGAGTGGACTACCGGTACTCGAGTGCAGGCGTACCGTAGTCTACGTATCCTGCCTGGGGAATCATGCTGCGCGTTAATAGTTCAACAGCTGAAATCCAGGCGGGCAGGCTGCGAACTGAACACACTCTTGGCGCGCAACTGGGCTTCAAAGGGCAGTGCAGAGGCTCGGGTGGCAATACCGTAGAGTGGGAAGAGCTACAGCCTAGAGGAGTAGGGCTCGGTGATGTCGATAACTGTCACAGAACTTCGCACAACATCGCGGGGAAGATAGTCTTCATATTTATCGCCACCCCCCGAGCAAAAAACCAACATGTCATAGGCAGGCAATGCCAAGTTGTGAGTGCTCGTTGATCGCTGGCTATTGCCGTTTGGAGCCCTTCGCACGATCGTCTCATCAGAAACTCCTTGGATACGAATCATGGTTTCACAAAGGCCGGGTGAATAAATTCGGCTGCCTTGAGGTGGTGGCTACCGGTACAGGGCTACATAATCTCCACCATCCCCTTTCTTCACCTCGGAATTGCATCAGCCGACCTTATTTAATACTGGTACCCTCCGCAACATTCTGGGAGGAGGGAAAGAAACAGAAGATGTTTCGAGTTTTTCGTGATAACGCTAACTCCCTGGTTGTCTGATGTGCCGAGCCACGCTACACTCCCGGCGAGGGACCCGAGATTCTGGCCTGGTTATCCCCCACTGGAACCCCGGAAGCTGTATCAAGAGGTTCGGACCCGCCGGATGGACAATGTGGGGGACTGGCCCCCCGCAAACCGATGAGTATCGAAGTTCGTGTGATACTGGCTGCGGAGATGCAGCATTATTTTGCTACGGCGATCCGGGGTCAGCAGGACCTGTGGACCTGTGCCAAGTGAGATGACCTTGAACAAAGAAAGTTGTCGCTAGAATAGCCGCTGGTTGGCTCTGATAATAAACGCTTTGTGCGATCAGATCAGAGGACAAAATCTGGCTCAGGGATGCCTTCGCTTTGGTTTCACCGCCCAAGAGGAGAATGCTAGGTATTCTGCTGAAACTGCCCGTCTACGGACCAGAAGGGACCCCAGAAAAGAATAACAGATTTTTCGAGACCAGTGAAAGGTCATTGGTGGCCAGGAGCTGCGACTCCCGAAACTCTAGAACTGTTACGGGGGATCTCGCCCTTACAGCATACTTTTGTATGCGCCAATTTTCTGGACAGGTGTGCACTAAAGCACCGGCCTGAACGGCTGGTTTTCCTGCCACAGGTTCTCTAAAGGCCCCTAGGTGCCTGGTTCTTCCTGATCGGGAGATTGCATCTGGGTGAGGTCGAGATGGACCTCTTTGAGGGGAAAGTTTATTCCTGGAAAGTCGAGCAAGGGTGGGATCCTAAGGCGCCTCTGCGCGAGACTAAGGGTCGCCACTCTGATGCGGATCTCCCACCTAGAGTGGCCGTCACTGATGCATGGGCAGTCTCTGTGTCATGGCATAGCTGTCGAGGTTGGATAAACCAATCTTGACAATTGACAATGTCCCTTCGACCTAGAAATTGCTGGGCTGCTGCCAGGGGTTCGTCACCGTAAAGAAAGCTCGGCTGTCTGATTATGCGTTTCGCCTTCAAAGAGTGTATTTGCACTCGCCCCGACCTCTTTACTTGGGCTCACTTGGCGATCTCAGAAACCTACTTAACCTATCTAAGTTCATAGCAGGTCAATGAAATTTCTGCCAATCCCTTTTCTAACCTCCAAGGCACGCTCTTCCTTGAATACTCTTCTATGCATTGGAGAGCGTGCGCGAGAATGGGGGTCTCGGGCTGCACTAAATCGCTTGCGCTGAAGCTCTTCAGCCAGCTCTTGAACCATATATCTGCTAAATCACTTTTGGAGCATCTATCATGCCCTTATTATTGCAGAGAGGCCGGAATTTCTCCTTTGTTTTCAGGAACCCACTGCGCATTATTCGGGATTGTTGAGCTCGCGGCTGCATTAATAGAGATGGAAGGTTGTGACGTCAACCAAGGAGACCTCAAAGGTGACATGCCACCCATATTGGCTGCTACGAGTGAGCACGAGGGGGGGGGGTATTGAGGCAATCTTGGAATGTCAAGATACCATACCTAACAAGTCAGTCCAAGAGGACTGAATACTGCTCTTGTAGACTGCTAGGGGGGAGGGGCAGTCAAACTACAGCTAGGGCAGGGGATGTCAACCCAAATGGGCCCAACAAATACATCCTGGCACCACTCTTGCAGCAAGCCTTGGAATAGGCCGGCCAGGTCCAGGCCTTCCCGGGAAAATGGCATGCCACCCATCCCAAGCGAGCTCCGGGTTCGGCCAAAATCCGCTACATAGCCATCGCTTTACTACTCGTTAACTTAATTCACTTTCATTATAGGGTTAAGAAGAATGGTGGTTCGAAGATATTAGGACGCTCCCAGGCATTACCGGTCATACCTGAGTACGCATAAGGGTTCTCAGACCCATCTGTGCCTTTGTTAATGTTCGATTTCGAGAGCACCGTGTGGATCGCGGTTGAAATTAGGCCAGGAGGTAGTAGTCCTTATCATTGGAGGCAATTGTTGCCAGCTCTAAAGAGCCTCCCGATCGCTATTTGAGGTGGAATGACAAACAAGAAAGGTTACTAAAATCACCTTGAGGGTTCCTTGATCTTTAGGGAGATCATTCCTGTCCCTTCAAAAAAAATTCATTGAGGGCAATTCCTGTAGAAAGGGGCCAAGTGCGGATTGAAAATCAAGGATTCTAATATTTTAAGTGAGGGCCTTTGCCCGTATATATACAAAGGTCGGGGAAGCCCGGAATGGGAGCAGAAGAGAGCTCTTCAGTGAACGTGTATGTACGGGCAAACCTCACTGAAAATATTAGCCTAATGAAGATCTAGGTGTAAAAGGCGAAAAAGCATTGGACACGGCTAGAAATGACTTCGGGGAATCTAGTGGGGCTGCCGGGGCACTCAACGGATAATGGAGCACTTCTTAACCTCAAGCAGTTCTTCCCCCTATCTCTCAAACCAAAGGCGTTCAGCCTGGGGTCGACAAAGCCTTTCTGGGTACCAAGTTTCGAGTGGGTCTGCCAGGTTTGCATGCCAAAAGGCCGTTATACACACCAGAGCCCTTTAGCTGCGAGAACTTGTATAAACGTTAGTCAACCAGGGGATAAATGCCTCTGTTGAGCGTTCGGGTTGGTGGATCTACTTGGATCAGCGCTCCCCGGCACAAATCTCCTATTGCTGCAACTGGCACTGCCGCGCACTTGATGGAGTTGCTGGGTGGCCCAGGTATGCTGCCCGCCTGGTTAACACAGCCCAAATTCCAATATCATAAACCCGACCCAACCCAACTTATCTAATACCCAGGCGGCCCAGGAAGCCCAAGACCCATTTGTTAGAGGGCTTGTCCTGAAGGCTACAGTAGAGATACACAGTGCGGTTAGGCCGAGCCAGAGTGAGACTGGGCTTTGCAGGCCCGGGTTGTCCAGTGCCTGCAATCTTCATGGGTGCCTGGCCGCGCCTGTAGCCTTTCGGCATGTCATGTGGCGGCTGGTATATAGACTACAGTCCTAAGACAAAACGTTTCGCCCGGTGCCTTTTTCACACTAAAAGTATTCACCTTCACTACCCTCTCCCGTAGCACAGTGCCTGCGAGGGTCTGCAAAAATTTGGCAGCGCGCCTGTAAACCTGTAGATAACATGAGGAATATTACAAAATTTTCGAACAATTATTACCTAGTCGTTTTTCGAGTTAATTGAATGACAGATTCAGATTCAGAGATGCTGCTTTATGTGAAAATGGTTTTACTTTTTCCATGTCTGGGTGTTTCCGATCTTGCAGAAACATTGTAGGGAAATGACAAACAGCCAGATTGCTACCTGTAATACAGCGTGGTGACACAACTTGTGGCTCGGGTATTTTAAAGTTACACCAAGAATGGCACCCCTTGCCACCGTGGAACACGTCAACCTTACCACCAATTACTACCCAATCCTGCAAGTCAGAGCTGTTCACTCGCTGCCAGCAGCCTATTAATCTTGTGTATTTTCCTTTAGATTTGTGCCCTGCGTAAAACACCTATGTTGGCGAATTTCTAACAAAGTCCCCCTCCTCCTTCCATGGGCGCCCATGTGGATTTTTGGGCGCCTGTGCCGAAATTTAGATTTCATTTGCACAGAATGACCTATATTAGATGAGCGCCCTAGTTTAGTTGACAAGATGGTCTCCGGGGGTTGAATCTTTAGGCATCTAGCTACTACGACGTTTATAAGACGGCTCATAAGAGAGTTGATAGGGGGGGGGGCAGGTGGTTGACATTAGAATGGCCCTTTGTCAGCGATTTCGTGTGATTTTGCCATGTCGCCATGAGGTGCGATGGGCGACCAGGGGAGAGCTTTGTCGAAAAACCATATCACGATTATGGTTCCGTCCTCGTCACAGCGGAGGGAAGGACTTCGTAACAAGGCGCAAACTACGGCTGCAGCTCTCTTTCCCCCCGGGGTGGGAAGTGGGCGTAAAGCCCCTGGGCAAGAGATCCAAGGAGCGAAGAATATTCTGTGATTCATATGGTGAAGCAGGCAATAAAGGCCATTTGGTTTGTAACTAAAGATCTGTGAATGCGCCAAGGTAATAAAAAAAACACGTGAGAAAGCCCGCCGAACGGTTCGATCCCCTAACTCAGTCAAAACCAGCTGGCGGCCAAAGCATTGACAAAGACCAAACCGCTGAGCCCGTTTCTTAACGCATCCGGTATTAGCAGACGGGGACACTCCAAGCATTACCACAGCCAGATTACCGCAGCAATCCGATCATCCGAGTGACCGCCCATGACCACTAAGCACACCAATACACTAGGTTAGTAAAAGCAGCCAGGCCGCGAAACACCCCAGACCATGATGACTTGAGTAACTCTTGTCGGTTGGGTTCAGCTGGAAGTGAATAGAGGGGGGGCCGAGTTTGGTGGGCCTCTGGGGGAGGGCAAGCAGAATGGCGGATGAAGCTCCGGGACCCCTGGGCTAAACCCTGCCGACGAGAGTTATTCAGGTTGTGCTATGGCACGACCCGCTGAGCGCTGAACTATATATTCCTGAACAAGGGTTACTTTTCCATACGATAAAATCAGTGCAGGTATCATAGGTACCATAGGATAGATAAAGAGGCCATAGCCAACGACGAGATGCCTGGCTTTCTGCCGGGGCGGACCTGACCTGACCTGACCACCTGGCACCAAATCACCGGCCTGCACCCAACACGGCCCAGAATCTTGCTCTGCATACGGCAGCGCAGAGAGAGTACGGTGAGAGCGGTGGGGAGCAGAGGGACGAAACAGACCGATAGCCAATAATCTGCGCGCACTGTATCTGGCCACCCATGCTATATTCGGGGTCCGGTTTCCGAGCAGCGGCGCTGGCATTCCCTGCCTGTCACTCGCCGAGTTGTTCAAGGACAGGGGCTATTATATTTGCCTGCTTAGTTAGAAAAACACCACAAAAGGCCCATACCTCACTTCGACGAGAAAAAGGAAATATTAGATCTGGTGATTGGGGTTGGGGCAGTAACGTGGCAGGTGGGGAATGCACGAAACGAAGACACGAAAACTCTGGGATACTATCGTATACCTTGTACAATCTTTTCTTGGGATCTTAATGGCATATCTTTCTATCGATCGGGGGCGCGCGGG
>Ga0307509_10003758_pt1 | contig 22598 bp, 16 predicted proteins | sample 10_EM_MG_FD_202245 | JGI IMG/M metagenome (GOLD analysis project Ga0307509, IMG submission 202245) | Populus trichocarpa ectomycorrhiza microbial communities from riparian zone in the Pacific Northwest, United States - 10_EM | ecosystem: Host-associated > Plants > Roots > Unclassified | place... | reverse complement strand
CCCATCATCTATTCGAAACCGTCCACAAAAAATTCCACATACCCGGATTGGAATAGATTGGTTGGCACCCTTGGTTGGTTGTCGTTTATTAAGTTAGTTTAGCTAGCGAATTTATAATATTGGCTGACGGGGCTATAATAATAATATAATAATTAACTTGGCCCGGGAACCAGCCCCTGTGGTGGTGGTGGTGGTGGTCAAAGTGGACATGTGAAAGCTTGTTGCTACTAGGGTACTAAGTAGCCTAATTTTTTTATTAATTTTTTTATTAATTTTTTTGTGTTTTCGGTGGCTTGTGGTATGATAATATTATGTTGTGGATTTTGTTTAATTCTCCTATGTTAGGGCTAAAGTATGGCAATTTTGGGGGTAATGTCGTTAGCTCGTCTGATGCGTTGATGTCGTCGGGCTGTAAGTTATTATAAGTGGGTATGATATGGTATGATACACGTAGTACTAGTAGACACAAAGTGCCTAAATATGGGGATCAAAATTTTGTATAGCATTTTATTTATGTGCATCTGTGCTTGGGTGAGTATGCAGGTATCATATGATGGGTACCCTAGCAGTGTAGGGGGAGGAAGGAGAGACTGGAGAAACGTGACTTGTCCAAATCGAGGAAATTGTATGGGGTGATGGCAGGTTTGTCTTTGGTGGACCAAGTTGGCCGGAGCCTACAGTATGCTAGGGTAAGGCACCCCCCGGGAAATGCCTGGGGGGGATCAAAATTTGTAAAGAAGACTGCTTGTGCACACTAAATCCACACTAAATTCAGGCTCCGACGTTCAGGTACCTCATGGGGGGACGGATACTGGTAGGGGCGCAGGGTGAAATGGAGGTAGGATAGAAAGGCGAGAACGGGACTGCAGAGCGCGTTGTCGAGCCCCGGTGAGCGAGTGACAGGTCAACGAATGACCAACTCAAACTCCCTCCCTTTCTCCCTCTTCTTTTTCTCCCTCCCCTATACCCCCCTGCGCTCCGCTTTGCCTTACTTCACCTTACTTGACTTACCTTACTTACATCTCACTTACGACACCTCACCTTACTTCACTTTACCTTATATCAGCTTATCATATCATTACCATATCACTGTCTGTCCCTTCCCCATATCCTCCCCCTAAGGGGGCATACCACCCTCGACAAGTACCGTATGCACGTACGATAAACTCCGCTTTGCTCACCTAGCGTGCCTATTACCCTACACGCCATTCAAAGTCTTGGCAGAAAAAGGGGGAGAGTCCCGGCAAAAGTTTTTTCACCCCAAACTTGTCTGCTCTTGTCACACCCTATTTCTCCCATCTATGGGGCAAATGAGGCCCTGGACCAACCAGATCTCTGATATTTGACTCGGGGCACGAATTTGCCAAGTTCCTAATATCACAAAATATTTTTTCCTGTTAGCTCATACTATGACCGGGAACAGACTGAACTGGCTACATAAAACCCCGACTGCAAGAGTACGAGTACCGTAATCGCTTTCGTGCCGTAAAAACTCGAGAAATCCGCTACCTCCCCTGGACCAAAATAGGTTTAGTCTGACGGGATAACAGAATTGCGAACCAGTTGATGACATCCGACAGCCATGACAGCTGATCTTACACTGTATCGGGAAAACGCTAGTTCTTCTTAGGTACTCTTGTCTCAGAACCAAGAGATTACAGGGCTAGCGCAGAAAGTGGATTTCAGAGTTTTTTCGGTACCGTAAAACCCCTTGCCATTCGCTATCTCCGGCACGCCTCTAATCTCCGGATTTAGAGACAAAGAAGAAGAAAAGGGTCTTGAGGAGGGTTAGTGCTTTCCTGACGTGGTTGTAAGATCAGCCTTCAGGATGTGTTGGATCCCAACTCTGCCAACTTGCAAAACTAAACTTATCCTGGGATGAAGGGGATAGCAAATCGCAAGGGCAAATACGGTGCCGTCACAGCTCGGGTGGCTGAACCTCATCCTAAGACATTGGATTTGCCTTTGCCAGTAAGATCCAGAGCCCTTTTTGTTTTGTTTTTTGGAGCTGAGGCGGTCAGTCTTTGTAGTGTCTTCGCCCCCTATCCCGGAGAGGGGAATTTTGGACGTCCCAGCGCGAGGTTCAATTATTCGGGCTCTTGCTCGAGTGCCTTAGAGTACCGTACCAGCAGTTCATCTGAAAAGTTTTGATACCATGCCGGTGGTCTGCTTCTCTTAGATGATGTAGCGGGATTGCGTGACTAGCGTGATATCAGAATGATATGCTCAGGTCCTTTAATTAAGTGTGTGGGTACCGTATGACACCGGAATACGCCGTAAAATATGTTGAAATCCACCTATCAGGTCGCCAGCGGAAGTCACCCCGCCAGCTCAGGATAGGTTTGGTTTGACAGGTTGACAGGATTGCGAATGCCGCTCAATGAGATCCAACACTCCTCAGGGCTCACCTGATACTATGTCGGGAAAACGCTAAGTCCTCTCGGGGACTCTTGTCCTCAATCCCGAGATTACAGGGCTAGTGGGGATTGCGGACCCCAAAAGGTTTACTTGTGCTCGGACATAGGACTAGGTTATGGTGCTTTTGGCCCCGGTTCTAGTGGAACTTGGGGGCGGTCATACGATATCACTCATTTTTCGGGTCAATTGGTTTTTCTAACAGACCACCCGCCCACTACCTCCCTCAAAGTGGGGTTCGTTCAATGTTTTTTAGTCCGTCTTGTTTCTCGGCACAGTGATCGAGTTCGTATCCCTACCCCCCAGATTACGGGGAGTAAGTACGGGCTCGTCGGCAGTCTGTTTTCCGCTCTGGTGGAGCACAGAACCGTACGAAGGTACAGGGCCTAAGTTTTGTAGGCTCCACAAGCGAGGTTCGCGGTCCCCCCCTGTTGAACCTACAAAACTTGGGCCCTGTACCTTCGTAGGTTGAGGCAAGAACCTTGGGTATCATTCCAGCCCCCACTGGGGGCCCAGACATAACTCTAGGTATGTGCCTTGGATCCCGACTGCAAAAAAAAAAAGGAATACCGATAGGACCGGGGCTATCGGTGGTGATTAGTGATAAGTTGTCAAAGTATGTGATGTGTGGAATTGGGTTGTTAATAGAATGAAAGTGCTCTTGAGGTGAATTACTGGGAGATTTCTTCCTTTTACCTTACCTTTCTCTATGAGTATCATAGTCTATCCTACTTTTCTTTGTTCTTCAGTGGGTCTTGCTTAGGCGGCGTGCTATGCCTCCCTTTTTTTTTGTGCGATATTCTCTTCGAGAGTTTAAGCCCAGTGGAGATGGATTGGGTATATTAGGGGAGAATTTGTACTGAGCTAGTACGTTTGAGGAATCTAGAGAACTTCAGAGCACTGATTTTTGGAGATTGCTGGCTGTAGTTGCCTTGTAGTATATCGCATCTTCAATCCGATTATGAAAGGACAACTGCAACCTGCTTCGTATCTTTTTTGCCCAAAGGAGCCGAGTTTCGAGAGCTATAGATTTGAAGGTGTTTATGAATTCCCTCGCATTGTACCTTACCTGCGATTGATAACTCTGACTAAGCACCCAATATCATGGAGGCAGACCATCTATTTGCAACCCCCCACCCCGTGGCGAGCTTCAATAACTGTGAGGGATGATTTCACGATGTTCGATACCACAATCAAGTACTGTATCAAACAACCCACCTTATGTAATGCGCTCTGTGCTCTGTCATTGACCCTTTATAGAAGGTTGAAGGTTCTCCGCTACAAAACTTCAGAAGAACACATCAAGCCTACTGCGCTCTCTCCTGCTCCGTCAAAATCCCCAAGCTTCTTCATGACAAGCTGACCAAGCCGAAAAATGACCCAATCCTACTCGGCGGTGCTCCCCTGCCCCCGACTCTTGAGCTAACTCATTTCCGTCACACAACATCACTCGAAACCAGAATCCCAAATATCTTGAAGTACTAGCAGTGCTTTCTGATATGACCCTCCATCCTCTCTCTGATATGCGTGTTTGTTACTTTGACCTATGGTTTCATTACACTTCTGTTTTGCTACTCCGCTATATAAATATGGGGTCTGCTCCAGCCTCCCGAGCAACACAAGCGGGTTCTTCTGCCTCTCTCCCCTTCATATTACAACCATATTTTGGACGGAATTCCCGGCCCCTCCTCCCTCCCTTCCAAGACCCGCATCTATCCGAACGGGAAACACCCACAAAGTTTTATGCTGCTTAATAATAATCACCGCTCGCAATTTTGGCAGCGGGGCAGATTGTCGGTCATGGGGTCGGATGAAGAGAGACTACTAATTTTGCCCCGGGCTTTTAGCTGAAGGGCTGGAAAGAGGGCGGGCTCAACTAGAGGTTGGCACAGCGTCTCGGAATGGGCGGCCCCACATCGCCGCCCGGGAGTCATCCTGGGAAGTCTGCCGTGCCTGTCGCAACTTGACAAGGGTAGAAAGGGTTGTCCACCGCTACTCGTAAATGTCAGTACTCGTCCCAGGGAAGAAGTGCCGGTATTCGAAAATACGAGCTTTGAGTTTGTAGGGGCGCTCAGACAATCGCAGGGGTTTTGCCATATATATATTTTAATCCCTGTTTCCGGGCAGTTCTTTTCCCTGGGACGAGTATAGTTGTTCGCTCACCAGAAACCTCTCCCAAGTTCTATACATGTGGACAAATTTCTATCTTAACATGATTCACAACGTGAGAGAAGGTTCACAACCTAACTCTTAGTTTCACATCAACTAACGCCTAGCAGGAATCCATTAAACGACCAAAACAGTAGAGAACTACCAAAAGAGAGAAGCCAGAAAATCCCAATCGCTCCAGGGCCATGTGCGTACCACAATTCACATATCTCGGTCCACGGTTCCCCACTGCCCCCCGTCCCATGGTCGCTTCTAATTTGTCAAAATTCATGGACCCCTTCAGACCCTCATAGACCTCCGCAGATCCCCGTAGTCTACTTCGGATCTCCACGGATCCCAACAAGTTCCTGGGAGAAAATCTGTAGTCCGCTACTATCACCTACAGTCCTGGTACTCGAGTTACTGGGACTGAAAGATGGTGTCTCACCTTATCGGTCCTGTGATCCTTGCCACATCCTGCCGTCCTCGAAACTCGCAGGACTACATCCGACGGACTGTCAGTAGTGATCCCGTCGGGTCCAGTCCCCTTGGCAGTCTTCCCTGTGGGGCCGCCAGGGACCCCCAGACAGTCGCGAACATTGAAGCCTTAGGCGAAAGGGTAGTGCATAACTCGAAGTTTTTTGTTTTTTTCTTCTACGTGTGGCACGGGTGTGATCGTCCTAACCCCAGGGTTACAGCACGATACAGCGTGGGGTCCCACGACGATTATGGACACCATACAAAATCATAGCATGCCCGGATCAGGCCGTCTCTGACGAACAAGGACTGGGCCGACCCGAACTAACCAACCAGCTAGCCAAGACCGGCGCCGACCGAACCCGCGTTCGGACCCCCTCATAGGTGCAGAGGAACCACCTATCCGATGTTTCGGTGATTACTCCGAGATACGGGTTTTTTTAGCTTCTAACGGAAGCAGTCATTACCCGGCTACGTGCATGTAACAGGACGGGGTGGGAATTTGGCTTGTGATTGTGTCTAGGTTGCGTTAGATTCTGCTATCCGCAGCTGGGATGTGGATGTTGCGGGCCTAGAAAATTCTTGGGGGGCAGGGGAAGAGTTGAACCCTTTCTATTATGTTTCTACCTTTTTGGGTGAATTGATGCGATGCCTGTCGAGAAGAGGAGGGCGGGAGGGTAGGGGGATGCACTGTCCATGTTGATGGAATGTCCGCAATAGGCATTTCTAACAGTTTTGACATCCGAGTAACTTGGATATTTCGGGGGGAGTCGGCAAGGGGTTGGGAGGTTCATCCTATCAATTTTGTGGCCGTTACTGCTAGATTCAGGCCTATGGCGGTATTTCACACCTTAGGGAGACGAGGCTCTTGATTCAAGCTATCTTACTTTCGAAGCTCCTCACAGTTCCGCTGTGAGCACTTCCACAATATGGCAAGACATATCTTGCGGCAGCTAAATCCTAGAACTCGCAGGGGATACAAATTGGTGTGGGGTATGGCCAATCTAGCCAGTGACGGAAAAAAAAAAGGTGGCCGAAATGATCAGGACTCATTTTTCCTTTGAGATGCTCATCCGTAGGCAAGGAAGCCGCTCAAAATCACCTAAGGTTCTCTAACTTCTGTTGACGGGCATTCCACCAAACAGGGCACTCTGTCCTCTTATCTCCACCTTGGCCGGCACCCACCAGCTTCTCGTCTTCTTTTTTGTCGTTGTGTCCTAGATATACACAACCGTTCGTAGAATCGATAAAAGAAAAGGAAATATACCGCTTTGGCTGAAGTGTGTCTCAGGCACGAAGAACGATTTTTTTGTTCTACTTCTCATTTTTTTCTTCCTCATGGCTTTCCTGTTCCCCCAGAGACCCTAAGGTCGCAATATATGAGTACTCCCCCCCACCTTCCGAGCGACGCATAGAAAGAAAGGAGCCAAGCAAGGAAGGCCCGCGAGAGTGATATTCCGTGATGCAACATATCAGAACTTCCCAACCACTCCTAGCAGAATATTGTATATTACTTGTCTAACCGCCTGGGGCAAGCTGGAGCTTGGGTGAGATTGCTTACATCCAAGGAGCCCTAAGTCAATCAATCATTTGGAGAGGCGATTGAGTTAATCTCTCCCAATGTCATCCACACTTCTGCGCCCTCCAGCGCGGACTTTCGGGACACCCCCGATACCTCTCGTACCCGGCCGAAAACGTTCGACACAAGCCCAAGCCGGGGTCTCTATCATCCGCCGAGGTTCGGAATCGAAGATGGGTTCGCGCGAGGGAGAGCGGGCACACTAAAGAGAACAAAAGATTTCCAATAATATGATACAGTGAATCCGGTATCAGAGGCGCTTACCATCACTACGTATCATCTTGTACTCGAAGTTTTTTAAGCATCTCCGGAATAGTGAATAAGTAAAGGACTAACTCATGATTAATTCAATGCTTCACAGTATGACACCGCAATATTTTGCGGGAACTGGTTGTAACCTGGGCCGCGGACCCGCACAATAACGCACATTCCGGAGAACTTTTTAAAAAAAAACCTTGCACGGGCATTGCCCCTGTTATTTCCTTCGTTGCGGTAGCGTCTTCTCCAGCTATGGCACGGGAATATTGGTCGTAGGGCGTGCTCTACCGACGTAGGGGGTGTTTGGTATGATATCATACCAAGGTGGGGGGGGAACCCCAATAGATTTCCGGGGGGGAAGACCTAGAGGGTTTGGTGGGGTTATAGATGGAGCAGGAATCTGTGATAGCCCGAAACATTGATCACGTTGAATCACTCGGTATTAGGCTGGCAGCTGGGGCTGTTGGTATATCGCCATGCAGCCTATGATACTACCAGGCATCTACAAGAGAGTTTTCGTGTATTTAAGGGGCCTGTTTATCCCTCCCGGGAAGTCGAACAAGTCACTCCTACTAGTTGTACTGCAGGACTCGTCTGCCATTTACCTGGGTTTACAACCGCCGTCTACGGGTATTTGCTTCTTGTAGTAGGGTGCAATGTCTGGGGTGCGGTGCCGTGTGAGCCACAACACAGGATTCGTAGAACCAGTGATCAAATATATGAGTACAGTATTGGAGTGCTGCCATGTTGAGAGCCTGCGTAGAGTTAATGATTCTTGGGCAGTTCAATGGCCGGGGGACCAGAGCAAGCAAACCCGGCTTTTGTCACAAGTGTGATTTCGTTTCCCCATCCCTTGTGATGGTGCGGTATTCATAAATTGGTATTATAAGTACAATTTCGGCGAAAGAAATCACTACAAGCCATTAAGATCTCTTTCCGCTTCATAGCTAACCCAACCCATGCACTTCAAACACCCGTTTCTATATCTCCAGCCAAAAACAGGTCGAACTAATGTATCCTTTTCTAGCCCAAGGATGGGAATATCACACAGCTGAAGATGGAAAAAGAGAAGGAATGACGTAACAAGTGAAAATCTCGGGCCTGTGAACTCCCTTCTCAGAGCTCGTAGTGAGGCGTTGAATCGTGAAAGCCTTTAGCGTCACATAAGTTTTTTTTTGGAGCTGCGAGGAAAATCAAGAGAAATAGAGAGTTAAAGGAAGGAGGTAATAGGCCCTGCTATTCTGCCTTCTCCTCCACCTTCTCCTCAATTCCGTCCACCTTCTTGTTATTCTCCGTAGCGGTAGTTTCAGCGGGTTCCCCGCCGGGGGCTGAAGTGCCACTGGTGACTTCCGCCTCCCCCTCACCATTCCAATCCCCAGCCCCAAGACGGTCGATCTCCTTCTGGGCCTTGGTGATGTTCTATTTATAACAGTGGTATTAGTGCTGGACCACACAAGCGGTTTAGTATTATTTTACCTCTTTAGTCTTCTGGTCCTGATTGTCCTTGTACCAGGCCAATTTGTCTCTTAGTTCTTTAAGGACTCTCTGAATGTCCTCTTTGTTTGCAGGAGGCAAGATGTCAGCCTTAATTAATTCTTGCACAACGCCACCTGGAAGATTGATCTTGCCGCCCTCAGGCTTTGCGGGAGGCAAGATATCGGCCTTGGTTAATTCTTGCACAGAGCCACCTGGAAGATCGACCTCGCCGCTCTCAGACTCGGCTGGCGTAGCAGGTTCGGGACTCGCCGAGGTGGCTCCAGCATTTTTCCTCCCTTTCTTTCCCTTCTTAGGTTTACCAATAAAATAGTCTTCCTCGCGGTCGTCTTTCTTGGTAAGCTTTTTGCCACTTGGCGCACTATCAACAGAACGAGTAGGTTGGGCAGCGAGAGCTCGCGGTCCACTAATGAGTTTGGCTTTCCGGGCAGCCTCTGCAGAAGATGGGTCAAAATACCAAATAAGACCTTCACAAGTGATGATTTCGAAAGTGTAGGCCTTTTGTGATGCCTCCTCTGTAGTTCAGGATTAGGCGCCAGAGCTAGTTTAGCCTTTTGTAGAAGCATTACATACCCATCTTCTGTTGTGCGATCTCGCGCTTCTTGGCCAGACGATATTCCTCATCTTCTTTAGCCTTCTTCTCTCTTTTAATTCTCCAAGCCTCCTTCTCATAGTCTCGGTAAGCATTCCTAGCAGATTCGTAGTCGTCCCTGAGATCCTGAATTCTCTGCCACTTCTCCTGCTGCTGGGCGTACAGGTTGCTGCGTTCATCGCGGAGCTTATTCAAGTTTTCGAAGCTGTAAACAAGCTTAGCACAATCGCTCTACATGAAGAGTGGGGTGGAAGCATTTACGCCTCATCCTGCTCGGCCTTGATTGCGTCGAGTTGCTTCTTAGTTTCTTCGTACTCGTCGCTTAGTTTCTGAACATCGGGATCCTTCCTCTTGGCTCTGAGCTCCTCGAGCCTCCCCCTTTCTCCGTCGATTACTTTTTGTTCAGCGTCGAGGGTGACAAATATCTTGCGCTGCTTTCGAAGAGTGGCTATTATTCCAAGGTATTAGCAATGCGATTAAGCCCCACAAATGTAATAGATAGGAGTTTACAAATTTCAGCTAGAGCCTTCCTCTCATCAACCAACTTCATATCCCCCCTCTCTACGCTTTTTTCTAGGCTCTTGACAGCATTGTCAAGTTCTTCGGGAGTCCCGTATGGGATCCTTCCCTTTTTAGCATTGAGCTCTTTTATTTTAGCCTTGAGACTAGCATCTATTGACTTGATTTCATCGTCAATTTTTCCGCGGCCACTCTTCTTTATGGATTGCAGATTTCGGAGACTAGCAAGCTTTTGCTTGAGCTCATTTTGAAGAGGGCTCCTCCCAGGAGCCTGGGCAAGATCTAGCTTTGCCTTAACCTCGTTCTAAAGTCGCGGGAGATGGTTAGAAAAATCGGATATATCTCGAAATCATTAAGCAATATTCAGAACCTTGGAAAACTCCAAAATTCAAGTAATTTTGGGGATCCGATCTTGCACATACCAACTTCTGGCGAACTTTGTCATGCTCCTCTTGAGCCGCCTCAAGATTTTTCTCATATTCAACCTGATCAGGCTTCTCCGGCTTTTGAACAAACTTTTTCCCTGGATTAGCAGTACCCAGAGCGGCAGAAGGTGTTGCGATGTCAGTCATAGTGGAATGAGAGATCGAGGTCTGTTTACGCCGGATTTCTTGACCCTGCTACTTAAGAGTAGTAGCCTGCTCACAAAGTAAAAGTAAGTATCATATTAGCAGTGTGGATCGAAAAAGGGAAATAGAAAAGTATTAGGGTCGCATACCGATCTGCTGAGTTCTCGCGGGTGGTTGAGAGAAACTTAGGAGGTTCCGTGGCGAATAGGGCCTGCCAAAAAAAAAGTTGAGGATAGGTGTTCCTAGGTAACGACTTTGGACTAAGCCGGTCTTGGCAGCAGTAGTCTAAGATCTGTCAACAACTGATCAATTCTAAAACGAACTATTTTAGGATACTTTTATGAACAAAAGTCCGCCAAATTCCATGTTAGGCAACTTGATCCACTGCCTAATATTCCCTCCAAGAATACTCAACTAGCTGGCATCAAAACTGCAACACCACCCCTACAGAGAATCAATAATCTCAATACCCATATTTAGCGACCTGTGGGTTGCTCCCAGTAGTGCCATACAACAAATTTAACTACTGACAACAAAGTAAATGCTGATTTAGCTAGAACGGGAGACAGATTTTAGCATCACGATGAACCTCGCTCTACGGTGAAGCCCTAATGCTTTCACAGGTATCGTTTCGATATGGGAATATATCGCTGTTAAAAGCAATAAATATGAAATAAGGTTACAGTGCAATGGAAAGAAACAACCATGGATTCATCTCGAACCTTGATTGCTCCCCGTCTTCAAGCCCAAAATCCAATTGGCAGGTTCCGGTAACTTCAATACTGAGGAAGAAGTAACTATGTCTGCTACCTGCCGGTATGGCAACATCATGGCAAATGGAACCATGCCAGGTGCTATATCTCCATTGCCGACACCCAAATAATCCTGCGCACCCTAGGTGGGGGGTTTCTCTCCACTTCACAGTTTTCTCCCATCGTTTTCCTAGCGTGCGAACAAGTGGTGATATGTGCTTACCAAAACCGGCATCCTGACCAAGATGCGGAGGATCTGGAATCGCTCTGCCCCGTGGACGGCTTCCAGGCAACAATGTTAGGATGCCGTTTATGATGACAAACGTGATCTATCAGCACCAGACACAACCCAACCACACATAATTCCCGCCCAGCATATTTTCGAGCACAGTGTCTCTGATAGCCCGATTGGCGGCAAGCGCAAAATGCACCAAGGGTCTCCGAGATATAAGGGAGTCCGTCCTGAGACCAAGATTTCGTCCCCTAGAATGCTCTACTGGTATAGAATAAATAAGGATACTTCGTGCCCTTATTTATATCCTTCATGTTCTTGGAAGATCGATTTACTAATACCTGGGGCCGTTTAGTACCGTAATTGTCTTTGGTATAAACAAACTATTGGTAACCTCCATGGATCATCCTACCTTACTATATTTGTCTACTTCAGTTCTAATAGAGCAGCAAGCACAAAGCAGCTGTATCAATCAAGTGGTCGAGTAGCAGAATAGCTTATGTAGGGCACTAGTCTCGGCTCTTTAAGGAGGTATGGTATCTATTGTTATGACTTTTCTTGATGATAAAGGGACTCCCCCACTACCCAAGCATCCGAGTACTCGAGCACAGCACTGCAAAGACTCGAAATGTGCTAGGACGTTGTAGTTGCCCCCCCTAGTGGAGTATTGCATATATCCCTCTTGTTTTGTCTGCGGGCTGAGTTTGCGGCGCTTCCCCCCCACATAGCCGAGAAGGAGGATTCCAACGTCCGAGCACATTTATCTTCTATTCCAGTATTTGCGGTGCCATATCGTAGGGCCTGCTGGCATTGAATCATACAGATGCTGGGGGCCAAGGGTAAGTCAGGCGAGCCTACTCTGATTGGCTTCTAAGCCTATTAGCCAATCAAAAAGCCAGGTATAGCGAAGCCGGCGTGGCTAGAGTACCGATACCCGAGCACAAGTACCCGGGGGATGCCCTTGTATGGGGCGGGGACCGTTTTGCTGGTCAGCTGCCCTTGTCCTGTAGGAAAACATCTCCCCTGGTACTTGTGTCAGCAGCAGAGGGCCCGCCCGATGATAACACTTTTCACCTTCAACAGAGGTGCTAAGATTGGTCCTTCAGGGTTACACGCTCCCGATTTCGACCAGTAAAATTCGAGCTCGCCCCTCATTGCAGCTGTTTTCCTAAAGGTTGCAAGAGGGGACCCAAAGCTCCCCGAGTTTTTCTTCTCCAGAGATTGCAGAATAGCGTTGGCCGAGGGTCGCCCTGAAAGTTTCGCTCTGAAGAACCAGATATGCTGTGGGTTCTCGAGTTCAATGGCTTGCCAAATGTTAACCGAAGCACGGAGGAGAGAAATGCATTCGTAACCTTCTTTCTAGCGGGGAAATGGCAATGGCACCATGCAGGTACTCACGTCGTTGCGATGGTTTCCGCAAGAAACCTAGCTTCTTGGCATTCACCATCTACCAACCCCATAACGCGTTGCCCTCCCGCCGTGGTGTTGTCACTTTACCGCTACGGCGCGACTTCCATTTGCTCCCACCAGCCACTGCAACTATCAAACGATCGTCTCTTCCTTCCGACTCCTTGACAAGCCTGACGACAAACACTCGAATTCACAACAAAATCACATAGCTTATATGCTGTGAGGGTCGCTAGCGACCAATCGCAACATCAGCAAAATGCACATCAAACAAATAATCGTTCAGGGTTTCAAATCGTATGTCAGCTTTCCTCTATTCATTCATAACCACTGTAACTGCTCCTGATCTCGCTGATACCGCTATTTACAAACCCAATAGCTACAAGGAACAAACAGTTATCGAGCCCTTTTCACCAAAGACAAATGTTATCGTCGGTCACAATGGTTCCGGCAAATCCAACTTTTTCGCTGCCATCCGGTTTGTTCTTTCCGACGCGTATACCCAAATGGGACGAGAAGAACGGCAAGCGCTTCTGCACGAAGGGTCTGGATCTGCAGTTATGAGTGCATATGTTGAAATTATTTTCGACAATAGCGACGAGCGATTCCCTACGGGCAGAGATGAGGTGGTGTTAAGGAGAACCATCGGTCTCAAGAAGGATGAGTATTCGCTTGATAGAAAAAACGCCACCAAGAGTGACGTAATGAATCTACTAGAGAGTGCTGGTTTCTCTAGGAGCAATCCATACTATATCGTTCCGCAGGGTCGTGTCACTACGCTTACAAACATGAAGGATTTCGAGCGACTGAACCTCCTCAAAGAGGTAGCAGGAACCCAAGTCTATGAGCAACGGAGAACCGAGTCTCTTAAGATCATGGAAGAAACCGAGAGCAAACGAGCCAAGATCGATGAACTATTAAAGTATATTGAAGAGCGGCTTAGTGAGTTAGAAGAAGAAAAAGAGGAGTTGAGAGGGTTCCAGGAGAAAGACAGGGAGCGAAGATGTCTCGAATATACAATCTATCATCGAGAGCAAGTTGAGATCAACAATGCAATTGATGGGATTGAAGAAACTAGAGCACGTGGCATTGAAATCAATGAAGACAGCAGAGAGGCTTTCATTGAGCGCGAGAAAGAAATACAAGTTTGCTTTCCCCCCTCTTTTATCTATCGATGCATAGTCTTAGCTTACGCAATGATTGTAGGACCTTGACCAATCGATTCGAGCAAACAAGCAACAATCAGAACTCCTTCGGGTCGATAAAACTCAGCTTGAGGAAGAATATCGCGAGCATGTCCGACACCGTGCGCAAATTGAGCTAGACGTCAAAGCTTTGACCGCCGACCAAGAACATCTACAACAAGCCAAGGCTCAATACGAGGCAGAGCTTCAAGAGATCACCGATAGCATCGCTGAGCGTGAGGCCGAACTTGGCGAACTTCTTCCTGAATATAACCAGAAGAAAGAGGAGGAGGCCAAACTAAAGTCACAGTTAGAGGAGGCTGAGGCCGCACGCCAGAGACTGTACGCCAAACAGGGACGTAGTACTCAATTTCGGAACAAACGGGAACGGGATGAGTGGCTCAGACGAGAGATTAGGGAATGTCAGGAGACCCTGGGGAAGAGAAAGGTCATAATGAATGGGCTAGAAACCGAGACTACAGAGTTGGAGGCTGAGGTTGCTAGGGTGGAGATAGAAATCGAGAGTATCCGAGAAAAGCTTGACGGTAGATCTGGAACTCTGGAAGAGATCGCCGAAGGTGTCGCCGCCCGCAAAGATGACCGCAATAGACTAGTCGATGAACGAAAGGAATTATGGCGCGAGGATGCAAAGCTGGATTCGTTGGCAGAGTCATCGCGCCAGGAACTTGACAAGGCAGAGAGGGCCTTGTCCTACACCATGGACCAAAACACTTCGCGAGGTCTTGCAGCGGTTAGGCGAATCGAGCAGAAGTTGAACTTGCAAGGATGTTATGGTACTCTAGTGGAACTGATGGATGTTCAAGAGAACTTCCGCACAGCCGTTGAGGTCACCGCCGGACAGAGCTTATTCCATTATGTGGTTGACAATGACGATACAGCAACCACCGTTCTCCAGCATTTACAGCGCGAGAAGGCCGGTAGAATTACTTTCATGCCACTCAACAGACTTAAGCCAAGGTTGGGGGCTTTTCCTGGCACTAAGGACGCATTGCCAATGTTGGATTACATCGAATACGACGAAACTTACGCTAAGGCCTTCGAGCAAGTTTTCGGCAAAACAATTGTTTGCCCCGACCTCAATGTAGCTTCGCAATATGCTAGGTCTCATGGCCTCAGCGCGATCACACTTGCTGGCGATAGAGCAGACAAGAAGGGTGCATTGACTGGGGGTTATCACGACCCAAGACGCAGCAGATTGGAAGCCGTGAAAGCTGTAAAGAAATGGCGGGAAACATACGAAAACCAGAAACGGGAGGCCACGGAGATTAAGAGAAGAATCGAGAGAAAGGATCAAGAAGTTACCAACGCTGTGGGGGAATTACAAAAGGCGGAGGCAAAGAGAGGCCAATTGGAAAACAGTTATGGGCCCCTCAGGGCTAAATTGCAAGGATTGGTGGGCACGGTAGGGCAACTCAAAGATACTCTCGAGAGAAAGAGAAAGAGCAGGGAAAACGTTGAGGCAAGCTTGAAGAGCTTAGGCGAGCAACTGGAAGCATATCAAGCAGAGATCAGCAGCGAATTCAAAAAAACTCTTACTTCTGCCGAGGAAGCTCGACTTGAAGAACTCACCGGAACTGTCCAAGAACTACGGAAGACCTTGTCGGTAGTAGCTCTAGAGAGGGCCGAAAAGGAAAGCCGGAAGTCTATCATTGAGGTCGAGCTACGGGAGAACCTACGGATGAGACTTGATCAACTAAAGGGACAGAGTATGGACAATCTAGAGACTACAGGGTCAGGTGGACGACGCAGCGATCTGAAAGAAAGCCAGGGGGAGCTGAAGCGAATCGGAAAGTCAATTGATAGGGTCAAGGCTAGACTCGACGAAGTCGATCACGAGCTTGATGAGGCAAAAAAGCAACTCGAGGACCTTGAGCGTCAGAAGGCTGAACTGCAGACGGCACAGCAAGAGGAGGCGCGAAATATCGAGCGACAGAAGAAGAAAATTGAGAGGAGCATGGCCAAGAGAGCCTTACTCACAGACAAGGCCCAGGAATGCAGTCGGAATATTAGAGATTTAGGAGTATTACCCGAAGAAGCCTTCGAGAAATTTGAGAGGCTGGCTTCCAACCAGGTAAGACCTCAAAAAGCAACATTTGGGTGCGCGATGCGCGCCCCAAATCTTGGCGACAAGCGCCAGCTTTAAATGCGCCCTTGCTTTTTTTTTAAGCATGCACCACTGATTCGTTCGGAGGATATTGTGTAGGTTGTTAAACGACTTCATAAGGTCAACGAGGCTCTAAAAAAATATTCCCACGTTAACAAGAAAGCGTTCGAACAGTATGCAAATTTCACGAAACAACGTGATACTCTAATAAAGCGTCGTGAAGAGTTAGATTCCAGTCAATCTTCTATTGAAGAGCTGATTCAGGTTTTGGACCAGCGTAAGGACGAGGCCATTGAGCGGACATTCAGACAGGTGTCCAAAGATTTTGCAGAGATTTTCGAGAAACTTGTACCAGCCGGGAGAGGAAGGCTCGTCATACAGAGGAGGGTAGATAGGGAGGAACGTGATGATGAAGGTAGCGGCGATGATGACGGGGAGGGTAGGAAGGGTGGGGTGGAGAATTACACGGGGGTAGGTATTAGCGTGAGTTTCAATTCGAGACATGATGAGCAGCAGAGGATCCAGCAATTGAGTGGTGGGCAAAAGAGCCTGTGTAAGTCACACTATTATTTCCCCACGCCTTATCCTTCGGGTGATGCTCGAGTATATCGTGCAGAGAGTTGAATAATTATTAGGAAGTGATTCGCTAATTTTAAGTAGGTGCGCTGGCTCTTATTTTTGCCATCCAGCAGTGTGACCCAGCACCGTTTTACCTTTTTGATGAGGTTGATGCGAATCTTGATGGTAAGTCGGATCTACCTGCAAGTAACTATTTGGCGGAGCTTTTTTATTTTTGTTCAGGGGCGTTCTCAATAACCGGAGTGTTGGTTCTTAAAAGCCAAGTTAATCCCTGAGCTGGATCAATCGGCGGGGGTGCGTAACACGTGCTGTCTGCTGGCCTGCAGGATATTAACTTGCTGTTAACAGCCCAACAGCCCGGCTATTGGGAATCCTGCGTCCAGGTTTTTTTTCTTTCTCGTTGGTACCACAAGCTTACATGTGGTTATGCACAGCACAATATAGAACAGCAGTCGCACAAATGGTGAAGGATCTCTCGTCACGGGCAGAAAATGGTCAATTTATCGTATGTACCGTGTTACTTTTTCGACACCCCCACTCCAACAAAGTAATAAATAGCTAGAAGTATTATACAACTAACACGGAAATATATCAACAGTGTACGACGTTCAGGCCAGAACTCGTTATGGTCGCGGATAAGCATTATGGTGTGCTTTATCAGGACACATACAAAACCTCCAGTGTCAAAATTGCTAGCAAGGAAGAAGCCTTACACTTTGTGGAAGGCCAGAGGCCTTAGCTAGTCAAAAAAAGTCAGTGCTAAACGATGAAAAAAACGAATAAATCCTTATTCTCACGAGCCATGGGGATCGGAAATTAGGGGCGTGGACGAGTATTTTTGATGCTTTAATGGCTTTTTTCTTTTTCTTTTTACCTTTTTCTTTTTCCTCCTTCTGTACGGGTACAATACGGCATCTTTTTAAAAAACCAACTCCATCCATCCATCCATTCATTCATGTGTGCGTCAGAGGCTGGGCAAGTCCGTGAAATACCGTATTCCAACAGGTATCAGCGGTCAGTCAATTTCGATACCATGTTTCCACTAACGGCAGTCCGTGAAACGGCTTCCCTATCCTAACCTTCCAAGGATCCAATTATTCGTTGAAGCACCCAATCTTGAGCAATCCTCCAATAGACTCTCGTATGCAGACTTGTACCCCGCTTTATCACGCTTGTAAGCTACTGTACTATTAGCCCACCAGTACCCTGTTCGACCGTTCCGCGTATAATGGCTCTCTCCAGGCATCTGGGAATCCGGGCTACTATGTCTTGACAACTCACTCGCGCGCCAAGTTTGAGTCCATGTCTTACACTTGCCTCGCCAGACAGAAGTGATCCCGAGCACCCGGTGATGAGGTTGGCTAGAGGGTTGTGATGCACTCCGATGCATTCCGGGGGATCCACCACAGACGCCAAAACGCCCCGGAGCCCTGAGCGTCGGCACTTTACCCTTACTTAAAGCGGTGCAACCAAAGCAACTGCCCCGTTTGGAAAAAAAAATCATCGCGGCCTTTAATCTTTCCCTTGGTGCGTGAGGGGTAGGGAACCAGAGGGGGGGGAGGGGTGAGGGTGAGAGCCCAGGGTAGGAGGGAGGGGTAGAGGAGGAGTAGGAAGGGTCAGGAGAAAAGGGAGAGCATGGAGAGAAGGTAGTGGACAACTTCGTCCTGCGAGCTCTGGTAAGGCTTTCTTTGATCCTTTCCTCTTGTGTTGCGAAACAATGAGGAATCTCGGATTCAAGTGCTGCTCTCTCCTTCATCACCATCACCCTGGCGGCTTTTATTTTTCGTTGGCTTCCTGCATAAGATGGCACAACATAGATCTTGCGTTCCGTTCCGTTTCGCTCCCGTCACTTTATGACAATCGAAAACCAAGAATCACTGGGGGTAGCAGCAGGACAAGCAGCACCATCAGTTCGATCTCGCTTCTTCCTACAGGACAAAAGGACACGTCAGCTAAACAAAGTTTTTAGAAGGTCTCCACCAGACAGAAAAAGAATCGATCTGTCGCTTTTTTGTTAGACGGCATCCAGGACACCATTCCCTCTCCCCCCCTTTTTCCCCCTTCCCTCATGAGACCCGACAACCCGTATCTGCACCCGCCCATCCGACAGACGCAGCAGCCCAGTCAAAAGCCTAGCTAATTCGACAGGTGTCACCGAGAGACACCTCTTGACCGTCATCTACCGACCTACGAATGAGCTATTGCCGACAAACAAAACCTATGGGTGAATGTAGGTCTCGAGACGTGTTCACCGAATACAAACATATTATAGCTGATCAACTGGCTTTAAGGTTCGAGGCACGATTCGATGCGAAACCGGAGCCTATAATCCCCTTAAGCTCCCCCGAGAAAGACCCCCTCAACCAGCGCCAAACATGAAAGGTTGCATGCAATAACCAAAAGGCCCATACCAGCGACCCCGCTCATAATCCGAACCGGCATCGCAGCCTCGCAGAACCCATCATGCAGGCAAGTAGGTAGAGTTCACCCGAGGATGTCCCCTGCCTAGTGGAGATAGTGCTGACATTCCTTGCTAAGTCAGAAGTAACTTGAGTCTGGCAGGGTTCGGGTGATGCAACAAACGAGCAAGGGCAAAAATTGATGCATGGTGAGAAATTCTGTCCAACAAACAACTTATAATCATTGGGTGCTCCGGCTAATACCCCAAAGGCGTCACTCCCTTGCCTTCTAAACCCCACTAAGATCCTCTTCTGCCTTTGGGTGGCCTCGAGTGATGACCTGTGAGTCGATAACGGGCCCCTCTGATCGAGACCTCGTATCTCATGAGGAAGGAATCGGATCCGATTGGTTACTGATTTGCCACGGGACCAGGCCACAATAACGCCATAACTGCTCCGGGGCTCCGCGACCCAAGAGTGATGTCCCAGGCCCGACTCCGTCTAAGAACTGTCTCCTATAAAGGCCCCAGAGTAACGAGCCTTAGAATCCCCACAAGAGAAAAAGTATTCTTTTTTGTGAGTAATTATCTTGACATCCTCGTTGGCCAGACCAGATCTAATGATTTTAGTTGCTCCGAACAGTTGCTGGTATAATGCTCTGAAATGACCTCGTGGTCGGAGGGTGAGCTCTAACCACCGGACAGTTCACTGTGTCTACCGTTCCCTGCCTTATTCGAGGATTCGGACCAGATTTAGAGTCGTTCGGGAACAACTCTTTGAAAAGGAAACTGCAAGACAGGAAATTTTCAGTCAAAACAATAACGAGGAATGTGGGGTGGATACCACGAGCACAAGATCCACGAATCCCCCAACCCTTTCACCTGCGGTCCTTCGGAATCTCAGGTGGTAGTACCAAGGGTGTGGTCATTCGCAACAATTCCGGCTGGAACTCCGCAACTAGAACCCGGCAGTTACACCACATACCCAGCACAGTATCGTTACTCCTTCCTGCCAAGTGCCAAGTGGCTCCGGTGTGATTTTACCACGGTTGCCTCGGCTGAAGGGTACGCCCCCGGTAGTATTGGGACCGTTTTTCCAGACGGATAACGGCGAACCAGACCCCGGGGATGGCCGCTACCGAATAAACAGAGTTACGCGGACATCTACCCTCTACAAACCAGATGAAATACCCCCGTTCCACGAACCAAAGCCCGGCCTTCATGTGGCACCGACTACATGCTACTCAAGGGCAAAATGGCCAATGGTCGTTCCAAGTGCCGGGGTTTCTTCATACTAGACAGGCAGGGATAGCGTTGGCTTGAAGATTCATTGAGTTCAGATGCTTTCAGGCTGAATATGTTAGCCCAGCCGGGGCCTAATTCCGGGTAAGAGCGAAGGAGGAATCGATGTTGAAATGACCAACAGATCAAGGTAGGCTGACCACCATGCCATAAACCCCCACTATTGGTTGGGAAAGACTCATAAAGGAATTATTTATTTAGTGAGGTTCCCAGTCTGCGCTCTCTCTTGTCCGTTCCGTACATCAGATCCCCGGTCTATTGATTCGATAACAAGCATTCTGTTCGGCGGAGTCCTGGTATTCAAGTTCCGGGAGGATCGATTTACAAGAGATACGAAACACCGACGTCACGGGCACGACCATCAAACCATATACTCCGGCGCGATGATGTTTTGAGACCTTGCGAGCGACATTGCGAAAGTGGGAGCCTGTGACGAACGGTTCGAGACGCAGTCTGTTATACTCTGGTGAATATACAGAGTACAAATGATGATGGGAGCTGGAGACGAGGGCTTCCGAAAACGGCGGTGTGTGCAATGCTTAGAGATTTACATCATGGGCTTGCCGGTTTTCTGTTCAGATCACTCGGCAGCTGAGAATAGGAGATGTCAGAGAAAGGCTATAATCGAAGAGAGGGCAACAAGACCGACGATATCTGATGCCTGGCGCGTTCAGGTTCGACCCTCCTCTTTCGGTTCAAACTCGCTCCGGCGCCTCCCTCTCCTACGGTTTCCACCCCTTTACAATACGCAGCCGGCTTTTTCAAAAACATTGAGCATGCTGTAAAGCGGGAAGAGATCTAAGGAGACCCGGTTGATATTCGCTCTTGGATTGTGAGTACTACACCTACATGATTTGTGTAATATTCTGTCCTAACAAAGTCTTGCCTCTTAGTATTTAAATCCAAAGAGCGAATTTCATTAAAAGACCGCTCTGAATCTACCCCCACCGTATCGCTGGGGTTACAAGCGGCAGCCCCCTAGGCACCCTGACTACGGAGGACGTTGTGCTCGAACTCGGATCACTGAGAGAGAGAGAGAAGGTTGAGACGAGCCTTCAAGCAATTTTCAATACTCTGATAGAAGTAACAATCTCATAGAAGATGTTCCATACTAGCAGACTTGCGATTAATGCTTGAAACCTCATCTCAACCTTCTCCAACAAACTTCATTTCTCCTTTTTATTTTCTCACTTTTGGTTCTTAACCTATTATTCGCTCCATGAGATTATATCAGGTGGAAATATATCAGCGAAATGCGCATGGCTTACAGAGCAATTAGGCTGTCTTCACTGGACAAGGGCCGCAAGAAATACGATAAGACTTGTGGTGCTACCGTAAAGCACCACTATACTTATCTTACTCGTGGCTTTTGTCCAGTGAAGGTGGCCTAATTGTTATGGAAGCCATGCACATGACGTGGTGAGGAGTTTTAGCATGTACAATACCTACAAGTAGCAACGGGCTTATAGCAGGTGCAAAACATGTGGTATAGTTCATTTCCCCGCGCCTATCTCTTGATGGCGCTGACAGAGACACAAAACTGCACTGTAGGGCAATGTCTCTTGGCTTTGCTTTTTGCTTTTCTCGGCCCTTTCCCCAATGCGTAGTGCAGACCAGGTAGTCGTTATTATGCAAAGCAGCCTTCCACAGAGATCAGAAAGCGGCTCACCATGTACAAAGATGAACAGGCCAGAGCGTGCTCCTCCGTTTTGTCCCGTGCAAGTCCATTAACCGCAGTTACCCCAACCGACTAGTGACGCTACGGCTCAAGTATCCGAAAGATCTGCAGGGTAAGAAATAATTCAATCCAAGCTTTCATTTTCTATCCCACTTATCCCCCGAACTGAGCCCGGTAAATTGTGGTCATGTGCTGTAACAAGAGAATTGGGAACCGTTGTTCCTACGCTTCCCTGCTATGAACGCCTCCGCAAAGCTGAACACCCGCATTATCAAGCAAAGTTCGTCTACCGTGCCGCAAGTACGTTGAAATAAGAGTTTTCTTTGTAATCTGTCTCAAACTCGCAACAAAACGCCTTCGCTTAGCCCTTTACGGCCGAAACCAGGCTCATTTCGGACTCCTTCTGACTGTACTGGATGCTTTACGTCAGCCTCTAGCTTACTTTATTTCAACGTGCCAGCGGCAAGCTGTTCTCGTCAGATAATGCGGTAATTGGTAGAGGCCTCCGGCAAAAGCTTGAACAGGTGTAGCACCCTTGAAAAAGACGGGTGAGTACGGGAGGGAGGACTGTGTCTGTTGGTGGGCATCATGGGGTATCGTGACCCTGCTTTTTTTCCCTTTCCTATGATTCAGCGAATGGTGCTCGGGCGACTCATGAACCCGGAAAATGGTGATGTAGTCTAGCGGGGAGGTAAGGGGAGGTGAGGTGAGGTGAGGGGGCGTTGAGAGTGAAGTTCCTCTTCGCACAGGGCACGATGGAAAAAAAAAAGCCAGACCGGCGTGACAAAGATAGATTAGTTAACAAGTAATTTTTATCGCTACCTCGCCTTATGATTACTACCCGCCCCATTGGGGGGGGGGGGGGGGGGGGGGGGGGGGGGGGGGGGGGC
>Ga0307509_10003757_pt1 | contig 22601 bp, 26 predicted proteins | sample 10_EM_MG_FD_202245 | JGI IMG/M metagenome (GOLD analysis project Ga0307509, IMG submission 202245) | Populus trichocarpa ectomycorrhiza microbial communities from riparian zone in the Pacific Northwest, United States - 10_EM | ecosystem: Host-associated > Plants > Roots > Unclassified | place... | reverse complement strand
CGCTAGGGGAGGCGCCGTAAAGATCCATAACCTTGATGGCAGACTCGAGTATGCGAAGCCTAGAAATCCGGACTTTCTGTCTCTGAAGCCTACCAAGGAACGGCCGATTATCGTCTCGGTGGCGATCTTGCCTAGAGTCGCCCGTGGACTGCGAATTCTGCCACCTAGTCATAGACCTCGAATATCCAAACGAAGTAGATTGCAAAAACAGGTGGCGAGTCTCGAAGGGGAACAAGAACGGATAAAGTCTAGCAAGATCCTCGCTCCAACTAGGCAGGCAAGCGCTCGCAACAATCAAAGGCTCCTCCAATTGGCGATTCAATTTAGCAGTCAATTTCGTATTGACAAACTGGCTGAGAGATTGTGGGTTCTTTGGTTTCACAGCTTCCTTATCTCCAGTAAACACATCATCAAGATTGGCGTTGAGTGCATGTAGGATGCTTAGCAACTGTAAAATTGAAGAAGAGACCTTATTCTTGTCTAGGGACGCAGGGAATCCAGTGCTGATCTGAGAACTATCAGGAGCAGGAGAGAGCGAGCCCTCTGGGGGCGTGGGTCCTGTGACTCTCCGGAACTTGATGGGATGGACGGTTGACCATACATTTCTAAAGGTTTGATCCTCAGCGGTATCATTTCTCCCCAACTGCACTGCTCTGTAGATGGTCATGTCATTAGAGATAACGTGATCGCCAATACTAAACTCGATATGCCAGTCAAGCGGAGACGGCATTGCCCCCGGATAACCAGCCGGATGACCTCTATTAGCTGGTGTCTGAGAAGAAGATCCAGGATTGCGAGTAGCAGGGGGAGCGCCAGAAGGAGTTGCCACCCTAGTCCCATCGTCCTTGCGAGCAGTAACCTTGCCAGTAGTACCCACTTCCAAATTAACCGCTCCGGCCTCGGGCTCGGGGCCCTCGTCTAAACCTCTATCCAAGTCCTCCAACACGGTATCCATCTCATCCATGTCATCATCTTCTGGAATTGGCCTCTCATCCATACACTCAAGCGGCTCTTGCCCAGAGGGCTGGGTTGGTTGATTCTCCCGTTCGGCCCCAGGAACCTTCCCACGAGAACTGCTGGCCGACGCGCCCTCTAGATTGGATCTCTTGTTCCTCGATTGACGCCTCGCCTGTCTCGGCCTAGGAGGAGCCGGAGTGGAGGAGGAAGCAGCGTCCCCAGGAAGGCTTCCCGGTCGGGAATTAGGTGCTGACAATCCAGCCGCCGCAGCAAATGCCGCAAGTGCATTGGAAAGCCCACCACCCCCTGCACCTGGGTCCCGGCGCCCGCTTCTGGGTCGCTCCGATAAGGAAATCCTAGGCCGAAGGTAGTCGTCTAAGGCCTTAAAGGTAGCAATGGCATGAATAGATACCATGATATTTCGGTAAGGTCGAGGGATTTCGGAATCTTCATCAGCCACCAGCTTCAAGCGCAGTTGCTTCGCCAGCATAGACGCAGCACTACTACGGTTCCCATCAAAAGTGTTCTGGTGAACCGTGACAACCTCAAAGTGCTCGGAACGGCTAAGAAGATCCTGAAGTTTGTGAACCAAAACACTAAAAGGCGTATCCCCCTCACTACTAGCAGCCGGGTGTGCGCCACTACGCATGAACACCTCAAGGAAAGCCCGCCTAATATCCATACTCCGTGGATCTGCAACTAGTTAGCCAACCGCCGCATGCAAGTGGAAAGGAATGAACTACCGGAACCGCTGCTCAAAACGGCCAACAAAGCCTCCACAATATGGGAGTTCAAAAGCTCAAAGCTAGATATAGAGCTCAGTGAGTTGTCACTATCAAAGTATGTCGCCAATCTCTCAAATAAGGCATCTGGGTTATTCCTAAACTTGAGCCCTGTAGCCAAACTCTTCAATTCCTCCATGATCGTCATGGCTTTCTGTTTGGTCTCGGCATTCTCGTCTCTATCGTGACCCTCCATGAACCTCTTAGCCTTCTCGGTGATCCAGTCGGCCATTCCGGTCGAAGTGCTTGCCGGAACATGTCGAGATGAAGACGAAGACCTGGAGCTAACAGGGGAAGAACTCATGCGATCCTCGCTATCTCTCGAATCCTCCGACTCTCTATCCATGTCCCCACGCTCGGCAGCCTCCTTGTCCAACGCCGCCTGCTCATCCTTCTTAGACGCGAGCTTAGAAATCTCCGAAATAACTCCCTCACGGTAAAAGTGATACTGGTAAATCTCGGGAAGACGACGAAGGAGTAACTCGGCAGCCTGCAGCGCCGCCAATACAAGCGTAGGATGATCCTGCTGCGAGAGTATGGATGCCAAATGCGAAGCAAACTGCACGCTTGATAGCGATTCTTTGAGTATATCCGCGTCCAAATTGGATATCAGTTTCAACTGTGCATTAAGGACCTTCTGGCGAACACTAAGATTGACAGTGCTCGAGTAGGCATCCGTTAAAGTAGGCAGGAGAACCGTTGCAAAACGTTTCATCTCGCCTTTGCAATCCTCCAACATTTTACGCCGCTTATCGTCCGGGTCATCATCGTCATCTTCCCCTTCATCCGAGGGAGCCTTAGTGGTGCCCCCAGAACTATCTTGGGAATCAAAGGCAGCCCCAAAAACGTCATCTTTGCAAACGGTTAACACTATCAAACAGGGGCCGGGATAGGACTTACCATGTGGAAGACCCGGTAGTAATTCACATATAACATTCAGCGTCTCAGATACTTGCTCTCTTGGTCTATGGATAAGGGCTTGCATAGTCATAACACTATCGTTCTTCATTGCGGCCCCATCATGCGCAACCGGGGGCGAAACCCCAGTCAAAATCTGGTACAGGGTATCCACGATATTCATTTTAAACATGTCCACAGACAGTCTAGGACTAGCCTTAGCAATGATCGACAGGACGCGCAGGAATTGTGTATGAATATAAGGTCCAACAAGATTTGTCGTCCCAGGAAGGAGTAGCTGTAAGATGGCATTCATCATCTCTTTCGACATGAGCTGTTCTAATTTATCGGGGTAATGACGGAAACTCTCAACTATTCTCGCCACACATTGGCAAGCTTGCTCCACAACCTTCTGATCACTGCTCCCCAAAACATTCAATAGGATAGGCATAACATCCCGAACCGTGGGGAAGCAATCATCAGGAATATTTCGACAGCAGTTAGCCGCAGTGGTAACCGCTGTCCTCTGAACATTAGTAGCAAAGAAATCAAGGTAGGTAAGACAGGCCGTCAATCCCCCTTCTCGCACAATAGATGTCGGATATTCTACAGATATTTTCTCAAGGGTCTACACGAAATCGACCAAAGTTAGTCACCATGTCAAAATTTTAAATGGTAGACAGGTAAACCCACACTCAGAGCCTGCTCAGCCAAATCAATGTACTGAATTTCCATCAACTTCCGGCAAAGAACGGGAACTGCGCCACCGTACACAACGTTTGCAGTAGCCGCCGGCAAGGCTTCCATAAGGTTCGCGATGCAACGGCAAGCTAGCAGCATCATCTCCGGGTTCTCTCCAAACGGTCCCTGATCCTCCATCAAGCTCACAAGCTCCTTCACGAATTGGTCGGGAGAAAAGTGACCCGAAAGGTTATCCTCGGTCGATACCAGCAAGATCTCGGCAAGATCCTGCAAAGCGATCAATTGTGTAGAGGGGTCGTCTTTCTGACGTAGGCTAGCAAGGTTATCGCGAAGTCGAGAAGAAATGCCAGACACCATCCCAGAAAGGGCCCGCAGGGTGTTCGAGAGCCCGCTAGACCCACCAACTCCTCCGAGATAGCTCCCATCAAAGACGTCATCCTCATCCTCATCTTCGCGTTCATAGTCCTCGTCTCGATCCTGGTCATCATCATCCCCTGCTCCCTGGTCGACCATATCTTCATCGTGGTCTTCGTCAAAGTTATCCTCTTCCACCTCGTTCGGCTCACTCATGGGGACGTCGGGGTCGTTGTGTTCCGGGTTCATCCTTGGTGCGGCAGGACGAGAGGAGGATGAGAAAGTAGAAGAAGGTGTGGTGGGGTTATCTGTGCAACGCTTAGTCAGGGGGGGGGACTCTCGAAACCATTGGGTGCGAATAGATGGACTACCTCCTGCCGATTTCTTGCTCCGGCTTCCCCTATGCTTCGGTGTCGCAACGTCAGGTGTTGTGGTTGAATTACTAGGCTCGCCAGCTAGTCTGTGAAGATTAGCACAGAGTCATAACATATCCAAGTGAGAATAGGGTATTGATAAAAAGAAAAGAGTGAAACATAAAATAAGAGCGAGATAATGGAAGGAAAAAAAAGAGAAAGAGAAAAAGAGAAAGAAAAAAGTAAGAAGTTACCCTTGATCTTTCATATCAAGCTCCGCCCGCTTCCCCTTCCCCTTTCGCCGACTAGATTGCGAGGCGGCAGGAATTTCGGGTTGTTGATTAGAGATTGGGGAAGAAAACGAGGCTGGTTTGGAACGTTTCCGGCTCCAAGGGTGAGGGGTAGGGAGCTCCGAGGCCTCCGCTGCCGTAGCCGAGTTTTTGCGTTTGCGAGGCGGCTTAGAAGAGGATGGGGCAGTAGTGGTGGCAGTGGAAGTAGTAGCGGCGGGTGGAGTAGCAACGGGAGTTTGGGAGTTGCTGTTACTGGCTAACGAGGCGGCCTGGTCCGACAATTGTCTCGTTGATGAACGAGTTACTCTGCGAGGAGGCATGAACAAGCGGACTTTAGGCAATTTGTGGTATTTATTTTTTTGTTGTGGGGAGGAGAAATGATGGGTGAGCAGTACTCGAGAAGGAAGAAATGGTGTATAACTACCTTCGTGGAAGATTGGTGGTTCCGCTGCTCGTTGTTGTGGTTGCGGCTGTTGTGGGAGAGGGGACAGAGGCGGGCAAGGGTGGGAATGAGGAGGAGGAGGCAGCTGGGGAAGAAGGGGCGGAAGATATGACTGGGTCGGCCACGGGTGTATCTGTGGTGGGAGCGAATGCGGAAAGTAGTGAACCCGAAGGCTGCGGGGATTCTCGAGAGGGCAAGGATGGAGGGGTCGATGAAGGGTTTAGCAAGTTAGGGGAGGGAAGGGTGGGTGATAGCGGATGATCTGCGAGCAACGAGAGGGTTGAGGCTGAGGAGCTTATTACAGCGGATGTGGGACTGACTTCGGCTCTTCCAGGCGGGTGAGTAGGTTGAGATCTAAGCTCCATACGATGCCGCCATCCACAAAGGATCCGGGGGAGGATGAAGGGATAGTATGTGCGGTGGTATGGAGTGAAGGGGTATTGTGTGTGGAAAGAAGGGATGGGGGGGGTGGGGGGGTAGGTCAATCGAGATATGATGGAAGGGAGGAAACGGAAGGGTATGTGGGCAGGCAAGACAGAGGCGGTGGGGTGAAGATGAAGTGTGGTGGGTGTGTGAGTGAGTGTGTGAGAGCGGAGGGAGAGAGGGAGAGAAGACTGTGAGAGAGTGTGAGTGTGGGGTGTGCTACCGCCGTACAGTAGGGAAAACGATTCCGCTCTCCCTAATCACGACTCTTTTTTTCTTTTCTTTTTTTCCCTTTCTTTCTTTCCTTTCTTCGCCTTATTTTTTCCCCCCGTCCTTCTGGTTCAAATGCTAGTCTGTCAATTACCTATCGACGTCACAGACACTCTTTCTTTCTTTCTTTCTTCCTTCCTTCCTTCCTCTCTTCTCTCGCTCTCTCCTCTTCCTTCTCCTGCGTTGACAGGACCGTATCGTCCGGAGCAGTGAGAAAAAATATATACTTTTCCCTCTGGAACTTTTGGAGGGAGAGAGCCGAGTTTGGTCGCTTGATGGAAGAGCGGCTGAGTTACACACACGTATCCCATCTGCTATGAAGGGGTGATGCACATAGTACTCGAGTATGGAAAGAGAGACCTTTTGTACGAGTAGTTTGGGCATATATCCCAACACCAAGTAAACGCTTCCGTTTGTGTCTCACCTCTCTTCACCATGTCATAAACCCTTCTCGCCAATAACCATATCATACAATAGCCGTTCGCCAAAGGTCTGACACTGTGGTAGCGCCACAAATTTTAAATACTCGTGCAACTACAGTACCGGGAGTTGTGGGTAAGTCTGGCGAAACTTGGCTCACAGAATTTCTATGATATCTAAATGGCAGCCAAGACTTCGCCGTACTTTTGCTCACACCCTAGTACAGTAGTCAATTGTTTGTCGTCATCCTTCAACTCGGCACTCCGTACTTTAAGAGAATAGCGGCAACGCACGGTTCAGATATTAAAGGCTTATCGATAACAAAAGTGCCATGGATAGCGATCACAGTACGCCATATTTCTCCCTTATAATACCGTCCGAACGGCGTATGATTTCCCCACAAAGGCACCCAAGCACCAATACTGCACTGTAATACTACTACTCTACACGAGCAAGCAAAAATGCCCCAACTAGCCTTACCTTAGCCTGAGGACACTTTGCCGCCATCTGCTTCAAGCCCGTTCAGAAGCCCTCCGGGACTGACATTGATCACGAACCAAGCAGGTATGGTGAAAGGGGGAATTGAAAAATTAAAATAAAATAAAACCCCCGATCTGATTTTCATGTGTGTCCCTTTCCCTGCATACCATGCACGGCCCCAGCCGAGCAAAATAAACTACGGTAAACCCTGGGGCGCCTTTCCCAGCCTTACCACCATCCCTGTCAGCACCGTGTTCCATCCAACGCTTGAACATGGTATATACCACAAAGTTCCAAGTTAGATAATATATATATTGCAGCAACGAAGACTACGGTCCTCCCTTTCTACATCCCCTCCCTTTTATATTCGCGACGGACTCTATTGGAACATGAATGAACAGAAATAAAGTGTAAGTTTTGGAAGATGAAAGGAAAGGAAAGGAAAGGAAAGAAATAATTTCTCTAGACGGAAGGAAGCCAATGCAAAACCTATATCCCGGGACGCTTAAACCAATGGCTCTGGAGTGACGAAAAACAGGGCATAGTAACAAGACGCAAAAAGGAAAGAAACAAAAAGAACCTAGCTGACTATACAAGCTCTGCCGGTACGCCCCCACTGCCCTGTTCCCCGAGTGAAACAAACCCTACTGTCATGGGCTTGGACCTGCCACGTGTACAAGTTCACGCAACAGAATGAAAGTCGTCGGGTTAAAACATTATGAAATATAAAAACCTCAAAGGCACAGGTGTTCCTGTGACATGGTATAACGGAAATTTAGGGTATTACCGGCTGAAAGGATAGGTGGATGAGTGAACAGACGAACAGTGGAAATGATACACATGCATTTTACCACACGCAGTAACCACCCTGTGTCTGTAAGTACTGGGCAGCGGATGGCCGGATGGAACAAACTTACATCGACAACAATGTCAGACCCGGTCATGAAGGTCGATGCATCAGATGCAAGGAAGATGGCAGTGTTGTTCAATTCGTCGACATTTCCGAGACGGTTCATGGGTGTGCGTGAGCACCACATCTTCTTCTGGGCATCAAGAGCCGGAACACGGTTCAAAGCGGTATCCATGTAACCGGGCGAGATAGAATCTATTTCAACACAGTTAGCTCCCCAATTCCAACCCAATGCAAGGAATCCAATCATGTGAATTACTTACTAACGCGAATTTTGTGAGGAGCCCACTCGGCAGCAAGCGACTTGCCCAATTGAATGACACCCGCCTTGGAGGCATTGTAGCAACTCTGCTGCTGTGGCCAATTGACAATATGCCCCGACATGGAAGCGATGAAGATGATAGAACCTCCGGTTCCCTGTTCGATCATTATCCTTCCGGCGGCTTGTGCACATAAGAATGTACCGGTGAGATTGATGTCGATCAGACGACGGAACCGCCCGATATCGTAGGTTTCCGCAGGCATATTGGAGCTAGTGAAAAGCACGTCAGCAATTTGTTAAGAGTCCAATCGGTTGGCGAAAACGCACTCTGCAATACCTGCAGAGCAGATGAGAACATCTACGCTTCCAAGATCCAGAGCGATCTATCGACAAGGAATCAGCGCCAATCATCCAATTGAGGTTAGACGAGAGGACCATACACTCTGGATAACATCATGAACAGCTTGTTCCTCACGAACATCCACCTTGTAGAACGCAGCAGCAATGTTATACTTCTTATTCAAAGTCTCCGCGGCCTCGTCACCGTGTTCCTGCAAAACATCCATGATGGCAATCGCCTTGCAGCCAACCTGACAGAGAGCCTCTGCCATATTGTACCCTAAACCTCGCGCACCACTAAAAGGATAGAAGACCTCCCAATCAGCGAAACTGCCCCATTTGTATCCCAACCTAACCCAATCCAACCCCATGTGCAGGGCCGGCGGGGGAGGGGCGAAGGGAATAACAGGTAAGGGAGGGGAACAAACCCCGTGACAACAGCGACCTTTCCAACCAAGCAAAACCTCTGAAGCGCCTCAGGGAGCAGCGGGTGACCGGCCGCAGAAGAGGTGGGAGCATACTGCTGTTGCTGTTGTTGCTGCTGCTGCGAAGTGGCGCTCATGCCAGTATCCTGATAAGTAGCAGGAGCTTGAGGAGCAAAGGACATGATTGAATTACGGAAATAAAATAAAATCTAGATTGAAAGAGGAATAGAGAAAAGAGAGAGAGAAAAAAGTAGTTGGAAATACTGGTTTCTTGTTGCTGCTGTCGCTAAGGAGGATAAATGGTGAGTTGAGGTGGGGTGCTCTTGCTCTCTTATCCCAGAACAGCCGTTAGAATTTTTTTATCTCCAATGGTCGAGAGAGAAGAGAAAATCGAGACGAAAAAATGGGAGAAAAAAATGGAAAAAAATACTGAGTGTACGGGTTCTAGGAGTGGGGTGAGCTGATAAGAGGAAGATTGAACCAGTTCACTAGCCCCAGAAGGAAGAGGGGAGGGGTAGGAGAGGAGAGAAGATAGGGAGGTACAGTAGAAAGAGAGAATGAAGCGGGAGGGAGGGATATGAGCTGAAGGGGCAAGCAGACACAGATAAACGGCAGAACGACAAGTTACGGGACAGTCCACGAAAATGAGAAGAGGGATGAGGGTGAAGAGAATGAGAAAAATAAAAGAGATATGGGAGCTAGCTCCTCACCGACTCGGGTGCAGAAGTAGGGAAAAAAGGAGCCCCTACAGTACCTATAGAATGTGTGTATGTAGAGTAAAGTACTTACGTACGGAACGGTATGCGCGAGCACCGTCCGGTATCTTTTTTTTTTTTCCCTCTCCGTTTTCCTTGTTTCTCTCCCTACCCTGCTTTCAATTCTTCTCGTACAGTTGATCTTGGACGGTACCGGGATAACTGGTTGTCTGCTAGCAAGCAGCTTCGGAGTCAAGCGCTAAGTTACTGTGATGTTGATGGGGAAGAGCAGGAGTAGGCAGGACGGTAAGTATCAACTTACCAGTCGCAGGAAGGCAGAAACGGGACAACTCGTGTTATGATAGCGAAGATACAATATGCAAAACGCCGGAATGATGTGAGGTAGAGTGGAGTCGAGCCGTCAAGTTCAAGTCAAAACTTCCGAGGGGAAAGAAAGAGAGAGGGGGGGGGAAAGACAATAATTATTATGATAGTGGTATTTTTTGATAGAGTGAACAAACGAGCCAAATAAGATCCAATAATCCTCCACACACCTAGGAAGGAAGAGAAGCCCCCAATATATACCCACCCACCCAGCCCCTTCTTCGAAAAGGGCTGGGAAACACGCACACTCTCTCTCTCCTGCACACACACACACATTCTTCTTGGGCCCCGTACCACGATAGTAGCATAAATAAGCATCGTGTACCTAGACCTCCCTTGAATGGTTTGAAGGGAAGGTAAACTGAACCATGCCTGTCCGGTCAGCCCGCCCGGCAAACGAACGAACGAGCGAGCACAAAAAAGAACCTCCGCACAGACCGTGGGCCCGAGATCACGGAAGAGCCCTTCCCTCCACCTAGCAAGCCAACCAGCTGGACAGGGCTCAAATTCCTCTCCTTAAACCCTAAAAGTACCGTAATGCCATCGTTCAAGTCAAGTGACAAAAGCACATCACCATGCAATGCAGTTATAGCTGCAGCGCGGTACGAAACAAAGGAACAAATAGTGAGAGCGTCCGGTAGCGGCCCAAATAAGATATTACTTGTAATGTCGACTCTGCAACGGAGATTTAGCCATATATGATACCGATACTCTATGCAACAGCAACTTCCAGAAGTGCAGGTAAGTACCGAACGGGTACTCCAGCAAGTAAGTAGAGTTTAAGTATCCACTCATACATCCGACTTACCGAACCAGTGGAAATTATGGTTTCCCAAATACAACGTGTAACACGAGCAACGACGGTACGAGCAATTCTATGAATCTATGATAGTACTTATCCGGCCAAGCCAAGCTACTGTGCTGCACTCGAGTACTCGAGTACGAGTACAGCACCGGCTCATTAGCATAAGGCACCGTGCTCTACTAGTACTGTGCAGCAGCTCTTCTCAGGATGTTAGGGAGGATAGTCTTCTCATGGCGTTTACCATTAGCCGGTCAGACAAGGTGGGCTCGGACAGAGGTAGGGGGAAACAAAGAACGAGAAAGTTTGCTCCGGAAGGAATGGAGGAATGGAGGAAGGAATTGTTTTCCCAGACCCCAAAGCAAATCTGTTACCGTACTCGAAACCTTTCCTCCCCAGCCACAGCACACAATCGTGGGCTCCTCCTTCCTCTACCAAGCCCCAACCCCACACAAATTCACAGCGTCTCATCCCTGTCTCATCCATCCAACCCGAAAAAGAAAAAAGAAGAAAAGAAGAAGGGAAAAAGAAAGAGACCAGGGTCTTTCAGACCCTATTGTAGCCTAGCCTGGCACTCCCCGGCCGGGAGCCCCACAGAATGGATCGGCCAATCTGGACATCCAGAAACCTCCACGACGCTGTTCTTGCATCAGCTGACTGCTCTCGAGCCTCAGTCGAAATTACTGCATGGTAGGCAAAACAAATCTCACGATCGAACAAAGAAAGGGAGAAAGGAGAGGACCTTCCTTTTGGCCAGCGGGTACGGTGCCGCACGCTTTTGCTCCCCGTTTGGGAAATGTATTGCTGGGAGAGGGTGGATTGTATTCGCCGCCATGCACAAGCCATTTGTTAACCATGTAACTTGAACGCGAAAAATAAGGCGCAGAATACCAGTGCAGAAAATGATTTCGCTTGCCGTAGAGTAAGTAGGAAAAGAAAACAACCAGTACCCATTGAAAATACACAGAAAAAGTGAGAAAGCAAGCCAAACACCAAATTGCCAGTGTCTACCGCCACACGTACACACATTCGCTCACATAGTCAACACATACCAGAATGGCGGAGTAGAAGTACCGTGCTGTAGGAAAGTCACAACTAGGCTAAAGCCGAGTTTCTTTTTTTTGAAAAACTTTTTGCCTTTTCTTTTCCTCCCCGCCATCACATCTCCCGTCCCCCAACCCAATTGGGAACATCACATGGTCTCAACGTAATTGCTGTAATAAGCGCACCGATCCATAAGCTTCCAAGATCTAAAACCCCACGTTTTTCTCCCTTTCTTTCTCCTTTCCATGCAGGAAGGCGGGAGGGGGGGACAGTCACTCACCTTGGAAATATTCCTGTTTTACCATTGATCTCTCCGGTCCACCAGTCCTAAAGGCAATTGGTCAGCACCTGCACAATCGCACTGTCCTAAGTGGTACTAACGTTTTTCGAATCGGTCTTCTTTACAATGGTGATAATATCGCCTTTCTTGAAACCTAAACGTAAAGGCATTCAGCAAGCATACTCCATCTACTCCACGGATCCACAATTGGTGGAAAACTTCATACCTAAATCACCCGGTTGGTCCGCCTCAAAGGTGTATAGCGCAACAGCTTGGTTGGCACTAAGCTCAGCCCTTCCGGTGAACGGCGGCTTTGGTTTAAAGACTGGTTTAGGTCCTGTGGGTCGTTTGGGAGGTGATTTATCGGAGTAGGTGCTGTTGAAGTGCTGCCTCTGGAATTGAGCGCTTTTGGAGCTTTCATATTTGTCGAATGTCTGAGCAGGATCTGGACGATGCGATGCTCTCCATGCGGCATCAGCAGGATCATCTCTATCCCTATCTCTATCCCGATCGTACACATCATCCTGCCATGTAGATGCCCTAGAAACCCCACGCGGAGAGCCGCCGTCCCGGTCGTCCCTCCAAGTCGAAGACCTGGACAAGTTACGATTTCCTATCGAACCCCGTCTTGTTCCTTCACCGTAAGCATTGCCGCTCTGACCCTCCCAAATGGACTCGTCTCTCTCAGTGTCGTACGTAGGAATGTCATTATACATATCATCATAATTCACACCGGTAAGGTTTCCGGAGAATACACGGGAGCTCAAAACTCGAATGAGTGCATCGGCCTCATGTGGTGGGGAAACGCTGCCGCTGAGCAGCTGCTTGGCAGAGACGTTCCCCCCATAAAACTTCTTGTTGGCATCCTTTCGTTCCACAATCACTGAACCCTCTAACGAGACACCGGCAAAAAGGCCCTTGGTTTTACTGCTCGGGGTCAGCCACCGTACGACAATGCAAGGATTCCTGGCGAGTGGGAAAAGTAGTGCACCTGTACGAAAAAATCCCGGCCACAGATCTCAGACTTGCTGCACCGCTAGCTTCCGCGTTTCTTCCTACGGGACCTGCAGCTACGGATACGTTTCCTCCAAGAGTGATGCTGCCAACCTGAGCGAAGGTTTTGACGGCGTTCGAGTCGTTCAGGATCATGACAAAGTCAGTCAATTCAGCACCAATCTGGCCTCCAAACCCAGCGCTGCGCAGCATAGTAATCAGTTTCCCGCGCTGGCAGCAAGAATCCCAAATATTACTCACCCAGCCGTAGCAATCGCAGACGGAGCGGACCAAGCTTCACCAAAAGTCAGCCATGAGCGCAAGAAACACAAAAACGCAGAAATAAAAGCATACACCCATCAGCCTTCCTCGCAACCACCAATCCAGACCCCACTCTCCCCGAGAATAAGAATCCGGCTTTAAGCACCGTGATAATCGCCAACCCCTAAACAACTCAAAACCAAATTATCAGCCCTCCCAACCCGCCACACAGGGAGGAAGAAAAAGAGGGGATAAAAAACGGAGGGGAAAAAAAAGAAAGAAAAGCAAGCCCCACCTTTGCATTAGAAAGTACAGACGGCGGAATAATCTTATCAGGCCCAAAGCTCTGTTTAGGATCAACAAACGAAGCCAAGATCCTAGAGGCCTTACGGCACTCGCTCTGCAGACTGGCCGGGAGCGGATTGCTGTCCCAGTTAGCTTTAGATTACGGGGAAGAAGAGAGAAGGGGGCCTCACTTGATCCCCATAGCTGTTCAAACAAACGCTTTGAGCTGCGGGTAGATCGGTGGATTGAAACGAGTTTGTCGATTGGATAGGATAGGATCGAAAATAGGAGGACCACGTAGTGGATAGAACAGATGTATCGTATGTAGCAAAGAGGGGAGTGAGGTAGAGAAGAGTAGCGGGACGGGGCAGGTAGCGGGGTAGCCGACTAGACCTCGTAAGAGCACCGTAGGAGAGAGAATAAAACGAGGGAGGAAGGGACACCAAAAATAGTATGACGACGACGACGACGACGACGCTCTCACGTGAGGTTAATTAGAAGCAGCAAGGCGGAAAGTTACAAAATCACCGTACCAAACAAAACCGCAATATATCGGTCTAGTAACTGGAGGACGGAAGAAAGAGCGAGCGAGTGTGGGTGGGTGGGGATAAGAAGAGAGAGAAACTGTGCAAAAGTGTGGACAAATACGAACCTGCCACCAACGAGAGACCCAAACTTTCCCACACATGATGTAAGTCCACTCTCTCTTTCGCTCGCGGTGGGGTCTTGGCCCTACTGGGCTCGAGTATGGTACAGTCAACTTACTCCGCCTCTTCCCGTTACATCCGTTTACAGTAACCCCGCTACAATGAGATGATAGGAAAAGCGAGGGGGGTATGATACGAGCAACATTCGTCTCTGTTTGCTTATGGTATGCATCATAATCACCACTTTAGTCAGCGCAGTATGACAATCTCCCGCAAGTTCCCCGCTAGGTTACTTGAAGCCACACGCGCACGTGCACACGTGAACGGGGACAATTTACGGTGGCTATGGCGTAACGTGGTATGGCTCGACAATCGCGTCTAGGATCCGTTCCCTTGATAAAAATTGAGGCTTCGAGAGCACGATTACAGTGTTCAAGTTTTTGTATGATATCGGTATTTGCTTGCTCCGCTCCCACAGGATTCCCAGCTTCCGAGTTACGCGAGACGACTGCTGCCGTGGAAGCGTGGGTACAAGTGCTTGTACGGTACACCGGTAGTACATACAGCATCATATTATCATACCGCATAAGTTACCGCCATGATGATATAACAGGAAAACTCGGCTGTCCCACCCTAACCCATGCACTTACCATACCTGCACTGGAGAAGAGAGAAAAAATGAGGAATACAAGATAAGAAAATCTCCGGAGGGAAAGGTATTGAAGAAAAAAGGGAGGAAAAAGAAAAGAAGAAAACCCCCAATCCCCAATGATAATAACAGTTAAAGGAAAAAAAGGGAAAAAAAGGACTACACACATGAAGTGAAAAGCGATAGGCAGACAAGTAAAGGGAAAGAAAGGAAAAAGGCGGGAGACAACTATCCTGCTATCCAAGCCACGAGGGGTGGGCAAGCCGGCTATCTGATCCCACACGAAACGAAGACACAGAAAGACTGTGATAGGGGAAATGAGAAATCCATAAACAATCCTACTGAAGACTCATCTTCATAATTGCATCGTGGGTGTCTGGACCATATTAACCACTGTTCATCACTCCGTCCGGAGAGAAACAAACATACCACTCATGCCCTGGAAGTTCAACCGCTTCCCCCCACCCCCTCCCCCAAGGGGCGGAGACGCCGCAAGTATGGGACTACCAGAGAGGCCCGGTGACACAGCCCTTCGTTTAAAGACGTTGGGCTCAAAACGCTCGTCTTGGGTTCTTCTACGCTTTGCCCGGCGTATTTCAGCTGGCATGCTGGCGACGGGTGAGTTTACGACAGATTCCGAATTCATCTATGGGTTTGTATATAAGCACGGTAGACCTAAGGGAGGTGTGGAGAGGGAGGGTGGTGGTTACCATTATGTCGCCGTCGGTGGACATTCTGAGGCCAGGGAATGTAGGGGGACTGCCGCTCAGTCCCTCCATTTGGTCCCCGAACCAGAAGCCACCGTGTTTTTGGGCTTGTTTGGAGAAGCTGATGCCAATCCCTTTATTGCTGTCTCCGTAACTCATGCCTTCGTCTTCCTCGCGGATGTCGGATAACTCTGCGTCTTGAGTGCTCGCTGGACCTGGGGGAGGTGAATTGTCTTCATCATCACGGATTTGACGAGTTATTTCGGCTTCCCTCTTAACTTCCATATCGAGGGGCGAGGCTTCTTCGATAAGTGCAGCTTTGATACGTTGGAAATTCTTTGTCTTGGGCTAGATTTCGCAAAAACTCATCAGTAACATCTCCCCCCACCCCCAAGCCAAGGACCCAATACACACTAGTAAAGATCCACGCCTAGACACTGGCCTCCTAATAGGATCTGGTCTATCCTTCTCGTCCTCATTCACAGTTCCGCCAAACAACCCCATCCCCCCGCCGCCGCCTGGTTTCCCAATCTTGAAAGAACTCCTCAAAACCTGACTAAGACTCTCCTTCCTCCTAGCCCCCCCCTCCCCCTGCGGCCTCCCAAAATATCCCCCCGTGAACGCACTCCCCAACTGCACAGGCGGGGTGGTAGGTGAGGGGCTGGCCAGACTACTGTTACTAGCACTAGCAGAGGAGTTAGAGCTATGTCTACTCCTACCACGAGCACCCAGCCTCGCCTTCTGGTGATTCCTCAAGGAAATAGAGGCGGCGGATTCGTTATTCGACATGGCGGGCGTGGTAGGCGTGTTGAGTTCAAAGTCTAGATCGACGTCTAAATCCTCGTCGGATGAGGAACCGCTGTTGTCGACGCTGGGCGCGTAGTCTAGCATACAGGTAGACCCCAACGACGAGGCATGGGACGAGGAATTATGGCCACCGCCGCCACCATGATGGTTTGCTATGGGTGAGTCGGAGCCTTTGTTGTGATTGCTGCTGTTCCGCGGGATTGGGAAGTAGGTATGGTTTAGTGGTGAGGAGTCTGGAGACGGTTGCTCGGCGAGAGTGGAATGGTGAAGGGAGGTACCTGTGAGCGGGAGGTTGTCAGCCTACTATCACACAACAAGCTCCTGCGTACTAAGAAAAAAGAGGTAAAGGATGCAATCATACAAGCCCGAGCAAAGTCAAGCCTGGGCCTCCTCGCAACCGAGTAACCAAGCGCAGGGTCCAAAACCGGAGATAAAGGTCCGCGAGAAGGCATCTGTAGAGATAATCGACCGGGGAAATTCAATCGTCTAGGAGTAAAGGGTGCAGAAGCCGCTCCTCCCCCTGCCGCTGTTGATGAAGAAGGGGTAAAGGAATTGTTGTTGATGCTGTTGTTGGTACCAGCAGCTACGGCAGTGGAACTAGAAGCAGCAATCGTACTAGCCATCCGGTCAGATTGGCCCTCTGAGAGCTTCTTCTCAGCATGAGTAGCAGAGGCGGGGGGAGCTATTGCTGCGGCGTGAGGCGGTGGAAGCGAGGCGGCTAGTTGGGAGGATAGTGACGAGGTCGTGCGCCTTGCTCCCGGTAGGGGAGTAGGGGTTGACGGACGGGCGCTGGCGGAATGCATTCTTCCTGTTGGCGACGGCGGGGGACGCTGTCTGTCTGTCTGTCCGTGTCTGTCTAGCTTTTTGTTTCTGGTGTATGGTAACTGCACTGTACGAGTACTGCGGGGATGTGTAGTGGTTAAATGCTCCCTTCAATTGCCTCCGGTCGGTACCGGTTAACCTGCAATAATTATTGTATTAATACTGTTACTATCATAAAGCCCCGACAAGGTTGTCCATCCGCGAATTTTGTTGTTTATTATCTTCTTGTGCCGGAGAGCGGGTATAGTAAGGTGCTATGCCGTGAGACGGTAACATATGATGGAACAGAGCAGTGTTAGTGGTGGTGGTGGTGGTGGTGGTGGTGGTGGGGTAGAGACTTGTTGGTAAACATCGAGTTATCATGTTATCATCAGCCAACTTTTTCGGAGGAGCCTCCATTTTTCCTCGCTCAATCCGGCGAGAGATACTTCTTCTCGCGTTCCCAACCTGTTTCTCTCCCTTTCTCCTTCGTGGGGGCCACGGAATCATAGGGCATCACTCATATCAAGGCATTTACGGCTTACCTATTTTCTGGCGCCAAGTCCGCCTTGGCTCTTTAGCACCACCACCACCGCCGCCACCACCACCACAGGCGTAAACTACGGTAGGCCAAACATCGCAGACATCTACTCTCTAAAGCCCACGGAACAAAACAAACACTTCACACCAGACCGCAATCATGCAAGGGTTTAATATGGGGTACTTCCCCTTCCCTCTTCCCCACATATAATACTAACACTCACTCTCCAGACGCTACGTCCCCCCGGACCAAGAGGGCATCTACACCGGCAACCAACTTCACAAAAAGAAACCCCCAGGAATCCATGGCAGCACCCAAACCGTGCGTTTCGAAATGCCCTTCGGCATCTTCTGCCTCACTTGCGACGGACACATAGCGCAAGGCGTGCGCTTCAACGCCGAGAAGAAGAAGATTGGCAAATACCACACCACACCGATATTCAGCTTCCGCATGCGACACGTCAGCTGCGGCGGGTGGGTAGAGGTGCAGACGGACCCGAAGAATACAAGGTACGTTGTTGCGGAGGGGGGAAAGAAGAAGGGTGGAGATGAGGAGGGGGAGGGGGCGATGGTTGGGGAAATCCGCATTCGGGATCCGAATATGCCGGACGATCCATTCGCGGCGGTGGAAAAGAAGGTCGTGGATAAAGCGGGCGTCAAAAAGAGCACCGAGAGGATCGAGGAGTTGCGTGGGTTGAGCGATAGGCAGTGGCTCGACCCCTACGAGCATTCCAGGAAAATGCGAAAGGTGTTCCGGGAGAAGAGGAAGGAGTTGCAAGCGAAGGATGCCGCGAACGAAGCCATCCGTGACCGTGCGGGGCTGCACATTGAGCTCCTCGACGAGATCCCCGAGGACAAAATTCGCGCCCAGTTGGTCGAGTTCGGACCGGATTATGGGGATAAGGTCGAGGAGGCTAGGACGAAGCCTCTGTTCCCTACTGCTGCTACCACGGCTGCCACTGCTGGTCGGGATTCTGCGAAGGGGGCTTCCAAGAGGGATACAGCGGGAAAGACGAAGGCGCAGCTGGCTGCTGAGGCTGCGAGGGAGAAGTTGCAGAGCGAGATTAGGAGGAATACGAGGGCAAGGGTGGATCCGTTTTTGAGCTTCGATAAGCCGAAGGTTGGATTGGAGTTTAAACTGCTCAAGCGGAAGCATGCGGAGGCTGGCACCGAGACTGAAACTGAACCTGGGCCTCAGTCTTGTTCTCGGGATGGAGAGCAACCAGATGACCCACCTAGGGAAGCGGCTGCCGATGGAATCGGACATGTACAACCAGGAGTCTCGTTAGGCCTGGGCGCATATGAATCTGACGATGACTGATGAAGTTCTGTGTATATATTCGTTCTCGTGGTTTCATGGAGTTCGGGGCACCTGCGGCAGCATTGTTACGGCGTTTTTGGCTCGGTTTCGTTTGTTTGAGCAGGGTTGGTTATTCTGGAACTTCATATGTCTACACTCAAGCCCGGGCATAATATCCGCATCCTCTGTGCACATATAACTATAATGAACGCACAGAGCTTCGATCAAGCGTTCCAGCTTGTGGATTGTTTTTTGTATGTATTTCCTTGGGAAATAAACTATCTAGCAGCCAACCGGGATGCACTTGAGAACCTTGCTCTCTAGTTACGATCGATATAGTTACAACACGGGTTTGTTAACGCGCTTGTGTTTTCTTGGATCGTTCCTTCTCAGCAGTCTCTTATCTCTGGTTCCTGTTCCACCTTCCCAGTAACCTGTGTACCTCTTAATGAATGCATGCTTACAGTATCCACACTCTTCTGGGCGGTACTGCTGTTCGCTGTATCGCACCAAATGCGTCAGTAGCTGAATCATGTGGGGGCAGCGCCGGGTGTGCTAACCGGGAACAGGTTCCACATATCATTCTGTTTGCATGCTCCCAGTGATGGAACGGTTCGACTTGTCCGTCGTGACATTTGTCACATGGGAAGACCTACAAATTATGGTTAGCATTTGGGTTTCTACCGAATAAAGGTGATAGCATGCCTTGTTACAGCTATTGTCAGCAGAGGATAGTTAGGTTAGCAGCGAGTCATCATAGTTGGCCTTCGCAGATCTTACCAAGAAAACCTAAACCAGCGAGTGCCTAGAAGCTGTTAGTGGATATATATTTGGTGTGGTCCAAAGAGTTCCTACTCTTTTTGTAATGTGCACAGCGTCCCTGGAAGGGCAGTTCATGGCCGATGGTGTAGCGCTCACGTTCAGCAGACTATTGGAATCTTAGATGTGGTTAATGAGTAGTATTGTGAGTTTTAAGGTACCTTCTTATTGGGAACTTGAGATGCTAGCTCAGCCGACACTATGGAACCTATTAGCATCTGCTCAGTAGAAATATTCAGTAAATCATCAGTTATAATATTTACCTTCACCTTCAAACGTAATACGCAGCAACTTTATTTCTGGAATGAGGATGCCTGGAGAGGCCGTTAGGGCTTGGATCACTGAGAGTTCGGGATGGAAGTTCTTACTCAATTTCGCATGGCATTCGCGACAATTCGTATTCTGTCTCTGGCCGGGAACGAGACCCTTGATGCCGGGTGGTGGAAGTGAAGTAGAGCATGAGGCACACTGTGGAATAAAGTCGCTCGGAAGAATTTCCACAATCGCACAACCTGCCAAATCGAAGAACCCGAGACGATTTGAATTCATGTGAACAAATTCTTGACGAAACCCTATCAGAGTGTTAGTTCAAGCACTATCCAATTGATTGTGGGTATCACCGATTCCCAGAACCTGTGAGCACTTTTCGCACTGGCTCAACTTGGGTTTGGAAGTCTTCCCGGGCATGGTGGGCTTCAAATCATTGACCTCAAGCTCTTTCTTGCATTTTGAGCACTTGACGGTAACATTAAGTTTAGCAACCTCCAGGAGCTGAATTCCAGGCATATCGATACCTGGGAGGGACATTGCTGTTCCACGCTCGATAATTTTCTGATCCGCTCGATCGCCAGCACCTTCGCCGTGGTTGGGCTCAGGATCATCTGAAATATAGTCACCGGAATCATATTCAGAGCCTTCATCGTCATCAGACTCCCCATCTTCTGGGGTGTTCCAATCCGGAGGGCGTGGGACAACCTGGACGTGAGCTTTGTCATCTAGGACAAGACCAGTTGGCTTTTCCTTACTGGGAACTGCGTGGGGTATGGAATCTGCTGCTGGGTCTTCAAGAGATTGAGCTGTTTCATCAACGCCCTCCTCGGGGTGATTCTCCAAGAGCTCCTCCTGTGTCGCCATGATGTGTAGGTTCGAACATAAAGCATTGATATTTTCCATTAAGGAAAACTTTGGGTTCTTCTGGATTTGTTTGGCGAAACCATTGTTGACTCTCCGAACCACGTCCTCAGGTACTCCAGAAAATTCTAGCCAAGGTTGATTGATGTCATAGCTTAACGGGACAATCAGCACCACGCTGGTTACTTTCTGCAGAGGGACCGGAAGTTGATATTTTTTCTTCGGCTCAATTGGGACTGTGTAACGAGTGCCATCTTCGGACTTTCTAAAAATACTTGACTCTCTCATCCTCGCCTCCAAGCGGTAGGTCTCGCGTTGCCTCCTGGCTTGCGCGGCGCTGGCTTCCTCGGGAGTCGGGCTATTAACTGGAAGAGTCGTGAGGGGTAGCGAAGGTATAGGTATCTGAGCGGTAGTGAGTGGTGTTTGGCTCTGGCTGGGTTGGCGTGAAGTAGACTGGCTAGTATTCGGCACAATCTTGAGGGTTTCAACCTTCTCTGTAGCCAAAAATCCTTCCAAACATCTATCTAACGAGTTAAGGAGGTCAAGGAGCGTACGATCCCCTCTTCCAATGGCCAGGCCGTCGAAACCACGCTCGATATTCGCCCTGAATCCCGCGGGAATATCTTCATTTATAACTTTAATAGAAGGCAACGCATCAGGTGATTCAGGATACGATTTTGGGACCGACAACTTGAAAACCAGTTGCTTAATGTCATAAGGAAAATCGGGGTCCGAGGGAGGCATGGATACAGTGATTTCTGTATCCGCAACTTGGCCACGACATTTGAACCTTCTCAGGACCTGTGATAAGAACTCACTTCTGCCCCGTGTAACGGGACGCTTCACGACCTTTGAAGGGTTGACATTGATCATGGGTCGTGCGTGGGGGGTCTGGGCGCTTGCGCCGCTTTGAAAACTAGAATTTTCCCCAATGCCTTGACCTTGGTCGGAGCTTGGATTTTTGCCTTTATTATTGGTGTATCCTCTACCACCTCGGCCGCCTCTACCCCCACGGCCACCAGTGCCGCCACGGGGGTTGTTTGTGAGAGGAGCCTGAGATTCGAGAGCTGGAGATTCCACTTCGATTTGTGAATACACTACACATTGCTGTGAGCATAGCGTTCAACCTAATGTGGCATGGGAAACGGTACTTGGATATCTTACCAGTTGGTTTGTTCTTGGGTTTTCTGTTTCTAGTCCTCTTAGGCTTGGTATTTTCAATCATTGGACCCGGTCCTAGTGTGGAAGCCATGATGGTAGAAATGATCAAGGGACTGACTGAACAAATAGGTCTGTTGGTTGTAGGCCAATTAGGCGCTGATTGAATGAAGGTGAGCTCGCTGGGGGTTCGAGCAAGTTGCCGAGCTTGAGGAACGGAAAATAAAATAAAATTAAGTGCGAGTTAACGTTGGTGGGATTAAGTACTCGAGTAGTGTTGGGTGGCGACCCGTTGCCCTGTTGGGGTTTGGGGGTCCAGAATGACTCGACTGATCGACCTGCCCTGCAGCTGTCGGATTGTTACTGGTAGCCGGATTCGGAGGCAGTGAGATAAACAAGCAGATATTGAGTCAAGTCTAGCGGTTCAAAGAGGTTGCTTTTTCTATTTCAAAAGGAGTAATAAAATGACTCTTTCCTAGAGAGCTGGAGATAGAAAGAGAGGAGCCCATAGACCACCGTACTGGTACAGTACTGCACAGTACCGGCACCATAGTGGTGGACTTGTAGTACTTGTGGCAACGACACTTGCATGAGCGCGAAGCCAATAAAGGTATCGCTGACAATGCAATTGACAATTACCCTGGTTTAAAGTGGTCGACCCCAGTCTGTTTGAGTAATGGGAGCAAAGATACGCAGACAATCTTTTCATCATGGGCATGCTGAGTGCTACTGATTTTGCTCCATTCTGAGCAGTACAGTGCCGTTAGAAAAGTTCAGGGACAAACGGCAAAACACACCAAATATGCCACATTTTGAGGTACCTCATCACAAGAATGCCTAATAGCACTGCAATTCTCTGAAATTTAAAAAATCAGGTACTATCTCAAATTCAATATACTGAGTTGGTAGAGCCTCTAGATAGTTCTAAGCCTTGAAGACCCTCCTTGAACTGGTGGTAGCCAGACATCTGGGTTCCACATACTTAGTGATCC
>Ga0307509_10003756_pt1 | contig 22607 bp, 21 predicted proteins | sample 10_EM_MG_FD_202245 | JGI IMG/M metagenome (GOLD analysis project Ga0307509, IMG submission 202245) | Populus trichocarpa ectomycorrhiza microbial communities from riparian zone in the Pacific Northwest, United States - 10_EM | ecosystem: Host-associated > Plants > Roots > Unclassified | place... | reverse complement strand
TGGCTCGAGTCCTCGAGTCTAGGTCTGGACTCGGCTCGAGCCCTCGAGTCCACGGGTCCCACGAGCCGAGCCGGCTCGAGCCCAGGTCTGGACTCGGCTCGAGCCGGCTCGTGAACAACACTAATCCCGCTTCCGCAATAAATCGACAAATGCTTCGTGTCCCCTGATGGCAGTCTATGCAAGCGGTGTCCGATCATACTTGTCAGGGCGATTGGGGTCGATATCTTCTCGCTCAAGCAATAATTTGACCACACGTTCGTGTCCCTCGAAAGCAGCACATCCAAGTGGTGTTCGGTCATTCTTATTGGGGTGATTGGGTTGACACCTTTCTGTTCCAGCAGTATTTTCACCACTCCATCTTGTCCATTGATAGCGGCGCACCCGAGCGGCCCGTCACCATCCTCATCAGGGCGATTAGGGTCGACATCCTCCCGTTCCAACAATAGCTTGACCACTCTTTCGTGTCCCGACATAGCAGCCGACCCGAGTGGTGTTCGATCATACTTATTAGGACGATTGGGGTCGACATCTTCCCGTTCTAGCAATAACTTGACCACTCCTTCGTGTCCTTTGAATGCAGCGCACCCAAGTGGTCCATAACCATCCTCATCCTGGCGATTAGGGTCGACATCTTCCCGTTCAAGCAATAACTTGACCACTCCTTCATGTCCCTGGAGAGTAGCCTTTGTGAGTGGTGTTTGATTATCCGTATTAGGGCGATTAGGGTCGATATTTTCCCGTTCAAGCAATAACCTGACTACTCCTTCGTGCCCCTTATATACAGCGCATCCGAGTGGTCCATAACCATCCTCATCTTGGCGATTAGGGTCAATATCTTCCCGTTCCAGTAATAGCTTGACCACACGCTCGTGTCCCTCAAGAGCAGCCCACCTGAGTGGTGTTCGATCATTCTTATCAGGGCGATTGGGGTCGACGTTGTTCCTCTCCAGCAGTATCTTGACCACTTCCTCATGCCCACTCCGGACTGCCCACGCGAGTGGCGTAGTCCCTCCACAATCTTGTTGGTCGACCTTGTAACCTTCACCATTTATCAGTGCAGTGACAAGTTCAACAACCCCGAAGAACGATGCGCAGTGCAGTCCAGAGAAGAGCGCGGAATTTGTGATGCCTCCAATATATCCAGAATACGACACCTGCTCCAGAAGTGATACAACCGATATGTGATCTTCGTACTTGTTAAGGAGTTGCAGCGCAAGTGTCCTCGCATGGTCTGAGAGATTCTTGTTCGCATGTGTTCCCCAGTATCTCGAGGAGTATTTGAGGAATGGCACACTTCCACAATCTGGGGGAGAATGGGAGGTGACTTGTTGTGAATTCAGGTAGGTTAGGCAGGTTTCTGCAAGTAGCGAGTGGGGTTTGTTGAAGAGACCTGGATAATTACAAAGGTACTCTTGGACCGTATAGTGGATTAACCGTACCGTCAAAGCCTCTGCATCCACAGTGATCAGGCCTTGGCAGCAGTCTAGCAATGTGGCTATGGAAGGAACATTTTCCTGATCAAAATCCGTTTCCCCTATCTCCACCGCCAGCGCATAGCACAACTCGTCCACGAGTAGCGGCCGGTCCGAATGACAGACCCAGGTCAGAGCGGCTATCGCAAGATTTGCCTTTTCCTCATTCTGAGCCTTTATGCGTTCCAGTGTTGCACTATATGCATCCCCTAACCCCGCCCCATCTTTTATCGACTTGAGTGTCTTCCTCCGCCGTGCAAGGGTGGTACCTCGCAGGATTGCTTCGATGTGAAGAGAGGCCAGCAGGAATCTAGGTTCAAATGTGTCAGCCATTAATTTAGGGCAGCGCTGCCCTTGACCTCGTTCCTACATACGTTTCTGCACTCATCGCGGGAATGCTCTTCATTATGTCGCCCTCCAATGTACTACTCATTATAGTTGGGGACGTGTCCTTCCTGAGTTTCTCGCGCAGAAACCCCAGCACCCCATCTTCCGTAGCCCGTATAAACAGAAAGGTCGCCACCCCACCCAACTCGTTCTCCACCTCACACCGCACATGTGGCCTTCCGGTCAAAAATAAGCTGGTGTTTGGAGACCCTTGCAGAATCTGGCCTAATGATTCAAGGACCACCATTCGATACTCTGGCACACATTCGTCAAGTGCATCAACACATATGAATGTGCGCCTCATGGCTGCAATCGTCCGGAACATCTCCAAAATTCCCGAAACTTGTAACCCCCTACCCCCAATCGCCTTCTTCTCCTTTCGGAAACCCCTGTTTATCTCCTCCGAAATTTCCCCCTCCCCGCTAACCATCTGTCTCAGCAGGGAGCCGAGCATATTGACCGGCGACTGCTCATTCCGAGCAGCAAAGTCGAAGCAAAAACACACAACAGTAGGGTCCCCCTCGACGGCTTCGTCGCACAACTTGTCTATAACTAGTGAACTGTCATTGCAACTCGTCAGCAATTGTATTCTTTAACTCCCCGCAACAATATATGATCTCGTACACGATATAGCTCTTTCCCACTCCTGGATTACCGTCGCAAAATAAGGTCGAATGATAGGATCCATCCTCCCGACTCCCATTGCGCCAGCGTCTAAACTCTTCAGTTTCCAGCACCCAGGCACTTATGCTATCGGCCCTCCGGGCTCCGATGTCTCGATGCCGAACACGTGGTTCTATCGGAGATAGCCACGCCAGTATTTCAGGTCCCTCATCGCGGGTAGTGGAATTAACGGTAATGTTGAAAGAGTTATTGTTATTGCTGAAAGCTTGTGTCATCTTTCACTTTCTACCGCTTTGAATGTTGCTGAAAAAAAGATGTTGATTAACTTCGGGTTCGTGAACGAAATCGCTAGGAAACGAGGGGAAGCGGGGTCGGTAGGCATAAAGCCTCGCGCCCGTTGACAACCCTCCTCCCAATCATGAAACTCGTTGCACAAAGCATCGGGAACTCATTTCGCTCTAGGTGCTGAGGAGATTCATAAGTACTGGTACTGGACAGTTAGTAACCTTATGCCGAACCTCTCTAATCCTTTTTCTTCTTCTACAATGGTACAGTACTAGTGGTACTGTTCAAAACTGTTTTTAGCATCTATCCGTCAAGCCATTAACTTTTACCCGAGAATCAGGCGTTACTCTAGGGTAGTTTGATTACTCAGAGTTGTTGATCAAGCAGGTGGGTGCCAAGAAACCTATGGGGTATCGCAAAGTAAGGAAACCTAAGGCCCGGTTCGGTTGCGATGGGACCATTCTGTTGTCTCATACAAATGACCGTTTCCTTCCTTTGTAAAATGTGAGAAGAGAAATGGGCGTTTGGTAACTGTAAAAGGTATCATAATATTATCAACATTTCCATTTCAAAATGGTCATAACAGACCGGTTGCCATGTCGCAATACCACATGTAAACATTTACAATAATATTATCAATGTAAAAATCACCATCTTGTAGAATGTAGTAACCCATTTATAATATAACATTATTACCAGGCAATCTTTTATTCAACTCCAACTTCCAAAAATTCAATGGCGACTCATGGTGATAACATTTCAATCAATCCAGCAATCAGTGAAATTTCTTCAGGAGGCTCTGGGGTCAAAATTTTTCATTTGGCAACAAAGTGTTGACCATTGATTCACACATGTTTACTGGAAGTCAACGGTCCCAAATTGTCAACCGTTTCCATACCAAACCATTTCACAACGGAAGGGTCCTGAATCGTCCCATCGCAACCGAACAGGGCCTAAGACACGAGCACACTCTTTGATGGTCACTTCAGCGATGCGTAATTCGTGAGGAGCAACGAAGTTTGATGTGTTTAGTGCATAATACTCGTAAACTTAGGGCCCATTTACTTGAGTTCCTAGGCGAGCAGACGGCCGTCCGGCAGCGAGAGACTGCACTGAGTGCCCAAGAGTGGTTGACCGTTCGAGGTGTGCAAGCGGGTACGAGTATGGTGGTTACCTCCCATATGGTATTCGTGCCCAATAGTTTAGTGGAATTCGCAAATCCACTTCCGAAGCAACGCCACGTTTCGACACAAGAATTCAGCATGGCGGAAAATCTGATAGATGCTTTTGCACCGTCCTATTATCAGAATCGACGACAGTTGAGACGCCACCGTCTATTCTAGTTTCATCACCCAAATTATAGAACTAGGCAGTAAGTAAACAGGGCTATAGGATAATAGGAGAAATATTTACTTGTAAAGCCTTTCACTGCACCGGTGGCCCGGCGACTGCAACAGCCATCCCCACTTGCTGTACTAAATTTAGGACAGATGACATGAACAGCAAGAATAGCGCCACTTCCTTCTTCCTTCTGTCGCCCCGAGTTCGAGGGGCCTCTCGGTTGTGGCTGTGCTGGAACTTCTAACCTCTACCGTAGCACATGCAGGGATTCCAACATCCTAACCCTAGCCTCCGCATCCCAATCCTGTTTGCTAAGACATCCGGGAACTTCATCGCGAACGCTAAAGACCCCTCGCACATCCCTAGGTGAAGGCAGTCACTACTTTGGATCAAACACTCTCTTCTCCACCCTCGGCAAACTCCCGACCACATGGCTTCATCTCCGCAGCCCCTCCCTTCCCCTTCCCCTGTCTCCGCTCCATATGACGGGCTTGATGTGCCGCCACAACCGCAACCCCCCCTGTTGGGCAGCGCAAGACCCCGACTGCGAGAACCCGCTGTCGCGACGCTCCCCCGCTTTTAAAATCGGCTAGGGCGCAATGACGACGACGAGCGACGAAACGGCCAAATGGTTGAACGGTTATAGCAAAACGAAACGCCAGAGGTTCACACAACGAAACTCGATCGCGCAGCTTACGAGTGGGGAGTTGAATAATTTCATTCGAACTCAGAGTTATGGAACGGCTACCCGCCCAGGCTTGCACAACCCTACGGCATTACAATTCTGAGGTAAGCCAACTCAAATCGTCTATCCCGCAGTACATCTAGAAAGTGGGGAAGTTCTCTTCATTAACAAGATCGCAGCTAACGGTAAAGATAGGAGCACGGTAGATATAATCACAACAAAGCCCCCCCCCCCCCACAGACCACTACACATGCCCATGCTATTGCACGTATGTCTCCCATTCCTCTGTTGTTATGAGGTACCGATTGCGAGAGAGAGGCCAATAAGAGAGAGAAAGAAAGTGTACGAGAGGAGGAAACCTCTGTATATTCCCCGGATGGTTGCTTGCTTATCCAGAATATCTATGGCGGAGCGGATCATTTAAATACACAGAACTTGACCACATATCCGAACTGGTGGGGATTTTTCCGCGGAGAATCTCGCTCCCTGCCCGCACCATATTCCGGAGCCTACTTCGTGCTGCTCTCCGAGCATTCCGGGCCATGTCTGCAAATCCTCCCACTAGTATACAAATACCGTATACTCGCACCTCCTCCGTGCTTGATAATGACTTACAAAGGAACTAGTAACCAACTGCTAAGGAAAATAGGAAAGGTACAAAAGAAATCTTGATTCGTCTGGAATGCTCGCCGGTGATTCGCAACATCCTCTTGCTCACTCCCGCGCTAACAAAGGAAAGACAAAATCCCACTCTTCGCACCCACCCGACATATAGCCTTCATGCGTCAGACTCACTCTCGCTTCCCTTACAGCTTTCCCGACGAACGCATCGATCCAAAAATCAAGCGCATTCCTGCAGCAGAAATGCCCTCCCGGAATCCAAAGCACATCTCCGAAGCCGCAACGCGTCCCCAAAAACATAGCGCATGCCCAAAGCTATTCAAACAGTGAAACGACTATCGCGATATGCCGAGAATGCCGAGCGGCATCTCACGATTTCCAACAGCCGCGCCCACAATGCTATGTTCTAGCGCAGCGCCCTACACTTTGCCCCCGGCACACTGAACATCCTCCTTTCCCTCCCCTCCCAGCCCTGTCCTTAGTTGCACTCGGGTGTTGCTTGGGAAGGCCTCGCCTGCGCAGGGTGTCAGCATGCGGAGCCCCAATCTCCACGCAGCCCAAACATGTGCGCAAGAGGCAGTCCTGGCTGGTGTTAAAGCTGCCGCTAATGAGGACAAGATGTCTGCGGCCCTCATGCACCCTAGGAGGGCGTACGCGTCCTCGCGTGGAGGTATCCGATGAGGAGTCTCGTCCTCATGGCGAACCTCACACCCACGTACCCTGACACCCTCGGCTAGCTACAGGTTACAAAGCTTGTTTGGAAGTAGGCCCTGTATATCTTTGCCATGTTCGCAATGGGGGGCAGACATCCGGGCACATGCTGGAATGATCTCACTCTCCGAGACGGGCGACGAGGGCTGCTGGATGGGCTGTGGATGTTGGACTTTTTAGGCTCGGTGAATTTTCTCGCACTAACGATGCTACCTGGGCAGATGCGGTGGATTACGAGTGCTGTTGGAGTAGTTACTGGTATGGTAAAGTTGATTGGGTGACTGAGCGAGGTTGGTGGTGTTATGAGTGATTCTGTTAAGGCATGCATTGCCGAAATTAGGGGAGGTTGAGGAGGTTGTTGATGGGACGGATTGAGAACAGGGTGTTAGAAGCCGCTCGGCTTGCTCAACTTCTTGTTCCCATAGTCACGGTAAAAGGTTTCGGAGAGCCCGTTGGTTTGATCAATTCACCAGAAGAAATACCGAAGTTAAAAGGACCGCTCGGGAGCATGGAAAACCGGAGTCTTTGTAGAGCACGTCTTTCGCCATCGCGGGAGTGTACCAGGGAAGAGGGCATAGAAGGAGGCAGATCGATATGTCTGGTTATCGATGCAAAGACCCTGGAGGAGCTCATTATGTTTTATATATTACCCTCGCCTGCGACAGTGACAAGACAAGACCCAGCGAACTTCCCCACTCATCCCAAAGTCGTATCATCAAGGTTGAATTTTTGTCGCATTGTGTCCAAAAGGGGTGATACCCCACACCAACCGGGAGGGCTAGTGAATCGATTTGTTGCAACGAGTTTTTAAAAAACCGCTTTTCTCTAGCGAGTTTCGGGTTGGTACTTGCATGGAAGCGAAGTGCGATCATGAGCCGTTTCAAAAATTCACTTCCCTTGAGGTATATATATGACACCACATTTTCACCAGATACATACAATGCTGTCCGCTTGGTCGCACTATACCGAACCGTCCGGGGGCCCCACAGGGGCTGCCGGGATAATGCTAAGAGGACGAGACCGTCGGGACCGTGCGGGGGACTATAGGGGGTACCAAATGACGGTGGTGTGTAATAAAGGACTGCATGGTGTGGACTGCTGGGGGTGGCCACAGACAGCAAGTTTTAGGGGTGGCCGCCGGGTGCGTGCAACGCAAATAATGGGTGATATATTATGATGCTAGGTCGCCAACAAACTGGAAAGGATATTCCTCCAGGAAAGAGAAGAAGGTTCAATAGATCGTCAAGTGCTCCTAGTATGAAGATCGGACTTAATCAATTCATTCCTCGGCAAGTCTTATTCCCTCTTTCTCATACTCGTATAGCCCTTTCGCTTTCAATATATTGGTGATTTCAGGACAAAGCCATGGTACCGATACTACCGAAACCGACTCTCAGCAGAATAGATGGAATTTTTTGGGAGACTTGCCGAGCTGAAATTGTGAACAAGAAGTGGCTGGGTGTATCGGCGTAAAAGATGTGGCTGTAAAACTCGATAGGGCGGCTCGGAATACTCTTATTATCGTCAGCCCTAACCCTTACCCATGTTGGTGCCACCCCTCAACTATCAAAAGCACAAAGGGCAAGATTCCAAGTGATGGGGCCAGCATCATATCCAAGCCTGTCATCATCCAACTTCCCGAGTTTCGCTTCTGGCGCCTGCCCTCATCATACCCGCCATCCATCAACTTCACAATTTCTCACTCGATTCGGAATAAGGCATGTATCATTGGATATATCGTCTGACAAGATTTCTGTCTAATGTGTTGCCCACCGCCCCATCTCACTCCGACATATTGAGCTACACTCATTTCGGCATGGGGCGGCATTGGTTTGGTCTAGGGTATTTGGTAGCTCGTTTTTATTGTTGTTAGACGGGTATGCTTGGGTTTGTTACGGGAGTGGGAAGGATAGTACAGGAGATATGCAGACGGACCGGATACGGGAGAATGTTCTATGAAAGTCTTTATCCGCAATGTCCTTTTCTTTGTTATCACGGTTGTGTATGGAGAAATAGGGACATGTGGCAAACACAGAGATAGGTGTGGTGATCCTTGGGAGGGTCAGGAAGTCGTATTATGTTTAATTATACACCTGTCTCTACCGATAGTTTGATTTTGTTTAAGGGAGTAGAGTTGAGAGCGAGAGTGAATGAACGAAGCATTACAGGGGGAAAAACTTAAGTTGCATATCCTTCCTCCAAAGTACCTAAGTTCTAGGCGAAATCTCTTAGTCTATTGGCTACTTCCATGCGACCGTCATTTCCCTAAATTGACATTTATAAGTTGGGTCTCTATCCCCTTCAGGTGTGAAGGTGTATATCGGCCTAGCTAGTAGTAATAGAAAAATTGGTAGTTGGTGGAGAGCGGTTAGAGCGAGGTGGGGATTGGCTAGTAGGTATAGGGATTGGTGTCCGTAGGGGACATCGTGGTGGAGTAAGCAAATAATTTACAGCTAGACACATACCATTAGTGTGCGTTTATCCCGACATGGTCTGGGTGTTGCTCTGCAGTGGTTACCCTAGCCCCGGCTGCCAAGGATATATAATTCATAAGGCTATTGTGATAACCACAAAACCTCTCCACTTCTACTTTCCATACTTCTACCGCCAACCGGTGCATATGTTCAGATCCTGGGAGTTGCAGATTTTGATTTTTGGAGCCTTCCCGGAAAATACCATCTCAATATAGCTTGTTATAGATCACTGTTGGAGTATATGAATATGGGGAAAACCCAAATTTCAGGTACATATGCAGTGGTGGGTTTGAGGAGCAGGTATGAATTTACAGTCTATCGGATTGCTTGCCTTGCTCTAATGTAATGCTTCTGTTTGAGCGCCGCATGGCTAGGAATAACCTACGAGATGGGCCAAGTAGGTCCCATCTTGGTTCTCCTGGAGGGAATTCGGGGGGGGGGGTTCAATTGAATAGAGGTATTTTTAGGTGTACACACAAGGGATTAGAGCTCTGATTAATGCCTGGAATAATACTGCTTGGAAGTCACGATGTCTATGGTCAATTCTCTTGCTGATGGTAGATCCAGGGACGCCTGCGCTCCGTCCTCAGGTATGAAAGAGAGAAATCTATGTGTAGTTTATCTATCTATCCCTAGCGAGAGAAACAAAGCCGAAGCAAAGACAAAGGAGAGTTGAAAAGGGGAGATTTTGTAACAAGGGGTCTATCCGATATGAGAATTGCAATCCAGATAAACAATGCCAGTCAAAAAAGGGGATAGTTGCAAGGTAGCTGAACAGTCAACACAAGAAGCCTTCATTTATGAATGTCAGCAAATGTTGGAAGGTGGCGGAGGGGTATGTCTACATCGTGTGGTATTCCGGTAGATGGGTGGCGGTGGGGAGTCACAAAGTTGTGTAGGACGACCGATATAAAGGACCAAGGGAACGTGACAATGATTGCGACAGCCAATACCAGACCACCCGAGGCTAAGCTAGGCTAGTGCCAGGGAAGGAGGAACGCCACATGATTTAAGGGTAGCCAATTTAATACCCAACGACTGTGCTGAACCTAAGGTCTTTGACAGGAGATAGGCCTCTGGGGATTGGAGATCTGCACAAACACCGGGGCTTTTTGTAACCTCACTGCCCCTCCATGTCCCCTCCCAGAAGGATGAAGAAGTGGTGTGTCGTAGTGATTATCTGGACTGTGGGGTTGACAAGGTCCTATCCCAGCGATAGATCGTTCATATCCACGGGCAGTAGCCCAACGGAGTGGTGTTCAACCACGCTCATCAAGAGGTTAGGATCAACATTCTCCCGCTTCCGCAATAAATTGGCAACCGCTTCGTGTCCCCCCATCACAGCCCACCCGAGTGGTGTTTGACCATCCTTGTCAGGGCGATTGGGGTCGATATCTTCTCGCTCAAGTAATAACTTGACCACATGTTTGTGTCCCTCGGAAGCAGCACATCCGAGTGGTGTCTGGTCATTCTTGTTAGGGAGATTAGGGTCGACACCTTTCCGTTCCAGCAGTATCTTCACCACCCCCTCATATCCATTGATAGCAGCGCACCCGAGTGGTCCATCACCGTCCTCATCTGGGCGATTAGGGTCGACATCTTCCCGCTCCAGCAATAACTTGACCACTTGTTCGTGTCCATTCATAGCAGCGCACGCGAGCGGTGTCCGATCAAGCTTATCAGGGCGATCGGGGTCGATATTTTCTCGCTCAAGCAATAACTTGACCACACCTTCGTGTCCCTCAAGCGCAGCCCACCCGAGTGGTGTTCGATCACCCGCATCCGTGTGATTTGGATCGACATTCTTCCACTCCAGCAGTATCCTGACCGCTTCCTCATGTCCATTCCTCGCCGCCCATGCGAGTGGCGTACTACCTCCACAATCTTGTTGGTCGACCATGTAACCTTCAGCATTTATCAATACAGTCACAAGTTCAACAATCCCGAAGAACGATGCGCAGTGCAGCCCAGTGAATAGTGGGGAAGTAGTGATGCCACGGATGAATCTGGAATACGGTACCTGCTCCAGAAGTGATACAGCCGATATGTGATCTTCGTACTCGTTCAAGAGTTTGAGCGCAAGTGTCTTCGCAATTTCTGAGAGATCCTTCCTCGTATGTGTTCCCCAATATCTCGCTGAATACTTGAGGAATGCCATGCTTTCACGGTCTGCGAGACAATGGGATGCGAGTTTCTTGAATTGTTGCGAATTTAGATAGGTTAAGCAGGTTTCAGAAAGTACCGAGTCAGGTTTGATGAAGAGGCCCGGATAATTGCAAAGGTACTCTTGGACTGTGTAGTGAATTAACCGTACAGTCGAAGCCTCTGCATCCACTGTGATCAGGCCCTGGCAGCAGTCTAGCAATGTGCCTATCGGAGGAACATTTTCCTGATCAAAATCCGTTTCCCCTATCTCTACCGCTAGTGCATGGCACAGCTCGTCCACATGTAACGGCCGTTCCGAATGACAGATCCAGGTCAGAGCGGCTATCGCAAGATTTTCCTTTTCCTTGTTCTGACTCTTTATGCGCTCCAGCGTTGCACTATATGCATCCCCTAACCCTACACCATCTTTTATTGACTTTAGTGTCTTCTTCCGCTGTGCAACCGTGGTACCTCGCAGGATTGCTTCGATGTGGAGAGAGGCCAGCAAGAATCTAGGTTCAAATACGTCAGCCATTAATTTACGGTAGCGCTGCCCTTGACCTCGTTCCTACATACGTTTCTGCACTCATCGCGGGAATGCTCTTCATTATGTCACCCTCCAATGTACTACTCATTATAGCTTTGGCCGTGTCCTTCCTGAGTATCTCGCGCAGAAATCTAACCACCCCATCTTCCGCAGCCCATATAAACAGAAAGGTCGCCGCCCCACCCAACCCTTCCTCCACCTCACTTCGTACATGTGGTCTTCCGGTCATAAATAAGCTAGTGTTCGGAGACCCTTGCAGAATCTGGCCTAATGACTCAAGGAGCACTATCCGATGCTGTGGCACACATTCATCAAGAGCGTCAACACATATGAATGTGCGCCTCGTGGCTGCGATTGTCTGGAACATGTTCACAATTCCCGAAACTTGCAGCCCCCTACCCCCGATCACCTTTTTCTCCTTTCGAAAACCCCTATCTATCACCTCCGGAATTTCCCCCTCCCCACTAACCACCTGTCTCAGCAGGGAGCCAAGCGTATTGACCGGTGACTGCTCATTCCGAGTAGCAAAGTCGAAGTAAAAACACACAACGATAAGATCCCCCTCGGTAGCTTCGTCGCACAACTTGTCTATAACTAGTGAACTGCCATTGCAATTTGTTAGCAACTGCATCCTTTAATTCCCCACAACAATACATGATCTCGTACACGATATAGCTCTTTCCCACTCCCGGATTACCGTCGCAAAATAAGGTTGGGTGGTAGGACCCATCCTCCCTACTTCCATTGTGCCAGCGCTTAAACTCTTCAGTTTCCAGAACCCAGGCACCTATACTGTCGACCCTCCGGGCTCCGATGTCTCGATGCCGCACCCGTGGCTCTAGCGGAGATAGCCACGTCAGTATTTCAGATCTATCGTTGACGGTTGTGTTGTTAAAGTTAGTTGTGTTGAACGAATTTGTGATGAAAGAGTCCTTGTTATTGTTCAAAGAGTTCTCGTTATTCTTGAAAGAGTGTATGATGTTGAAAGAGCCATCGTTTTCGTTGGAGACTCGCTGCATTTTTAAATTTTCACCGGTGTGAAGGTCGAGAAGGAAGTGAGGTGTTGATTAACTTCGAATTTGTCCAAGGGAATTGCTTGGAATTGGGCAAAAGCGGGGTAGATAAACCCTTGCGCCGTGGTTGGCAACACTTTTTTCAAACACCCACCGAAACTCGTTACACAAATCCCTTCAAAACTCTGCGATGATCCACATGTTCCTTACCCCCCCATACTTAACAATGATGAGGAAGCAGGAACCATTTTAGAGCCGTTTTTTTTGACATGTGAGCCGAGAGATAATGGAGTTGGGGCCTAGGAGCTAAGAATTTTTATGTACCCGAGGCGTAAAATAACACTAGTCAACTTAGGGTCGGTTTACCTATACTCAAGTACTGTACCTGTAGACGGCCGTCCATTGTTGGGGGGATCTACTTGGTTTTGTTACGGGAGTGGGAAGGAGACGGAACGGATACGGGAGAATTTTCAACAATAGCTTTTACCCGCTACATATGATATTTTCTTTGCTATCACGGAAGTATACAGAGGAACAAGGGCATGCAGGAAACACCGAGATAGGTGTGGTGGTCTATAAGGATCACGATGTGGGATTGTGAGTGGACAAAATTAACCGGACATCAAGGTAGAGGAAGGTGTTCGGTTATGCCAACACCACTCCCCCACCAACCCCACTATACTGATAACCGGGATAAAAATGGGAAGAGGGTAGGAGACCTAGCATCTTAAACAAAGAGAGGTTGATCTAAGGGTTTGGTTTTGGTCAAGCGAGAGCAATTTCTTTAGGTGGGGTAGAGTTGGTAGGTGCTGGAGTGTATTCGGTTCCCTTGCATCTTTTGTGTTCGGTTAATTTTGTCCATGCACAATATTTATGTTTTATTTAAAGTTATCCATCTGTTTCTACCCGTAGTTAGAGAGAGCGAGAGCGAGCGAAGTATGAGCGGTGAAACTTACGTTCCATATCCTTTCTCAAAAGTGTCTTTGTTCCAAGTGAATTCTCCTAGTCCATCGGCTACCCCCATGCGATCCCCATTTCCCCAATTTGACACCCAGCTGTCAGAGACACTGACAGCCTGACCATTCGAAGTGTGTAGGCAAGTATGGTGGTTACAAGTACCTGCCGATGTGATACGCCATCCGGCGTCTGGTGGAATTCGCAAACTCGCTTCCGAGGCAACGCCACACTTCCACCATTAAGCCACAAGCATTCAACATGGCGCAAAATCTGATAAATACGGAAACGATGCTAGTTGAGACGCCATCGTCTAGTCTTATCACCGGAGTTTTAGAACCGGGCAGTAAGTAAACGGTAATAGGAGAAATATTCAAAGCTTTTCAGAGCGTCCAGGGGACAGAAACAGCTTTCCCCCCACTCTACCGTATTGAATTGAATTTGGTACATACGACATTCACAGCAAGAATAGCGCCGCTTCCCTCTTCCTTCTGTCGCCCAAAGGTTCGAGAGGCTCCTCAATTGTGACCATTCTGGAAGCTCTGACTTCTACCGTAGCACATGCAGGGATTCCAACAGCCTACGGCGGGTCAAGTAGACATCGAGTGCAAAAAAATGAGCATAAGCGAGGTGATTGCGGAGAAAGGCCGGGTAACTGGGATTATGAGGAGGTGCGATCACGACTCCGCGATCGCGACTCGGTTACCTGTGATAACCATACTCAACCACCAAATCATACCAGTAAAGGGATTATTTCAAGGGCGAAAATAAGTGATTGCGTTTCGTGAACCTTATTTAGCTTTAGTTCTTTTATCTTTTATTATTCCTGCCCATTTTTTATTCTGATTATTTACCCACCCCCCTCCGGTACTTCTCAAAGGCGTGGTTGACCTGCGAGGGGTAACGCGAAGCATCGCGTTCTGAGAAATTAGGGTTAAGCCCTAAGGATTTAATACAGGGATGGTCCCAACACAACGGAGTACACACTATCAGAGTTGGAATAGCTAACGGTAATTTGCCAAGACTTTGCCGAGAATTCCGAGTTTACACTAGTAGTAAGTCACTCCCTTTTTCTTTATTTTTATTAAATATACAATAGTATAAATTCAGGGTTTTTTTTGGGTATATTTGACAGGGGAAGAATATAGCAAACCTCACTTGTGAACTGTACAAAACTTAAGCGCTGTACCGTAAACTCTCGTTAAATCCACCATCGGGGATCGGGGACTTGGCGCCCTAGCAGGGGGGTATACGCAATATGCCAAGAGGACGAGTGATCGTCCATGATGCTGAAATTAAGCATTCCGAACATTGTTGTGAACGGCAAAATCATCTTGTCCAAGAGCGTGTGCCTCGAGCAAGCCTAAGGCTTTAAGGTATTAGTAGTATATCATTCAAGTCCTGTATGTACAAATTCAATAGAATCATCCTCCATATCTCCCGTATCCCCTACATCTGCCAATTCATCCAAAGTCCTCAAGTCCTGACGCCAATCAGCAATTTGTAAATTCCCAAACATTAGCAAAAATAATACCTTGCGTCCTGTGCGCCCCGTGCGTCTGACGCCCGGGATGTCGCAATGCGAATCGCGAATCAGGACGTAACGTCGGATTGATGTTGTGTCCTGACTTTGCGTTACCAAGCGAGATCTGTCCTGACGCCATCTGGACAGGGACCCCTACGTCCTGTCCGTCCTGACTGCGTCTGGTGCTCCTCTATTACCTCCTGACTCCCGCTGATCTACGACTCTTCCGTTCCTACTGCGTCGGGTCCTCCGCTATTGTGTTCAGAGTGCGTCGGATCTATGACTCTCCCGCCCTGATGCCGGTTCCTTTTCAGCGAAAGTCAGGGCTTCGCTCATCTGCAGATCTCTCATCCTAATGTTTTCACACCCTGCCGACCTTGTCCGGATCCCATGATCCGCATCTCTCCCTGCCTGACGCCTGCTCACTTTTTCCTGATCTTATACCCTAGGTATGCCGCTTCCTGATCCGATCGTGACTCTATCTGACACCACGTTTTCATCCGGATGCATCGTGTACTTAGTCTAATGCCATCCTGATCCTACGCCTAAGCACTTCCCTTCTTTCAAACGCTGTCACAATGTGTTTTACTATCCTGATCGCCAAGATGCACCTGTTAAGTGTTGCTTCTATTAATTCTATTCTGAATTCCTTGAGTTGGCTAGACGCCCTCATCTTAATATGACTATGCTCCTCGCACACTTTCCTATATGTGAGAATGATTCCCAAAACCACTACACGACACATGCTCAGGATTCTAACTACCCGCATCTATGCTCACAGTTTCCCCCTGCTCCATATCCCACGGATCAGTAGTCTCCTCCGCCGGCTCTAGATCATCAAGGCTGAGCGCGAGCTGTCGCAATGTAGTCGGAGTCACCGTATTGTCCAAAGTTAGCCCTCCAGCCACCTCCTGTGAGCCGTTCGGAGTCTGTAGGTCCGAATTGAGGAAGTTGAGTAGCCGGGTTACCGACACCTGGGTGAAATTGAAAGACGTGACAGTTTCCTGTGAATCGTTTCGGTTATCCCGGGCTCCAGCCAGGGATCCAATACGCAGGTTGCTGGGAGTTTGACTCTCAATCTGTGAAGTGGGACGTGTCTGAATGCGTGGAGTTGGGCGTATCGGAATCCAAGGAGTTGCCCGTGGGCGGGCCGTCTAGACATCTAACTCGGCACCTCTGCCGCTACTGCTTCCCAATCGTCAGTAAACCCTTCACGGCGATCTTCCTGTATCCCATGCTCCTTCTCCATTTTCGCTTTGATGGTCTCGCGAATGTTCTTGAGGATTATTGTCTGTACCCAGTCTGGGCAAGTGGCCCACGTCTGGCACTGGCGGGCTAAAAGGTCTTCCGAGCTCATCATGAGGTTAGCATCCTGGCCGGAACTAGAGAACACCAGGTTCAGGGTCAGGCTTACCTGCTACTGCGTCCGGCTTGAAGACGCATGTTTCAAGATAGATTCCGGTTTGCCATGCTCGCAGTGTATGACAGAGTATGGCACCGGTGCAACATACCATGGTGCCATTGATGCGACCAAGAAAATCAGGTTCGGCAATCCCACGCATTTTCCTGCCCTTCAAGTACTTTCCCCATATTGCCTCAGGGATCTGGGGCGCGAGGAATCGATTGGTTACTTGCTGGGTCAAGTCCATATGCATTAGTTGTGGCCGGGCTATCACAAAGCGCACACTTACCTCATACCCTCTCGGGGAACACAGGAATCTATCCCTCTCGAGGAGGTCGTCCACCCTACGTGCAATCGCTGTCGGGTCTCGGGGGAGATCGTAATATCTTCCAATGCGTTCCTTTAAGTGGAACAGAAACTGCGATCTTACTGCAGAATGTCTGGCGAGTATCTGTCACATTTAGTAAGCACCCACGACGAGTGCGTCAAGTTTGAGTATCAGCGTCCACTTACTATTTTTATGATTTCCACCGATGGTTCAATATTTCCTGCGTCCGATATGTCCTCGAGAGGCTTCAGCCAAACACGGTGGACCTCAGACATCAATACAGGGAGTCCTGGGAGAGGATTCACAAACAGGGTGTACCATAGAATAAGAGTCTGGGCCCGCACTATTACAGCAGCCTCGGCCCCGGTGGCTGTATTTCACCGTGAGTTAGTATCCGGCCAGATGTGATGCTCATGTTGTTGATTATTGGGATGGCTGGGAGGACTCGAGCTCCGGACTCCGGACGTAGTGGGACTATGGGTGGCCAGCGGCAACGAATATGGTGGTACACTGGAAGATGTGAACGTGGGTAGAGTATACGCACCACCCTGAATTATACGTGGTTGAGCAGCTTGGGTGCGCCCGACTTGCGTCGCTTCTTGCGATCTGGAGGTGGTTGAAACTCGCACAGTTGAAACCCGGGTATTTGCTTGTCGTCTCTCTGCAGTTCGTGATCGGTGACGAGACCCTGATCCAGTGTCGCCATCCGGGACATCATTGTCTTCTGCGTCTGGTTCTGTATCCGATTCAGTTTCATCAGATCTGCGGGAGTTCTGATACTCATCGCTGCTCTCATTGCTCAGACCAACTGTCGCTATTTGTTGTTGTGCATCTGGTTTTCCCTCAGGTTCACTATACACCGAGGTCTGTAAGGTCGTCCTTCTGGCGCGCTTCACGGGTCATGATGTGGGGCATCTTGTAGTTTGTGGTGGGGAAGAACTGCGACCGGACGACTGTGTACCGTAGGAGCTGCTTGATTTGGCAGGCAGTGTTCTTGTACTATGGGAGCTGCCTGATTCTGTCTGCTATGTTCCTGATCCCGATCCCCTCTGCGCGGGTATGGCTTCTCGTCTACGCCGCTCCAGATTGCCTACTCGTGAAGTTGGCTGACTGAGTGATTTGCCTTGAGGTGGTCTAAACATCGTAGAATACCGGAGAATGATGAAGATTTTTCAGAGAGAATAGGGATTAGAATGCGTGAGTGTAATGTATCCCACATGATATGGATATTTGTAGTTTGTAGTTGTTGTGCAATGGAACGCGTCAGGTCTTATACGCTACGTCTTTTGGGGGGGGCAGGGGGGTGAGATTAAGGTACTATTACTCGGTATTGAAAGAATCTATTGAATTGCAAAAAGGTGTTTTCTGCTTGTTCAACATTATGTTCGTACTCTGGACGGGCTCAGGTATGATGTTCGTCTACGCTCTGGTATGAAAATGTTCGAGGTGTCAGTAAAGTAGGAGGCGTCGCTCCTATCAGTAGTGTATATGCAAAAACTAGCCACAATGAGTATCGGTTAGCGACACTAGGTCTAGCAAGACACACGCCACGACCAATGCGGATTAGATATCTCAAACCTCATCTCCCGACGTCGAATCAACACCACTAAATCTCTAGATCTCAGTTTTCACATAGTGGATACCCCAGTCCTTTTGGCTAACCCCAGTCTAGTTAAGGACAGAGAATGCGAGTCCAGCCTAAAGCGGAAAAGGTTATCAAACATCAGCATAAGGGGATGTAAGAATGAGAGAAGCTGAAGCAAGGGGCACGCAATGGTATCATTACTATACGAGTAGTAGCTAGGAATCATAAGGAGAAAACAAATTACATGACTCCGTGTCGCAAAGGAAATCGCACAGCGCGTTTAAGGCAGTAGATGGCGGGAGATCAGTTGTGGGAGAGAGATGTTCTATGGTTCTCGCCGGAGTCGAGAGATGGCGGCCGGTAGCAGAAGCAGGGGGAGCTGAGCCAGAGGGTTCGTCGCGATTTATATGTGTGGCAGGTGGTGTGTCCTCCGTGCCATCATACCCTTCGACCCTCTACGCTACGAGCTCAGGATTCGCCAACAATCTGTTTGCCCAGGGGTTCTCCTGGGCCAATTCGCGGAGTTTACGGAGCATCTAAGACTCAGAAGGCCCAGACGGGTGAGAGGAGGGCACCCCCTACACCGGCGCTAATGGTTGAGAGCGCGCTGGCTCCTCCATCTGCGATGGAATATTCCTCCGGCGTCTTGAGGGGCCCGGAACTCCTGGTGACTGGTCCTACATCAGCAATTAGCTATCAAATTTTGATCTAAGTCCCTGTTCAGTCTAGATACTTACGCTGCCGTCGTCTACAATGTTAACGCCAGCATCAAGAGGCGCCCCCTCAGCCTCGGCCTGTAGCCATTTGTTCTCGTCAAACCACTCCTCTTCTCCTCCATTGCCCGTGCCGCATCTTCTGTGCCGGCCGACGCTTTGCAGATGGCGCGGTCGAAAAAGGGGTACCTCGCAATGGGAGGCTCGGGGGTCTCGTCCAGGTCCTCGCAGTCTTCCGGTCCTTACATGATAACCATGAGGTCCAGCACATCCTGGCCACTGTTGGTCAGAAACTAGACACCAATGTCGTCATCTCAGTTCAGGAATATAAGTTGTGGTAGGGGGAGAGGATCTTCGGGGTCATGACGTAGTCTGGCACCACCCTCGCCTGTCGGACCAATGAGATACCGGGGACATCGGATTTCATCTTCGACGTCTTGCTCTCTGACGACCCGTAGCAGATGGGTGATGCTTGGTGTAGCGAGGACCGCCCAGGCGATTCCGCGGTCCGAATCTCTTTCACACCAGGGGTGGCTGAGGAAGGGATGCGGGGCCGCGGGTGCTCCAGATTGACGAACAATATGGATTCTGACAGCGTGCGGTGAAAATGGCGACTCCCAATTCGCAAGAGCCACTCGTAGTAGATGTCAGGGCGGGCCTCACAGAATCAAGATGGCTAGCACTTACATGGGGGTTCTGTAACGTCGCCGCGACCATCACAACCAGCCCTTTGACGCTCCTTGCTCGTTTGCAGTTTCTTTACACAATCCCTGACAAGGATCTTCAGATGCCGGTTCAGTTCCAAAAGGTCGTCAGCGTGGTGCTGGCGTTTGATGAGCTCAATTCGCTCCTTGACTGGTGATAGGCCACGGGCGAACAATAAAATTGAATCTACTTGCGTTTCAGTTAGGCGACAGGGGTCCAGGTGGCGTGCAATCATGTAGGCATTTATTTGCTCGTGCCATGTCGCATAGATAGAAGATTGGCCACGCGGATGCTTGAATCCACATCACGATTTGGCGTACGCATTGTCGCCATACACAGTCCTGTTTCTTAGATTATCAGTATACCAGATTCTGATTATTGTGGGATAGTTTGGCTTTATACACTGAATCTCCCGCGGCAGGTTGGAAGTGAGCGCGCTCCTCAGGCTCAGGTCCTCTGTTCATTAAAAAAGCATAGTGAGTTTGATATCCTAAGATTCCATATAAAGAGAACTCCAGCATTGCTTACTCTCGCTCTTCCGCTGGGCGACGGGCGGCTGAACGTGTAAGAGTTCTTCTTTGTATGCCGCCCCGAACCTCTGGCTGGGAGGTTGCGCGGCGGGGAGTCTAAGTGGCAGAGAGCTATTAGCATCGGTTACAAACACTGGGAGATGTAGTTTGCTTACTTCCCCTTCCGCAAGTGACGTCTCGCTATGCCTAGATGGGCCCTTGGTTCGTCGGCGATTTTGGAATCTAATATGAAGGGTGATCAAAATAAAATCGCGGGGGTCTCTTGATACCCACTTGGATGCCTGTTGACCTTCGTATGTCTTAAGACGCCAGATGTTCGGACGCTGGAGAGGAGGAACGCAGGTGGGGGTCTTCAGAGGCGCGAGGTAAGAAAGATGGAGGGGTTGGAGGGGTTTTTCTTTTTTTTCTTTTTCTTTTTTTTTATATCATGTATTCGTTGTTAAGTACAAGAAACAGCATGGAGCGCTAGCTATGGCCGAAACAAAACTATGTAAACAATCCAAAGGCCCGCTTCACCTTCTCTTGGGACAAACAGGTACCCCCCACCCGTAGGCAAGCAATCAAACATGAAGACCGAAACCGTACTCCCAAGACCCTATGGTATGGGCCTAACCGCACACCAGCCACCAGCCTAAACAGATGGGGAGGAAAGCATAGGAAAGCCAAACACGAAGAAAACCAACATAAAGATGTACAGGAGCAAAGAAACCCTTCAGCAGGCCCCCCAAAACAAAAGAAAAGAATCTTACAGCCCAGGGCCGACGGAGCGGAAAGGATAAAACTACTGTTGCCGGACGACCTAACGGAAAAACGTACTGAACCCCAAACCCTAAAGGGCTACAGGGGCGAGCGGGTCGGGGACTGACTGTCCCCCGTATTCGGCGAGCGGCAGACTTTAGGAACATCCAAGGAGGCAGTACTATACCATGGAATCCCGTAACCACCACGGGGTGCGACCGTAGAGTAAATCGCGGGAGAGGGAGAAGGACGAGGGGAGTCACCTAGCGAGGAGAGCCACTCAGCAGAGGGGATGCCAGCCACAGCGGATAGACCAAGGGCCGGCCGGACGACATTACCGCTTCTGTCGTGTGGTTCCTTGTTCCAGGAGAGAGAGCGTCACTACCGGAAAGGATCCTGGACGAGAGGGAGGCCTAAGGCGAGGGAAGAAAGAGGAGGCAGTAAGGTGCCAGCTCGCTGCAGCAGTACGGTGCAAGCGGATGTAACGCGTGGGAAGCGGGAGAGGGAAGGCTCGCCAGTAACCAAGAAGTACGAACACAGAGGACAGAAACAGGGTCACCACCTTTCGAACGCCGACCATACCGACCGAGCAACTCAGGAGAGAGGGCAATACCAGAGAGCAGGGCCACGAGGGCAACTACTTTACCGATAGCCCGAGACTGCGACTGTGTGTTGACGATGGAAAGAGGGTTGCCGACCGTGCAAATCGCTAAGCGAAGCGCGTCGCGAAGTGCGGGGAAAGGGGGAGAAACATCAACGCAAGCGTGAACAAACGAGGACAGAACCAAGAACACCGTGGGAGGGGAGGCCAGAGGCCCCAGAGAGAGGAAAGGCAAGATGGGTGCGTGACACTCCTAGGCAGAAGCCATCAGGGGAGTCCAGAGGCGGAGGACACTCTCACGATGATTTCTCATGGTGTTGTGATTTCAATCGCTGGAGGTGGAGCGGACGAGAAAGATGAGGGGTTGGAGGGGTTTATTTTTTTATTTTTTTATTTTTTTTATAATCATGTATTCGTTGTTAAGGTACAAGAAACCGCGTGGAGCGCTAGCTATGGCGTGAACAAAACCTTAATCCCAACACCCGCCCGCTTCACCCCCTCATGGGAAAAATCCAACCCCTCAAACCCAGAGCACACCCTCCCCCCTAGTAGCACCTAAGACGAGAGCAAGACGGAGCAATACCCTCCTCCAGACATGTAAGGAAAGACACGAATAGAAACAAAACCAGAGAAAGACACAAACCCTTCGGTGGGCTCACCAAAACAAAAGAAAGACGCTTACGGCACCAAGTGCCGGGAAAGAGGAAAGGTAAAACTACTGTTGCCGGATGCCTAAGGGAATACCCGAAACCTAACGGCTTAGGGGAAAGGCCTTGTAATGGGCGGACTGCCTGGAAAGTCGGCAACGCTTCGGACTTTAGCATGGGCCCAGGACGTAGTGCTATACCATGACACAGCGTAACCTAACGCGAGGTTTGCGACCGTAGAGTAAATCGCAGGAGCGGGAGGAGGACGAGGGGAGTCACCCAGCGAGGAGAGCCACTCAGCAGAGGGGATGCCAGCCACAGTGGATAGACCGAAGGCCGACCGGAAGACATCACCGCTTCTCTCATGTGGTCCCTTGTTGCAGGAGAGAGAGCGTCACTACCGGAGAGGATCCCGGACGAGAGGGAGACCGAAGGCGAGGGAAGAAAGAGGAGGCAGTAAGGTGCCAGCTAGATGTAGCAGTACGGTGCAAGCGGATCTAACGCGTGGGAAGCGGGAGAGGGAAGGCTCGCCAGTAACCAAGAAGTACGAACACGGAGGACCGAGACAGGGTCA
>Ga0307509_10003755_pt1 | contig 22613 bp, 14 predicted proteins | sample 10_EM_MG_FD_202245 | JGI IMG/M metagenome (GOLD analysis project Ga0307509, IMG submission 202245) | Populus trichocarpa ectomycorrhiza microbial communities from riparian zone in the Pacific Northwest, United States - 10_EM | ecosystem: Host-associated > Plants > Roots > Unclassified | place... | reverse complement strand
GGTCGACAACCTCGGCGCGCTCGACGACGGCGCGCTGCTGAAGCTGTCGTCGGTCGACGGCAAAGAAGACGCGCCGGCCACCGCGTTTGCACCACCGCCCGAGGTTGTCGCGCAGGCCGCGAAGTCAGAGAGCAAACCGACCGCCGCGCCCGCCACCGCCGCGGCGAAACCGAAGGACGAGCCGCTCGACATGTTCGCGCCGCCCGACGCCGACGACGCGCACTTCACCGTCGACCTCGCACCCGACGAGGTCGAGCGCGCCGCGAAGAAGCGCGTGAGCGTCCCGCCCGAGACCACGCCCGCGGATTCCGGCCGCACCTCGCGGCCCTCGCTGCAGCCGCCGAACGAGGCCGGCCGCGCGTCACGTCCGTCGCTCCAGCCGCCGAACGCAGATGGCCGCACGTCGCGCCCTTCGATCCAGGCACCGAACCAGGAGGATCGGAGCGGCCTGAAAGATCCCAAGACGCGGCTCGCCGCCGGCGTCGCCCTCTCGATCATCCTCGGCTTCATCCCCGCGCACTTCGTCGCGCACGCGCGCGAGCGCTCCGAATACGCCGAGATCGACCAGAAGGTCGCGGCCACGCAGGCCGAGGCCGTGACCGCCGAGGACTACGCCGCGCTCGACGGCTTTCGCGCGGGTCAGCTCGAGCGCAAGCACGACGAGCGTCGCAACATCGCGCTGCTCGCGATGCTGATCTGGGCCGCCGCCGGCTCCGCCGTCGCGTACGTCTGGTTCCGCCGCTTGCCTCGCTAGTAGTAACGATCGTCGGGCTCGATCAGCTTGCGCATCGTCGGCGCGGTGTACTCGTCGAGCAGGCGACCGGCGATCGCGAAGCCGAAGCTGGGGCTGTACCAGACGGGATCGCGCGTGAGGTCCTGCTGGATCTGACCGAGGACGGAGATCGGGCCGAGCTTGTACTCGAGGCCGGCGTGGAGGACGTAGTTGTACGGGCCGGCGTCGAGATCGGAGTTGTAGTCGATCGAACCGATCTCGGTGCCCTTGCGGATGATCGTCGGGTGCTGCGCGGCGTAGAGGCCGGCGAACATGGTGAGGTCGCCATTCCGATACGACGGCGTGATCGAATAGGCGAGGCCGCCGACGGTGTCGTCGCCGTGCGCGGTCTGCTGGTGCGGCGCGCCGTCGCAGTTCTGGACGCACGAGCGGTGCTCGACGTACGGAATGCTCCAGGTCACGGTGCCGAGCCCGAGGCCGAGATAGAAGTTGGGCGCGTCGGGGAACTGGAGCGCGTAGCGAAAGCCGAGGCCGAGGCTCCATGCATTGTGACCGCCGGGCACCGGGGCCTGGGTGCGATCGATCGGCGACGGATCGAGCGCGTGCTCGTGGTGAAAGTAGAGCTCGCCGCGCTTGCCGAGCCGGATCCGGAGCTCGCCGCGGAGCGAGGTGCTCTCGGTCTCGATCGCCGCGTCGCGATTCGCGAGGCGCGGCGAGCGGACGTCGAGCGCGCTGCTCGTGCCGAAGCTCGCCTCGAGCGGCGCCTGCAGCGGCGCACCGCTGTGGAGGGGAGCGGCGGGATGCGGCACGCGCGCGGTGCGCTGGACCTTGTAGATCGGCTCCGGGAGGCACGCGGATCCTGCGACCACCACCACGATGCCGAGCCAGCGGAGCATGCCCGCCGTTCAGCAACGGTTGGACCACAGGGCCTACTTGCAGTTTCGGTCGGTTCGGCGCCGCGCGATTCGAGTCGTGCCGCGACTCACGACATCACTGTCGCGACTCAATCGTCGGTCGGCGGCGGGACCTTGCTCGATGCGTCGTCGTAGCCTTCGCGCGCCCGCTTGTTGTCGGGGTCGAGCTGCAGCGCCTTCTTGAAGTTCTCGGCGGCGACGGCGTTCTGGCCACTGTTGAGGTAGGCCTCGCCGAGCAGCGTGAACACGTTCGAGCTCTTCGGCGCGAGCCGTGCGGCCTTCTTGAGGTGCGCGATCGCGTCACCGAACAGGCCCTGGCGCAGGGCGATCTCGCCCATGCCACTGACCGCGGCGACGTTCTTGCCGTCGAGCTCGAGTGCCTTCTTGAAGCTGGCCGCCGCACCGGCGGTGTCGCTCGACGCGAGCTGCTGCTGGCCGAGGTTCGCGTAGAACTCCGCCTTCTTGTCGGGCGACGCACCGGGGTCGTTCGTGGCGGGGTCGGTGGCGGTCCCGCCGGTGCCGTACGGATCCTGCGGTCCACCGGTCACGGTGCCACCGTTCGTTCCACCGGTCGTGGTGTCCTTCGGCGGCGGCGGCGTGACGGTCGTCGTCGGGTCGTGCCGCCGCGAGTTGTCGCTCACGCCGAGATCGAACTCGGGCCCGCCCTTGCGATCGTGATCGTGCGATCCTGTCGTCGTCGCGGTCGTGGTCGTCGCATGTTGCGTCGTCGCCGGGTGATTGGTGACGACGGGATGGCTCGGCGCGATCGCGACCACGGCCGCATCGGCGGGCACGACGGCGACGCCGGCATCGACCGCGGTCTCGATCACCTGGCTCGGCGCGGCATCGCTCGTGATCGTCGCGACCGGTGCGGGCGCGAGCGGCGCGGGCTTGACGTCGTCGCTTCCACGGGTGAGCGCGAACGCGAGACCACCACCGATCACGCCGACGCCGAGCAACGTGAACAGCACGAGCCCGCGGCGATTGCGCGCCGGCGTGTCGTACAGCGACAGGTCGGTCACGCTCGGCGAGATCAGCTTCTTCGCCTTCTGCTTGCGGACCTGGCGCTCGTCGAAGTCGTCGTCGAGCGAGTCGGCGGCGCGCTCGCCTTCCTCGTACCAGCTCGCACTCGACTCGCCGAGGTTGCCCTGCGAGCTCGCGCGCTTCGCGCGGCCCGCGGCGGCCGAGTTGTCGGCGACGACCGGCGCCTTCACCGGCCGCTCGATCTTGTCGGTGACGTCGTACTTCTTCTCGACGACGCCCGCGACCGCCGGCTGCACCGGCACGACGGGGACCACCGGCACACCGACCTCGGGCGTCCCGGTCCGCTTGCGCTCGACGACTGCCGCAGGCTCGGCCTGGACCGGCGCGGGCGGCAGCGGCGGCAGCTCGCGCTGCGGCATGTGCTCGCGCGGCTGATCCGCGGGCTGGGCCATGCCCATCTTCTGCATCACGCGCGACACCGACGGCGGCGGGATGCTCTCGCGCCGGCGCGCGATCTCGTCCTCCATCACCTCGCCGGTCTCGAGCCCGCGCCGCAACGCCTCGACCATGCGGGTCGTCGTGGCGAACCGGTTCTCCGCATCCTTCGCGAGCATCTTCGTGATCGCGGCTTCCATCCACAGCGGCACGCCCGAGCGCCGCGTCGGCACCGGCGCGGGGATCTCGGTCACCTGCTTCGTCAGGATGTCGAACACCCGGTTGCCCGTGAACGGCGGCGTGCCGGTCAACATCTCGTACGCGACACAGCCGAGCTGATAGATGTCGGCGCGCCGATCGATCCGATCACCGCGCGCCTGCTCCGGCGACATGTAGCGCGGATCGCCGAACGTCATGCCGAGGCTCGTCGACGCGGCCTGCGCGTCGGTCTCGACCAGCTTCGACAACCCGAAGTCGAGCAGCTTGACGAAGTTCGCCTTGCCGCGGCGCACCGCGAGGTAGACGTTGCGCGGCCGCAGATCGCGATGGACGTACCCGATCGCGTGCGCCTCCATCAGCGCCTCGCCGACCTGGATCAGGATGTCCGCGGTGCGCTCGACCGACAGCGTCTTCTCGCGCGCGAGCACGTGATCGAGCGTCTCGCCCTCGAGCAGCTCCATCGCGAGATACAACCGCCCGTCGTACGTGCGGCCGAAGTCGTGGATCTCGACGATGTGCTCGTTGTCGATCTCCGCGACGGTCGTCGCCTCGCGCCGGAACCGCTCGACCGCAAGATCGTCGCGCGACAGCTCGTTGTGGAGCACCTTGATCGCGACCTTGCGGCGCAGCGTCACGTGCTCGGCGCGATAGATGGTGCCGGATCCACCTTGCCCGATCAGCTCCTGGACCTGGAACCGTTCACCGAGGAGCTTGCCGACGAGGGGGTCGGTCGAGCTCGCCTCCTGCGCGCGCAGCTTCGGCGTTCCGCAGTTCGGACAGAACAGCGCGTTCTCCGCATAAGCGTGCTTGCAGCCGGCGCAGGTGATCGAAGCGGTCATGTCATGAGCGGGCATAAGTCGCCTGACGGACGACCGAAACCGAGCATAGCGCGGGATCCGCCTTGATCAACCCGTCCAAATCCTACGGCTTGTCGGATTTCTTCAGGGTTTCGGCCAGCTCCGCCTCGGTCACGACACCCTTCTTCACGAGGAGCGCGCAAAGCGCGGCAAACCTTGCCTCGACGTCCGACTCGATCAGCATGCTGACCGGGATCTGGGCGGTCACGGACACCTCGGATTCGGCGTCCGGCGAGATCCGAATGGGCCCGGTCCGGGTCGGCCGCCGGCTCACGAACAGCCCGTCGGCGCGCTTCACGACCGCGGTCGAGAACGAGCGATAGCCCTTGTCGACCAGCTCCTCGATCGCGGACAGCGGTAACGCCGTGACCTCGATCTCGCACGCCGCGAGCTGCTCGAGCTCGAGGATCGCGGACGTGTCCGTCGGATCCGCCATGGCGATCCGCAGCACCTTCGTCGTGCCGTCGATCGACACCGACAGCGGCAGCACGCGCAGCCGCGCGCACACGTCCTTCGCGACCATCCGAAGCGCCTCGGGATCGACCTCGATGTCCGCGGGATCGATCAGCGGCACGCGCGTCTGCTTGCGCAGCGCACCGATCAGCGCGACCTCGTCGACACCGAGCTCGCGCACCAGCACGTGGACCAGCGGCTGCTGCTGCTGCGCGGCGATCCGGCCAGCCTTCACCGCGCTGTCCTTGGTCACCAGCCCTGCTTCGATCGCGATCTCCGCGAGGGTCTTCATTGGTCCCTGGGTGCACCCGACAAGATTCGAACCTGTGACCTTTGGCTCCGGAGGCCAACGCTCTATCCAGCTGAGCTACGGGTGCGAGAGGGCTTTTTCTACTGGTTAACGCGCTCGGGCACAAGGGCGGTTGTTAGAATGGGCCATGGCAATCGACTACTTACTGTCGGTGAAGTGCGAGCCACAGCAGGTACTCGGGGCCGAAAAGCTGGTCGAGCTGCACCGGACCCGCGTCCTGGCCCGCTCCGCCCTGCTCCACATGCGCGAGGACGGCGACTCCCGCGAGCCGCGCGAGATCGAGATCCAGCTGACGATGCGCAACCCGGGCGGCGACTCGGCGCGCGGGGTCACGCTCCAGGATCTCCTCAACGAATCCGCGCCGCTCGATCGGGTCAGCGAGGCGTGCAAGACCTGCCCGGCCGACCTCCCGCGCGAGTTCGCCTGCCACCGCCGAATCCGCTATCCCATCCCCGAGCGGGTCGAGGAGTGGCTGATGGCGCGGCTCCCCGCGAACCTCCAGTGCGCGGCAGGGGCGTTGCTCGTGCGCGGCCTGGGCGAGTTCAGCTGGGACGGCGCTCCCGCCGCGAAGCTCCGCGCCGCCGGCACGACGTACTTCGAGAGCCGTGCGCCGTACGGTGCGCGCTGGCAGGCCGAGGACGGCTCGCTGATCGAGGTGTCGTCGGACCAGCTGTTCCAGATGATGTTCCTCGTCGGGCCGCTCAACCCGGCCCACTGCTTGATGCTCGCGCTGTTCACCGGCGTGATCCCACACGACACCAGCCTCCACGACCTCAAGGACGGTCCGGGCCGCCAGCGGGTCCTCGCCGAGGCCCACGTCGATCCTCATCCCGATGCCGAGATCGAGCAACTCGCGGCGTTTCTCCGCATGCTCGCGGTCGCCGCCCGGCTGGATGTCCCGATCCTCGTCGACGGCTGATACAATTCTCCTCGATGAGAAGGGCGCTGTGCGCGCTGGTCGTCGTCGCGGCGTGCGGCGAGAACGAGCATCGCGGTCGCGCGGACTTCATCCTTGCGCCGACGAGCGCGCTCCAGCACACGACCGAAGCGGGTGGCACCACGAGCTTCTACGTCTCGCTCTCGGCGCGCCCCGACCACGACGTCGAGGTCGCGCTGCACAGCTCCGATCCGCGCGAGGCCACGGTCGCGCCGTCGATCGTGATCACGCCGGACAATCGCCCCCAGCTGGTCACGGTCACCGGCGTCGACGATCCGTACGTCGACGGTGACCGGTCGATCCAGATCTACCTGACCGCACCGGGCGTCGAGGACGCCTCGCTCGGCGTGATCGACGAGGACGACGATCGCGCTGCCGCGATCGTCACGCCCGACCAGGGCCTGCTCACCTCCGAGTCCGGCACGCGCGCGACGTTCACCGTCCGCCTCGCCGCGAAGCCGTACGACGACGTCACGCTCGCGCTCGGCTCGACGAACCCCGCCGAGGGTGTGCCCGATCGCGCGAGCCTCGTGTTCACGCCGAACAACTGGGACCTCCCGCAGACCGCCGCCGCGATCGGGGTCGACGACGCGATCGCCGACGGCGCCCAGCCGTACGCGATCACGATCGGTCCCGCCGCGAGCGCCGACCGCGCGTACGCCGCGATCCAGAGCCTCGAGCTCACCGCGCTCAACGCCGACGACGACGTCCAGGCGATCGTCGCCATGCCGGCGAGCGGCCTGGTCACGACGGAGGCCGGCGGCACCGCGACGTTCTCCGTCCTCCTCGGCTCGCAGCCGACCGCGGACGTCACGGTCCCGATCGCGTCGTCGCTCCCCACCGAGATCAGCTCGTCGGTCGCCGCGCTCGTGTTCACGCCCGATACGTGGAATCTCGCGCAGGAGGTCACGCTCACCGGGCTCGACGATCGGATCGTCGACGGAGATCGCGACGTCACGATCGATCTCGGTCCCGCGAGCTCCGCCGATCCGCGTTACGCGGGCCTGCCCGGCGGTCACGTCCACGCGACGAACGCCGACGACGACACGCCCGGCCTCGTCGCCACGCCCGCGCACGGCCTCGTCACGGGCGAGCGCGGCCTCGACGATCACTTCACCGTCGTCCTCCACTCGCAACCGATCGCGGCGGTCACGGTCCCGATCGCCTCGACGGATCCGGGCGAGGGCTCGGTCTATCCCGCGACGCTCGTGTTCTCCACCGCGGACTGGGATCAGCCGCAGACCGTCAGCGTGCACGGCATCGACGACGCGCTCCCCGACGGCGACATCGCCTACGCCGTCACGCTCGGCCCGGCGAGCTCGACCGATCCGGTCTACGCCGGCCTCGATGCGGATCCGATCGACGCGACCAACCTCGACAACGACACGGCCGGGTTCGTGATCACGCCGACCGCCGTCACGGTCTCCGAATTCGCCGACACCGACACGTTCACGATCGCACTCGCGAAGCGTCCGACCACCACGGTCCGGATCGACGTGACCTCGTCCGACGTCGGCGAGGGCTTCGTCGCACCGGCCCAGCTCGTGTTCACGCCCGCGAGCTGGGCCAACCCGCACACGGTCACGGTCACCGGCGTCGACGATCTTCTCGCCGACGGCAACCAGGCGTTCCAGATCGTCCTCGCCCCCGCGGTGTCGGCCGATCCCGCGTACGCCGACATCGACCCGCCCGACGTCGCCGCGACGAACGTCGACAACGAGCTCGCCCAGGTCTACGTCAAGGCCCGCCCGCTCCTCGCGACCGGCGAGAGCGGCCTCCAGGCGACCTACCGGATGCGCCTCACGGTCGCACCCACGGCCGCCGTGGTGTGCCCGGTTACGTCGGCCGACCCCTCCGAAGGCATCGCGAACCCCGCGGGCGTGACGTTCGGGCCGGCGAGCTTCGGCTTTCAAACCGTCGCGATCACGGGCATCGACGACGCCTTGCCCGACGGCGACCAGCTCTACACCATCCTCGACGGTGCCTGTACCTCGACGGACCCCGCCTACGCCGGTGCCGATCCGCCCGACGTTCGTGCCGTGAATCGCGAGAACGACTGACAGGCGATACAATCCCGGCATGACCCGGAAAGAGGACGCGCTCGATTATCACTCGCGCGGCCGTAAAGGAAAGATCGAGGTCGTCCCGACCAAGCCTCTGGTCAGCCAGATCGACCTGTCGCTCGCGTACACGCCGGGCGTCGCCGAGCCGTGCCTCGCGATCGCGAAAGACGAGGACGCGAGCTGGGAGTACACCGCGCGCGGCAACCTCGTCGCCGTGATCTCGAACGGGACCGCCGTGCTCGGCCTCGGCAACATCGGCCCCGCCGCCGGCAAGCCGGTGATGGAGGGCAAGGCCTGCCTGTTCAAGAAGTTCGCCGACATCGACGTGTTCGATCTCGAGGTCGCCGAGACCGACGTCGACAAGTTCTGCGACATCGTCGCCGCGCTCGAGCCGACGTTCGGCGGGATCAACCTCGAGGACATCTCGGCGCCCGCGTGCTTCGAGATCGAGGAGAAGCTGCGCAAGCGGATGCGGATCCCCGTGTTCCACGACGACCAGCACGGCACCGCGATCATCACGGGCGCCGGCCTCCTCAACGCCTCGGTGCTCGCGCACAAGGACCTCGCGACGATCAAGCTCGTGGTCAGCGGCGCGGGTGCCGGTGCGATCGCGTGCGTCGAGTTCTTCTGCAGCCTCGGGATGAAGCCCGAGAATGTGGTGCTCGTCGACTCCAAGGGCGTGGTCCACCAGGCGCGCACCGATCTCAACCGCCACAAGCTGAAGTTCGCGTGCGCCGACGACGGCCGCCGCACGCTCGCCGACGCGATGCGCGGCGCCGACATGTTCATGGGCCTGTCGGTCGCGAACACCGTGACGAAGGACATGCTCGAGGTGATGGCCGACCGGCCGATCATCTTCGCGCTCGCGAACCCCGATCCGGAGATCAGCTATCCCGACGCGATCGCCGCGCGCCCCGACGCGCTCGTCGCGACCGGGCGCAGCGACTATCCGAACCAGGTCAACAACGTGCTCGGCTTCCCGTACATCTTTCGCGGCGCGCTCGACTGCCGCGCGAGTCAGGTCAGCGAGGCGATGAAGCTCGCCGCCGCGCACGCGCTCGCGAACCTCACGCGCGAACCGGTGCCCGATGCGGTGATCAACGCGTACGGCGGCAAGTCGCTCAAGATGGGCCCCGACTATTTCATCCCGAAGCCGTTCGATCCGCGCGCGCTGTGGTGGGTCGCACCGGCGGTCGCGAAGGCCGCGATGGAGTCGGGCGTCGCGCGGATCCAGTTCGATCCGGCCGAGTATCGCGAGCGCCTGATGAGCAAGGGCTCGAATGCGGCGTACTCGATCATGCGCACCATCGGCCGCACCGCGCGGCAAAATCCCAAGCGGATCGCATTTCCGCACGCCGCGAACCCGCGCCTCCTGCGCGCCGCCCAGCAGATCACCGAGGAGGGCATCGCACGCCCGATCCTCCTCGGACGCCAGACCGAGATCGAGCAGCTCTGCCAGGACATGTCGCTCGATCTCCTGTCGCGCGGCGCCGAGATCATCGATCCGCGCACGACCGTGGACCAGAGCATGGTCGATCACTTCTACCAGCTGCGTCAGCGCAAGGGCGTGACCTCGTTCGCGGCGCAGGCGCTGCTCCAGAAGAGCGACTACTTCGCGGCGATCATGGTCGATCGCGGCGACGCCGACGGCTGCGTCAACGGCCTCCGCCTCAACTACCCCGATACGGTCAAGCCGATGCTCGAGATCTTCGGCCTGCAGCCGCACTGCAAGGTCGCGGTCGGCATGTACATGATGGTGATCCAGAACAAGGTGCGGTTCTTCGGCGATACGGTGTTCAACATCGATCCCGACGCCGACACGCTCGCGAACATCACGGTCCAGATGGCCGACGCGGTCGCGGGCTTCGGCGTCGTGCCGCGGGTCGCGATGATCTCGTACTCGAACTTCGGCACCGTCCGCAGCGAGGGCGTGAAGAAGATCCAGGACGCGCTCGCGCTGGTCCGCAGCGCCCGCCCCGACCTCGAGATCGACGGCGAGATGCAGCCCGAGATGGCGCTCGATGCAGAGCGCCGCAAGCAGTACTACCCGTTCTCGCGGCTGACGAAGGCCGCGAACACGCTCGTGTTCCCGTACCTCGACCCGGCGAACGCGTCGTACCAGGTGCTGAAGGAGCTCGGCGGCGGGTCGGCGGTCGGCCCGATTCTGCTCGGGCTGGGGCGACCGTGCGCGGCGCTCCAGAACGACGCGTCCGTCGAGGACATCGTCAACATGACCGCCTATGTCGTGCTGAAAGCGCAACAGGCCCGCGCGGTCTCGCTGCGCGCTTGATATACTGGGCCGCGTTGAGGAAGACGGGATTCGTCTGTGCGCTGATGCTCGCGGCACGCGTCGCGGCTGCGGACGATGTTGGCGTGACCGCGAGTGCGGCGTTGCCGGAGGAGCCGTCGACGTCGATCGGCGAGCTCGGCCTGTTCGGCGGCGGCTTCATCTCGAACTACTTCCACCAGTTCTACGACGTCTCGAAGTTCGAAGGCATGTCCCGCCCCGAGCTCCATCGGGTCAGCCCCGAGGTCGGCCTGCGCTACGCGTTCAGCTTCACGCCGATGTGGAGCGTCGAGGCCGAGGGCTCGCTGATCACGGCGATGACCGCCGGGTCGAACGCGGATCACGTCGGCTCGGATCAGGCCGCGAAGCTGTGGAACGCGCGCGCGCAGGTCGTGTTCCAGCTGCCGACCAAGGGCCCGCTCGTCCCGTTCGCCGCGGTCGGCGTCGGGCTCATGCACACCAGCTCGGACTTTCTCGGCAGCGACACCGACTTTCCGATCCACGCGGGCGGCGGCGTGAAGTTCTGGATCAGCGACTCGTTCGCGGTCCGGGTCGATGCGCGCTACCTGCGCGGGCCGTCGGAGCAAGCACCGTGGACGCTGAACGCGGGCTACGGCGAGTTCTCGCTCGGCATCTCGTACGCGGCGCGCGTCCGGCCGGGCGCCCCCGAGGCACCGCACGTCGACGGCGATCGCGATCACGACGGCATCCCGGACTCGATCGACAAGTGCCCCGATCAGCCCGAGGACAAGGACATGTATCAGGACGACGATGGTTGTCCCGATCCCGACAACGACATGGACGGCATCCCCGATGCCCTCGACAAGTGCCCGCTCGATCCCGAGGACAAGGACGGCTACCAGGACGAGGACGGCTGCCCCGATCTCGACAACGACGGCGACGGCGTCCCCGACGACAAGGACAAGTGTCCGAACGAGCCCGAGGACAAGGACGGCTTCCAGGACCTCGACGGCTGCCCCGATCCCGACAACGACGGCGACGGCATCCCCGACGACAAGGACAAGTGCCCGAACCAGGCCGAGACGATCAACGGCTTCCAGGACGACGACGGCTGCCCCGACAAGGGCGACGCGCTCGTCGTGCTGTCCCCCGATCGCCTCGAGCTCCTCGAATCGATCCGGTTCCAGCGCGACAAGCTCGCGAAGTCGTCGACGAACGTGCTGTCGCAGATCGGCGCGACGCTGCGCGCCCACACCGAGATCGCGCGCCTGCGCGTGACCGTCCACGTCCAGCCGAGCGCGAACACCGACAAGGATCAGGAGACCTCGGATCTCCGCGCGAAGCTGATTCGCGACTGGCTCGTGGCGTTCGGGATCGATGCGAAGCGCGTCGAGGCGCGCGGGTTCGGCGGCACCAAGCCGCTCGTCTCCGCCGAGCAGAAGGGCGCGGCGGCGATCAACGACCGCGTCGAGCTGATCATCCTCGAACGCAGGTAACCCGCTACAATCGCGCCCGTGGTGCGCTCCGACGATCCGTCGACGGAGATCCTGCCGGCGCAGGGTCGGGCGGAGCCGCGCCGTGCGCCCACCGAGTTGATCGGCCGCACGCTGGGCAAGCTGACGATCCTCGAGCGCCTCGGCAAGGGGGGCTCCGGCGAGGTGTTCCGCGCCGAGCAGATCCAGCTAGGTCGCTCCGCCGTGATCAAGGTGCTCCGCCACGAGGTCGCGGCGACGCCGAACCGGGTCGAGCGGTTCCTGCGCGAGGCGAAGCTCGCATCGCGCCTCGATCACCCGTACGCGGCGCACGTCTACGCGTTCGGTGCCGAGCCCGACGGCCTGTTGTGGATCGCGATGGAGCACGTCCGCGGGATCACGCTCGACGAGCTCGTCGTCAAGCGCGGCGCGATGCCCGCGGTGATCTTCGGCCCGCTGTTCGTGCGCCTGTGCGAGGTCGTCCACAGCGCGCACGAGCTCGGGATGGTCCATCGCGACATCAAGGGCTCGAACGTGATGGTGATCGAGCGCGCCGGCCAGCTTCTGCCGAAGCTGATCGATTTCGGCATCGCGAAGGCCGAGGACAGCGCGACGTCGCCCGGCGTCGAGGGCGACGAGCTCACCGGTCACGGGGTCACGCTCGGCTCGCCGGCGTACATGGCGCCGGAGCAGTGGCGCTCCCCGCACGAGGTCGACGCGCGCGCCGACATCTACGCGCTCGGCGTGCTCGCGTATCGCTGCGTGGCGGGCGTGCTGCCGTTCCAGCGGATCGACCGCGCGAAGCTGGGGGACGCGCACCAGCACCTCGAGCCGCCGCTGCTGCCCGCGTCCGTGCCGGCGCCGCTGCGCGAGGTGATCGGGCGCGCGCTCGCGAAGGCGCCCGGCGACCGCTGGCCGACGAGCATGGCGTTCGGCGAGGCGATCGCACGCGCCGCCGGGACCACTGCGATCGAGGCCGTGCCGCCGTTCGATCCCGCGACGCGCGCGACCTGGTCGACCGGTCCGCAGCCGATCGCCGACGCGGTCGCGCAGCTCGCCGCGGCACCGACGACCGTCGAGGTCGATGCCGCCCTGCGCGAGCTCGTCGCGATCACGTGCCGCTGGCTCGCGGTGCTCGGCCTGTCGAGCCTGGCGACCCCGTACTCGGCCAGTGGCGCCGATCCGGCGGTCCGCGAGCGCGCGCGCGGTGTCGTCGGTAGCGATGACGGCACGCCGTGGCTCGCGCTCGCCCGCGCCGCGATCCGCGCGAGCACCGGGGCACCGGCTGGCGTGATCGCCGCGCTCGACGGCGCGACCGCGCTCGCCCAGCTCGCCGATCGCCTCGACGATCCGAACCGCGCACGCACCGCCGCGTCGCTCGCGACCGATGTCGCCGCGGTCGCCGAGGCCCTCGCGCCGCTCGCACCGCTGCTCGCGTACGAGCTCGTCGTCGGGGTCGCCGGCGGCGGCGCCGAGAGCTGGCAGGGTCCGCGCCGCCAGAACCGCGAGCGCCGGATCGTGTGGGGCGACGCGCTCGACGCGAACGAGGTCGCACTCCTCGACCCCGAGGGCCGCGTCGCGTTGCGCCTCTCGCCGCTCGCGCAGGTGATCGCGCCGCTGCCCGCGGCCGAGCCCGAGCTGTTCCTCCTGTGGCGCGGTGGGCGCGGTCCCGCGCGCTTGGTCGCCGCACCGTGGGGGTTCGAGCGCGACGACGAGGCCGCCGGCTCGCGCCTCGCCGCGCTGTCGACCGAGGACTCCGATACGTCTGCCGATCCGGCCGACGATCGCTCGCCCTATCCCGGCCTGGCCGCCTACGCGACCGCCGACTCGGACTACTTCGTCGGCCGCGAGCGCGAGGTCGAGAGCCTCGCGAACCGGCTCGTCCGCGCGCCCCTGCTCGCCGTGCTCGGGCCGTCCGGCGTCGGCAAGAGCTCGTTCATCCACGCCGGCGTGGTCCCGCGGCTCGGCGAGCACTACCGGATCCTGACGATGCGGCCGGGCCGCCACCCGATGCACGCGCTCGCGACGCTCGCCGGCGCGGATCCAGACGACGCCGCGGCGCTCGTCACCCGGCTGCGCGAGCTCGGCGAGAGTGCGCAGCGCGGCCTCGTGATCGTCGTCGACCAGCTCGAGGAGCTGGTCACGCTGTGCGCGGTCGCCGAGCGCCGCCGGTTCGCTGAAGTCATCACCGCCGCCGCCGATGGACCGAGCGCTCCCGTGCGCGTGGTAGCGACGCTGCGCGACGACTTCGCCACGGTGATCGAGGCCGAGCCCGCGCTGCGCGGCCGCTGGGAGGTGTTCGTGCTCGCGACGCCGCCCGCCGAGGCGCTGCGCCGGATCGTGACCGAGCCCGCGCGGCGGATGGCGGTCACCGTCGAGCCGAGTGTCGTCGACGACATGGTCGCCGAGATCGCGGGGCGACCGGCGTCGCTGCCGCTCCTGTCGTTCACCGGGTCCCTCCTGTGGGCCGCGCGCGACAAGGACACGCGCCGGATCACGTACGGGTCGTACATCGAGATCGGCGGCGTCCAGGGCGCACTCGCGACCTATGCGGATCAAGTGTTCGACTCGCTCGCGCGCAGCGATCAGGACGCCGTGCGCGATCTGTTCGCGCGCCTGGTCGCCGCGGACGGCACCCGGATCCCGGCGCCGCGCGACGAGCTCGAGCAACTCGCCGGCGCGCCCGCCGTGCTGGCCCACCTGATCGACGCGCGCTTGCTGGTCGTCCGCGAGGAAGAAGGCCGCGACGTCGTCGAGGTCGTCCACGAGTGTCTCGCCGAACGCTGGCCCAAGCTCGCGCGCTGGCGCAGCGAGGACGCCGCCGATCGCGCGCTGCTCGGCGACATCCGGATCGCGGCGCGGCGCTGGAGCGAAGCGCGCCGGCCCGATCTGTTGTGGCGTGGTGAGGCGCTCGCGGAGCTCCGCCGGCTCGCCGCACGCTCGACGGTGATGACCGCGAACGAGCGCGCGTTCGCCGACGCCGCGGATCGCGCCGAGCGCACCGCGCGGCTGTGGCGGCGCTGGGTCCTCGTCGGCTGCATGTTCTCGCTCGTCGTCGTCGCCGGCGTGATGCTCTATCTCAGTGTCCAGGCGAACCGCAGCCGCGGCGAGGCCGAGCGCAGCGCGACCGAAGCGCACGACGCCGCGAAGCTCGCCGAGGATCGGCTGACCCAGGGTCTGATCGCGCAGGGCCGGCGCGAGCTCAACGACGGCCGCGCCACCCAGGCGCTCGCGTACTTCGCCGAGGCGATGCGGCGCGGCTCCGACGGCATCGCGCTGCGCGAGATGATCGCGCTCGGGTCGCGCGGCTGGAAGTGGGAGCGCCGGGTGATCCGGCCGGGCACGTTCAGCGCGCTCACCTCGACCGCGAAGCACCTGGTCGCCGGCGATCAGGGCGGCGTCGTTCACTGGTGGACGCTCACCGGCGAGCCAGCCGGCGAGCTCGCGACGGAGATCGAGGCGATCGAGCAGATCGCGCCGCTCGACGGCGAGCGCTTGATCGTCACCGGCCAGGGCGGGATCGTGATCATCGAGGATCGCAAGATCGCCCAGCGGATCAAGGTCCCCGATGTCGCGTACATGGCGCACCTCGGCCCGGGCGCGGACGAGCTCACCGCCGCCACCCACGACGCGTTCATGGTGTTCGGGCTCGACGGCACCCTGCGCCGCAAGATCGCCCTCGAGGGTCACGAGACCGGCTGGCAGCCCGCGTTCGAGCAGCACGGTGCGTTCGTGATCGTCGGCGGCCAGGGCGCGCTGACCCTGATCGATCTCCGAGCGATGACCCGCCGTGTGCTCGACGCCGGCGGCATGACCTATCCGGCGGTCTCGGCCGATGGTTCGACGCTCGCGTACATCGACAAGGATCGCGACATCCACTTCCTCGGCCCCGACGGCCACGAGACCCGCAAGACCCACGGCAAGAACGATCCGATCGGCGTCGTGTTCTCGCCGACCGGCGATCGGTTCGCCGCGTTCGGCCTGCGCAGCGCGATCATCTACAACTCGAAGACGTTCGAGATGCTGGCGCAGTTCGCGATCGAGAACGACCAGGTCGTGTTCGCGCTGAACGGCGACGACTTCTGGACCGGCGGGATCGACGGCACGGTCCGGCGCTATCACGGCAGCATCCTCGTCGCGTCGCTGCCGAGCAACGGCGGCCAGGTCGAGGGCCTCGAGCTCGCGGGCGACACGCTCGCGGTCGTCACGAGCGACTCCTCGCTCGCGCTCTACGACTCGCACGTCGCGCAGTTCGTGCTCGACAAGATGCCGTGCGAGCACGCCGAGCCCGCCGCGAACAGCCTCGCGATGGTCGCGTCGTGTCCCGACGGGCGCGCGCTCGTCTACCTCGGCCGCCGGATGGTCGGCGAGACGGACGAGGTCGGCCTCGGCTTCGTCGCGCAGGATCCGGCGAGCGGCGCGGTCGCGCTGTCGGGTGCGCAGGTCCGCGTGTTCGATCGTGCGAACCAGCTCGTCGCGAGCGCGGCGTTTCCGGCACCGCGAGGCGCGGTCGCGTTCATCGATGCCGATCACCTGGCGGTGCTCGAGGCGAGGCACGGCAAGGGGCTGTGGAGCTGGGCGTTCCGCACGAACAAGTGGGACAAGGTCGCCGACCTGCCCGCCACGTCCGCGCTCGCGATCGTGAAAGGCGGCTGGCTCGTCGCATATGCCGACGGGCGCTACGAGCTGCGCAAGGATGGCAAGCAGGTCCTCCACGCCGGCAAGCTCGCGAACCGGGCCGACTTCCTCGCGCCATCGGCCGATGGCCGCTGGGTCGCCGCGCAGTGCGGCGATGGCGGCACGGTGATCCTCGACGGCACCACCGGCGAGATCGCACGCACGTTCGCGCCGGCCGACTCGAACGGCGTCGCGTCGACGCTCGACCCGACCGGCGAGCTCGTGATCCGGCCGAGCCGCGGGACGATGACCGTGTGGGAGCGCGGGACCGGGGACGAGCTGGTCTGGAACGTGGATCTGATGAGACCCGCGGTCGCCGCCCAGGTCCTCGCCGACGGCCGGATCGAGATCGACGGCTATGTCGTCGGTGTGCTCGATATCCCTCGCGATACTCGGCCCGCGCCGCAGCTCCTACACGATCTCGACTGCCGCGTGCCCCTCCGCGTCGTGGGCAGCCGGTTGGAGCCTTCCGATCGCGCATGCCGGTGAGTTGCGGAAATCGAACTATTTCCCTAATCTACGTGGGTGCCACTGCCGAGTGACGACGACGACAAAGGCTCCACGACCGAGCAGATCGATCGCCAGCAGCCGTTCGGCGACCGGGTGCTCCTCGTCATCGACGGAGCCTCGCTCCAGGTCGTACCGCTCCCCGGCACCGGCACGCTGACCGTCGGACGCTCGCAGCAATGCGACGTCGCGATCGACTCGGGCTCGGTGTCCCGCCACCACGCGAACTTCGTCGTCGGCCAGGACGTCGAGATCGAGGACATCGGCTCGTCGAACGGCACGTACGTCGACGGCGCGCGCCTGCCCAACAACCAGCGCGTCCGCCTCGGCATCGGCATCCCGTTCCTCGTCGGCGGCGTCACGCTGATGGTCCAGACCCGCGCCGGGTCGCGCCGCGAATCGACACCGAAATCCAGCCAGCTCGCCGCGCTCGAGCAGTCGGCCGCGCGGATCGCGGTCGGCAAGCTCGCGATCCTCGTCCTCGGCGAGACCGGCGTCGGCAAGGAGCGGTTCGCCGAGCGGATCCACGAGATGTCGCCGCGCCGCGCCGCGCCGTTCATCCGCGTCAACTGCGCCGCGATCAGCGAGCCGATCCTCGAGGCCGAGCTGTTCGGCAACGAGGGCACGCACAAGGCTGGCGCGATCGAGCATGCCGAGGGTGGCACGTTGTTCCTCAGCGACGTCGGCGAGCTGCCGCCGACCTTGCAGCTCAAGGTGCTACGCGTGCTCGAGGACACCGCCGTCCGCCGGATCGGCTCGGGTACGCCACGTCCGATCGACGTTCGCTTCATCGCGTCGTCGTCGAAGGATCTCGACGCCGAGATCCAGGCCGGCCGGTTCCGCCAGGATCTCTACTTCCGGCTCGCCGGCGCGTCGTTCACGATTCCGCCGCTGCGCGTCCGCAAGGATGAAGTGCTGCCGCTCGCCGAGCAGTTCGTCGCCTCGGCCGCCGGCCCGCTCGGCCGCCACTTCGTCCTCGCCGACGACGCGAAGGCGTGGCTGACCAACCACGACTGGCCCGGCAACATTCGCGAGCTCCGCAACGCGTGCGAGCGCGCCGTGCTACTCGCGACCGGCTCGGTGATCGAGCGCCAGCACCTCACGATCGACGAGCCGAAGCGCTCGCCCGGCCGCTATCGCTCGCCGACCACGCCGCCGCCCGGCACGATGACGTCGGCCGACATGCCGTCGCAGGTCCGCGCGACCGTCGCCGAGCTCGAGAAACAGCGGATCCTCGAGGCGCTCGACAAGTGCGCCGGCAACCAGACCCGCGCCGCGGAGCTACTCGGCATCTCGCGCCGCACGCTGATCAACCGGCTCGACGAGTACGGCATCGCGCGCCCGCGCAAGCGCGACGAGTAGCGCTACGCTGCGACCATGTGCGGTCGCTACACCGTCACCCGCCAGGAGAGCCTGATCCAGGATCTCGAGGCGGTGCTCGACGCCTCTCTCTCGGGAGATGGCCCCCAGAACGAGTGGTGGAAGCCGCGGTTCAACGTCGCGCCGACCCAGCCCGCGCCGGTCGTCACGCTGCGCGACGGCGTGCGCACGCTCGAGATGATGCGGTGGGGCCTGATCCCGTTCTGGGGGACCAAGCCCGGCGTGAAGAGCCCGCTCATGATCAATGCGCGGGTCGAGTCGCTCGACGCGAAGCAGGTGTTCCGCGACGCGCTCGCGCGCAAGCGCTGCCTCGTCCCCGCCGACGGGTTCTTCGAGTGGAGGAAGGGCGGCAAGGTCCCGACGCCGATGTACATCCACCCGGGCACGCACCGGTTCGTCGCGTTCGCCGGCCTGTGGGCGCGCGCGAAGACCGACAGCGGCCGCGAGGTCCTCAGCTTCACGATCGTGACCGGCCCGCCGAACGAGCTCGTGAAACCGATCCACGACCGGATGCCCGTCGTCCTCGATCGCGCCGCGTGGCCCGCGTGGCTCGATCCCTCGCTCGACGGCGAGGGCGCGCGCGCGCTGCTCGAGGTCCCGCCCGTCGACGACTGGCGCGTCGACGAGGTCTCGACCTGGGTCAACAAGGCCGATCACGACGATCCGTCGTGCATCGTGCCGGTGGTGCCGGAGCAGACCTCGCTGTTCTAGAAGCGGTATCGTCGAGGTAGACAGCGACGCCGTGGTGACACGGTCCCGGTGCAGACAACCGCGTCTCCATCTGCTCGCTGATCGCTCTTGCACCTCGATCGCCTCGGTATGACCTCGCAGAGTGACGAAGAGAGCACCGCAGAGCCAGGAATTCACGCAGAGGCGATCGAGGCACCGGAAGGATCGGTCTCGGACGACGTCCGCGAATCAACTCCTGGGGGAACACGACATCACCGACCGCGGCGTGGCATCGCGCGGTGACGCCACGTTACTTTCTCGAAGATCGCGCGCGACGCTGGTCTGCGGCGTAGCCGCGACCGGGGTCTGCTCCGCGATCCTTCACCGCGGTCCTACCCGCGCCGAGCGCGATGGATCTTCGTCGGAGAGCTCCGGTCGGGTACACCGTCGACGACCTAGTCGCGCTCGCGCCGCGACCGCCCGTGGATGTTGAGCTCGGGCTTCTTCGCCGGCGCGTTGATCTTGGTCTCCCAGTCGGTGATGTGCCCGCCGGTGATCCAGAACCCGAACGTCGCGATGATCGCGAGCGACACCAGCACGAGCCCGCCGAGCGCGCGCGAGTAGGTCAGGAGCACGATCGCGACGATCCCCGCGGGGACCAGGCCGATCGCGAGCCTGCGCTGCGTCCGCTTCGTCTGCGCGATCCACGTCTCGAGCTGTTCTCGATCGGCCGCCATCTTTTGGTCTCATCGCTCCGCGGTCCGCGGAGCTCTTCTCTGGAGGTCTACCGCGTGGAGAGGTAGATGTCCTTCGTCGTCGCGTCGGGGTTCGCCGCGAACACGAACAGATGATCATCGGGCGTGTAGCCGGCGTCCTCGTTGTCGATGCCGGTCGCGAACGGCGCCAGTGCGAGGGCCGGCGTGCCCCACGGCTGATCGATCGCCGTGCGGGTCGAGATGTAGATCTCGATCGACCCGGCGACCCGGTTCGACGCGAACATCGCGGTCAGGCAGTCCTTCGACACGAATGTCGAGATCTCGCTCGCGGCCGACGACAGCTCGTCGATCCGCGTGCCCGCGCCCTGGCCGAGCACGCCCTGGAACAGATCCTGGCCGGTCGCGCCGTTGTCGCGGCTGACGAGGAAGTGCATGCCGTCGCCGCACACCGCGAGCCACTTCTCGTAGGCGGCGGTGTCGACGCCGGGGACCTTCGAGATCGCACCGAACGGTTGATCGATCGCCGTGCGCGTCGCCTGGTAGATGTCGCCGTTCTGGCCGAAGTAGATCGTCAGGTCGTCGTACGATAGCCGCGGCCCTTCGTCGGTGTTCGCGGTGTTGAACGCGGTGAGCGCGGTCGGGTTCGCGAACGGATCGTTACGCGTCGCCCGGGTCATCCGGTACAGATTCTTGTCACCGGCCGGCACCTGGACCGCGTAGTAGAGCTCGAGCCCGTTCGCGCTGAGCGTCGGGTCGTCCTCGTTGTTCGTCGCGTCGGACGCGCCGTCGACCTTCATCGGCGTCCCCCACGGCCCGAGCTGCTCGGGCGCGTCGATGCTCGCGCTGCCGCCGCCATCGCCGCCGCCCTGCGTCGAGCCGTCGCTGATCTGGTCGTGGTGCTGGGGATCACCGAGGCGGGCATGGCACGCGCACAACAGCGCGGATGCGAACAGCCATCGCCCCATCACAGCATCGTAAACCACACATTCGCTCATGTAACCGTGGATCCGCGGGGTTCCGGCATTCCGCCCCACTCGCGCTAAAGTGTGGTGTGATTTCACGGAGCCGGCGCTTCACACGTCCGGTCGATGCCTTTGAATCTTCTGCCGATCCGTGTGGTCTCAGGTTTGCTTTTAGAGCTCCGCACTAAGGAGAACAACTTATGTTCAAGAACACGCTTGGAAGTCTCGCGCTCCTCGCCTCGCTGCTGGGTGGCTGCGTCGTATCGGCGCACGGTCGCGTCGTCGCCCCCGCTCCGGTCGCGGTGGTCGAGGTCGACGAGGAGCCGCCCCCGCCGCGCACGGTCTACATGGAGACGCGGCCCGGCTTCGTCGTCATCGAAGGCCGCTGGGTCCACAACGGTGGTCGCTGGGTCTGGCGCGACGGCTACTACGAGCGCGAGCGCGTCGGCTACTCGTGGGATGCGGGGCGCTGGGAACGCCGCGGCAATCGCCACGTCTGGGTCGAAGGTCGCTGGCGCGGTGGCGGTGGCCCCGCGGTTCGCGATCATCGCGAAGAGCGTCGCGATGCGCCCGTCGTCCGCGATCACCGTCGCTGATCGCGTGGCATAGTCGCGGCGTGCTGAAGTACGTCGCGCTCGTCCTCGCACTCGCCGCCTGTCAGAAGGGTGGCGCGGCCACGCCCACGGGCGGCTCCGGCTCGGCCCACGCCGCGCCGGCGAAGCCGGTCGACGCGAACGTCGCGAAGCTCGACGGCGACGGCCTGTTCCAGACGTTCTGCGCGCAGTGCCACGGCGCCGACGCGAAGGGTTACAAGTCGGATCACGCGCCGTCGCTCGTCAACCCGACGTTCCTCGCGGCCGCCGACGATCCGTACCTGATCGCGTCGATCGAGCAGGGCCGGCCGGGCACCGCGATGGCGGCCTACTCGTCGAAGGTCGGCGGTCCGCTCGATTCGACCGCGGTCGCGAAGATCGTCGTGTGGCTCCGCGATCGCGGTCCGGTCGCGGCCCCGCTCACGCCGCCGCCGCCCGGCGACGCGACCCGCGGTCAGCCGCTCTACGCCACGAACTGTCTCAAGTGCCACGGCGACGAGGGCACGCGCGGCGAGTACCTGCTGCTCTCGAACCCGAAGTTCCTCGCGCTCGCGACCGACGCGTTCATCTATCACGCGATCATCGAAGGCCGTCCCGGCACCCCGATGGAGCGCTGGGACGCGAAGCTGTCGATGCAGCAGATCGCCGACATCACCGCGTACATCCGCTCGCTCGCGAAGGGCCAGCAGATCGTCCCGTTGCCCGCCCCGACCGGCAAGGAGCCGCTGTTCGTGAACCCGACCGGCAAGGCGCCGGCGTTCGCGCACGTGAAGGAGGGCAAGTTCGTCCCGGCCGACGACGTCAACGCCGCGCTCGCCGCGAACAAGAAGCTCGTGATCATCGATGCGCGCCCGGAGTCCGAGTGGATGACGGTCCACATCACGGGCGCGGTCTCGATCCCGCACTACCAGCTCGCGCGGCTCGCCGAGATCCCGAAGGACGCGACCGTGGTCGCGTACTGCGCGTGCCCGCACCACCTGTCGGGGATCGTCGTCGACGAGCTGATCAAGCGTGGCTACAAGCACGCGTTCGTCCTCGACGAGGGGATCCTCGAGTGGCAGCGCCGCGGCTATCCGATCGTCGCCGCCCAGGGCGTGACGATGCCGTTGAAAGAACCTCCTTTACCCCCGGGGGCGATCCGTTAGGCTTGGTGAGTGGATCCCCGCGATGTCGGACACGATGTGTCCTAACGACCTGAACTTGCACGGAGTCGATCGCGTCAGGATCTGGCAGGTCCGTTGCAAACCACCCCTTTCGATGAGGGGAATCGCGCTTTTGCTGGTGACAGCCGTCCTCGGTTGTTCCCCCGCGACTCCCGGCGGCACGACCGGTGACGACGACGATGGCCCGATCGGGAACACCGTCGACGGCGGCGAAGGGAGCGGCAGTGGCAGCGGTAGTGGGAGCGGCAGCGCGTCGCTCACGGCGACCGAGTTCGTCGGCGGGTTCGACCACGGCTACTGCGACGAGGCCTTTGTCTGCCA
>Ga0307509_10003754_pt1 | contig 22613 bp, 17 predicted proteins | sample 10_EM_MG_FD_202245 | JGI IMG/M metagenome (GOLD analysis project Ga0307509, IMG submission 202245) | Populus trichocarpa ectomycorrhiza microbial communities from riparian zone in the Pacific Northwest, United States - 10_EM | ecosystem: Host-associated > Plants > Roots > Unclassified | place... | reverse complement strand
AGTATAAGAATTAGATGTAGCCCGCGACCACCCAGACGCGGCATATAAATATCGAGGCGCCTCCCGAGCTATTTGAACATTATCAAGCAACGGAGAAGAGATCTTATCAATATAAGTTTTTACGCTATAAAAATCTTTATCACTCTACCTACCTCTACTTTGAATCATTGAGCCTTCCTAGACAATCTCCGTCTACGATTAAGATTATCGGCCTGAGTTATCTCGCAAGACTTTGAGATAGGCTCCCGCCTAACACCTCGATATTTATAAGCCGCGTCTGGGTGGTCGCGGGCTACATCTAGTTCTCATACTAACTAAGTACCTACTAACAACTCTGGCTTCTTCTTAAAAGTGCGAACACCATTTGACCCTCACAATTCTGTTATCTCACTTCGACTTCCGAATCGCAACACCATCAAATTTCCTGACGGTGCTCCGACACATCAGTCCATTGGTTACGATCCATCTTCGTCAGCATGGAGTCTTGCTTACCATTTTGCATATGCAGAATGGTCTCCATGATCGAACCAACAAAGGGCCCAGCTTTGTTATCGAACCTCTCAGCATTGCAGATATATTCTGCAACCGACATCTGCGAGGCATAAGATAGACTTGTCATGATAATCGCACCAATAGCCATTATCTCTCCATAGTCATATCTTTATCGTATGGTTCCGTCAGCATCCTACGGATGCTATTGACGTGTGTGAGTACGGGTATGCCTGATTTCTCAAACTACCTCATCCAACAACACTATTCACTTCTGCGACTTTCATCACCAGAGCGTGGAGTATAGAATATGTTGCTTAACCATTGTCTGTAAAAACGTCCTGTTACTTAGTGACCACTTTCGCGACTCTCGTCCTTAGTGTTCAGTAACCTTATGCGACATTGGCCGATTTGGCTCGAACCACTTGCATAAGCTCGCCAAAGGCCTTTCCTCATATATCCTGAGAACGGGATCTGGTGGGACGGACGGCCGCGATGTATACGGGGTTACGAGGAGGGCTCCAATGACCATGTCTTTGGTGAGGGGACGCACCTACCGCGGCGTCTCCCGATGTAGCGCCGTCCCAACGCTGGTGCGAGAGGGGGGTGTTGGCTTGTCCTTTTGAACTCAGAATCCTAAGGTAGGGTAACTATAGGTCTTTATTCACTAAAGGAAGGCTAAGCCTTCCGGTATGCCTAACAGATAATTAAGTAATTTCCCATCTTCTATTAACCTGCATAAGAGAGATTTGTCTCAGGAGTTCTAAGCTACCTATTTTGGCCGCCAAAGAAGGCGCAAGCCAAGCAAAGCGGCGCAGCACATATAATTGAATGATATTGGTGAGCAAGACTACTATCGTGTACTGCTCAAGTCCAGCCTACTTGCCGTATCCTGATGTTTGTGAGAATAGCTACTATTGCATGTAAGTATAATCCCTCAGCTACAGTCAATTGTTTGCTCCTATGCAATAGTAGATGAATCACACATGCCAGGGGGTGGTAAGTAGTCTGAATTTTGGTGGTAAGCAATAGCAACTGTGTTAATTAAAATATTGCTCAATTATACCCGTGATGCCACTTTGGTAGGCTTGCACCTTCCCCGGCCACCAAAATAGGCAACTTAGACCTCCTGAGACAAATTTCTCTTATCCAAGTTAATTGAAAATGTGAAATTACTTACTTATCCTTGATGATAATAATATTCCCACTAATGGGCTCTAATTGAGACTCATTATAGGCCTCAAATTTCTCTTGCTGGTTTGACTACCACTGTTATGTTTTCCCCCCACGAATCTCGCTCATGACATCAAAATCTTCGCATTGATGAAAAGCAATCTGCTGGTTAATTGTTTCCAACACTTAGAGAATATTCCACTGCATGTTGGATAGCTTTGCGGTAGCACTAACAGTCCGCAGGGCCAGTTGCTGTGGATAGAGAGATTAGGATATAGTTTTAATACGCAGCAGAATTGAAGTCTAGACATCCAGTAGCCAGTAGCCTAGTGAAAGCACGGTGCAGTGAGAATGCCCATAGAACTTTTATAGGACAGGGGTTATTTGTGTGAGTATTCTTGCTTTGTAGTAGAATAATGCATGAACAGGAAGGGTTAAATAATTCGAGAAAATAGCATAACTTCTATCCATGGATAGCCGCCGTACTGCCACTGATTCCTCTGCTGCTGCTTCTCTTTTTGCTATTGCGGTCGAAGTCTTTTCTACCACTCACCGTCCTTCTGCTTCTTCTTCTCCTTTGACTCCTTTCCCATAGAAAGTATACTTGTATTCTCATCATGTATTCGGAATCTGGTTGCTACAAAAGTGCTAGAATGTATGTCAGAATTATGTGAAATGTTGAAGATATGATAAATATGATGGGTTCAATAAATCCAAGGAGAAAGATATATCCGATAATAATGAAAATAATGATGATATTGAAGCAAAAAAGTGATGATGGAATGAGGAGGGAGGTGTTCATTTACTCTCAATCCTAAGAATTTCTTTTCTTCCTTGTATCTTATACTAAACTGCCCCTTGTAAGCCAATACCCAATTTCAACAAGCAGCTATGGAATTCAGAGTTGATCAGCTATATAATTGATAATTCTGAAACCACAAGTGGGGGCTGTGAGCCAGCAGCTGGGGGAGAGCTGGGAAGAGACAAGATCGGTAGAGAGGAAGTGCTAGTGTGAAGACACTACTTGAGTAGTAAGTTAGGTGAAAGGAACCTGTTGGTGAATTAAAAGGTAATAAAAGGCGACAAGCTTGACCTGGTAGGAGAATAAATGATGCAAGTAATAGCAACTACTGCTAGCCCTATTTGATCATAGCACTAAGATATAAATCTCTAATAATACCTGATTCCGAATATAGGATGAAATTGCAAGTAGTATGATATCTGTGGTTGCGTGGTGATGGAAAAAAGAGAAGTGAGTCTTTACCGATAGTGAAATTCTTAAATGCCATCCTGTTACCGAGGCATAGTTACCCGGCAATCTAAGTCTTGGGAAATACAATCATACCTCGCTATGACGAAATTCCTTGTTCGGGAACCTCTTATGAATGAACCTCCTGGGAATTACATCTGCCCCCATACAAACATACCTCGTTATAAGGAATTTCTTCCGAAACCTCGCTATAACGAACGAACTCACCTGAAGTCTTGACTTCCGTTATAACGAGGCGCGACTGTTAAGAAGGGAAACACCGGCAACCTTTTTCTCGGGTCGCTGCGGTAGGGTAACCTTGCTGCAAGCGAAGGCTACTTTGGGAGGCTGGGACTCCCGAAGATCTCAAGACACTGAAAGCACTTCTGCTCCTCATATCGCTTGTCTCTCTTTGCCCAAATTGACCCCATTGATCGGTCCTCAACCTCCGCTTCTGGTATTTGCTACCTCTCTATCATTGAAATTGCTGGATAGAGTGTTAACATATTGGTAATTCTTACTGGTGGCCAGATACTGGTATACTGTCGCTACTTGAATACTGCAGTCACCTGGATGTTCATCTTGTCCCTATTACTGCCGCACGATAGATTCAGTTAGGACTGTATTTCTGGCGACTAATCCCTCCGTTGAAGCGCAACAGCCGAATCACGAGTCCCCGCGATCCATCTCGACGAAAAAAAATTCAATTCAATTCTGTTCATCAATACCGCCTCTTCATTGACCTCCCCGCCATAATCTCTCTATTTCCTTCTCGCTGTATCACTCTGGCACCTCTATTACTTATTATTGCTATCAACCTTCACGAAGCACTCTCTATATCTATACTATCCTTTCCTAACCATTCTTAGGATCCTGTAAAACATTACCATCAACATTGTCGTGTTTTGTTCTGTCAGCTTCGCTTCTCCGCGTTGACTCTGCCGAGTGACATTTTTCGCTCACGCGCCCTTCCATCTCTTTCCCTCCTCCCTGGGGTACGAATCTTAACGCCTTCGCTTACCCTTTCCAACCCGACCCTTTAAGCCTGACTAAACTAGTTGGACTTGGGTGACGGGGGAAGGGCCTACTCTCCCGAGGCACTTTTTTTGTTTCTTGTCCTGCGATGTGCGATGCTGGCGCAAGGTCTTACGAAACGCACTTCTATTGTGCGTTGTGCGGTGGCCCTTTCGCGAAAGTACTTCGCACCGCTGTTCCCCCTGCACCCCCGAATAATGTCGATCGCCATCACGAACTCTACGGGGGCCGTTCAACAGATGGAGTGGATACCGACTTGGAGAATGAGTTCAACTTGGACCCGAAGGACAATCGAATCCTTCCCGAGGAGTTTGTGCTCAGCAACATGAGCCATGCAGCTAAAAGAAGCAGGACATTGCGGCTTCGTGCGGAAAAGGACGGCTTTAGGAGGGGAATGATGGGCGAACAGAGGACAACTTGGCACGCTTATGATGGGAACCTCATCTCGACCCAGCAGATGAAATGGACCAAAAGCCTCCGCGCCCTCATATACAAGAGGGCGAAGAGACAACCACTCAATCATCACCGGTACCTAAATAACGGTCAGAATGCTTACCTCACGGGCAGGGGCTTGATTCGGCAGTCACAGAATTGGGCCGATGCGTTTGCTTCGATCGAGGAGGATGAGGGGCATGACGAAGATGGCTCCGACGTGCACACTGAGTTCCCCGTGTTTTCCGATGAGGAGATTCAACTTGGCACCTACGGGTTTCACGTCTATCAGGAGCTTGGCAGATTAGACTCCCATTACATTATCTCATCGATACCATTTCACGACGAATGTTGGACCATGTTAGACCTCGCCATTGAAGAGGCCGGCAAGGAAAGGGGCATAGACGGGATGAATGAACGGATAGAGATGGATGATTTGTGGGGTTATCTCAGGGGGCTTGTCGGGGTGACCGGCGTGATGGATAGTTCTATTGTACCTCAATCTACATGGGCAGCATTGTTAGAAGAGCGGCGAGGTGATGGGATTGTTACTAGGCTGGGGGAGGTGGATTACCGAGAAGGCCAGGGTGCGGGAGAGGGTTGGCAATGGAAACACGAAGAAGGGCTTCATGTTAGTTACTTCCCTATTCTGAGCGCCTGGAATAGTAACTGACAGGTTTTATTTAGTGGCTTGTTGCTGACCCATCCAGAATATCCGTGCTTGATTCGCCCCTTCTACCACTTGTTTCAAACAAACCATTTCCGTGTGCACCAAGAGCTGCACTTATAGATCCCTTCCAATTACTCCCTCCAGAAATAATCCTTGAGATTTGCACCATGCTCACCTCTGTCGACATATTCAGTCTTAAGACTGCAACTCCCGCAGCACACAATTTGGGTCTTCCTCACTCCATCTATCGGAGGTTTTTACGGGACGAGTTCAAGTATCTTCCGACCCTCGTTAAAGAGGTTGGAGACTACGAAGCCTTACGTGAACGTAAGGAACTTGATGCAATTGACTGGCGGGGTAGCTTTGAACGCCTTCGGAGGTTAATGATGGTCCCGAAAGATGGAGAAGGATGGGAGTCCGTGGATATTTGTTTGAAGAATCGGAATAGAATTTGGAAGATCGTGAAACCTATGGCGGATCATTTTGTTGAGAGCTCGCCTGCATTATTGCTGCACAGACACAACGCACCCGTGCCCTTTGCGGAAAGAACGGGAGTGGTCAGGGGGTATGCGGGAGTACGTACAGGAAGACAAGGACTAATTGAGAGTGTCTACTTCGGCCCCCGTACGCGAGTCATCGATCCGGATATAAAGGATGAAGCTGGGGACCCACTGCGAGAGGATTTGGCCCTCAATTTGGATGTGGTTCGGGTTTGGCTTGATAGAGAGGGTGGGCCTCTCTGCGGTCTGGGATTTTTCGTGAGCAGCCAAGATCAGGAGGTGCAAAAGTGTGAGAGGTTTGGAAGGCGTGGTTGTATTTATGTGGATGTCGACGTCCGTTCAAAGACCCTGACAGGGTTTGTTTTTTGTTTGCATAACCACATTGTTTGCGGAGTACAGTTGGTTTTTGATAACGACACTTCGTTTTCGCGGAAGATCGGACGCTGGAATGGGGTTGCCCGAAAGATCACTGCGCCCTCCCGATATCGGAATCTGGTCGGTGTGATTGGCTTTGTTAACTCGGGTGGATTTATTGAAACGCTTGGTATCTTAGAAGAGACCCCCGAGTTGGAGCGTGAGGATGCCATTGGACCTCTCACTGCTCCACCTCAGACGGTTGATCTCTCTCACGCGGAGGCGTCGGTTTGGAAGAGGCTTCCACCACCGGATGTTAAATTACTTGAGCGCGAAGGACCTCACATCACGGATTGGCGAATGTGTAAAGGAGAGTGGGAAATCTGGGCAAATGGATTTCATGAGGAAGGGGCAGAGGAACCGTATCGGAATGACAGAACACTGCTGGAAATTGTGGGTTACTATGATGATACCGCACTTAGGGGGTTGGAGTTCCTTTATAGAGAGCGTAGCCGCGATAGACGAGTCGCGTCTCTCCTCGGGTCAAAGCTAGCGGAAGAACGGGATAGTATTCGTTTCGAGGAGGGAGAATCAGTGGCTGCCATTGTCATTTGCTATAGTGACGCATGTGTTCATGGTATTCTGGTAGGTCAACTTCCGACTCATCTAGTATCACATGCTGACTCTCCCCAGTTTGTCACAGGAGGCGGGCGTACAAGTGAGGTTTTTGGACCGCGCTATCTCGGAACCCACAAGGTTTTTGCTCCAACAGCGAACATTGGTGGTCCATCCCAAACGATTTTTCGCAAAGAAACCACTGGAGATATCATAGGCTTGCACTGTTTATATGACGAAGAAGATCAAAAGTTTCTACAACTAGGACTCATGCTACTTATTGACGATGATAGAATCTATGAAACTGAGCTTCCTCGCTCTATTCCTTTTAGCGACCTTGATTCTAAATTGCAGGTGTGGGACGATGGCCCGCCACCGAAAGAATGGTCGATCGCTTCTCGCCCAGGAGAGATGGGTATTTTCACCCGTGATTTTGCTCCTGCACAATTTGGTGGCTGGGCAGCTCTTGGTTCGCTTCGCAGGGTGACAATATATGGCAGGATGAAAGGGGTACGGTTTTCTTTTGCAGAAGGAAGGGACCGATTCTTCGGATATGTGCAGGATGTCAGCGCCGGTGTTTATATTCAAGAGATTGATTATGAGAATGGCGAACGAGTGACAGGGATTGTAGTTCTTCGGGAAGACCCTACCTGTTCTAGTCCCGGGGAGAAGCAAGTTTTTCCGGATTCCATCGAGAGTACATCCACAAATGGGGACGAGCAGCAGTTTTTGGACCGAATTTACGTATGTTATCCATTAATGGGTCTGGTGGGAGAGCTCGAGGACTAATATTTTATAGCTTCTGACGAACCGAAACGAAGGGGAGCTTCCTCTTCCTGTCAAGTATCGTGTCTCCTCGCCATACCTTGTGGCAATCAAGTTCGATTTTAGTTATTATCAGCTTATCTCATGGGCCCCCATCTACGCCCCAGACTCGACTGTACCTGCTTCCAAAAAGCTCATCTCTGAAATGCTTCAGTTTCCATGGAAGTGCCGCTTGGATGATGTAACTGCGGACCGAAAGATCAAGCCTACCTCCCGTGTTGCCTGTGTATTTTTTGATGAGGAGGAAGGGAAACGAATCGATGCGGTTAAAGGGTATGTTGGCAAAAGTGGCGATTTTTGTGGTCTCTTGTTCCGGAGGGACGGCAGCTGGGAGAGTAATGTCTTTGGTCACCGGTCAGCCTACGAGTTGACCTTTGAGCTAATAGAAGGGGAACGTTTTGCCTCAATATTTTTTCCAGAAAAAGACCTTAAGGCCTTGGCAGTAAGACATCGTACTCCGTGTAGATGGGTCTCTGCTGATGTAGCCTAGCTTTGCACTGACCAAGGTAGGACAACACCATGGTTTGGTCGGGGATCCGAACGTGTGATACTCCGGGAACCACCAGGGGGATTGGAGTCCGTGGGAATCTATGGAACTTTGGATCGGGTGAGTTCCTAGGGATCGGATCCCCATACTCACTCTCTGACCTGTGTTCAGGAAATCGAGTACTACCAAGAAACCATAGACTGGGGTGCCATTGGATTACTATGCCGACCACATAGGAGATGCTCTATTGCATGCTCGAAAACCCATTCCCCGACTCCTCCACCTATCACACAATTCCCTCAATCCAACCCTGAGCTACCATGGTTTAGCAACCTCCAGGCGCTTCCAGCAGAGGTTTGGCTTTCGCCTCTTGCGGCTCAAAGGGAGAAGCAATATATTGGAAAAACTGGAATAGGTCGAGCCTACTCTCTCTTTGATCCTGCTCAGCTGGACCAAATCGTTGCGCACGTCAACTTGTCCCACCGCGCTAGCATAAGGAGTCTTCGTTTCTGTGGAACATCTAGAATGGGTTTCGTAACGTTGGGTGAGTGGCCTGAAAGGGAGGATGTCAAAGTTAAAGGGCCTGCAAAGATGAGAATATCAGGTCCGGCTGGGGAGCGGATTGAGAAGGTTATGGTTGCGTTTCAGAGACTTGACCAGCAAGACCGGGTGGTGGGATTGTCCATGGAGACCAATATCGGCCGGCTCAAGAAAGTCTTTAGTTCGGAATTGTCCCTCGAACGGCCGATACATATATCTCCTCACAATTTGAACAGCCTAGAGTGTGCCGAAGCAGAGGAGGTTGTTGGGTTTCATGCGATCGTCAGCGTAAGTTTATGGTCACTTTATTTTGTTTTTCTAATTTTTCTAACCGATACTTTGCCAGGATTATAATATCCACGACCTCGGTCTTGTCCTACGACGACGCCCCACGTTTGCTTCTTATTGAGCTTGATCGGTGCGGACAGAGGAGGCTTTAGCCGTTATTAACTTTTCTCTATGTCTATACTTATGACTTGATTTATTTTATTTAATTCACATAATGCCCTAGAATTATTTTATTGGGGGTCTGTGTTACTCTTCCCCTCTTATGCCTAGGGACGGGAATCTTCTTTCGCTTTATTTTGTTCCGCGCTGTTTTAGGGGTGGCGTGAAGTGATGGGCGCAGGCACACCTGCTGATCGTAGATGTTCAATTTATTGTACTAGGTTTTGGATGGATTCAATTGCTTGGTGGGGTGTCATGGCTGTTGGGAATGTTGCTTCAATGTGACGGAAGTATGTCCGGCGTGGAACAGTGGGACACAAATCATTGACTAAATACTAGTAGGGGTAGCTTTCAGGTAGAAGTACAGTGCTCTGATAAATGAAATCCCATCTGATGGGTGTTAGAGTACGATAACTAGTCTGGGGCACGACTGGCAGAAGGGCGCGATTATTGTACTGCGAGCTTTGGCGGTGGTGTGGGTTTTTCCTTCCAATGGAGGACTTGACAACCGAGAGCAACCTGGACATCTCAGCTCTCTCAAGCGCTCCAGTGTGCGGGGCCATAAGCCTTATGGTTAGATATGAAGAATGAATTGGGGAAACATAGGGAGGAATTGACAATACCGGGGATCTTGGAAACAGCGCTAAATGCGGCCTGGGGTGCGACTCCAAATGGGGGGGGACTCGAAAGCCTCGTTGGAGCCATGCCACAGTGCCTACAAGAAGTGATTGGTGCTGATGGGGGGCTACCACAATACTCGTTTTGTAGTTTGTATAATATAGCAAAAAGACTTCGTACTCATACGATATCACTCGTACAGTAGCATATTGTCGGAAATGATGTGGGGGCGAGTTGGACCAAATGAGCGGTGGCTCAGACGGACGAATTCCCACAGAGGCTGCTTGGATGCGGAAAGTGCAGAGGACGAAAAATGAGAAAGGGGTGAAAAGGCCGAATGAGGAACGAGTTGCGACTTCAATTTTATTGATCTGTGTTTTTTTTTGAAGAAAAAAATAGTAATAGAAAAGCTGAACTAGTGAGGAGCCAGCGAGAAAGAATGATTTGAAAAAGACAAGCGAGAACTGGTCCCCCCAAAGACCACCAACCAGGCAGCTCGATGACTAAGCAATTGTACCTCCGGTAAGCAACTCACCATATTATCAAGAAGTTGGCCCGACTCTTTGCTGGCACTTACCAAATATCACTCGAATTTCCAAAACTGGTTTTAGCCGACAAGGAAACATTGGAGAGGTCTCTTTTTGGAAAGTTAGTCCGACATTTGTCTCGCCCCCCCCCCTCTCCTGGTATGATTACTTGGACATGTTCCGCCTTGAGATGTGGGGTTTGCGACACTGTCCAACAGGATCCCCATATCTCGCAACGTTCTCCCCTCCTTTATTGCTTCGGGAGGAATAGTGCGCTTCTCGGAAGGAATTTATTTGTTTAAGTCTCGAGATCCAATGTAGCTCAATGACCCATGTCGTACCGGGTAAGGAAGGCACTAAGCTTTCCGAAGAGTTTTTGTTCTCTCTCTGGATTCTGGGATTATCGACCGACGCAGATAGTGGATCGACTGGGTAAATACCGTCCCGGCGCTCGTGTATCGCCATGGTTATGCACACTTGAACACGTTTTCTTAGAGATGTGAGGTTAGTTTTCCCAACGGTGTACATATGACATGGATCCTCTCCTGCAAGAACCTCTTCGATGCTTTCCCCTAGACCTAATTTATTGCAGATCTCTCGGGCCGAATTGCCGGTCTGCTTCAGCGAAATGATGACCCCCATGCACTGATTGCTTTCTCGCCATCCTCTACTTTGACTGGCTAAATTTCTAGTGTCCTATATGTTGCAGCATATGGAGGTCATATATTCTAGGATCAGGAGGTTTGTCATAATTGTAATTCAAAAACACAAGCAAGCCACGAGGTCGCTTCGCAATAACTTAACGTCGTTTTACTGCAAACGGCTTGCGTCATGTGACTCCAAGTCACAAACTATCAATCTCTCACATGTCCCCGCGTGGGTCGACGGTCAACGTATCTGGGAAGGAAGAGTCTCTAATAAGCTTTCACCTTCTACTCTATCCAGAAGAGAAAAAAGGAAGAAGAAAAAGAAATATCGCACTGTACAAGGCCAAGGCACCCTCCACCCGAAAATAAATCCCACGTTATACATACCATACCTAGGCCTAAATCTATTGTATTATTGCGCGAAGGAGTGAGATTGCCTAGAAGCGGGGGAGAGGCAGACGTATCCAGGAAACTTCTAACTTAATCCCTGAAACGATGGAAGAAAAACCGAAAGCAGAAAACAAATCAACATCTTAGACTACTTGGAACAAAACTCCGGTTCGTTTGGAGAATACATGTATTGTGCGTGAACAAGATTAACAGATCAACGAACGCTCATAATTTTCGCCGTGATGTTGTCAACCTCCTCGATACAGCCACCTCGGCCCAACCAAGAAAAATAAGTAAAAATAATTGAAAGACATGGCAGTAATTAGCACTTAGTATACTATCAATCAGCTTTATAAAAAAAGAGAGGAGGCATTATGAGGTGCCTGTTGAGTGGTAATGATTTTTGTGGGAGCCACGCTCACCGGGGTGTTCGGTTAATTTTATCCACGCACAATATCATACCAACAAATGGCAATTTCCATGAGACAACATGATAAACTATAGGGAATCAAGCGGGGGCTTAATTACCGGATAGCTCGGGAATGGCGGGCCTGTAGCAACTCCACTACTCTATCGTGTCCGTATTTGGCCGCTAGCATGAGTGGTGTGCGACCGGATTTACTGGAGCTATTGGGGTTGACATCCTTCCGCCGTAAGAGTAGCCGCACCACTCCTTCGTGTCCATTCTGGGCGGCCCACGAGAGCGGTGTTTTGCCATACGTCGTGTCTGGGGTGTTGGGGTTGACATCTTTCCGCCCCAACAGCAGGTTCACTATTCCCTCATGGCCGTTGCGAGCAGCCTGCGAGAGCGGTGTTAGGCCATAGATTGTGTCTGAGGTGTTGGGGTCGACATCTCTCCGCCCTAACAGCAGTTTTACTATTCCCTCATAGCCATCCCGGGCAGCCTGCGAGAGCGGTGTTAGGCCATATGCCGTGTCTGGGGTGTTGGGGTTGACATCTTTCTGCTCTAACAGAAGTTTCACTATTCCCTCATGGCCGTTCCGGGCGGCTTGCGAGAGCGGTGTTAGACCATACATCTTGTCTAGGGTGTCGGGGTTGACGTCTTTCCGCTCTAGCAGCAGTTTTACTATTCCCTCATGGCCATTCCAGGAAGCTTGCGAGAGCGGTGTTAAGCCATACTTCGTGTCTGGGGTATCGGGGTTGACATCTTTTCGTCCCAATAGTAACTTCACCGTTACCTCATGGCTATTCCTCACGGCCCACAGGAGCGGTGTTCGGCCATATTCCGTGTCTGAGGTGTTTGGGTTGACATCTTCTCGCTCCAATAGTAGCTTCGCTGTTCCCTCATGGCCATTCCCGGCAGCCCACGAAAGTGGTGTTCTGCAAGATTGACTTGAACTATCGGGGTTGACGTATCTCCTGCCAAACAGTAGGCCGGCTACTTGTGGAGCCTTCCCCCATCGACGGCCTATGCTCCCGGGATTGACAAATCGCGGTCCAAGGAATAACCTCACCACTCCCTCATGTCCATTTCCGGCAGCCCAGGAGAGTGCTGTACGGCCGCAACCCGTGTCTTGCAAATCAGGTTGAATACGCTTCTCTTGCAAGAGCAACCTCACTACCTCTTCGTGTCCATATCTTGCGGCTAATATGAGCGGGGTCACACCCGCACCATCTCTTTGGTTCACATCCCATCTGTTCATCTTTATCAGAGTATTTGTTACTTCGGGGATGCCGAAGTACGAGATGCAGTGCAGCGCGGAAAAAAGCTTATCACTAGGGCTATTGTCGAACCGTAATCCACTATTCATCGACCTCCAAAGGGATTTGGCAGATATGTGACTATCAAACTGACCAAGAAGCTGGAGCGCAGATGTTTTTGCGCGATCGGAGGGCTCTATTCGCATGTGGGCTCCCCAGTACAAGGAGGAATATTCAAGGAAGGGTGTGTCTCGGGGATCACGGGACGGGCGAGCTGGAATATCCTTGATGTGCTGGAAGTTGAGGTACGTCAAGCAGGTTTCCGCCATCGTCGAGTGGGCTCTGTCAAAAAGGCCGGGATGTGCGCAGAGATACTCTTGGAGCGTAAAATGAATTAACCTAACAGTCGAGGCACCCTTGTCTACGGTGACTAGTCCTTGACAACAGTCCAGTAGGGTCGATATCGTCGGGATATCATCGTTATCGAGATCATTTGACCCTATCCCGATTGCTACGGCGCGACAGATTTCATCTACCTGCAAAGGCCGCCTCGAATGGGTGATCCACATCAAAACGGCCATCCCGAGTCTCGCTTTCTCCCCATCCTGAGTTTTTATCCTTCGCAGCGTTGCTCCGTATACGCCCCCGAGGTCTAAGCCATTCTTCATCGTGCTAAGCCTCTGCCTCCTTCGGTGTATGGTCGCCTCCTGTAGGATCGCCTTGATGCTCAAGAAGACAAGCAAGAATCTACACACAATATCTTTCAGTACACCACTTTAGGTATTTGTGCGACCCCGCTTCTTACTTACACCTCTGAAACTGTCTCGGGGATGTTCTCTATAATTTCCTTTTCCAGCTTCTTGTCCATCGCATCCGGGATGGTATCCTCTTTCAGTTTCGCTCAGAGGAATATGATGATATCATGCTTTGTGGGAGTTATGGATCTGGTGGCTGCCCTCCCTGCAAGATGCCTCTCAATCTCACCCAGGATATGTGGTCTCCCGGTTAGAAATATCCGCGCACCCGAGGAGTTCTGGAGAATTTGGTTGAGCGAATCAAGAAGCTTCACCCGATGCGCTGGTGGGCACTCGTCAAGGGCATCAATGCATATAAATGTAGGTCGCGAGGAAGACATATTTTGCAAGCACTCGACAATTTCCGCGAGCTCTAATCTCTGGCCACCAATGACCTTCTCTCTGTTCCGAAAAGCTTTGACTATCGCTTCCGGAAGCTCGTTCAGTCCAGCAACAACCTGTTTCAACACGGACCCCAGAATGGCAGCTGGGGATTGCTCCTCTAGATCGGCGAAGTCGAAGTAGAAGCAAGCGACGGCAGCGTTCCCCCCCACGGCCTGCTTGCACAACGTATCTATCACTAGCGAGCTAACATCACAACTCATTAGCAATACCTTTCTTTCCTCGGATACCGTATCTTCTCTCTCACCTAATGAAGGTCTTGCCGACCCCCGGACCTCCGTGGCAGAACAAGGCTGAACCGTCGGATTCCCCCGCACGAATACCACCAGACCAATCCCTGTATTCCTCAGTTTGTAATAGCCAGTCTCCCACCTCGTCGGCCCTGCGGGTTCGGATGTCGTGGTGCCGTCTCTGGGGTTCAAGTGGGGATAACCAAGCCAAAATTTCGGACTTCTCGTCGGTCACGGTATAGTTATTCAACACATTGTGAAAAATGCTGGTATTCCAGGAGTTAATGTTGTCTCTGATGAGGTGATGGGACATTTTTGAATTTTTTGCCGCTTTGAAGATTGTAAAGGATCGGTTCCTATGTAATTCTATACGATAGGGCAGAGTACCGTAGGCTGATGTGACTCGTGGGAGTGAAGAAAAGAGGGGACGATGGTTCCGAAGCCTTGAGGGCAGAGTGTTTGTTCAGTCGGCAGAGTTAGAGCCTTTGTGAAACCAAGATGACTCCGCCGTGCCATCCTCATCGCGCATTTCCCATGCAGCTGATACTCGAGTACCGGGCATGGGGTACCGTATGGGGTGAGATGAAATAAAAGTAAAGTGCCGTGGGTGGGGCACTGAGATTTTTTTCGTACAAGTATCATATCATACGATGGGGGGGATTAAATTTATTTGACGTGTTAACCTAAATTAACTGTGCTAAAACATGACCTTTTGCATTATCCCATAGTCTGTCGGGTTGCTGCGCCCAAGAAAACCTGTTAAGAAGATACCGAATCTGGCCAAGAGAATAACGGGATCTGGGAAGTTTCCTGCCCTAACTGGAAATAAGTTACCAAGGGTTTCAAACCGAGACTTGTGCAACCGGTTTTCTTGGGCGCAGTGACAGACTAAGGGATAGCTAGCACCTAGCTAAGCGCGCTATCTGCAAGTTCAGCCAATGTGCTTGGCTTGAACCTTAGTCCAGATTTAAATATTGGCAAAAAACTTTATTCTCTTCGGGCCTTTTGTTGATAAGGTTTCTTTCTTCGCTCAAATGCTTCTTTCAGCTCTCTATATCTTTGTTCTCACTTCGGCTACGATGCCAGTTTGGCCCTCTTTATACTTCCTTAATTATTCCTTTTGTTCCTGTAATACTTTCTTTGAATATGATACCTTTTGTTCTTTGTTGCGAATCCCGGTAGTAGAAGCGGGACTGAATCACTTCACTATATAACTGGTCTATTACTTTCCTATTATTCTAGTATGATAGTATCATAGTACTTCGCGGCAATCAATAATCTTGACCGTTGTCTATTAGACTACCACTTCTCTGTCCAAGTATCCATCGCATATTGCAACACTTTCTACGCGACGAATCCGCGTCTGCCAATCGTCTGCCAGTACTCGTACTCCCTCCTTGCGACGATAATGGTACTTGCAATGGGCGCCACCGTATCTCCGGGTGTTCCACAACACTCGAGTAAACAACTTCCCACTCTATAATGCCTAATATCTCCACCTCGTACCCTTCTGATCCCTCCTCCTCCCTCTCTCATCATGCGAAAACATCACCAATGCTGCCTGTGCCATAGATTTTGGGTAAATTCCATCTGTGGCTATTACCCGTATGGTAGCTACTATACCCGGAAAGGCTAATTCACAACAGGGTTAAGAGGAATAGTAGCTACCTTAACAAGTACGAGTAGGTCAGAGTGTCAGGATAGGGAAGGATCACTTTCTTTAAACACCACAATAGGTCTGCATTGCACATACTATAAAAGTTAGGCTCTCATAACAATGTATACCCTGAGGTGGGTAGGTATCTCTGGGGGCTTTTATTTACACCCTCATATATGTTTTTTTTTGCAGCACTTCGCCGTTTGTAGGGTTGAACTATATGACTTGAGTCCAAAGTATTTGTTGGGGCAAGGTTTTCAGAACGGTCTGACAGGATGGGTTTCAGCGCCAGCCTCGCCACAAGACGCGGGGAAGACAAGCGGAAAAGAAACCTTACAGCAAGTGACTTCTAACCAGCAGCACAACCAAAACAACTACCACCGGTGTAGTTGTGTTTCCTTCGTTTCTAATTATTTTTCTCGCAACCCAGAAACGTTCAGATCGCGGACGCTCTACCGCAAGCCAACTTTGATCCCGATCTGGTAGTTAACATAGCCAGCAATTTCCACTCTTTCCTGTCGGGAGCTGTCGGTAAGTGAAGCCTTTCTAGTAGTTCTATCCCCCCCCCTTTACACCTGATTGTTCATTGAGTACAACAGGCTGGTGGAGATAGTTATTGCATAATCGGAGATTGCTTAAGAGGAGGTGCAGGTAACTAATTGCCTTAGTGCAGTAATCGTTTGTGCTGCTAAGAGTTCGCATTACGAGGTACTGAGTATACTAGTCGAGCAAAGCGATATTAATATCGAAATCGGTAACGTTATGCCTGGCCCAACACCGTTATTCTACGCTGTCGAAGGGGGGCATGAGCAAGTTGTCAGAATGCTTCTCGAACGAAGCGAGGTGAGCCTTGAGGCGGTTGATGGACACGGAATCACACCGCTTTGCGAGGCTGCCAAGAAGGGGCATACAGGAATTGTGAGAATGCTGGTAGAACGGAGCAGCGCAACTCTCAACACAACTGATGACCTATTTGGTAGGTCGCCACTCTCCTGGGCTGTTATGGGTGGGCACTTGGACGTTGTAGCGATACTACTCAGACAGAATGGCCTGTATCCCAACATAGCTGACACAGAGGGCCGGACACCTCTCTCCTTTGCTGCTGAGTATGGGTATGAGGGCATCGTGAGATCACTGCTCCAACGGAGCGACATCAGTCCTAACACAGTTGATGGATATAACCGTTGGCCGCTCTCCTGGGCTGCTATGGGTGGGCACGTGGGTGTTGTAGCGATACTACTCGAGCAGAATGGCCTGAATCCCAACATAGCTGACAGAGATGGCCGAACACCTCTCTCCTTAGCTGCTGAGCATGGGCATGAGGGCGTCGTGAGATCGCTGCTCCAACGGAGCGACATCAGTCCTAACGTAGTTGATGGATATAACCGTAGGCCGCTCTCCTGGGCTGCTATGGGTGGGCACGTGGGCGTTGTAGCGATACTACTCCAACAGAATGGCCTCGATCTTAACATAGCTGACAGATTGGGCCGGACACCTCTCTCCTTAGCTTCTCTATGTGGGCACGTGGACGTTGTGGCGATACTACTCGAACGGAATGGCCTGGATCCCAACATAGCTGATAGATCGGGCCGAACACCTCTCTCCTTGGCTGCTATAGGTGGGCACGTGGGCGTTGTGGCGAAACTACTCAAACAGAATGGCCTCGATCCCAACATAGCTGACAGATCGGGCCGGACACCTCTCTCCTTAGCTTCTCTATGTGGGCACGTGGGCGTTGTGGCGATACTACTCGAACAGAATGGCCTGGATCCCAACATAGCTGACAAAGAGAAGCGGACACCTCTCTCCTGGGCTGTTAGGAATCGACACGTGGACGTTGTAGCGATACTACTCCAACAGAATGGCCTGGATCCCAACATAGCTGACAGAAAGAAGCAGACACCTCTCTCCTGGGCTGCAGGGGGTGGGTCTCGGGACGTCGTGAGATTACTGCTCCAACGGAGCGACATCGATCCTGACATACTTGACGGAGATAACCGAGGGCCGCTCTCCTATGCCGCTGGGAATGGGCATACCCATATCGTGACGATGCTGTTAGAGAAAGGCGATACCAGTCTAAACACTATTGACAACCGTTTTGACCAAACACCTCTTGACTGGGCCGCCAGTTATGGGCATAATGGGGTCGTGAGGGTACTTCTGGAACAGCACGACGTTGATTCGGGCAGAGTTGATAGATATGGCCAAACAGCACTCTTTCTGGCGGCGCAGAACGGGCATGGGAGCGTTGTGGGAACCCTGCTGGAACGTAGTTACATCTACCCCGATTTCCATATTGGCGACTACACACCTCTCTCAGTGGCTGCATGGTGGGGGCATGATGAAGTCGTCAGAATACTATTGGAGCGGAACGACATCAACCCAGACAGTACTAGTGGCCGCCACAGGACCCCTCTATCCCTTGCTGCCGAGCGGGGGCATGTAGGAGTTATGAGAAGACTACTAGGACGGAACGACGTCAATCCCGACATGGCTGACCTCAAATTTGGCCGAACACCAATCTTGTGGGCGGCGCGGAATGCGAGAGTGGAAGCTGTCAGGATACTCCTCGAACAAGAGTGCGATCACGAGGCCTGGGACAACTGTGGCCAAACACCACTCTGCTGGGCCGCGAGGAACGGGGACAAGGCAACCGTCAGGGTACTACTGGAGGGGGGCAGCGTCGATCCGAACCAGGCTGGTGAGCACCACCAGACACCCCTTTTACAGGCGGTTCGGGAAAGGAAGGGGGGAGTGGTTGAAATACTACTAGGGCGGGGCGACGTGGATCCTAATAAAGCTAGCGAAGATGGCCAAACACCACTCTCGTGGGCTGTGCGGAACCGAGATGTGGATGTGGTAAGGATGCTCTTAGCACTGAACAACCTCGACCTTGACACAACCGACAACTATGGCCGAACTCCGGCCTCTTGGGCCGCCCACTATGAGCATGACGAAATCATAAAATTGCTAAGTAACCGAATAAATTCTGGTTCCCGACATGCAGCACGGCTTCAACAGGCAGCGCCCTGCTCTTCCTAGCTGTCCGAGTCATCTGAACCTCCTCACAAAAGGATCCGCAGGTTTTGACGCCTAACTATAAAACCCCTCTCGGCAGCAAAAACATTTGATGAGACCTAATTCTAAGCCTACTACAGACAGTTCTCGTGGGACTAATAGGCAATCGCAGATGCCAAAACACCTGGATTTGATGGTACACATGGAAATCCCTGAAATCTCATAGGTCTCCGCGAGGCCCTTTCCTCTCCACTCCTAGTTCTATAGTTCAAGTTCTGTTTCACAAATTTCATATATATCCGTAGTCTATTACTACTGTTCCATACCGCCTTCTCTCAGCACGTGAACCCTGTGATTTGTAATTTTTTTCTTCGCTCGCCCTGGGTTAAGTTATTCCATATCTGTCGAGGTTAATTTAGTATGTGCTAGCATTACTGAAAAAGCTCATGCAAGAACTGAGTTCTATTATGGGGTAAGTGTATGGAATCTTTATCAATGTAATTAAGACAGAGATGAATGAGATATCTGTGCATTCAAGTAACATGAGTATGGTGGTATCAAGTGAAGCAGGCGGAGAAGAGGTTTTGTACATGTTTCCTCTCTTTGCTAGCTCATTCCTCTTTCTTTGTGCCATCCGTCCCTCGCCACTCGCCTAGTTACGTGATTTTCCGATATATCTTTCACCTTAGTAATATCACAATTTTTTTTTGATCATGCTATCTTTTCTGAAAGATCACAAGCTACAAGATTTGGTACTCTTGCTGCTCAATCTACTCTTTCTGTTGCCGGTGCCTTATGGTACCGGAACTGAAAAAGTAGCCTTGCACCGGAGCGCAAGACTTGCAAGTACCCTATTGGCTGGGGTCGAGAAACCTGTATATGACGCATTAATCTTCAGGATTTAGCAGGAACACAATGTAGACAAAAGGCATACCGGTACTCGCTACAGGAAAGAAGCACAGTTGCACCCCGCTATAACGAATGCCAAAAATTCGGAGTTTTCCTATTTCTTGTAGCGGGGTTTTGGGAGAAATTCCTTATGGCGGGGGGCTATTTGTATTGGAGCAGGGGTGGGAATTCCCAGAGGGTTCATTTATAAGCGGTTCGTTATAGCGGGGTGCGGCTGGTACTCGAGTATGATACCCGGAAACTGGTATCGGAAATTTGTATTCGAGTATATTCTACAATATTTCTGTTCTGATATGCGCCATGTTGTCAAGTTGATTGCAGGAGTGGGAACAGGAAGTGACAAGAAATTCAAGTCTGGAGCTCGACACCTCCCGTGCTCTGGTCGATAACGGGGGCTAGAACGAGTGCTGGTGGGCATCTGCTGAGTAAGATACCGTACAGCCCTGTTCCAAAGGTTCTGTCACCCGGGCTGATACCGTGACAAAATTCTGTAGTTGATGTATCAGAGCCTTTCCCAGTACCAGCCAAGGTACTAGAACTTTTGGAACGTGGCTGTATAATGTGTTAAGCCATATCATTTACGGTAGCCAGTCCGCTGTACTCGAGTAGTAGGTATGCTCTTTATAGTGTTCAACGTCGTCGAAAGAATCCATGAACTATAGCATACGGATTTTCCTCTATTTTAAAAAACGATAAGAGAAACTCTTATCTAGCTTATCTATCCCACGGGGAATTCAGTCACTTGAGAAAAAAAGAGCAGAAGGGGGAAACAGGGCAGGGCAGGAGGGGGAGGGGGTAAGGGAAAGAGTTCATAGCGAGCGTGGAATTAAACACGATAGGATAAAAACCACAAGAGAACAGGTTCACCCCACCGAGCGGACCCAACAGCAGGAGACCTTGTAAACCCGAAGTCATGGATTATCACTCACGGTGTTAAACAGCGAGTTTCTGACTAGTGTGGTAACGTGAGTTTGAATTCCTGTCTCAAGGGGTTCCCTTCACTCAAAAGGGAGGACGTTCATAGGTAGCTTCGATGAGCAACTTGCTGAAAACGGGAAGGAATGGCCGTGATTTCCAAGAGGTTGTGTCTCTTGGTATTGATTTTTTACTCAAAAAATCACGAGGAATCCCAGTCACCATTAAGTCAAGAGGGGAAGAAAATACATCATAGTTATAGTTAGTTAAGAAGAGAAAGTCACAAAGAAAAAGACCGTGCACGACAAGATAATGGTATCGAAAGGTCTTAACCATTTCCGTGGTACCTTATATGAGCAGAGCGGACGATAAATAACAGTCACTTGCCCGATCTAGGCGCACTGCAACCAGAACTTGAACTAAATTTTTCTTATCGGATACACGTGACTGTTATATTTATCGGCCGCACTTATTTCTATCGTGGCACCTTGAGCAGGGCCTTAAGCTCCTCTTGGCGAGCAAACTCTTATTTAATGGGCAACGTTCACCTCTTATTTAATGGGCAACGTTCACCTCGACATCCCCAACCTTCAACACCTCTAAGCGATTTTTTCACCCCCATCATACCCCAGCTCTCATCCCGGGTTTTTTTGGTAGAGTTCATTGGGAAATCTCGGAAAGCTGTTTAATTTTCAGAATTCGCACGAGGTCGAAGCTCACAACCAGTTTCTCTTCAGGATCCCAACGCATACCCTTTTTCTTTCTCCAACGTACCCTCCTTTTAATCTCCAACCCACACTGTTTCTTGAATATTCTTCCCTATATTGTGGAATCCAGGCAAAAGGTATGTTTTCAGATCGAGCGAAGTTGATTGCACTAACGACTGAAATAACCAGATATCCACTAAAATCCTCCTCAAGACACCAAAAACAGTATTCTGGTCTGGTGTATTGGTTTCGATAAAGCTTCCTGGTTCAACGGTCTACACACGGGATTATTTTAGGAAAGCCAAGATTGTCGCCAGCACGGCCAAAATGGAAAGCAGTGTTATCAGCCAAAAGGACAGCATGGGTAATACACCGCTCTGGTATGCTGCTAGGTATGGGCAAGAGGAAGTAGTAAAAATGCTCCTAGCACGGGATGACATTGACCCCAATGAGGCAGACATTAGAGGCCTAACACCACTCTGGTGGGCGGCACTCAATGGCCATGAGGGAGTGGTGAAAATGCTACTGAGCCGGGGCGACATCAAACCCAACCGGTGTGATACCGGCGACCGGACACCGCTTTGGATGGCTGTTTCGGATGGGCACGAGGGAGTGGTGAAAATGCTACTTGAACGGGATGACACCGACCCTAACTGGTTAGATCGGTACAACGAGACACCGTTTGAGTTAGCTATCTCCAAACAGCACTTGGGATTAGTGAAAATGCTACTTGGTCGGGACGACCTCGACCCCAACTGGCCAGGGTCTATGTTCAAAAGGACACCACTCATGAGGGCTGCTGCAAGAGGGCAAGAGGGACTGGTGAAACTACTACTTGAACGGGATGATATCAAGCTCAATAAGGTAGATAAGTTCGGCAAAACAGCACTCGCGTATGCTGCTTCCGGAGGGCATGAGGGAGTGGTTAAAGCACTAATCGCACGGGACGACCTTGACATCGATACCACTGGTGACTACCGCAAGATGCCACTTGCGTGTGCAGCTGACAATGGCCATGAGGGTGTGGTGAAATTACTACTCGGTAGGGATGGCGTCAACATCGGCGGGCCCTGTGAGGTTGGCAAAACCCCACTCTTGCTGGCTGCCCAGAATGGGCACGAGAAACTGGTGAAAATATTACTTGGACTGGAGATCGACCCCGACCGCCCAGATGAGTGCGGTCGGACACCACTTTCGAAGGCAGCCGAGAATGGGCATGAGGAAGTGGTCAAAATACTGCTTGGATGTGGTAAAGTCAGCCCCGATAAACCAGATAAGGATGGGCAAAGGCCACTCTGGTGGGCCACACACAATGCGCACG
>Ga0307509_10003753_pt1 | contig 22616 bp, 10 predicted proteins | sample 10_EM_MG_FD_202245 | JGI IMG/M metagenome (GOLD analysis project Ga0307509, IMG submission 202245) | Populus trichocarpa ectomycorrhiza microbial communities from riparian zone in the Pacific Northwest, United States - 10_EM | ecosystem: Host-associated > Plants > Roots > Unclassified | place... | reverse complement strand
TTTCAATTTTGGTTATCTAACTATTGAGTTATGCTTAAGTCTCATGTATGTGATCCTTTACATTGTTGAACAATGACTATAAGCTTTTTGTTAGTGTTAATGGTACTTTGCCTTGACAGAGAGATGAAAGATGACGCATAACATTTTTTGTCAAGTGCTAAAATTTTCACTCATTGTTATACAATCCAAGTTTTTTACTTATTATGAGCGGTGGTGTGGTAAATTTGATGGATTAGGAATGTAGCATATATTTTGGATCAGGAGAGGTCTAGCTTCTGGAAAATCCTTTGAAAGTCAGTTGCTTATATGTTATTGTCTAACATTAAATAACTAGAAGATAATGATTTTCCTTTGGAATTAATCTGGATTTGAAACGCATGATGCTTGATATTTTTTCTGTTTACGTCTGGAGGCCTATGGCTTTATAATGTTGATGTGGAATATGTTGGTAATCAACTTTCACAGGTTTGTTGTCATGGCATAAATGGGTCAATAGATTTGTCACAATGATAGATATGTTGACATGATAAATTATATATTGATCATGTCGACATATTTATCAATATAGCAAACAATATGTTGATCACATGTTATCAAAACTATCGATATCGACTTGGACTAGCTAACATGTCCTTATATCAACACTATAACTTTGCAGGCTTGTGGTATGTAATCATGCTCTATTGATGATCAATAAATTTTCATTGCTATATGCTCCACACCTTGGCTGTTAGGGTGGGAGAGAATATATGGCTTTGAAGAATTGCTTACTACTGGTGGTTGCATTATGCAATACTTTAAGGAATGAATTTATCCATCTCTTCTTTTAGAAAGACGTCCTGTTTTTTAAACGTTTAAAACTAGAAGGAATTGGAGGATTGATGTTTGAATTGCATTTGTTTTTCCTCCAATTAGCTCCTCCTATATTTCATCCATCCTATACATCTACTGACTTTAATTTCACGATGTCAGGTTGGTCAAATTTCAGTCTTGGTTATTTGATTGGAGTTGTGTACAAGTCCCTTGTAAGCAGTATCCAACTGTTATGTAGGAAGCGAAGCTAGTGTTTCTTGACTTTCTCTGACAGTGTAGCTTTTAGCATTTTATTGGTGTTAATGATACTTGGCTTTGAAAGAGAGATGAAGAAAGATGTTGATACTGTCAATTGCTACACATTATTAGACAAATCCAATGATTATTATATACTGGGATTGATGGCCTGTGCAGATGGATCAGTGAAGGAGCATGCATATGTAATATCGTCAAACACCAAAAAACTAGAAAATAAGTATAAAAATCCTTGGGAATTCATCTGGGTATGAAATGGGCGGTGCTTGAATGTATTTTTCAAGCATTTGTGCGGTCAATCATCCTCTATTACTTGCAATGTCATAACTAAAAGAACCTGCTCCGCCCTTGCTTCTGCAAACCTTTTCAACATTAATGGTTGAGGGACATTGCTTTTGTTTTACTTTTGCGAACCAGTAGTGCAATACAATTAAGCCGGCGAGTGCAGGAATTGTGGTTGCTCGCTGGTCGAAGTCAATAGAAAATCTGTACGAGCTTTTTTCCGAGGACTGATGGGCTTTTCTATCCTGTTAAGCTTTATTCTGAGGACTGATGGACCCTCATATAATGAGCGATTTTATATCGCAAGCAAGCTAAAAAAAAACATTATACAATCTCTCTGCTTCCTGCTATCACGTCTCAAACTGATCTAGGTTTTGCTTAGACCTTCTTTACAAGCAAATTCACTAACCCTTTGTAGGTTGTGCAGGGAAGGCAACAAATGCATCCATGGCCATTTCTAAAAGGGCCCATAGCTGTAACACCATAGTCAACTATGTCACAAACACTTTTAACACATTTGACGTATGCAGGTCCTATATAAACTAACCAGAAGAGAAATTTTCAATACTAATCAATATCTTCTTCCCTTGAAGGCTAAACTTTGAAGTGGTTTCAGTTAGTTTGGGCATGGGATATGGAATTTAGAACTGCCCTCCATGGAAGGTTTGACCAAAAGCCCAGTTTGGAGGAGCCACATTGCTGGAGATGATAGATCGTCCATCACTTGTTGTGACCTTGAAAGAGAGTGCTTGACCATTCAGGTAAGAATTGCTCTGCCAATTTTGGCCCCAATTGCGAGACATTGGCTGCCAACCAGTTCTAGATCCTTTGATGGAGACTGACACAACATCACCAGCACCACCAACATTGGTTATAAGGACAAGGTTGAAGTATGAATGACCATTTATAGTGAACCTGATTCCTCCAGTTTTCCTACAAGCGACTCTGTAAACAAAATAAAGATTGTTTGGTTCAGTATATTGTGGAGATTTTAGAGCAAAGTTGAGTCATATTTATATGATGATGAGTAAGCTCACCTTCTGTATAGAACAGGGACAATCCCTGCTTTGTAACGAGCTAGATGTTGAAAAACAGGTTGAGAAAGATCGAAGTGTTGGGAAGGAGGATTGCACCACCCTCCTGCACTGTTTGGAGGGCAAAAATTTGTTGCTGTGACTATGATAGATCCTGAGAGACACCACCTGGCATCATTTACACATTTGAGTTCGAAGCAAGCTCCACAGGTTAGTCCATTCTTGAATAAAGCCGTGCTTAATGCTGCCGTGTTTGTCCCATAACCTTGGCTGTAGAGGTTTCCATAACCACAAGCTCCTCCTATATATTGTAGCATACACATAAATTGATTGAGCTATGAACTACCATATAGCAAAGAGATATGTAGACTAGCAGGTATCTCATTGGATTTTGGTTCTTACCCATTGTGCCAGAAGCATCACCACCTCCATAGAAGGTAGCATGAGCATCAGACCATCCACCTCCATAGCCATGAATTGTTTTGGACATGGTTAGGAAGACTACGAGACAAACTCCAAGAAAATCCATTTCCTGCGAAGTAACAGCAAAAGAAACACAGTTTGAGATAAGGATTATTTTTGCAAGTGGGAAAAGGAAATCATTGATAACTTTGTGCTTACAATGGCCTAATAAATTTGAACTCAAAGAAATCAGCTTGGAAAACACAAGTCAATGAATAGGAAAAGGCAGGGAAGAAGCTGGGGAATGAACCTGTATTTATAGATGTATGTTTGTGGAGAAAACTATATGCTATCCTAAGGAGGAGAGGTTTGCCAAAAGGTAGTGCCATACTACCAATTTTATAATCTTGACATGTAGAATAAAAAAAGAAGAAGGTAAGTATAATTAATTTCAATCTCCGAATGGCAAAGAAGGTTTGCTCTTTCCCTTCCTCTGACTTTCTAGGTTCAAACTTAGAAAAATTTATTAAATTATTTTGAATGCACCGTATCAATAATACAGGAGGGTGTCTATAAAATCATTTGAAAAAGAATGTAGCCTCATTTGGTATATAGTAGCTTAGGAATATCTTTCCTAAAAAATATATTATAAATGACTGTTATATGAAATATATTTCAAAACATTTGAGTTTCTTAAAGCTATTGGTAAATTAATTTTGATTTCAAATTTTTAAAACTATATTGCGATTAAAATGTATAAACTTTAAGGGGTTGACCTAATTGTTAAATTGGTTTGTTTTCTTTGCTTTACTTCCTAGTTTCGAGCCTTGGAGTTAATATCCATAAAAAAAAATATTAAAAAAGCGTGGTTTGGAATTGTGATTTAAAAAGCATTTCATAAAAAATTTAAAAAACTTTGTTTAAAAATTATTTTTTTATGTTTTTTAATCGTTTTGATGTACTGATATAAAAAATAATTTTTTTTAAAATAAAAAAATAAATTATTTTAATATATTTTCAAACAAAAAATATTTTAAAAAATAACTGTTATTACATTTAACTTCCAATGCTAGTTAAAGCACACAAACTAATACTAGAATACCTTTATGTTGGTGAAAAAAAAAAATTTCAACACCTTGTTTTCTTAAACTTCACATCATTTACATGTCTAAAGGTTAGTTATACAAGAAAAGTGTAAAATTTATTATTATTTTTATTATGTTTTTTCAAAACTCATATCTTAGAATTCAAGGGTGTTTGTTTTATATTTAAAATGTATTTTTAAAAATTTTTAAATTTTTTTATTTCAAATTAATTTTTTTATAATTTTATATTGTTTTGATGTGCTATTGTCAAAAATAATTTTTTTTAAAAATAATTTTTATTTTTTTAATATATTTTTAAACAAAAAACACTTTAAAAAATAACAATTATAACAACCACAAACACTACCGAAGGATAAATGATTGTTTCTGCACCATTATAGAGACTTATCTGAGTTATCTCTACTGCTTGACATCATTTAACATGTTAAATGTATTGTTGAAAGTTAAATTCCATCATGCCTTGCAGCATAACAGCCTGTATACATGCTCTTTTTGGCCTGCCTTCTGTCCTTGCTATACATCCAAATTTAACCTAGTCTTTTCAATACCCTAATATAAACCTGTTTTTGCATGGTTAACTATCTTATTCTCCCCTTGACGTCTATAGGGAATCCTTACTGAAGTAGAAAAGTTTCAGATTTCTTAAGGAAATTGTTTGAATAAATGATTGGATGTCTGTTAAAGTTAACTAGAAAGATAAAAAGATCGCACCGACCAAGTTCTTTGAATCTCTAATTTCGAGTGGATAAGAGTAGATGCATAAATGTTACTTTCTGAGTTCCTGGTCTGCTATTCTTTAGTGTATGTAAATTTTTTTGTTTTCTGGTCTACCACTCCTTGACGTCTTTAGAGGGCAGAAAGTTGAGCTTCTGACCTTTCACATGCTGTCAACATACCAAGAGAACATTTCTGCTGTTCAAGAGTTAGCTGAGAACAAAGATCTCCTGTTGGAAATAATAATCTGTCAATGATTATTTGGTGCTCTGCTTGTTGCAGGCAAAACCTTACCATGAACGTCATCCGTAAGGAAACAATTTTACCACTGCTAAGAAAAGAAATTTCTCTTTGAATATATGTTTTCCAACGCTAGCACCCAAAGGCAAAGAACAAAATATAGGCTGCTGCCTGTCTGCGTTGATAAAAAGAGGTTTGACAAATGTCTAATCAAATTTCTGTGCACGTGGGAGACCGTCCATGGTTGAAAAGATGAATTATACTGTTTCTGCACTATTTATGAATATATCCCATCATGCTTTCATGCTTTTCTTAGCTGTGTCCAGCTGATGAACCTTAATGCTTTCTTGCTGCAATTCTATTTAAAGAATAAAGTGCTTCTGATCTTTACAGCCTAACCTATAGCTAGCAACGAAATTATTAAGCTGTGCTAATCATTTTCAAAAATCTTGGATATTGGTATGGAGATGCATCAAATCATAACAGAAGATTTTCTCTACCAAAGTATTCTTCACTTCTGATTTGCTCTTAATTTCAAGCTCTGCGCATATTGCTGGATGCAGATTTCTTCACCCAGTTACCAAAAACATTAACTGATTAATATTCAAGCTTCATGTAAAGAATCCACCAAAATATGTAATCTCTTCGAATCTATTGATGCCCTCAAAATCCCCATGAATAGAATAATGAGTAGCTGGTAGATATGTTTGACATCCAACTTTCTTTGATGAAAAATGCTCAACAGACAACTTAGTCCTTCCCCCTTGTCTTCTTTCTTTTCATTCCCTTGTGGATAGAGTGTTTTTTAAAATGACCAAACCAAACGCTAGAAACACAACAAGCTACATAAGAAAAATACCAAAACATCAGAGCAACAAACAAACTACTGCACATGGATATATCATCATTACATTTTCAAAGGGAGCTGTCCAAAAGCATCAGTTAGAATGGAAGTTAGGGGAAATATTTTTTTATCTGCTTCTTTTACCAAATTCATGTTCCCGCGTTTCTATTGATCGACAGCTTAATTGATATGCAAGAACACTGCAGTTCTTTGGGTACGTGGATAGGCTTCTGTACCTAATCAAACTTGAATTATTTCATTATCTGAACCAGGATGTTTAGTTTTTTTATGCTAGGGAAAATGGTTGTTAGGAGTAGAATTGTGGGTAGCAAATCCCAAGTATTCTTGTCATTAGTGATTATTCTAATGGAAAGAAAAAATGCAACAGACAGTCCAAGGAAGTGTCTATTGGCAACAGGAAATGGATAAATAAATAAAAAAGTCCAGAGGAAGATAACAGATCTGAAGAACAATACCTAATTGCACATGGGATCACATGGCCACTGGCTCAAGCTGTAGAATAAGAAGTAAAGGTAAGCCTAGGGACCTAATTTTGAGACACCTTGGTAGCTGGGGCATATAATTTGCCCCACATTTTATCCAAAATACAGGGTCTTCTCATCGTGGTTTACAAATATGGTTTTCCAAGAACAGCTCTAAGCCACATGAAGCTAGAAAGTACCCACTCCTCCGAATCATGGAGAGCCCACTGGGGTTTTCTTGTAGACTTTTGTGGCATTAGCCACTCAGAGTTGAAGCCAGCAAGCTACTACACTTTAGAGGAGGCAGGCATGTGGGTATATCATCCAAACCTCCAGATAGTGGCATACATTGAAATAGATTTGGACTTCACACAAAAGAGAGGATAAAAACAAAGAAATGGATGTGCACCACCACCATATATTCAAGCCACCACCAGCTTGGTGGAACTCTGTCTTAAATTGATTAGTAACCTTCACAAATATTGAGCAATTTAGATATTTCTCACCCCTTGCCTGCACACTCCTGACAGCAGCAACCAACAAGCTACCATGTCTGATGCCCGCGCTTCATTACTGTTCTGGACCAACATAACCATGCAAGCGGACTCTGTCCTCAGCTCATTTGGATTGACCACTGAAATCCAGGTCACTTAGACTTCCAACACTAGGGGGCCTAAGCTAATTAAAATGCTCTAGTCTTTAAAACTGGATGCAATATTTGCTAATCAATAGCTTGAAGAGTTGAAAATAATGAATGAGAGAACTCACATGGATAGTCATGAGTCAGAGAGATCTGCCACAGCTTATATATATAAATTAACAACATGCAAGGGTTCTTACCACTGTCTTGAAAAATGAACCCAAGCAGATTTAAAAAGGTATCATGAAAGATTCATCAAACATCTAAATCTTGAAATCTACTTGCGAGTAATTACATACACGAGGCTATTCGACAAACATTCGGTGTCAAGCTGGTTTCTGGCTAGAAGAGGAACCAGTCTTCTGGAACACCTTAGCGTTGAAAAGTTCTTTTCCAGCCTTAAATGTAAAATGCCTTCTAAGACGACAGGTTATTGAAGACCCATTGTCATTCCGTGGTGACACTGTACAGGGCCAGTTTCTCCTCAATCTGTCCTTGATATGATAAGAGGCTTCCGTATTACTGTGACTACCCTGGGCCTCAGATATCACCACCCCTCTGCTTCTCCGTACAGATCTTAGAGCCATCTGCAAGGGCTCTGAAACTGGTGGGGACTCTTCAATTGATCCTACGGTTTTCAAGCACAGAGGGCAAGGAGGGTCATGAATCTGGGTCTTTGGAGTGACTTGTTCCAAACATTCAGCATGGAACACATGGCTGCAGGGTAATACCCCAGCAATTGGCATGTCACTACCTCTCATGATTCGATGTGAGCTCCAGGGAGACTTTTGCCACAAAAGTTTTCCACAAACTCCACATTTTTGTTCCACTACAGGACGACTAGGGGACCTCAGACTCTCCATATCCATGTGCTCTGCAATGTCAAACCTTTCTCCATCAATCCCCAGATCATAACTGCTGGCACTGCTCCATCTAAAACCCTCTCTTCTAGAGCTTGCACTGGGGTCTGGTGACGTCTCCAACTTTTGAAGTTCAGTGAGGGTTTTATGGAACTTGTAATCAACACTTGAACTGTTATCAGGCCAATGAGATGGTGATATCCGATCCTCACCTGGTGTTAACCTACCAAGACTACTGTTATCCGCATCACCAAAGGTTTCACAATCTGACACAGGGTTGCGAAATACTAATGGATAAACAGCTTTTGACATGTAAGAGCGTTGATTTGAAAAGTTGCGACTGGAGAAAGCAAATGGTCGCTTGCTAGTTGATTCCCAATGGCTGGACTCAGAAAGTGAGGACGGGGAACCAAAACCAGGGGATGTCACACTTGTTCTGATGGCAAATCTTCTCTGAAACATGAAACACCAGAGAAGGAAAATGTCATGCAATAGAAACTTTTCAGCCAGTTCTAACAAACCAAAGGAGTGTAGAAATAAGTCACCTCAGTGGAGCATGGAAACCAAGTGGGCTGGGATCTTGATCCTGGAAATTGAAAATAGTTAAAATACAAACCTGTAAAACAGTAAATAATAAAACCGTCCAGATATCTGGCACAAAACCAGAAACTCAAGCAAAATAACACTGCTGGATTTTATTAAAATCAACTACCAAAAAGCTAGACATTTTCCTAAACATGAGTTTGCAGACATGCACAAAAAGATGGTCTCCTGATCCTACATACAAGAGAAGACTTAAATGAAACATTATCTTGTGTGATCTAAATCCACCAAAAAGATAAGGATTCCTGATCATACACGCAAAAGAAGCCTTGGATGAAAATTCTCTTGTGATTGAAATCCACCATCAATATAAATTAATGCACAGATTTCACTTAATTATTTTCAACCATCTAATTTTAACTGCAATATAATCATGGATTTTGCCTCAATAGGTTTTTGTTTTCAAATAATAAATAATATTCTTAGTTTCCGGTCATCATTTTGGCTTTCACAAAGGTTATTTTATATATATGAGGCATTAGATATAGCTATTGACCAACTTTGGTTGCCATATTAAGCGTAAAGAAGGGGGATAGGAAGGCCTAACTTCCATTCTATATAAAAGAAATTACCTGCACCACAGAGCAAAGTATCGATTATGAAAATGATATGATGGAGGAACCTAAAACCTATCCAAACTCCATGCAACCGCCGGTACATGGGCTAAAAAACTTGCCTACAAATTATGAGTTCCTCTTTTTGCCTTACTTTCTTTGGTTAAGTAAAAGTGAATAACTTACTTGACTGTAAATTATGGTTAGGAAATAACATGTAAAAATACTAATAATAAGAAGAAAATGGGTACCAATAAAGAGTACAAGAGAGGTTATATCAAGCTCGATAGCATATTTCAATAATTATTAACCAATGGCTAGCTTGAAAAGAAGCTGCAAAGAGAATGAGAACTGCAAAACTGGTCAATTTATATATGTTGTCAATTTCTCATTATGCTAATTGCAATATCTTGTTGGTTTCTAGTCTAAGGTCCATTTGATGTAGAATCTCATGGTACTTTCAGTAACATGCCCAAGATGCTAACATATTACTCGATGTCTTTTCCAACCCAATATCTCATTCTGGATAAATCTTGTTTACATTTGTAGACATCACCGCCTCCCTCAGTTATTACAAGTATAAATTTACGGACCACCATGCTACTAAATCACCTTAAACACGACCAGTTGACCATGAAGAAATCATATGAAATACAGTTAATCCCTGCTGAGAAGCTGAGGATGCCCTTTCTCAGCATTGCCTCTCCAAAACAAGAGTATCAAATTGGCATTTTTCAAACCCTGGATGCCATTAGGAATTTAAAGATGGATAACATAAGATAAAAAGTTAAACCTGATTTGATAAATGTGATTAAATTCAGAAACTCTGTAGTTTATATAAAGTTTTTGTCAAAAAAGAAGAAGAGAAAAGCAAGGCCCACAGAGTAGGTAATAGTTAAGAAACTTCTACACCACTTTTTTTCTTCTAATTTTCTGTCCTCAGCTTTATGATTTACCATTAACATGAGCTGCATAATAAAAAAAAAATGGTGTGGAATATGAGCATTAGATTTAGAATGTGAATCTTAAGACAAACAAGAGAATGAATCCCTGCAGAAAAAAGAAGGTAATCTGCGAACAGAATTGGGCAGGACACACAGCCTCTGATAAAGTTTCCAGAAAACTAACAGAACATCCAGCAGATTTTCAGTATTCGGGAACTAAATGGCATCGTAGATGAGAAATGACCTAATCAACACAGATTTTTATATAATTAGGATATTCAGTTAATTTAAGACTTGATTCACCAAGTATGATAATTAAAATTACAATTTTCTATGCTTAGCTGACTAGTGTTAGAAAACCTTTCAATAATGGTTTTAACAATCCCTTAAATGATAAAAAAAAAAAAATGAAGGTGATAAACAGCTTGAACACACACAAAAATATATGAAAAGGAACAAGACAAAAACCTCATTTTTGCACTACTCCATCAAAAAAAAAAACCTCTAAACAGGACTTGCCCTTGTCATGATGGGTATACTAGTAGACAAGATCAGAATACCATGAATCTAATATTGAAGAAAAAATTTATTAAGATTACCTCCAGCAGTAGAGACCGCAAGGTCACTAAGATTAAATTTTTGCACTGGTGATGTCCATCGGGGCTCCTGAACATTGTCAGGTGTGCTATCTGAATAAGAGAGTGCACCATCAGATACAGAATGATGATGATTGGCATACTGTTCACTTCCCACCCAGCTTCTGCTTCCCCTACTATTTGAGGAAAATGATGAATCATGAACTGCCCGAGACCCATGTGATAAACCATCTGACCGTAACCTACAATCCCACATCCTCAATGGAGGAGGTGAGAAACTTGAGTTTATTCGCCAATGTGGTTCACCATGATTATTGGAAGAGTCCCTACCAGTGGCAGGTGATTTCGCTCCATGTGGCCCAGCGGCCACACAACAAAGTGCACCCGTGTTAGCTATTTCTATTAGCACAACAAAGTTGTTTTGTAATTAAGTTAAATACAGTTATGGTCAAATGAAGGTCCACATGGGCAAAGTTACTAAGTTGGGTATAATGGCAACACTAGTTCTGAATATTGCAACCAAGGATCACTATGTATGATGATGACAGAAATCATTGAAGGTAGCTGCCACCCAGTACTTTGGAATCGTCATAGGAGGCATATCAGATTTCCATTCTGAATCAATTTATTCAAAACTTCAGCATGCTTAGACAAGTTGCTGAACAAATATGATAATTTCTGATGCCAAGTTCCACCTGAAGTCTGCCCTTCTCCACTGCATTTATCCAATTGCACCAGTTTAACAACTGAACTAAGATGATACGTTCAAGAACAAAACAATCATCACATATTCCACAATGATAAAGAAACAATATTCATATTAAGGATCTAAAATTAATCAACATTTGAATACAAGTCTAAAGGACACCACAAAATGCTTATACTTCAGTCAGAGACTGACCTCTGATAGAACACTACTCAATGACATGAACAAAGAAAGACTTCAGTTTTCTTTAATTTTGGAAGTAACAAATGTAAACTCAACTTGAAAGTGGCCTTATTTTCATGACACGGACACATTTTCAATTTTTTTGAGGTGCATTGACATACTCTTCTAAAGGATAAATGACAACAAATGCTGCTGTATAATCAATTGTAAGGGCCACTATGCAAAATCATAGTAAATACTGGACACCTAGACCATCATTCCAGTGATAACTAAAAGGTCCTTTCAACATGAAAGAGGGCAATAAACAAACAAGTAAAAATATGTTCGAATACAAAATTATGTTTTCAGTTCTATATGCAAAATAACACTAATTTACATCATTAGCACAACAATACAAACAGTGCCTGAATTATTACCTTCTATTTGCAGAAAAAGTAATAATAACAGAGAAGATGACACCACAACAGCCCCCAAATAAATCAAATCTTCCAAACATTTAATTATAACCAAAACTAAAATTGACCCAAAAAGGCAAATCTTTCTAAACTCAAATTTCCATTAAGAAACAAAGAGAAGAAACACGCGAAATCAACATCAATTAAAACACCCAATTAACAAAACTGTGCCAAAACTACACCACAACACCCAGATAAAAAATAAACCCGCCAACCCTTTTCATATTTCCAACCAAAATGAAGAAAATTTCCCAAAAACAAAACAAAATAAGGCCATTTACATATAAAATAAAAAATGGGTCAAGAAACAAAGTACCTCAAAATGCCAAAAAGAAACGAACTTGATTGCAATTTGCACAGGGAGAGATAAAAATGAAGAGAAGAAACGAAACCCTAAGCTTAAGAGGTTGAGGCTTTGATAATTGGAGACTAATTGGTGAGGGTGTAGTTATAAAATATTCACCTTGTGGAGAAATGAGACAAAAGAGAAAGCAAAAGGTAGGAGCTTCGAAAGGGATGGGCACAACAACGTTCCTATGCTTATTTTTTTTTCCCTTAATTAATTAAATACTTTATAAATAATTATTATTGTATCGATTAATTGTATAATTAGTATGGGCATCAGGTATTTAAATTTATGTAATCCTTCACTTTAAAATGATTTAAAAATATAGAAAAAAATAATTTAAAATTAAAAAAATAAAAATATTTAAAAACACGATGTAATGAAATGCCACGCTGTATCTTACAAGGTTGGATTTCGAAACAGGTAATGTAATGATTATAATTTTATATCCTTGCAATAATGAATCAGAATCTTGTACCGTCCCAGAGACACATACACAGCTTCCTAGGTATCGCTTGCCATCAGATTGGCCGCAGTCTGATGCTTTTTTCCTCTTTTTTTTTTTTATTTTTTTTTTCCAAATGGGATTTAATTGTTTTAAGCACAAGGCTAAATCTTTTGGATATTAAATGGGATTTAATATTTAGTCTGTTTTTTCCAGGTTTTTGAAATTTTTATGTTTTGTGGACTTTTTATTTTCTTAAAAGTTTTAAAATTTTAAAATTAGTTTTTTTAGGCTTTTCAAATATAGCAAAATGATGGGTAAGAGAAAATATGAACATACAAGGGAAAATGGACGCATTAATTCAATTTTTTTTATTACTTTAACTAATTTAATGATCAAATTAATTATCAGGGTATATTAAACAATGAAAATATTTTTTGTTGAATCAAATGTTTTAACAAAGTTCAGCTTTTGTATATAATGTATGTTTAAAATTGGTGTACTTTTAAATGATATTTGTTATTGATTTAAAAACAGTTTATAGTTAATACCTATTTTTAAAAAAATATTTTACTTTTAAAAACAAGCAGAGTACTCCCGTGGTTTTAACCAAAAGGGGTAAATGATACATTTATTATTATTATTATTATTATTATTTAATGATTTTTCTTTTGTATAAATGTCTTTATGGATTCTGCTCTTTAACTTACAATGGAGTTTTTGGGAATGTGGTGTATATCATGTTTCTAAAAATTATGATTTTTTTTATGTTTTCAGATCGTTTTAATGTGTTGATGTCAAAAATAATTTTTAAAAAATAAAAAAACCTTATTTTGATGCATTTCTAAGGGAAAAACACTTTAAACCACTACTACCACCGTATCCTGTTTGGGAGTGTGGTTATAGTTGCGGTTGCTTTTCAAAGTGCTTTTCATGCCGAAATGCATAAAAATGATGTTTTTTTTATTTTTTTTTAAATTATTTTTTAGATCAACGCATCAAAACGATCAAAAAACATAAAAAAATTATTTAAAAAAAATTAAATTTTTAAAAAACGCCCGTGTTTCTAAACGCTTTTTAAGTACTATTTCCTTTCATCCCAATATTAGTTCAAGGGGTTGTTGGAACTGTGTTTTAAACGGTGTTTTTTTAAATTTTGAATTTTTTTTATTTAAAATTAATTATTTTTTATTTTTAAATCATTTTAATATGCTAATATAAAATATATTTTTTAAAAATTATTATTTTAATATATTTTTTTAATAAAAAATAATTTAAAAAATAACTTCCACCACGCTATAAAATACTCTTAACTGTAATGTATTAACCATTCATTGACTAAACTAATAAAAAATGACACGTGAAATTTTAGAAAATGAAACAGAAAAGGACAAAAAAAAATACCTTAAAATAACGGAAGAAAATGAATTGTTTTTTTTAGAGGTTATGCTCTGATAATTTAAGTCAACACATTTCTCTCTCTTCCCTTTTTTCTATATTTTTTTTACCTCTTTCTAATCCCTTTTCAAAAATTCCACGTGTCATCTTCTGGTGGTTTAGCAAATGATTGGTCAACCTTAGTCCCTCAAAGTCAAACTAATAAACTTGGATGGGTGGGCAGTCTTTAATGAAACCATAAATTAAAGGATAAAATCCATAATATATATGTGTGTGAAAAGCAAGAGTACAATGGGAAAATAGGCTCCTTATCCCGTTAAAAGCACAATTGCTTATTGTAAGATCTATTTTTTAAAGGTTAAAATAACAACTTTCTTAATTATTTTTTAAAAAAAAATTACATGTGCCAAATATACCGGTGTTTTAGGCAACTCTATTTTAAAATTATTTTTTCAAAATCATTGATTTTCTTAAATGATATATATATTATCACCCTATATAATTTTTTAAATTTCTGAAATTAAAATAACTCTTCTTGTAAAATATGCACACACATCATGTAAATTTAAAAGTTATTAACCATATAATATAAATAAAATATGTTTATTAAAATATGTATAGTAAGGTGGAAAAACTTTAGGGTTAATAATGGTTCTATGAACTCCAATTTTAAATAAAGCTATGGCTTTAATGGGCTTAACATATTTAGAGGTAAGAATGGGGGCTAAAGGTATTGGATGTGAACGGGTAATGGTAAGTTAGGTCTGGTAAAGTTCATAGATCTTATTATCAGAACTTTCATATGTAACAATAGTTATGGTCTTTATTAATCATTTTATATCTTAAAAGCACAACAATAAAATATAACTAATCATTAATGTTGTAAAAAATAACCTTAGTTTTAGTAATTATAAATTGATAATCTTTAATGTTGTCAAGAACTAAAATAAAAAAAATATCGGCAACTATATTCAAAGAAACAATACAAAAACCCTAACTGGATTAAACTATGACATTATTTAATAATAAACTTTAACTAGAAAAAATTAGTGTCCCTAGCATTACTCATTTCCCAACATATAACATATAAAGTATTTTTATCCATTTTAGCTACTGACATGCTCACTGTTCTCTCAAAGTGGACAACACATTTATGGTGTTTGAGAAAGGATGGTGAAAAAAGAAACTAATCCTTTCTTAAAATAATATTCAATTAAAATAAGGGTTTTCCGGTAATTATTGATAAGGTTTTCAATAGTGATAAATAAATTTATTTTTTTCTTTCATTTTAACACAGAAAAAAGTTATATTATAAATTTATTCTTAACTCTAGTATTCATGAATATTTTAAATTGAAATCTTTAATTGTTGAATCTTAGAATTGTGTTATTCTTCTTAATATTTAAAGTAATGGCTCGTTGTGTGAGTTCAATTACCCTAAACCTTAAAAATGAATAACAATCCATTAAAGTAATGGCTCAAATATTGAAGTGAGCATTGGACTCATATAAATAATAAAAAATTTGTTTTGTATATCAAAATCAATTGTAAAAAACCACATCTAAACCACACCACAAACTCAACACCTTAATTTTTCACAGTCCATCTCAACAATATGCAATCAAACTTAAATCACAATCATTTCATCATAATATGCACAACATATTCAATAATTACTTAGATCTAATCATCTCATAATATTTTTCAAATCAAACACTAACCTAAAAAAAATATAAAGTATAAGGTTTGAAATTGACCTTTCGAGGCGGTTAAGGTGATCTAGGAGCCACTAGAATGTTACTGGAAACATTTTGGAACATTGACGGCATATAGGGTTCACATACCAACGCCACTTCCGGCATGAAAAGGCCACGCACCATCATTGTTGGTAGCTACCACTTAGTTGTTATTGTCATCATTTATGCTATTATTATTGGCAATGTTTGACTGGAGGAGGGCTTTTATGATAGCGATGCACAATTGTAGAGGTTAATGACGGTGATAGTGATAGTTTATGGCAATTATGGGTATGATTTTCTTTTTTTATAACATTGAGGAAGGAAAATGGAAGGCTATTGTTTGGTGATTGAAGGTTGTGGGCTATTTGCCATTTTTTATGGATGGAGTATGCGTGTTGTGGTGATTGAAGACCGGTCGGTGGCGAGTAGAGGTTAATGGTGGTTTATGGTTATTGAGGATTGTGGAGAAAAGGCTATGAAAAGCTTTTGCTAGTGAGAAAACTATTGTGACCATTGTTGGTGTTGCAGATGTTAGTGGAAAAGAAGAAAAGTTGTTTGGAAGGTGAAGAGTCAGTCTACTAACTTAAGAAAGATGGAGACTAACTTAAGAAAGATGGAGAGTTAGTTAATTGAGTTGTTTTACAATATAAGTGGCCACAATTGTTTTTGGATTTTTGAGTAAATGGGAGAGAGATGGTTTTTTATGATTTTTTTTCTAGGGTCCCTCTCTTTTTTGTCTAGCACAATCATGACTAGGGTTTTGTAGGTTTTTTTTTTTTAAGAGAATAAAATAGAGGCTAGTTTTTTTTTTATTAAATAATGGTCCCTCTTTTTTTTTTTAACTCACTCTTCTTAGCAATAATAACTAGGGTTTTGTCAATGTGTCCTTTTTAGAAGAGGTAAGGCCTTATTTATAACCCCACACCTAGGTATATTCCTATTTTGATCCCTTACTTTAGGAATATTCCAATTGTGTATTTTTTATTATTCATTTCTCTTATCTTGCATTTTAGTCTATTTATCCATTACTCTTTGTTTTTATTTCATTTAAAAAAAAAAAACAACATCAACATCAATTTGATTAGGAAATTAATCGAGAATTATGAAATGGACTTGTTAATAATTGAAATGCATTGAAATTTAATTTTTAAATTTTTATTTTTCAAAAAGACATGAAAAATTTGAAATTCATTTAAAAAAAAACAACATCAACATCAACTTAATTAGAAAATTAATCGAGAATTATGAAATGGACTTGTTAATAATTGAAATGCATTGAAATTTAATTTTTAAAATTTTTATTTTTCAAAGAGACATGAAAAATTTGAAAATGGTGCAAGTTCGTTGAAAACATATTTTTGAAATTTTTTATTTTTTCAGGAAAATATTAACAAGAGAAAATAGTCAACAATTGCAAAATAGACCCACGAATAGCTTGAAAACGTGTTAACTGGGGTTTAGTAAACTTCAGTAATTTGCTGCAAAATCATATTAACCGGGGTTGCTTGATTCTTCTAGTCATTTTATTTTGGATGGATTCGAGCATTTGCTCATCTGAAGAGAGCCAGTTGTTCCCTCTATAAATTTATTTTGTCCTTTTAATTTCTCTGGAAAAATCTTTGACTGCTCTTATTCGACTCGTCTGATGACGATTTTTTTATATTAGCACCTTTAATCTTATTGTTCTACCATTCTATCCTGAGATGCTAACTGTTGTTTTCTATTATTTTTTTCTGTAATTCCTGCAGCCACAGAGGTGTTGCAGCTAGTTACTGAGGGTTGCCGTTTTCTGCTCTTGATTCACCATCACACGCCACAGAGATGTCGCAGCTAGTTACTGAGGGTTGCCGGTTCTGCTCTTGTTTCACCATCACAGGCCACAGAGGTGTTGCAGCTAGTCACTGAGGGTTGCTGGTTTCTGCTCTTGTTTCACCATCACAGGCCACAGAGGTGTTGCAGCTAGTCACTGAGGGTTGCTGGTTTCTGCTCTTGATTCACCATCACAGGCCACCAGTATGATTACTTGCATTCCATTCTGCTGTTCATACTATGTTTGGATTCTTGGGTGGCATAAGCTATTTTGTCTGTTGGAATTCTTGCTTTATCTATTTTAGGCTAGGCTACATAGATTCCATGTTCTTAGATATTCTTATAGTCGATCTTGTTTCACACTATTATTTTTTATTTGTTAATTTTATTAGACAAAGTTTTAAATCTATTTATTTTCCCTATGCTGTAAAGATTATTTAAACATTTTTTTTTAATTGAAACTAAGAAATTAACTCAAGTATTTCTTTACAATGGCAGAACCTAAACTCTAAATATATAAGTTGAAAAATAGAGGAGAATATTTATGCCGAATATAGAGTAGAATAATTTCTAATAAAATCTTAATCTAAAAATACGTCAACTTCATTTTAAATTTGATTGAAATGTGTTCATTACGTATTGTAATAAAACAAATTCTAACAAAAATATGATTCAAGGATCAACAAAGAACTCTTTGCTATTTTCATAAGAAAGTCCCAGACATAATTAATTAAAACATATCTAAATTTGAGTATTTTTTTTTCTTTCTCATATTAATCCAATCAAACTAGTAGAAACTGAGAATTTTAAGCAATTAGATAATGATCTTTCATACCTAAATGAGAATTTTCCGCAAATAAATTATATGGACAAACTAGCTGATGCTTTTATGGATTATGGGACAGAGCTAAGCTCAAAGAAGAGGTTTGCTCACACCAAATCAATATAATAACAAAACAAATCATGATTTTTAATTTAATTATTGAATCAGACTCAAATTTATTTTTCAGGAGGTTTCCAAGCTCAGATTTATTAGAAGCCCGAATGGGCAAAAGATAAAAGGTAGAGTTAGAAACTTCTAAATTAAACCCCAAAGAAATTGTTTGAGTCAGTTTTGTTATTTTTCCTTGATTTTTTTAAATTTTATCTAATTTCAAATTTTATGTTACTTTCCTTTTTATTTAGGAATTTTGATTTTATTATCTAGTATAGCCCTATGTTTTACCTATTTAAAGAGTTCTAAATTTTTTTTAAAGAGACATAATACATTAGACTTTTATTTCATAAACAAAACTATGAACATTATTTATCTTTGTGTTATAAATACATTAGACATAATACATTAGAGCGATTGTGTTATAACATTATTTTCAACCAAAATTCTATCTCAGTACTTGTTGTTATCTTCTTCTTCTTCTTCTTCTTTTTTTTGAAATCTTATTTGTTAATATCACATTTTTTTTAATCATAGAAAGTTGCAATCTATTTTCTTCTTCTTCTTCGGGCGATGTAAATCAAGGAAGTACTGAAAGTGCAAGTTACAAGAACAGGTTCAAGTATTCTTGACCAAATTCATGAATGTTACCGTCGATTGCAAGAGAAATTAGTCCTAGGAAATGCATCATATATCTTTGTGTACCAGAAGTACGGCAAATGACATTCACATGCAATCTTATGGTGAAAAATATAAATATATTAATTAAATTTGGAATAAATTTACATTCCTTATTCTTTACTTTTCCCAACAATTACTTAATTAAACCCTTTTAATATTTGTTTTTTTACTAACGAGGATGTCCGGACCAGCTTGCGCGTACCTCGACTAATCCTATGGGCCCTGAAGTTATCGACCATTTAAACCTCTAGTGGCCATCATATTAGCAACCACGGGCATTGGACTTTAAACCACAGGGAGAGTAAACATCTTGGTTCCAAACTCTTACCACTAAAGCACCTACTAGATAGTTTAAACCCCTTTAATATTTAAATTATGAACTCATCATATTGCGTTATCTCAAAAAAAAAGTAACTTAAATATTTGTAACAAATATTATACTTGAAATGTAAGACTTGTCCGTTCTTAAACTTAAATATTTTTGATATATTTTTAAACAAAAAAATATTTTAAAAAACAATTATTATCTTTATTTTTTTAGTATTAAGATTTTTTTTCGTTGAAATTTTTAGATTAATTAAAAGAATTTATTCTCTACATTTTAGATTAATCTTTTATTCTCGGTTTTGATGGCTTTCAATTAGGTGTTTTAACAACATTGTCTCCTTTTTATGAAAGAAAAAAAAAACAACAAAGTTCGCTTTTAATTATCTTTTTTTCTTTCTGTTTATATGATCCTCCCCCCACCCTCATATCTGGGAATATTGATACCAATAATTTATAATATAAAGATTTCGCGGTACCACTTGAAGGATTTGGTCACAAAAGTGAATGACAAGGCCTTTTCCATGAGAAGGACATAAGAGGTCTCTTCCTTTTTGTTCCAATCATGAGTGGTGGTTTTCTCCGATCGGAACCAAAAGAAGCGATATGATCCACTAACATGAAGATAAAATGAATTATGAGATGTATTATTTCACGTCTAGCAATAAATAAATAAATGTATTTTAGAGCCACACCCGCAGCTATGGTCCTGAAAATATAGCCTTTTGGCTCAACAAAGAACAACCAAAACTTCTGTTTTAATTTGGATCATCAAACTCCAATTTTTTTTTTCAGCTGGCATTGCAAAGCAGTATATCATTTTCCACTAGTGTGTCAAGTACTCATAGTAACAAGAAGTGCGAAGCTTATAATTCTAATAGTTGGAGATTTTTCTTTCTTTTGTTAAGGTTACCAAAATTATTCAATAATACATAGTACTATACTAAATAATTATCCCGCTATATACCACAAGCCAGACCAAAAAAAATAAACATAAAAAATGAATGTTTAGGGGAGTAGTCTGGGTTCAACTTTGAAATCTCTCAATCCGACTCCTTATTTATTTAAGTTTTAAATTGTATGGAAATTGCTTCAACAAAACTTAGTCTACTTGGCAAGCCCAAAAACAATCTGAATGACTAACCAAAATATAGTTTGACTTTTTAAAAAAAGTTCTTTTTTTAATATTGTGATGGCTATATATTGGATCGACTCGGGTTTCACAGCTTAACCTACTAAACCGACGACCTAGATCATGGACTCCATTGGCTTAAAAATTCTTTTAAAATTATTATTTTTATTTAATTATATGATAACAAAAATAGTCGCTTGCAAAATCAAGCACCAACTCAATGTTGAGATATTTGTTTGAAATCACGATAACCCCAAATAAAGCATATTGAAATAAATTGTGAATCTCAATTCTCAATCAACCCAAACTAACTCGTCAAACTTGTGACTCATTGACTCCATTGGGTTTATTAACATTTTTTAATTTAATTATATAACAAAAAAAAATAGATGCTCGAAAAATTGAGCACCAATTTAGGATTTTTCTTGAGACCAAGATAACCCCATTAAAAGCAAACTAAAATAAATTATGAAGCTCAATTCTCAATCAACTCAAGTTAACTTGTCAAACCCACAATCTAGAAGGCCTAATGAACCTGGACCCCTTTTTTTCTTTTCTTTTTTAAGACTTAAAAAAGATTTTGGCAACCTTAAGTGGCTAGAAAGTCGGGCAGCCAACCTCAAAAGTTAAAAAAAAAAACATTTTTACTCATTTATTCAAGTGAAAACACATAAGAAACACCTACAAACCTCTATAAACCCATTTAATAAATGGATTATTAAATATAGTATCATTTATCTTTTGCAACAAATCATTTGACAATAAACTATGTTTACATTTACTAACTGAATTTGAAAGACTAACAAAAGTTGGGACACCTACAAATTTTGGTTGACTACTCACAACTAAATCGCATTATCCTTACACTAATTGGCAAAATTCATATCAAATACAATCAAATTCCTAAAATTTAACACTAAAGCAAATTCACCAATAATTAAACATAATTCATGAAACGAAATCTAATTGATATTTTCAACCTCAATTACATTAAATCAAACTCAAATTCATAGCAAATTAATATATTATTAGTTGATTCTAACAATACACATAAAATCCTTAATTCAACAAGTTAGCATAAATTAAAATCAATACATAATTAAATAAAATAATTAATTTAACTTATTTTTATGTTCAATTGTACCAAATCAACCATAATTTATAATATTCTTAAAATATTTTCTCAAAAAACATCATACACCTTAAATTCAACCTAAGCAATTATTTTATTTTAACCAAACCAAATACAAACTCATAGCAATGTAGTATGTTTACATTGCTTGTAGGATTAGAAAAAGAGTTGGGGCGGCAGCAACAACAAAGCTAACGGTGGATTTTTAACACAAAAACATCCAAAGATATTTAGAGACTAAGATGAGTTTAATTTTTTTTATTGTTTTAAGGGCACAATCTAAGTGTTTAATGAGTTATTTTAGAGAGAGATTGAGGGTATTGTCAAAAAATCAATTCAACCTAAAAGCTTAAACTTTAAGTGAGGTCTCAAGATATGATTTATATTATTCTCTAACACACCCCCTCAAGTGAAAGCCCATTGGGCTTCAAACTTGTACAGGTCCACACTACCTTTTGCTTAATTTTTATTAAATAAATAAGAATGATGAAATTCAAACTCGTGATCGCTTGGTTATTAAGGCTCTGATACCATGTCAAAGAATTAAATCAACCAAAAAGCTTAAGTTTTTAAGTGAGATCTCAAGATATAATTTATATTATTTTCTAATAAATATTAGTGGTTTTTTAAGAGAGAAAGAGCATTTGTGTATTGTTCTTTTTTGATGGAAAAAGTTTAAATTTTAATTGATGTAAAAGTGTTACCTTTGACCATGTTGTGCTTTTTAATAATAATTTTTATTAAATATTATGTTTTTGAAACGTAAAATGATTAAACTGTATTATTACTTATAAAAAAAAAATGAAGCAATGGTATTCTGTCAATTTTTAACATTATCTATGCTGCTTTTTTATAAAAATCCTAAAAAAAATCCAATCATGTGTGCAAGCATGATAGATTTAGTTTACGAAATCCAATCTATACAGACGATTCGAATCCGTAAGAACTGACATGATTTAGATT
>Ga0307509_10003752_pt1 | contig 22617 bp, 16 predicted proteins | sample 10_EM_MG_FD_202245 | JGI IMG/M metagenome (GOLD analysis project Ga0307509, IMG submission 202245) | Populus trichocarpa ectomycorrhiza microbial communities from riparian zone in the Pacific Northwest, United States - 10_EM | ecosystem: Host-associated > Plants > Roots > Unclassified | place... | reverse complement strand
TGTCTTGCCTCTCCATCTGATTTCTTTATACACGGTTGCATTCATTTAGACCATGGGGGAATTTAAGTTGTGTCTAAATTATTACGTTGGCTATCTTGTATAAGTCGGTTATCTGTTTACACTTCAGGCTTGCAGGCGTATACCGTCAGGGAAATGACGAGGAGTTATAAATCTGAGGACAGGAAACATGTCTTTCTTCTCATAAAGGAGGAGGTCACTGACATTTCCTACACGTTCGGCCATCGATTTAGGTCCTATAATTTGGTTTATTCTATACAATTGTAATTCAAGCTGGAGCCACCGAAGAAATACTACCGCTCCTACTGCACACAATTGAGCGTATTTCAACATGTGTTAATTTACAAATTAGCTTTGCTTTGTTTTAAAAGAAAATACGCGACTCTTGCATACATCCCACCTCCTGGGTCTCCATACACGGGCATCGGAGGTGGTAACAGAATAGGGTGGTTGAAGTGGCTGCGCGACTCAATGCCCCTCCATAGCGGCCTCAGAGGGCGGCGTGACATTGGGTTGGGCAGGGCGATTTGGGTCGATAGCTCCAGATTGCTGCAGTAATTTTACCACTCCTTCGTGACCCTTGCGAGCAGCACATTCGACTGGTGTTTTACCATTCTTATTAGGGCGATTGAGGTCTATATCTGGCCGCTCAAGCAGTATCTTGACCACTCCCTCGTGTCCCTTGATAGCAGCGCACCCAAGTGGTCCATCACCATCATTATCGGGCAGATTGGGGTCGACATCTGGCCGCTCAAGCAGTATCTTCACCACTCCCTCGTGTCCTAAGATAGCAGCGCACCCAAGTGGTCCATCACCATCATTATCGGGCTGATTGGGGTCGACATCTGGCCGCTCAAGCAGTATCTTCACCACTCCCTCGTGTCCGTTGATAGCAGCGCACCCAAGAGGTCCATCACCATCCTTATCGGGCCGATTGGGGTCGACATTTTCCCGCTCCAGCAATAACTTGACCACTGCTTCATGTCCCTTGACAGCAGCACATCCGAGTGGTGTTCGGTCATTATTATTAGGCCGATTGGGGTCAATATCTTGCCGCTCAAGCAGTATCTTCACCACTCCCTCGTGTCCTAAGATAGCAGCGCACCCAAGTGGCCCATTACCATTCTTATTGGGCCGATTGGGGTCGACATCTGGCCGCTCAAGCAGTATCTTCACCACTCCCTCGTGTCCGTCGATAGCAGCGCACCCAAGTGGTCCATTACCATTCTTTTCGGGCTGATTGGGGTCGACATCTGGCCGCTCAAGCAGTATCTTCACCACGCCCTCATGCCTCCTGATAGCAGCGCACCCAAGTGGTCCATTACCATCCTTATCTGGCCGATTGGGGTCGACATTATCCCGCTCCAGCAATAACTTGACCACTCCTTCGTGTCCCTCAACAGCAGCACATCCGAGTGGTGTTCGGTCATTCTGATCTAGCCGATTGGGATCCACATTATCCCGCTCCAGCAATAACCTAACCACTCTTTCGTGTCCCCCAACAGCACTCCACCGCAGCGGTGTTCGATTAGAATTATCCGCGCGATTGGGGTGGACATTTTCCAGTTCCAGCAATAATTTGACTACCCCTCCATGGCCATTTCTCGCCGCCCATCCGAGTGGTGTACTACCTGTACAATCTTGTTGGTTAACGTTGTAGTCTCCTCCATTTATCAATATAGTCACAAGCTCAACAATCCCGAAGAACGATGCGCAGTGTAGTGCAGAGAAGAGCGAAGAAGTAGCCATGGTCCCGATATACCCGCTGTATCGTACCTGCTCCAGAAGGGATATAGCGGACATGTGGTCTTCGTACTTGTTCAAGAGATCCAGAGCAATGGTCTTAGCATTGTCAGAGAGATCTTTGTTCATATGTGTTCCCCAATACCTCGCACAATATTTGAGGAATGGCATACTTTGAGGGGATGGTGACGAATGGGGCGTGATGTTCTTGACTTGTTGAGAATTCAGGTAGGTTAAGCAGGTTTCTGCAAGTATCGAGTGGGGTTTACTGAAGAGACCCGGATGACTACAGAGATACTCTTGGACAGTATAGTGGATTAACCGTACAGTTGAAGCCTCCGGGTCGACTGTGATCAGGCCTTGGCAGTAGTCCAGCAATGTCCCTATCGAAGGAACATTTTCGAGATCAAAATCCGTTTCCCCTATCTCCACCGCGAGTGCGTGGCACAGTTCATCCACCTGTAATGGCCTTTCCGAATGACAGACCCATGTTAGAGTGGCCATCGCAAGCGTTGCCCTTTCTTCACCCTGAGTCTCTATGCGTTCAAGCGTGGCACCGTATACATCCCTTAACCCGGCCCCATCTTTTATCGATTTGAGTATTTTTCTCCGCCGAGCAACGGTGGTACCTCTGAGGATTGCCTCGATGTGCAGCGAAGCCAGCAGGAATCTAGGTCAAAGTATGTCAGCTACGAAATTGGGTAGTTTTTCCCTTAACCTTGCTCCTACTTACGTTTCAGAACTTATTGCGGGAATGCTCTTCATAATATCCTCCTCCAATGTGCTGCTCATCATATTCGGGATCGTGTCCTTCCTTAGTTTCTCGCGTAGAAATTTATGAACCCCATCTTCCGTAGTCTGTATAAAGACAAACGTCGCTGCTCGGCCCAACTCCCTCTCCACCTCACCCCGCACATGTGGTCTTCCCGTAATAAATACCCTGGTACCCGGACACCCTTGCAGAATCTGGCCTAATGATTGAAGAACCACCATTCGATGCTCCGGTAGACATTCGTCAAGTGCATCAACACATATAAACACTCGCCTCGTGGCGGTGATTGCCTGGAACGTCTTTAGGATTCCCGAAACTTGCAGTCCTCTACCCCCAATCGACATTTTCTCCTTTCGAAAGTCCTGAACTATCGCTTCCGGAATTTGCCCCCGCCCACTAACAACCTGTCTCACCAGGGAGCCGAGCATATTTATCGGTGACTGTTCATTCCGGGCGGCAAAGTCGAAGTAAAAACACACCACTGTAGGGTCTCCCTCAACGGCTTCGTCGCACAGTTTATCTATCACGAGTGAGCTGTCATGGCAATCTATTAGCTATCTTATTCTTTGATTCCGCAACGATATATTCTCTCTTACCTGACATAGCTCTTTCCCACACCAGGATTTCCGTCACAAAATAAGGTTTGGCGATAAGATCCATCCTCGCTACTACCCTTGTACCAGCGCTTGAATTCTTCAGTTTCCAGCAGCCATGCTCCTATGCTATCGACTCGTCGGGCTACAATGTCTCGGTGCCGCACGCGTGGCTCTAATGGAGATAGCCATGCGAGTATTTCCGATCTATCATCGACGTTGGTGTAGTTAACGGTAGTGTTGAAAGAGTTTGTGTTGAAAGAGTTATAGGCATTCTGGGGGGCGTTATCGTTTTTCCTGAATGACTGTGACATTGTTGTCGATTTTCGCTGCGGTGAAATTTGAGAAGGTCTTGATTAACTTCGAGTTTGTCGGACGCAATTACTTGAACTTCGGGAAAAGCGGGGTAGATAAAGCCTTGCGCCTGTCACAGCTGACAACTCTGTTTCCCACAAATGCACCCAAAACTTGTTACACAAGCGCCCGACCACCGATCCCCTCAAGCTCTGAGTTGATCCACATCTTTTCCAGCCTCATGTTTAACCATGCCTGCTCATGCCCTCTTTTTATTTTCAGACACTCCACCAGTGGTCCCGTTCAAGGTTGTTTTCAGTATCTATCTCCGAAGCCATAGATTATTATCCAAACATCTGTTCCTCTCGCATCCCAGTGTTGCTATTGAGCGAGCGAGCTAGCTCCAAGAACCTTGACATGTATTGGTTGGGAAACCAAAGCCATGACCATCCTTTTTGATACGAACCCTCGTGATGCGCAGGTCGCAGATTAATTAGGAACCAAAGGGTACATTTTCACAATTTTTTCTCGGGCGCGAAGGTTTCTCTACAGAGGGCTTGTGGAGAACGAATATCGGCACCGGCAGTTGAGCCGTGGGGCGAATGTTCCGGCGCTAGGGGGTAGGGGGTGCCACAATGCAAAGCTCAAGAGGAATACGGTAGTTTAAGGTCTAGGCAACTATAGAAATAACAATATCCTAACTAGGGGCGCGACCGAGCTCCTCAAAGCTTGGATGGAATTTAAAGTTAGACGAGTTTAGAATGGATTGCAGCTCCTTTAGCCGAAGAACCAATGGCAAGGAAGATGAGTCAAGAAGGCTTGAAGTTTCAAAAAAGGTTTTTGGCCGGGTTGGCCATTGGAAAATGAATTGCAACACCAATTAAAATATTGAACACTACCCCAGTCCGTACTCGCAACGCACACTCCCGACCTAACATTCTTCCGGCCCAAGCCACAATTCACAATATCTCTAGGCTCCCTGATCCTCCCCTCTGGTTGCCCAATTCTCGCTCCTTCTTTTGTTTCCCTGCAATCCCTTGCATCTCTATTAGCCTAATTTTAATTGTAGAATAGGATGAGGTTCTGTGCTAGTTTGATAATTTTTGGTTGTGGGTAGGGGCTGGGCAAACCCGACCGGGTGGAGCACCATAACTTATTTCACGCTGGAGTACCCGTACTCGAGTAGAAAGTGTGTAAATTTATTAGTCTCGGTGCCCACATTCCTGCTGCCGGATAGAGGTTCCAGTTGAGATTTTTGGCCAATCCGCTTTGATTACAAATTTCAATCCTGAACCCATCCAGGGGCCTTCCGAGGTTAATAATATCGCAGCAACAACAGTGGTACCGTGCTTCGTCCCATCGCAAGGAGTTCAAGGGCCTCCCCAAGCGACGCCGCTCTGGGCTCTCTCGGCTCTCTAGTAGCCACCGTGCCCCTAGCAATTCCAGAAGCCTAAAACCAACCTCTGCGCCCTCGTCGCATCCCACTGAGACCCTTTAGCGTCAGTTCTTTCAAGTGGATTAACAGATCGAGAGCTACCACAACCGAGCTAAACGCCAAGAGTTCACACAACAGAAATGCGACCGCCAGCCCACGACTGGGGGTGAATGGGGGAAGTTCGCTCATTCTCTTTTCAACCTATCACTCACATTCTCACTAGCGGGTAAGGCGGAAGTATATACTGTATAAACCCCAAGGAAGTCGTCCTCTTATTCCTACATACATCACCACCCCAATATCCGTTCTCTTTTGCGCACTCCCCCACTAACAAAAAGACAGGGGCTACCACTGTTCATAGCCCGCGAGTATCCACCACTTTAACGCTCTTTTCAGGTTGCTCTGCTTCCTTTCCAACCCAGCAATCTATCCAAAACCTAAGCGCCTTCCCGATGCCTCAGCCCATTTCCCAAAGCCTCAGGCCATCCCCGGAAACTGTGGCAATAATCAAATAACTTGAGCATGCCGAGCTGCTTCTCACGACATCCAACATATTTCCCCCCCTCGGCCAGAAGTGTACACCGCCCCCGTATTCCTAGGTCCAGTCACTGGACATAAGTCTTGGTGATTGTAGAATGAGACAGTGTGTGTATCCAACGAGTATTTAGTAAAAGGCAGATAATAGTATTTCGAATAGTGGGAAAAAAGTGAAGAATTAAACAGGAAACATTATTTAGTATTATACGGTAGTATGATAGCAAAGGAATAAAATATGTTTAGTAGGTGTCATATTCTGGATCATATGGGTTTTTTCTAGGTATCGGAGTGGGGGAGCGGTGGCGGTGGCGGTGGCGTATATTTCTCGCTTAACCGTTGCTGAGTAAGCTTTCAGCAAGACTTTTGTCAAGTCGCTTTTAAGTGGTCCACCTATCCAAAGCCTCACAAGCACACCCCAACTATCCCAAAACCCAAAATAAAATATAACCCACATTATCACATTTTCGCATTCGCCCTATCTCCCGGGGGTCAGGGATTGTCTGTGTGTTGTGCAAGTGATATCTGATCATTCGAAACACCACACACCCCCCCTGGGTGGCGGCTGGGAGGCAAGGTGAATGTAATAAATGAATTGTTTTAGGAAATTCCCCCCCAGTTGGAAAATGCCCATCTCTTTCACTGTGTATAATATCGCACCCCCGTCGCGAGAGCCGGGGGCCCGCTAGAATATACTTGAAGGATCTCTTGAGGCAAACGCAATCCAGGGCTGTTTGGAAGGGCTGGTATGATAGTTTTCTGTTTAGGGCAAACCGGGGATGCCCCAGGACAACTCATTGCATGAACCTGCAGATTTCTAGGATCGTGAGTGTAAAAGAATATTGGTGCGGGGGGTTGCTCTTGACATGACAACCTAATTGAGTAATCTTGATTTACCAGCAGTGCACTAGTATCACAATCATCGTGGGCAAGAACGCAGAGCATAGTAAAAAAAGAGAGAGAGAGAAATAAGAACTAAGTTAGAGGTGACTGGAACGAGAAAAAAGAAAACAAAGGGTCAGGAATCCGTAGGCCCTCCGCCGTCAGCAAATTCTCACCGAGTTTTCGGTTATCCCCCCATTTGCCCCCGCCCTCCCTTCTTGATCACATTTCGCAAATAAGCCTCTACATCCCCTAAAGCTTAATACCTGAGCAAGCAAGGAGCAAATTCAGTATATTTCTACGTGGGACATTCCCCTGCCGGGGCGGGCACCATCCTCACCTCCCCATCTCGCTCCTGCTGCTCCGGCTATAGTGTAGGTGACAAAGGAGGCGCGAGGAATTGTCCCTCTCAACTAGCTTCGTGGGGCGCTTCTTCCTACATGTTTCCAATACAGACAGTGCTAACAAGATGTCGAATTTTGAGAATGTGCAGGAAAGGCACTCACCTATAACTACGACATCTCCGGGTGGTATGCCTGCGCGTGAATCTTGGGTAAGGCAGAATGGCGTGGGTAGCGTCGCCGAGAAGGCTGAAGGTGCCCGAGGGGTGGAATCAGTTGGGAAGTGCCCCACGGATGCAGAACCTCCATTTATAGACTGACTTATAGAGAGGGAAGAGCTTTCCTATCTTTTCGCCAGGGTTAGCGTGATGAGGGAGGAAACGAATAGCCAGTAATAGTACCCCCTTTTCAACCTCTGTAGATTTCCTGCACCTCGCCCACGCTCCTTTAACCGTTGCAATGCCACCACCCGGGATGCTGCCCAGCACGGGATGGACCATGTTGGGTTGTTCGCCACCCTTACGGAGCAGTTCACTATCATCTCATTAACACCTCTCAAATGAGCAGGAAAGGGCAAATACCAACACGCGAATCCAGCCCCACCTCGTAATTGACCCTTCGGATCAGCCACGAACTCCTGCAACCAGGGATCTTCCATCATATCCTTCGTCTTGAGCAACAACCTATACGCCAAATACTCTGTTGGTGTAGGTTTATCCGGGTGCCCAATCAAGAACTCCCCCATGGTGAAATTAATCCCATCAGCATCCACGACCACATCACTACTCAATTTCCCTGGCGCAGCAAAACTGTGCAGATGGCCCATCCCCGCGAACCTGATGCCCCCACCCTTAATTTCATCAGGACTTGGCTACCGAACTCGGCGGCTGAGTCGAGTCAGCGCTTGTTCAGGGACGTGCGGCGGAAGCCCCGGAGGAGGGAGCCGTACTTTTTTGTGTGCTGGAGACAGTTTATCTTATGTTGCTACCCTAGCAGCCGATCATGTTCGCCTGTTTTGGCAGCCTGGCATATAAGCGAAGGGCTTTTCCACGCGTCATGCCATCAAGAACTTTGAGGCTTGCCTGCCTCGATCTAATATCTGCCGAAAATCACCGGCAATCACTCTGCTCCAAATAATTCTTCCCCTGTACCTTTCCTATCTCGTAGTTCGTTGGTTAGTTGTACCCTTTTGACACTCATTAGGGATCGATGTATAGGAACGGGTATGCCTGGTGGGTGTGCTATCTGGGGGGTTCCGCATACATGACCGGGAATGATCGGAGAGCACTGAGGAGGATGGATTGGAATTCAGGACCCAATGAGGACAGGAACTCCATTGTTCTATGGGCATCGCTAGAAGGGTTTCCTCAAGCACTGAAATCCATGGAGTATCTTTGTGTTTTCTATATAAAGGGTTTATTCCACCATAGATAGGAAGGATGGGCGAGGAAGATACCAATCCTAATCCGCAAATTTAGAGAACCCATCTCGAGGCCTTTATTTCATCTCATTTCCCTTCATTTCCCTTCATTTCTCTCCCCCTCTCCACTATTCTCTTTGGGGTGGAAGTAGTTATTAGCTATAATTGTCCACGCTACTGGGTATAACTTGGATATAAGCCCCGCCGGTCCTCCAAAGGGTACCGGTATTACACAGACCACCGTACTGAACCCCATATTGTTAGACGGATGTGCTTGGCTTTGTGAAGGGAGTGGGAAGGATAGTTTAGGAGATATGCAGACGGAACGGATACGAGAGAATGTTCTATAGAGAGTTTTACCCGCATGTTCTTTTCTTTGCTATCAGGCATGTGTACGGCTGAATAGAGACATGTGGCAAACACAGAGATAGGTTTGGATGATCCATAGGTGGATCAGTATGTCGTATTATGTTTTACTTATACACCTGTCTTTACTGTTAGATTGATTTTAGAGAGAGAGCAGTTTAGAGCAGAGCGAATGAGAGCGAATGAACAAAGTGTTATAGGCGGTAAACCTACGTTACATATCCTTCCCCCGAGTGCCTAAGTTCGAGGTCAAATCTTTTAGTCTATTGGCTACTTCTGTACGACCCTCATTTCCCACTCAGCAACCCTTTTTGACATCCCACACCTCGACTAGGCCCAGCGAATGAATAGGGTTTTAGGAGTGGGAAAATTGGTACAGGGTCCAGCGAGACGGTATTGAACGGCTATTTCAGGTTAACCAGGCAAATATATTCCTTCTTTTTAAAGGGTAATTGTTTCTTCTCCTTGCACTTTGTCAGTCTTCTCAAAGGCTCGGAGGACCCATAGGGCCTTGCGGGACGACTGCCGGGAGCCCAGAATGGGACGGGATGGGATGGCAAAATGCGGGCGGATTCCCGTCCGGGCAAGATTAGGACGGCCGTCATTGTTGAGGACGGCAGGCGCTACAATGTGAGACAAATTGGCGTCGAGGAATATGGGGGCAACTGCCGGGTAAACCTTTTTGGGCTATTCGATAATTTTGTATGTCACACGGAGGTAGAGACTTGTTCAAAAGAGAATAAAAGTAGTGTTCGTTACAGGGCGGATCGGGGGGGGCGGGGCGGAGCGGGGCGGGTTTTGACACCCAGGCCCCGCCATTACACCGGGCCAGGGTTCCCAATGGTCCGCGCAAGACTGGACTGGACCAGCTAGTTTGATCGAAAGTCAAGTCTAGTCTAATGGCGGAAATTAGACTTAGCGGTGGTCAGGATTAGCAGACCCGACTTAGCCAGGACTGGTCTGACCAGGTTCGCCAAGCAATAGGATATGCACTGCCCTTGGACAGAATTAGCATCCCGTTTTGCATTCTGCTACTTTAATCTCAATATATTAAATTCAAATAAAATGTTTCTTATATAAACTCGTTTCAATCGATTAAACAGTGAAATCTCAGGAGAGTCACAGTGATGATAGTGCTTCGCTTAGATTCAGGGCAGTGAAAATAGATTTACAAGTATCAAAGTTTCTTCAAACAGCAAAATGAGTGATATTTCATTACTAGGCAATCTTTTATAAAGACTGGTCTGGGACTGGTCCAGACCCGACCGGACCACCCAAGTTACTTAGGTCTAGTCGTTCACATCAACCTGGACTGAGAAGTCTGGTCTGGTCTCCAAGACTTGACCAGTCGGACTATTTGGAACCCTGCACCGGGCCTGGGAGAAGATTTCTCCCCCCGTCCCCGCCAAGCCCCAGTCCGGGGCCCGACCCCGGTCACTCCCTGGACGGGGCCCGGGACGCCCCGTAACAAACTCTAAATAAAAGAAGTGTGTTATTCTATTCTAACCATCTGAGTGAAGGGAGTTTCTCTTCTTGAATCGTCTACCTATTATTATTTCATGATCACACATACATGGAAAACATGGTAGACAATGAAATAACAATGGGCACGAAATCCATCCCTATAATTCCTAATATCTTCTCGTGCACAAGAACCTACTATAAGGAAACTCTTTTCACACAATCAAACACCGTGATGAAGAACCATTGTATTTCCCTCTCCGGTTCCATCAATCCAAACCAAGTTGTGGCAGAGAAAAGTGAGCTACAAGGAAAAGCTCTAAAAACAAAAACTATATGGTAGTAGACATAAAAGAAGGAATACAAAAATGTTGTCCGGAATGTGTTGCACTTGTTAGAACCTGAAATGATTGGCATTGTGGAATGGTAACTGGCAGAATGGAATGTTGGAATGGATGGTTGGGACAAGAAATGACAGTGAGCGCATGAGAATGAGAAGTAGCATGAACATTGGAATCCGTGGAATCCTGATGGCTGCGCTGGACTTGGATGCTTGTATATATCGTCTACTGTGGTTGATGTAGATCACTGTAGGCAAGTGAGGCGGGACAAATGAATACAATTATATTTAGGGTTGCCTTTGCATTTCAAAATATGATCAGAGCCATGCGAGTGATCTGCGGTGACTTTGAACACCAGCCAAGATAGGGGAACTACCGGGCCAGTGGGGGACTGTGGGGGATCGCAGTGCGGGTGGTATGAGATGTTCCTCGCGGGGGGCGGTGGGGCCCAAGTCCTTGACGGGGCCTAGGGTGGAGGGTTGGGGACGAGTGATATTTAGTGATTCGGCCCCTGGCTATCTCTATCTTACTTTGAAATCTGGTCCACGAACGACCTTGGAATGAATCTCGGTATCTAATTTGTGGATATGCTTTCTAAATCTTGGAACTTTGTCTGGGACGTCTATCAACAGTCAGTTTAGGCGCACTCCACAATCCAAGGGAGCATTGACTTAGTGGGTATATTACTGACTCTATGGGATGGTGAAACAACCATCAATATAAGGTGCTCTTATCAAACGGATTTCCGAGGGATGGATCGGTAAAGTGGCGTGCCACTATGAGAAGTTTGTCCTGGTCGCATAATAAAAAGGAAAACGGGGGTAAGGGGTGAGGGAGGGAGGATAATTGTCAAAGTTTTCCATCGATAGGATGCCTGGGCCCACAACCGATCTGGGTCTTTATCTTCTAGAGGTAGGACCTCAGCTCATCCAAAAAAATGACGGAGTGTGGCCAATAGTCCGTCGCATCGCAGTTGCAAGACTGATTCAGATGACCTTTAGAAACACTGGTAGGAGAAATGTATTGTGGAGATATTCTTAACACCACAATATACATAATGCACTAATACCAGGGCTCCAAGTGTACAACAATCTTAAGGTATCACCTCTTTCAATCATTAATAGTTCGATATATATATTCGAAATTAAGGTCATCATTCCAAGTCCACCCACTCATTCTCAATTCGTTATGATTCCTCCTTACAGAACAACTAGTTACAGACCTTAGTTGCCTGCTTAAACCTGAAGTCTTTGCCCTAGCTCCCCACATCCCCTTCAAGCCCCCAGCTCCATTCCAACTATGATATTAGACTTCAACGGGGCGATACGATTGAAAGATGAGTGACGAGCAGTGAAAGGAAACACCTAGCAACTCACAAAGAAAATCATCTCACACTCAACTGCAGGGAAAGGTCTTTTCACTAACAACCACTGCCTCAGGCTCACGCTCAACACTATTCTCGATCATGCACTATGCTCGGTCGACTCTCTATCTAACTGGCTAAGAGAAGAGTATATATCAATAGCACCCTATGTTCCTCATAAGCTACCGTGCTGCTCCATGCTGTTGAAACCTGTGACCGGAGCCGTTGATTCATATTTAGTTTTACTTCTATTGTGCATTAGTTTTGCTCCCCCTCTTCTCTAACACTCTTGTTACCGACTACTTATAACATGTATCATCTGGAGGAAAGGAGTTTCTAGTGGATTTCTTATCACACGTCGTTCATGGGATGGAAGCAGGATCTTTTCCTGGATTGTTTTATTTCGATCATCAGTCTATCATCGTTCATGTGGTCATTCTTTTATCTTTTCTCTATAATTGAGCAAAATACATCCGTTCCCTCATACGAAATCAAGACATGTGAGTAGTGCTTTTCATTATGAGCACACTTGGGCTAACAAAAGAAACAAACACTCCGCTGCTGCTTCCGGGCTCCAGATCTTTTATAATGACCCCTTAGTGCTTCCGCTTTTCTCCCAACTTTCCTGAAAGCTGCATGATCCCAAAACTATTGTGCATTCCAGAATTCGCGATGCTTTCCCGGACATGCAAACCAAGAACGCCCGCAGACAAAGCGTATACCCGAAGCCAAAGCGAGTCTCTGAAAACAACCCCATGTCCGGATCCTCAGCGCACATCCGAAGACCAAGCTATGCCCGAATCCTCAGCGCATATGCCATAGCCAACCTATGCTCGAAGCCGGAGCCACATGCCAGGTTCCTCAATGCATATCAGAAGCCACAAACAAGCGCGCTCCCAGAAGCCAATTAAACGACAAAAGAAGTATCAAGAGACTATGGTGAGGAGCACCATTTTCCCCAACCTTCAAATTTCTCAATCTGACTGAGAGAGCGTGACACTATGATTAACTAGTACATGCATATAAATAATACAGGGATTGAGATGGACCAGGCCGGATTGGACTGACTTGCCATACCCCAGAAACTCAAACCGCACCAGCTCTCATGTACAAAAATTCCCCCTCTCTCAGAAGAGGCTAAGCTCTTTATCCACCCCTCTAATCCAGACCTTAATCTGCAGAGTTTCTCACTTGACTAGGAATTAACTCACGAACTATTGGATCCGGTGTTTACAAAAGTATTTTTGCCTCATGCCGTGCCTCACCATCTCATTTCTTTATACAAGGTTGCATTCATTTAGACCATCGAGTGATTTAGGTTGGGTCTAAATGATAGAGTTGGCTATCTTGTATAAGTCGGTTATCTGTTTACGCTTCAAGCTCCAAGGTGAATACTGTCAAAGAACTGATGATGAGTAATGATCTAAAGACAGGAAACATGTCTCTCTTCTGATAAAAGATGCGGTCACTGACATTTCCTACACGTTTGGCCATCGATTTGTTAAAATATTCGCGAAGGTTCCATATCCTCAACACTACTACAACACTGGATGTTTGGACGAGGAGTCTTTGGGTATGGATAGGGTTGCGGAACATGGGAGTTGAGACTATGGTTGGTAAGGATGAATGGATAGCTGTACTGGAGATGTTTTATGTACACTCACGAAACGCACTAGGGTGTGCGAAAGGTTTCGGACTAAGGTTAGGTGGAAGATGGAACCAACTGGTGTCGCATCATGATGATAGCGAAACAGGCAATTGTATCATGAATGTTCGGAAAGAGAAAACTCTGTAAGTAGCTGAAATGAAGTGAAGGGCTAAAGGGATGGAATATGTTTGAAGGTTGTGGGTGTGAAGTGAAAAGGAAGAGAAGGTGATGGAAGCGAAGACTTGAACAAAGGAGATGAAGTGTTTTTCTGTACGGGAGATTTGTGTATATATAGAACGCTGCTGGCAGCACAGAAAGAATAAGGACCGCAAGACTCTCTACTCTCATATCCTAATCATTATACGATTTAGGCCCCGTCTTTTGGTTATTCTATATAATTGTAGTTGGGCAAGCTGAAGCCACCAAGAAATTCTATCACTCCACCTGTACACAATTGAGCGTATTTCAACATGAGTTAAATTGCAAATTAGCTTTACTTTTTTAAAAAAAAGAAAACATGCAACTCTTCCACAGATCCTACCTCCTGGGTCTGCAGACACCGGCACCGAATGTTTTAACAGAATTTGGGGTTGAGGTGGCTAGGCGACTTGACACCCCCCCGTAGCGGCATTAGAGGACGGTGTGACATTATGTTTCGCAGGGCAATTTTGGTTGATAGCCCCCCGCCCCCGAAGTAATTTGGCCACTCCTTCGTGTGCCTCAAGAGCAGCAGATTCGAGTGGTGTTAGACCATACTGATTAGGGTGATTGGGGTCGATATCTGGCCGTTCAAGCAGTATCTTGACCACTCCTTCATGTCCGTAGACAGCGGCGCATCCAAGTGGTCCATAGCCATCCTTATCTGCCGGATTGGGGTCGACATTCTCCCGCTCCAGCAATAACCTGACCACTCCTTCGTGTCCATTAATAGAAGCACATACGTGTGGTGTTTGATCATGTTAATTAGGCTGATTGGGGTCGATATCTTGCCTTTCAAGCAGTACCTTGACCACTCCCTCGTGTCCCCTGATAGCAGCACACCCAAGTGGTCCATCACCATCCTTATCTGAGCGATTGAGGTCTACATTTTCCAGCTCCAGTAATAACTTGACTACTCCTTCGTGTCCCTTGACAGCAGCACATAAGAGTGGTGTTCGATTATTATTATTAGACCGATTGGGGTTGATATCTTGCCGTACAAGTAGTATCTTAACCACTCCCTCGTGTCCCCTTATAGTAGCACACCCAAGTGGTCCATTGCCACCAATATCTGGCCAATTGGGGTCGACATTTTCCCGCTCCAGCATAGCTTGACCACTCCTTCGTGTCCCTCAACAGCACCCCATCCCAGTGGTGTTCGGCCATTCATATCTCGCAGATTGGGGTCAACATTTTCCCGCTCCAGCAGTAACTTGACCACTCCTTCGTGTCCATTGAGAGCAGCACATCCGAGTGGTGTTCGGTCATCAATATCTGGCCGATTAGAGTCGACATTTTCCTGCTCCAGCAATAACTGGACCACTCCTTCATGTCCTTCAACAGCACCCCATCCCTGTGGTGTCCGATTATACTTATCCACGCGATTGGGGTCGACATTTTCCAGTTCCAGAAATAATTTGACTACTCCTCCATGGCCATTCCTCGCCGCCCATGCGAGTGGTGTAGTACCTGTGAAATCTTGTTGGTTGACGTTGTAGTCTCATCCATTTATCAATATCGTCACAAGCTCAACAATCGCGAAGAACGATGCGCAGTGCAGTGCAGAGAAGAGCGGAGAAGTAGCCATGGCCCCGATATACCCGCTGTATGGTACCTGCTCCAGAAGTGATACAGCGGATATGTGGTCTTCGTACTTGTTCAAGAGATCCAGAGCAAGGATCTTCGAATAGTCTGAGAGATCTTTTTTCATATGTGTTCCCCAATACCTCACAATATTTGAGGAATGGCATTCTTTGAGGGGATGGGAAAGAATGATGTGTGAGGTTTTTGACTTGTGGAGAATTCAGGTAGGTTAAGCAGGTTTCGGCAAGTATTGAGTGGGGCCAATTTTGCCAAGCTGGCTAGTACATTAAGATTAGAGCTAATATAAGAGATAATCAGAAACCACAGAGTACACCAAAATCATGAAGTCAAACCCCATTCTAGCAATTTCCTGCCCTCCGGTGGCCAACGACTCCCCCATATCAGCGGCAGGGTAATAGATCTCATCGTCCTCGTCTTTGTTGGGTACTCTGAAAGCCTTCCGATAATGAAATTTGCTCCTCCTGAGATAATTCAATATATGCCTTATACGTGTCTAATCTCCAACAACCGAGAGTTTGGATTTGAGACTTCGATATTCCAACTCCTGCTGCCAATGTTCCTGCCCCGCGGTGAAAGCTGTAACCATTCCAGGCTGCTACTCTGTGTCCCGATTGGATACCCAGTTCCCGTAGCTTTTGAACTACATGCTCCCTTGTAAAGGGTTGTTGTTCTGCCAACACAGAATAGAGGTGCACGTGGGGGGTGGTAGGTGTCGATAGCTAGGAGTTGTTTCATTGCTCTTACTAGCCATGCTCGATCATGGCTTCATGTGATAATTAGCTGTATTCCTTCCATGAATGGGTCAATCTTTGAAGCCGGTAGGATTAGCTCAAGATGTTTGCATTTATCAATTAACATCACCCACCGGGAAGTGACACAACACCTACAAGTAACACAAGCTGGGATGTGCCGAAATGTGGTGTTTGTGAGATACACTACCCGGCTCTCCAGTGCAGTAACCGATGAAGATGACAGCAAACGCTATGAGCCCACCAAGGAACACATATTTTTGTTATGAGGAATGTATTGAAGCTGTCATTCGGGCAATAAAAGCCGGAGATGAGGCAAATGTACCTGCCGTCAGCGAAACCTTTGATGTGAACTGGAGGACTCTTTACCGATGACTTGCCGGTACCTCCCTCTCTCGAGCCTCAGGCCATGAAGAGCAGTAACGGCTCACACCAGCTGAGGAGCGAGCAATCGCTAAATAGTACTTCAGCCAGGATGATCTGGGGTTTCCACCGCGGCTGGATATGGTTAAGGATATGGCTGTTCACCTGGAATCCAAGTGAACTGGAGAGACCCTGCCCGCGCTGGGAAAAAACTGGGTTTCTACATTCCTGAAAAGGCATCCAGACCTGGCTTTGAAACTTAGTACTTGTTTGGAGCGACAGCGAGCATACAACAATGATCCTGAGATATTTCGCGACTATTTTGCCAAACCTGGCAGAGTTATTAGAGAGCAAAGCTTGCGGGAGTCACAGATATTCAATATGGATGAAAAGCGGTTTCTTATGGGGCTGGCATCTCGAGCCAAGGTGATATGCTGGTGGCGACGACGTAATCCCTGTGTTTCTCATGAGGGGAAAAGGGAACTGGTCACAGTAATTGAGAGTGTTGGGGGAGAAGGCACTGTGGTGGAAACATTTGTTATCAATAAAGGGGCTGGACATTATATAGGGTGGTATAAGAATTTGATGGAGAAAGAAAAGACTTATCAGTTTACCTATTCCCCAAAGAGCTGGACGGATAATCAACTTGCCCTTGAGTGGTTGCAAAAGGTTTTCCTTCCAGAAACCAAGCAGAGATGTGGTGATCATCCGTGGCTTCTCATATTCCATGGCCACAGATCGCATATCACATTTGATTTTGTATCCCCATGCTTTTCCAATCATGTGTTGCTCCTTTGACTCCCCTCCCATTCCACACACTTACTTCAACCCTTGGATGTGTGTCTGTTTGGCCTCTCTCAAAGCTTCTATGGCCTGGCCGTTGACAACCATATTCGCTCAGGCCAAAGCATTGTGGGAAATAAGAAGTCCATTACTATCCGCCTTTTAACCAAGGCCCGCAAGGCTACCTTCACCTCTCATAAGATTTGTCAATCCTTCTCAGCGACAGGAATCAATTCTCTCAATCCACGGCGGGTACTGAGCAAGCTTAACCTGCAAGTTGAGAAGCGGAAGGACACCCTTGGCATTATCAAGAAGCCAACCCGAAGTTGTGAGATACGCCACCAGGTTCTCGCTTCTGCAAAGCTTCTTGCCACCCTCACCCTCACAAATGCCGACTCAACCGTCAATCATGTGAACGGTATCATGAGCTCCTTAGGACATCAGTTAGAATAGCAGATAGTATCAAAACAACTTTGGCGCGAGCTGAGCCAGAAGCTGGAAAGGAATGATAAGCTATACAATGCTACCGGACGCTGCTAGCTCAGTGAAGCACGGGTACTGGATGGAGCTGCTCTTATGGAGCTTCGGGATGCTTGGCTTGCCAAAGATGAAAGAAAAAAGCCCCAATTGAGGGTGCGAAAAGGTGGGAGAAATACCCCTGTATGGGTTCACAAAGGAGCCTTAAAGACCAAGCGAAAACTGCCAATCAGTACCTCTACTATCCCGACACCCACTACCCCAAGGCCACAATGCCCACGGACCAACATTATCACTACCCCAAGGCCATAATGCCCACAGACCAACATTATCACTATTGGACAAACCGACCATGTGATTGTGATTGATTGAGAGGAGGTTTCCAGTGAAGAAAGAGCTCCGGAAGATATTAGCGATTCCGAATGGTCTTCGGTGATAGCTTTAGCCCCCCCTATAGTCCCTCTTCCCCCTCCACTACACTCACCATCTACCCAACATTTACCAACCCCCCCATTCTGTATGCACCTCCAGACTCGCAAGTCTACCGTTGGCTAACTTCCTCTCTCCAGGTATGACCTACCCCACCCCCTCATTTTTCTCACGGCCTTGATTTAACTTTTTTCTTTCTTTCTAGCATTTTTCTTTCACTCTCAGATTTTTTTGTATTGATTCTGTTTCTGGCTTTCTTGATGTATCTCCTTCCTCACATTATCCTGAGAATTGGGGTCCCGGGAATAAGAAAAGGCTTTGACATCCGTGTCAATTGCGCAATCTGAGACTGTGTCACATCCTGGTGTTGTGACACTTCCCGGTGAGTAAAGTTAGTCGGACACTGCTCTTTGTCAAGAACCAGTTATGGAAGGCAGGGCCCGTCTGGTGGTCAACTGTGCTATAGGTGAACTCTCATATTCTCAGAAAACGTGCAAAATCAAGTCAGAAGGCTGCTCCAGTTACAGTATCGTCATAGTCAAGTGATCCAAGATGGGTTAGTATGCACAAGAGGTGTGGATGTGTAAGTGGTGTTCGTTTACCACTTGCTGGTTCGCTGTGATCGCGTTTGATACCCTGTAATGTTCTCTCTAATGGAGTATCAGAGAAGGCTATGAAGTCAATTCCTTAGTCTAACCGGTAGGACTTCATGCCCATCAGGTAAGGTTTCATGGTCTTCACCTTGATTGACCCTGCAATTGAGCAAGGCCAATCCATGAGCTAGGTAGCCTTCGCAGGAACACAGTCTCTGTTTGGATAGCGGTATCCACTAAGTTTGCAGTAAAGTGAGAAGCATGATTGTGGGGTATCATAATTGCGTCTTGTCGTTGCCGCTAGCCCTTACTATAGGTAGTAGGCTGCTATTGGACAGCGACCCGATTGTTGTACGTTAGAAACCCATGATTCCGGTGGCTGCAAGTGGGGTATGTCAACTCTCGGGCAATGTTAGTAATTTTGTTATAGTCACAGCGGGAGAGCCCCTCTGCAAGTGCATTCTCCTTTGTTGAAATCCATTTGGCTTCTATCTCTAAGTCGTATTCAGTAGCTAAGAGCGTGCATCTTCGCAACACGTCCATTGATGCTCCTCTTATTGTCCGGTTTTCTAATGCATGAAATACTGCACGATTGTCCACATGGCATATCACTCGTCTTCCCTTCCACCTAGTTCCCCAATGACGAAGGGCCTGCTCGACTGCTCTCATCTCCTTCGTCTTGATGTGTTCATTTGCATTGGTTAGGCTGAGGGGTAGGGGAATGGCAAAAGCAGATCCAGGCTTTGGGTGAACCGGCATTGCCATGTGGCCAGTAGAGTTTCGACTGTGAAGTTCACTTTAGTTGATATAGAAAGCGGGTAGCCCTTCAGGACTATTAGCATCTGACCACATCGCAAGCGTCTCTCTTGACTCTTTCCTAATTGATTGCTCCGGTACCACTCTGAGGACCTTGAGCCACCACCTGAGGTCCTTATGCTCTTTGCGTGATATTGGTCTCCAGTGGTGCCACTGGTCTGTTGGGATGTAGAGTTGCATACTATACAGACAGCCAAGGAATGTACGACAGAGAGGGACAACTACTGCCACAAAGTTGAGATACCCGGTGATCTTTTCAAGGTGTAGTAGAGACAAGCTTGTCTAGTCTACCCCATGTGCACTAATTGCTGGGCTTTAGGTAGCTTCTTCTGTTATAGCGGAATTACCAATCTTTCTGTATATATCTCAATGCCGCCAAAGCTAGCAATAGTTCCCTTTTGGTTCATGGATTCCTTGAGAGTGAGCCCGACCTGGTAGCAGGTTTTATCGAACATTCTGCTAAAGATATTGGTATCGGCAGTAGGGGGCAGTACAATTAGGAAATCGTCAAGGTAATGAAGAATATTTGCCGGTAAGCCATGTTGCTGTAACTGGTACTCTAGAATCCAGTGAAAGATCTCTGCAAAGAGGTTGAATATGTAAGTGGCAGTGCGGACGCCAAAAGATAGGAACTGTTCTTCGTAGAAGTGTAACGACTGTACGATAGGTAGCTACAATAACTACCACCTTAGCCCAAATGGTATACCAAGTGGTATCCAGAGGTGGTATGGTCGCGTATGACATAGCTGGTAAACCTATGATAAAGCCTAGGGAATAGTTGAGTAGCCTTGGGCAATCTACTGGGCAGGGTAACCTTTTGGAAGAACGTTGGCATAAGGTCAAGAGAATTATGGGAATGTTACACGGACCTCCGAGAAGACTTTTATAATCGACTGGAGGGCTTCTGAGACGGTTAATGGCATAAGAGGACAAAGTTACCCGACATTGGGAAATTGGTTATTATGCCCATGGGTCCCAGTTACCCTACTGAGCAACCCAAGTTACCCTACCTTCACCGGCAAAGTCATCCTAGAACTTAGAGGTCGATTGCCTCACATTCTATGGGCTCTTGAATCTTCTTGGGCGCACATGCCTCTGCGCGGGGAGGCCTCACGCCTGTGTAAGGGTGGCCCGAACATACAATTGAACTTGGGCGGGTTTAGCTAACACCCCCCTCTGGCCCCAGTGTCAGGACGGCGCGTAATAGGCAGACGGCTCTGTAGTTGCTCGTTTGCTAGTTAAAAGAGGTCATTGGAGCAGCTGCCGTAACACCGTGTAAGTGGTTGCCGTCCGTCCGACTAAAGGTCGTACGCAGGATATATAAGGGGCGTATGGGTAACCGCCAAAATCGGGGTTACCCATATATGGTCTCTCGGGCATCTAGGAGTCTATTCTAGCCTACTGGTTGTAGGGTAGTCTTCCTCGTGGTACTCAAGTAGTCTCAGAATGCCAGGGTGCTTGCAAGACAAATACCTCAGTAACCAGCCAGGAACTTCTCCCCTTGATTTGTAGCATTACTATGGGTTGTTATTGGACTCTAGAGCTATGAGTCTTATGACGGTAGAGTATGTCCCGAGAGGATGGCTATGGGTAGCGCCCACTTAGCCAACCATCGGCTACATCTCACCGGGAGCGCTTGCATGTCAATTTATGATATTACATAGTCGCGTAGATTAAATGATAGACTGTATTCCTTGTATAGACGAAACTACCACTAGGCCAGTGAGTCCACCACCTAGGTATTGACTCCGGTTGTTGTCATAACAGTTAGCCACTGGTATGACTTCGATAGGAAGAGTTTTTCCACCTGCGGTTGTATTGGAGATGCATTGCGGAAACTCATATCCTATTGACGGTGTTAAGTGTACCCGAGTTGGTCCGACACTTCCGCAGGATAGGCCCTGGTGGAGGGTAGACCTCGGACAAACCCTGAGCAGGACAGTGTACTCGCACAAGGTCTGGAACAGTGGTGAATGTCCAAGGCTTAAATCTGATATCTACTAAAGTTTAATCATTTGGCATTCTACTTCGACAACCAACTTTTCCTCGCGAGAACTAAAAATTGAGTGAAGTTTCGAGCTTAACTATATTAAGATTTACCGTTGATTCTTCTGAATTATTTTAACTCATCTTTATCTTCTACTTTGAGTGTTTGGTGCGGTCTCAACCTTAGAGTTCACCTCTCTACAGGGTGCCCCTGATACAAGTAGAGACCATGCCAGTAGATGTCAAGTAGGAGAGTATCCCGAGGTGAAACATGAATATGACAGAAAGTACTTTCAACTCACGCTTGACTAGTAGCCATCTCCATCAGCAAAAAAACGATTTAGGTCCAGCCGACGCAAGTCGCGTCCAGACGGATTGCCTCCGCCCTATGCGTCCCGTGCACCCTGACCGTCCGCCGGCCGTTTTTTCTCATCCCATGCGCCTTGTGCCTCACAACGGCCTTATCCCCCCTCCCATGCACCCAGCGCGCTTGTTGCGGCCGCACTCTGTCCCGACACCCCCCTCATCCTTCCCCTCTTCTACTGCTCTCTTCTGACGGCATCCGGCATACCCATGCCCAATTCCAAGCACCCGGACCACCTGCCCCCTGCCTTCTCCCTCTAGCGACCTAAATCCGCCCCGTGGCATCTGAAATCGTCCGGCACCTTTCGACGCGGATGCCCTCGAGCCACTTTTATCTTTTCCTACCCCCGCACCACTCATAGAGGTATCACAATCGTCATTCTATTTCTTTTCACTACTGTAGTATTATCTACTAGTACAAATTGCATATAGCACAGTTCAATATATTTCATTAAATGTCTGCAGATTCACTCTATAGAGCAATTCACTACACTACTACTCGCGCGGCCGAATTGATGCCAGACCCTTAAGGTGGTATCACCAAAATGAAGGCTCAGACGGTTGGGAAGGTGTCAGGCGGAGGAAGGTAGGACGTCCGGAGGAAGGGTAGAACGTTTGGCGGACGAAATGGGTATGGAGCAGAAACAGAAGGGAGAACGTCCGCCGTATAAGGGAGGATACACAAAGGGGGTCCGGCGGACGTATAAGGATGCGGAGGGTCTGGCTTTACTTCGGCCGCGGACCAATCCTCAAACGTCCGCCAAGTAACCAAGTTATACTCATGCAGCCGAATACACAATCCTGTAGAATAACTTAATATATCTCATTAAATGTCCGCAGATGTAACAATTCTAGCCTGTGAGATTATTATACAACGGGTAACAACTTAACCTGTTCGTAACTTTCTTTATAACCTTGATAATCTCCTCTCCTTCGATCCGATAGACTATCTTATAATCTATCGTTTGAAGCCTTTTGATAGAACTTCTTTAAGTTCTGACAGAGCTTGGCCTTCGTCCAATATTATCTCGTATTCCCTCTCCT
>Ga0307509_10003751_pt1 | contig 22619 bp, 38 predicted proteins | sample 10_EM_MG_FD_202245 | JGI IMG/M metagenome (GOLD analysis project Ga0307509, IMG submission 202245) | Populus trichocarpa ectomycorrhiza microbial communities from riparian zone in the Pacific Northwest, United States - 10_EM | ecosystem: Host-associated > Plants > Roots > Unclassified | place... | reverse complement strand
GATCCATGGGTCATGTATCCCATGTAATCCATACCAAACTACCGGTCACAACGGACCAAGGCTAGGACGGGGCCATCTCATCTTCTGATCTCTTTCAACTTTCCTTTTTGCTCTCTTTGTCTCTTTCGCCTGATTTTTCTCCTTTCGGCACAACGCCAGACACCTCTTTGAGATCCTCCGATCATCTCATTTGGCAATTTCCTTGACGCCATCATCATCTAATCTGCGCGCCCCACCAACACCCCCTCGATCGCGCATCGCCCGGCCAGTTCTGCCACCCCCCGAAAACAAAAGGAGGCCGGTCCAAACAAAGGCGTCTTCTCCAATACTCCCATTCATGATATCACCGACATTCAGATACGAGACAAGTCACGGTTCATATATCATATGTTATCATCTTGTACCACGACTTGTATTACGCATCGTGCTAACCTTAACTGCCGCATCGCCCAATTCCGGGGGGGCCCTGGTTGCCGTGGACACCCGGCTGGAGCACCGTACCGGTGAACAAAAGACAATTGGATCGATTCGCACCGTCCTCGATCGCCTTTCGTATTATTTGCTTCCGTCACATGGCTGCTGGGGGATATTCGGACCGTGAGTGACATTATGGGGCGCGGACCGATGCAACTTTGTACGCGCCTACGCCCATCCGCCTATCGGAGCCTGCACCTGTATCTTCTCGATTAATGCTCGTTTCATAAACTGTTCCTCAGCTAGTGTTCGCGTCGTCTGATAACACGGTGCCCGATCAGCATAATTCAATGCGCGTCGGCGAGAGAGAAACAAAAAAGGATGGCCCACTCAATAGAGCAGTCTAGAGCTGTGGGGCTAGTTGGATCACAGAAGCAATTAAATTTACCCTCAGGAATCGTTCGAGGTCAATCCGACCAGCGTTTAACGCTCGGTGTAGGTGATACATCGTGTCTTCGATCGCGTTGTCCTCAGCGATAAGGTCAATCAGTCTGCACAGTGAAAGGGAGCAGGGTCAGTTGAACGACGTGCGAAGGAAGGAAACGCGCTGGGGTGCACGCACTGGTTATGAACGATGGTGGTCGAACAGAGCAGCTCGTCGACTGGGGGGTCACCTTTGTTCCTCAGGTCGTTTACGTTGGCCTCGCCCTGGGTCACAGCATTTCGAAGACGATCAGTTACGCCTCTACAGACATCGCGCACAGCTTCTAGACGAGCCATCTCATCTCGGATTGCGGGTTCGCCGGTGAGCAGATCCGTCTGATGTGCACGCAATCTCTCGGCGTCCAATGACATCGCTTGCGAAAGAGAAGAGAGTTCGGAATTCAACTTGTCATGAATCTCGGCGTGAAGCTGCAATAGTTCTGGATTAGGGGGCCTTGGCGGAGCATGGACAGGCGCAGGAACTGCTTGTTCGAGAACTGGATCGTCCTCATCCAGGAGGTTTAAAGGAGGGGGAGGGAGAGACTGAGATGGGCGTGCAACTTGTTGGTTCATCAGATCCTGAAGCTGCGGGTATAACTGAGAAGGAGCAGGGGGTACCGGAGGTGGGGGCGGAGGAATAGGTTGCGCAATCTGGTACTGTATCTGGGCAAGTGAAGGGTAAATGCTAGGCGGGGGTGGTGGTGTTGTGACAGGTGAAACAACCGGAGGAGGAGGGGGTGGCGGCGGATGGGGGGTGTAATGTCCGGGCTGCGAGCTTGTCGGATTTGCCGGAACGTGCATACTCTGGTAGCGCGTGGGCGGAGGTTGGTGAGAAGGTGGGGAGGGTGTGTGCTGCACGACGAAATTAGTTTCCGCTGGTGTACACACACACGCAGCAGCGACTCACTCGTGGGGGATCCCATGTCGGGGGGAGGGCGGGCTGCTGAATCTGCGGAGGCGAAGCGGTGATGGGCCAGGATGATGACGTATTGGGCTTCGGAGGAAGACTGGGTCTATCAGATTGATCTGTTGTCGGTAGCGCGGCCAATTGGGGTGGTGGTGGGGTGGGCGGAAGCGGAACGTTTGGCGACGGTCCAGGCTGTTGAAGTTGCTGGTGTTGTGAACCGGGGAGCGGGGGTGGGGGTTTTGCGGAATAATGGTTGGGCGATGCCGGAGAGGTGGGAGGTCTGGGAACCGGAGGATCCTTGGGCTTCGCGTAGACCGGAGGCTCCTTGGAGAAGTGGGCCTGCATGGCTTCCACGAGACCGATGAGATTGCAACCCTTGAATCGATGGGGATGAGACTGGGATCGGGAGATCTGGTGACGGGGTAATCTCGCACCTCACTTTTGCGCTGCCAGTTCTGAATATATTCGATGTTGCAACGACCACTGAGGTCGATAGATTGGCTGGAACGGATGAGCATGTTCGGGGTGGCAACTACGTAGGGAATCGGGTGTTCCTTTGGATAGTCGCGAGTGACCCAGATCGCGACCGGGATATTGTAGGACGCCTGGCGGAAGGTGATGGGGAGAACACCATGGAGACAGAGCAAGAGCTGGGATCGACCGTCGTCGTAAGCTGTGGAGAGCGGGGGTAAGCGGGTGGCGGGGATGAGAGAGAGAGAGAGAGGGTGCGGACTGTAGACGTCGGTCTTCGGACGGAGGGTGGGGAAGCGGAGGAGGAGGGGGTCGGCGTCGGCGTAGACGAGGTGTGGGTTGGAGTAGAAACGAGTATTCTCGCGCAACCAGATCTGTGTGGGGGAGAGAGCCATCCTCGGATGAGCGGATTAGGAATGCTCAAGGGGATGTTATTGTCTGTCAGCGAGTGAGCCGATCTCCATCTGCATCTTGTCCACCGGATCGACAATACAACATCTCCAGACTTTTGGCACTCTTTCTCCTTTCCGGATCTTTTACGGACTGCGCCGTCCTAGGCCCTCTCCTCTCACCGGAGTATAAAAGGCCCTCCATCTCCCACCCAGTTCTCCCCACGCCATGAGCCATCCAAACCCCCTCGACTCTGCAAAGCGCAAGACCGCCCGCAAGTCCATCATCACCCCCCAGCGCAAGCATCACAAGATGCTCAAGGATGGCACCAGCGAGGTATGGCCTGAGGACGTCGAGAAGATATTCATCCAGGGTACCTCTCTCTCTCCTCCCATTCCCCCTCGCTCACCACACTTCCCACAGGTCTCCGCGAGTACTGGGAATCTCCCTGGGCAACCTTTTCTCGTGGCCGTTCACGGTGGCGTAACCAGTTCCTCGTTGATTATCTCCAAAAGGCCGGCGTAGAGCGGTCCAGGAAACAAGTCGCCAGCCACATACAAGTGCTGCGCAATATGTGGAAGGGTGAACCTGGTAACGTCCTGCGTCCCGGAAAATAGTCCAATTCTAACTATTCTCTTCCAGAATTTCATCTTGTGGCCGGGGGAGAAGAGCTGTTCCAAGAGAACGGTCTGCTCTCGACAGACCACCCCAGTCCTCACCACCATGACCACCCACCCATCCCTGGCGCCTCCCGACTGCGACAAGATGACAGAGCCCATCCAATCCGGCACACCCCACCCTCAAGCCCCAGTTCTTCTGACTCAGAGTCCTCCCCTATCCCAGGCATTTCCCATCTTCACGTTAACACGGACGTCTACTCTTCTCCTTCGTCTCCGGCCTCGACTTCATACGCAAGTCCAACTCTAGTGCAACCCCCGTATACGCCAAACCACTTCCAGGACGTCGCTCCAACACATACAAACGTTCGGTTATCCCGTTTACAGATATGGGCTGATGGTCTTCCTCCCTTTACCGCCGAAGTCGATTCTTTGACATCCCCCCCGAAACCGTACTCTCGTGTCATGCTTCGCCTCAAGCTCACACTTCCCCCCGGTGAAGTCGAGTCGTCTACGTCCACATTGCACGGCTTTGGTGGCGCGATTGTCTTGTCTGAACCCTGGTTGTCATCCGGAAAGTGCTTCACTCGCGTTTTTACCGCCAACACTTGCGTCTCCAAGGAACTCGATTACCTTCAGCCGACAAACCAGTCTCTCACAGCCTTTCTCCCTGATTCCTGGCTTACCAAGAGTCGTTGGCTTGAAGCCAGTATGTCCGTTTCATTAATAATCCTTCCTCCCGCTGATTTACGTCGTCATCAGCTTCACGTACCAGCATCACACAACAGATCATAGTTGACGATGAGGTAATAGCCTTCATCGTGTACGATTTGGATCGTGGCGTGGACGCTAGGCCTGGGCCATCTGTCGAGCTCACCGGCTTCCAAAAGTATGCAGGGAACAGGGGATCCCAGCCACAATCACCCGCTCCCACCCCCCCAACCGTCTCGGCTTCATCGTACCGCTCTTCCTCCCACTCGTCCTCTTCCCGTTACGGTCCTATCTCCCCTCATGAATCCATGCAACTCCATCCCCAGAGAGCCTACGCCGGCGTTTGATCCCTTGGCGGTGCCCTCAAACCCCCTGCGGCGTTTTAGTGGGGCGCACGGACGTAATCCTGCGGTGCCGAGCTGGTCCATGCAAAGTGTGGACATATTCTAAACTCACATGTCCCGTAATCATCTTTTTACTTATCTCCCGGGACCCTTTCTCTTTATTCTCTTGCGGTTCCTTTCGTTCGTCGTTGTAGATTTGTATCAAACACCCTCACCCTTGTTTTCTATTGGTTTTCTCCCCCCTTCCCCGTTGATCTGCCCACAAACTTCCCTCTGCATTCACGAGATGTACACGAAATCTAAATGTAACCTGTACTCATCGTGATGAACCACTGGTGAGGGTCCTCGCCGCGTCTCTGACACCCGGGTCAATGTGATCCTCAAGCAATGTCAACTCGAAAAATGAAGTTCCGAAAGGATGACATAACTGGGGGTCATCCACCTCGGGTTGGTACATGCCATCGAATGATCGGTCCTCGGTAGTCAGCAACGCCTCCAATTTCGGATCCTTTCTCACCAACCCGGCAACGAACTCGACAGCCCGAATAGCCGTTGCTGGATCCCAATGCAGTGCGACGGTGAGCAGGCGTTTGGCAAACGCCGCCGCGCGCCAGACAGGAGGAGCTCCACCAGTGTTACGAGAAAAGATCAGATGGAGTGCGTGGAACAGCATCTGGGCTTGGGATAACCAGCTTGAGCCGTTGCCCACGAGCTTCCCCGCACTTGCGTGCCTTACCGTCGCGGGAGTGTTGGGATCGGTGTTTTCGCCTTCACTTAGGATGCCGATGAAAGGAATTATGGCGTAGAGGTGACCGACGAAATCGCTTAGATCGACATTAAGCGCTTCCCCTACCAATGTCGTAAAAGAGTTATGTTCCGAGTCCGGGCGAGGGGTGATAAATAGTTCGCTTACCTTGACCAGAAAGGAGTTCAAAGGCGGTGGATATACAGAGGAGGCGGTGGTAAACAGGTGTGATGTATGACGAAGACTCTTCCGAATCGGCCGGTCCAACAAAAGTCATGACGGCTTTTATTGCCTTGAGCAGGTCACGGAAAAAGTCGACGCTGACTAGGTGTGAGAACTTGGCGATTCCTTGTAGCGCGGCGGGCAGAAGCGGTGTCGGGTATGGGTTCTTGAGAACCTGGAAGTATAGAACAAAGACGAGCTTCAACGTCTCTGTATGCTAGAGAGGTCACTTTAGCCCACAGGAAGCCTTCGAGATGTGCCCATACAGTTTTGTTCCGCTCCTCGTTGTCGACCTCCACTTCTGCTTCTCTCATATCCTTTCGGATGACCTCCTTCTCCCGGAGAACTTTCTTTGCTTTCTTGCTGAGATGCGTTTGTGCGGCGGCCGTGCCCTTTCCCCGCTTTTCTCTGCTCTTGTTTTTGACCGGTTGTTTCTCAGCCGAGGTTTTGGATACCCGCACGCCAATCTCGGTTTTGAGGCGGAGGTGTAAAAGACACGAGAGCACATTGGGGTTAACTCGGTATTTGCTCTCCTTGATCATCCGGTTGAGGAGCCGGACTACTTCCAGTGAGACAGCGCCAGTCGTATCCTCTTGGAAGACCTTCACCAGGGAACTATGGCAGAGTTCGGATCCCTGACACCAGGTGAACGTTCGATCGTTGCTGTCAAACCGGAGGGCAAAAAAATACCTCGTCCCAACCCCTCCGGCTGAGGCGGCCCATGATGCAATTGATGATGTTCGTTCGGAAGTTAAAGTGGGTCACTTCAACGACCAGGGTGCAGATGGATTTCAGAGAAATGTCAGCAAGTTCCGTCTTTCCTACGGAACCAATCAGGGCATAGTCGGGGTGATCAGACGTCAGGAACCCTACCTTTGATTTCGGATTCCAGGAGTTGCAAAAACTTCTGGTAAACCCCAACGAGACCTTGTTCCCATTCACGAAGCCTTGAAACGACTTGACCAACCTTCTCTGATTTTTCTTGGTCTGTGAGAGAACGAATCCGATATCCGGGGATGATGTCCTTGAAGACAGCCACTTGGGACAGGATGGCAAGTTTTCGTATCGCTGGGTCGTTCACGACCGGTTGTGATTGGGTTGGAGATGTGATCCTTTCTAGGCTAAAGTTGTGCAGACGACGGAGTAGGGGAAGCTGGAGGAGCGGGACTGAATGGTAGTTATCCCCACGAATTAGAAACAACGTACGCCATCCTCGGGATCTCCTACGATCTCCTGGCAGATACTTGCTATTTGCTCCTTTGCAGCATGTATCCGCTCCTTGCGAGATTTGGTGGTGACCACATCCACAACTGAACGTCGACCGAGGCGACTGCCCAGGGAAGCGTCCTCACGAGGTTCCGGGGTAGGCTCTTTGGCAGCTCTCTCCTCCTCGTTCTCCTCTGGGGGTCCCTCACGAATTTTACGAAGTTTCACCCCGACGTTCTTGACCTGCCCGTCCAAAAGTTTGATGGGTAAACGTTGGACCTCATCATTAGCATCCTCGTCCCACGAAGGCCGCCGTGGTCTGGGGGTGGCTTCGTACGGCATCTCGACATCCGAGTTTTCGCTGGGGTCCTCACCCCCGCCACTTCGAGAGGATGCACCTCCGTAGCCGTCGCTTGCGATATCTGAACTCCATTCACCCTCATCCTCAGAATGAGAACTGATGTCGGGTAGTTCATCCTTCACAGGCTGTCTAATGGGCTTGTTCAGCCTGTGTAGGCGCAGCGTCTCCTTTTTGCTCCTATCTCAGGTTTTAGAACATGTGTCTATAGGGCGAGGGTCACGCACCTAGAAATACCTTTGTGGTCGAGACTGCCCAAGAATCCAGCGGTTTTACCGTATTCCTCCAGTAGATTAAGGTCATGATCGGACAGAGGTGCGTCGTCGTCGTCCAAACCGGTGGGGATTGGGATGGTTGGCTTGTCCGAAGCCCTTTCCTTCCCTTTCGCGACGGGATGTCTCGGGGTCCCAGTGGCCATTTTTCGCCGTTTCGACGAGCTCTGGCAAAAATTAGGGCTGAAAGCATTTGCAAACGTGTCGAGTGGTTACCTGTGGTCCCTGGTTTGGTCGTTTCACGCTCGAGCGCACCATGGTCGTAGCCGCACAAAATTGGGCACGAGTGATCAGAAGGTCGGGCGCGTTCGATCACCTCTCAACTTGCAAACCAGCAGCCATCACAACCACAGGGATGGAGGAAGTACCGCCGACCTGTTTCGTCATTCGACCACATCATATTCAGAATCTCATGATCATCGGTGTCGTATTTCAGGAGTTCAAGGACCAGAAGATCCCACCACAATTCGTGATCCATGTGTACCGACTCCTCATGCAAGAAATAGCCGAAGTTAGTACGCGTCCATACGCCTTGTCTGTCTCCGTGCCTTCGTGTTGAGCAACGTCCAGGCTGAAAGCTCGAGGACCCGTCATGAAATCGTGCAGGATCTACGGGGATTCCCTCTGGCTGATGACCCTGTTCCTAGCTACTTGATCAAACGGTTGCAATCTATCGTGAGTGACTGGCGAATGTTCCGAGGATGAAGGATACCCACCTAAACCTCACGGAAGCTCGCGGCGAAACTCGAATATGAAACTCTCGCCCTCTTCATGAAACGTACGAGTTCTCTTGTTTCGCTCTTCGGGTGATCTCATGTCGAAGCTAGGAATGCCGTGGTTCTACCTTGGTGATAGGGCCGATGGAGCGGTGTGTGCGAGGCATTCTTTTCGTCGTTTCACTGATTTATCAACTTCACCAACAGGATTCGTTGTTCGTAAGTCGCTCTCACGACGATTCGTTGTATCCTCTGAGGTGAAATCACAACCCAGACCAAACGGTCCTTGTTTGGTTACTTTGTCCGCCGTTGTTTCGTTTCGTTTGTTAAACTCTCGTTCTCCGGGACCATGCGACTAATCGAGGATTATAATTGCTGGGTTGCTGGAGATCCAGACTCAGGGTACACATACGATCCCAGGAACGAGAGGGACGCTATAAACTCTGGCAAGTGAACCTTGGCGAACTCTGGTATTCGTGCGCTTAGTTTGTTAAAGACGCCGTAATGTTCAAAACGGTGGCCGACAAACAGAACTACGGCGACCCGTCGATTTATTTCTTGTGAGCACACCGGTTGATTGCAGGTAGTTCTTACGATCGTGACGTTTTGTAGTTGGGAAAAGGGGTTCATGACAAATGACGAGGTTCAGGCTGTCGACAGTATCAGTCGCTACTTTGAACAGAGATTTACTGAAGCTCGTGACTCGTATGTCCTATGCTGTGTCGTCTCTATTGCCCGCTGACGTACCTGACAGGAAGAACCGGCAGGGACTTCTGATGCACTTAATACGGATGCATTACGCCCGGCACGAATACGGTGCGGTTCGAAAGGTAGGCAGTGTTGACCAAAGTGGCAGTAGTGACTGATTTGTCCTATACATAGCTTCTAACGGAGGCGGTCGCTGTGTGTAGAATGAATGGAGATCGTATTGGATTACAGCACTGCATGGCGTCTGCACCTTTGCCCTGGCAGCTGATTCGTTGAACTTACCATTGGACTCAGCATTATGCATCGACTGCCTCCCGGTGAGCGGGGGCAGAAACCATTCCTCAACACCGTTCAGCCAGACCTTCATCCCGTCGAAATATTGTTCGACGTCAAGAAGCTCATGCAAGTACAAAATGTACGTGATTTTTTAAACTGGGGGACGTGAGTCTAATGCTACCTGCTAGGAGCAACCGCTATCAGCGTCTTTTGAGAAAATATACCAGTTCATTGGGTGGTATGACCAGTGGATCGACCTACATGGGAACATTTTACGACAACGGGATCAAGATGCTTTCCATGCGGTCCACTCCCTCGTCTGGAGCATCGCAGGTTGGTTTGCCCATTCCGAACTGATTCTCGAGTCAAACCTTTCCTAGGCTGCGGCCAACTTTCGACGCTCGAGGAACAGCTCGTGATCGTATTCACCGAAGTAAGAGGTGACGACAACAATCGTTTAACTGTGACGATCAACCAAGCGTATAAAGTACGGTCATTTCCCTCACCTCAACACTGTGTTTGTATTCCTCAGCAAGGGAACAGAGGGCTCGGAATGGGGAATACCTCGAAGCGATCGCGATGCTGTTTGAACCCAATGTCTGGCGCGGACTGTCGATGAACAACTACAACTTGTGGGCAGCAGAAATTTGGCATATTCTGGTCCTGCGTGCCACCAGAAGGTAAACCGGCGCTATAACACACCCTAGTCACACGGAAAGCCGAAGACGCTTACTGTTCCCGGTAGGGGGCAGATCCGCCTCTTCCGTGAATTTTTGCAACCAAGGAGACCGGCGGGGCACTTTAATCCCAAAGAGTACTTCAACGACCTTAACGCCCCGAGCCTTTCTATCATACGCGATCCCCTCCACGAAGCTGTCCGCATGATGGTACTTCTCAGTAATTATGTCTCGCAGGAGCTCACTGATAAAAACCTTAGTCTGTGCACCAAGGGGCCACGATGGTCGACAAACTACTGGTCGCACTCTGGCACGCGGAATTCCAGTGTCGATATGGCCTATATAGGACGGGGTTGATCATGCTTGCGGACATATCAATGGAATTCGGACTGTCACAGAAAGCGCGAAGGATGGTGGAAGATGTCATGCCACAGGTAACTTCAATGTCGGATGATCGGAGCACCGCGTTGAGATCCCCTTCAGATCATTCAGGGTGGGGACCTAGAGCAAAGGGCGTACGCGTGCCTCACGCTTGCGCGGTGCATTATCGTGACCGGACGCAGCGCTGGTGCGTCATTCTTGCATTCTAACACTCGGTGCCTGACCCTATAGGTAGAGAACGTCCAATCCCAAACTTCCCTGCGTGAAGCAATCCCGTATCTCAAGATTTCCGAGGCAGATTACCTAAAGATTGAGATTTACGCGGCTGCACGTCGTGTGCAATACGTGTTGTCGGTGGTGTACAACACGTTGAACATGAAGGCTGAGAGAGACGCAGCAGTAAAGAGATTAGGGGAGACTGAGGAAAAGTCCAAGGTTGTTTCTGGCGAGGCCGCAGATGCTCAGATGATAGAAGTCATCAACCTTATATCAGAGATCGGGGTCGGGCTCGCGGCTCGGGAGTAGGCCTTGAACACAATCGTGACACCGTTACGCGATTGGTCACGCGTATGTTTGTAAATACACACCCTTTCGATCCTTAACCTCATCCTCACTCCTGTCGTCCCCCCTGCGGCCCATGGACGGCCCACCACCACCGGAGGAGGACTTTACCCAGATCCCCGTCCCTGACCGTCTCGTCCACAAGAATTGGAAGGCCAGAGTCAGCGCCTACGAGTCCTTGATCAAGAGTTTTCAAAACTCGGCGTCCGACAACGATCCTGTCTTCAAACCATATCTGAATAACCCGGATCTACTCAGGAAGATTGTAGCGGACTCTAATGCCGTCGCTCAGGAGAAAGGTGTCGAGTGCGTTGTGAATCTCGTCAAGTTTGCCGGGGAGTATGCGGCCCGAACGAGAGAAGTGGTCGCGCCCGCGTTGGTGGAGAAGTGCTTGGGATCGACTAGGACCGGGACCAAGAATCAAGCTATCGAGCTGTTGCTACAGTATGTGGAAGTCGAGAACTCAGGTGCAAGTGTTGTGGTATGGTACTTCACAACTTGCGTTTCCGATGGATACTGAACATTCGTTTCTAACAAGGCGGATATCATCCCAGGGTTGGCAGTAAAGCAACCTAAGGTCGTAGCGGGGTGCGTTACCGCGATGAAGGAGATTGTTAGGTACGTTGAGCAAGATTATCTACCCGTAACCCGCTGTTAACGTCTGCATTCGCTAGCAACTTCGGAACCCAGACCGTCCCTCCTCCGTCCGTTCTAAAGCCGTTACCGAAGATATTCTCACATAGCGACAAGACCGTCCGAGCCGAAGGAACTCAACTGACGCATGCACTTTATCAGTTTTTGGGCCCCAGCATCGAATCATTCTTGTCCGACCTCAAACCTGTACAAGTGAAGGACCTAAAGGAGGCTTGGGAAGTTATGGAGAAGGAAGGCAAAGGGAAGGGCACCCTAAAGCCTCAAAGGTTTACCCGGGCCGGAGCTCGTGAAGCGGCAGAGAAGGCTGAAGTAGCAGACGCCGGTGATGAAGGAGGTGGTAGCGCGGATGGCGACACGCAAGGTTCGTCCTTTCCGTCCCTCCGTACGTCTGTGAGATCCCAAACGTTGTTCTGCAGAGGAACCAGCCTTCGACCCCCGCTCCGTGGCGGAGGCGGTGGACATAATTCCCAAACTGCCTGCAGATCTGTACAAGAATCTCACTTCTTCCAAGTGGAAGGAACGCAAGGAAGCTTTGGATGACCTATCGACGTTGCTCAAGGCATCTCTTCGTATTAGGGATGGCCCAGAGATCGGAGAGTTGGCCAAGTCATTGGCAACAAGGATCAACGGAGATGCAAACGTTATGTGTGTCATCGTGGCCGCAAACTGTTTAGAGGCGCTCGCCGACGGTTTGATGACAGCCTTTTCGCGACAGCGAGAAGCTGTCGTTCCACCAGTCCTCGAGAGGCTTAAGGAACGGAAAGCAAATGTTACGGATGCCATTGGGTTAGCATTGGACGCCATCTTCAAGACTGTGAGTCCTAGTTTCCGGTTGAGTTCCATTTTCTAATCGACGGTCAAGTCAAACCTCGGGGATATCCTTGGAGACGTCACTCCGGCCCTCAGTTCGAAGAATCCACAGGTGAAGGAGGGGTCTCTCAGATTCCTCGTCCGTTGCCTGTCCACCTCTCCCACTCCGATCCAACCCGGACAAACAAAGCCCCTCTCTGAGCAACTTGCCACTTTACTCGAAGATTCCTCCGAGGGAGCAAGGAATGAAGCAGCTACCGCTCTTGGTACGCTCATGCGGATGGTTGGAGAACGCCCGCTGAATGTGATTATGGGCGGTCTACCGGATGTCAGAAAATCCAAAGTGAAAGAGGCGTACGAGAAAGCAACTGTCAAGGCAAAGGCTGGGGCGCCAGGACCATCGAAACCACCTGGTCCTCCTCCCACGAAGGGCCCTCCTCAAAAGAAACCCGCGCCAAAGAAGGTACTCCCCAAGGTGGAACCCCTGGCTCCTGCTTCTGAGGACGCGTTGGATACTTTCAATGAGCCACCGAAAGCGGTCAAAAAGCCTCCCGTCCGGTCGATCGTAAGTTCCCATAGTACTTACCGCGAAGACCGCTAACAACACTTGTAATAGCAAAAAAAGGCACCGGACACGACTTCTGAATCATCACCTGGCCCGTCTTCCGGCCCCGCGCCAGCTGTCAAGAAGTTGCCACCCGCTACTGCGGGACCTTCGAAGTCCAAAGCCGCTCCTCCGGCCGCCCCAAGCACGTTGGATACTGTGAAATACAGACACACGCTTGAGGATGCTGATGCCCTAGCGGCGGACTTGATACCGTCTAATTTATCCGCGGACCTCGGAAACGCGAATTGGAAGGCTCGTCTGGCTGCAGTTGAGGAGATGACGACATGGCTCGAAGGTGTTGTGGAACAGGTAGATTCTGAGGTCGTTGTCAGGTTTATCGCGAAGAAGGGATGGAACGAGAAAAACTTCCAGGTCGGCATGTGCAGATTCCTGGGATTCACACCTCAACTGACAACCGTATAGGTCTCAACGAAAATCTACGGGATGTTGGTTATGTTATCCGAGCGCTGCAAGTCGTTCGGACGATCATCTGTTGCCTTATCCGTCCCTCATCTAAGTGAGAAGCTCGGAGACGTAAAGCTCAAAAAACCTGCGGGCGATGCTTTAATTTCTTTTGCTTGCAAGACTTCCCTCCAATTCGTCCTGAACCAAGGTGAGTGGTGGCTATCTGCCCGTGTTTACCATGGCTAAAGTAGAACGAAGCGTATGAGCCCCTATCAAAGCAGAAGGCTCCTAAGGTCATAGCGGATGCTACAGCCTGGATTGAGGTGGCCCTGACAGAATTCGGAATCGCTGGGTTATCCATGCGGAGCCTTATCGAATTCCTGAAGGCCGGCCTGAAGAACTCGAACGCCGCGGTCAGAACCAGCGCAACGAAAGCCTTGGTCACCGTCAAGCTCTTTGCGGGTCCTGGTTAGTGTGTCATTACGGAGTACCCGGGGCATTGTTTGATTTCCAGTAGCCATCAAGGACCTCCTAGAAGATTTGAACCCTCAGCTTCTTGCCACCATCTTTTCTGAGTTCGACAAAGTCGAAGGAACTGAAGCGCCGCAGCCCACAAGGGAACAGGAGGACGTCAAGAACGTGGCACCAGTGATTGGATCAACGAAGGGACCTGTAGCGGATCCAGTGGACGAACTTTTCCCGCGGGTTGATCTAGACTCGCTGATGAAGGGAACGACGGTGTTGTCGGATAGCAAGAGCGACGCATGGAAAACTAAGAAAGAGGGATTGGAGACCCTACAAGCCATCCTAGACCAAGGTGCAAACAAGAGACTGAAACCAAATATGGGTGAGCGGAGCTGTTTCCATGAAATGGGGAGTTGTTTATGATGGTCATAGGCGAAATCGGCTCCATTCTCAAAGCTCGAGTGGTAGATTCAAATAAAGCTGTTCAGGCCCTCGCGCTGGACATCGTTTCGAGAATCGCTACTGGTATGGGAAAACCGTTTGAGAAACACTTACGCCTCCTTCTCGTCCCTATTGCCACTGTTCTCTCGGACCAGAAAGCGAATGTTCGGACTCTCGCCTTGAACACCCTCTCCGTAATGGCCACTGCCTGCGAAGGTGTTGATGCGATGGCAGGGGGATTGGGGACCGCCCTGGAGACCCAGAATCCAGTACAGCGAGCGTCTATCTTGAACTGGACTGTTGGGTGGTTCAAAGACCATGAGGGTCCTGGTGTCGATCTGAGTGGTTGGACGGCGACCGTTCTTTCTTGTCTTGATGACCGCAACAGCGACGTCCGCAAGGGGGCTCAGGCAGTCCTCCCAATTCTCATCGGTTCTGTTGGCTTCGACGAAGTTATGCGTCAGACGAACTCTCTGAAGCCCGCTTCACGCTCTACCGTGGTTCCCCTTGTTCAGGCCGCTCGCGCCAACGCTCCTACACATCCAGGTCCCGCTCCCAAACCCACCGTGGTATCGGTGCTTACAAAAACTCCCGCCAAACCCGCACTGCAGCCTACTCCCCCTCCAAGTGATCCCGGTAGCCCGCTGCCAAAGCAATCACCAACCCTACCTGGGCCGAGCGTAACGGGTGTTCGTAAACCACTCCCCGGCAGTAGTACGATTCCCCGGCCACAGTCTCGCCTGGATGGAGAAGGTGGGGGTTCTAACTTACCAAACAAGATCGGTGGCCCCCGTCGCCCCGCGGCAGCTGGCTTAGTCTCAACAAAGTCGGCACCGACGACCGTTGGTACATCTGCCGTACTCACCAGTGCCAACTTTGAAGCGAAGAAGGCGAGGTTGGCCAAGGATGCCGGTAGGTGGATCAACGAGGGTGGGGTGACAAGGAAGGACCTCGCAGAGCTTCTCCAGCATCAAATGGAACCCCACGCGAGCAAGGAGCTCATCTCCATGTTATTCAGCCACGACCACAACGCTGTCAATGACCACGTTACCGGCATGGCAAAGCTAGTCGACTTGTACTCGAGCGTCCTTGCGGGGGAGGATACCTTCGGACCACTGGGTGATCTCCAGAATGTCTGCGTGGCTAACTCTGACCTTGTCTTGAAGTACGCCTCTATCAAGGCCCACGAACCCCAATCCAACCTTATCGCCAAAACTCTGGAACTAGTGGACGCTGTGGTCTCTCTTCTGCAGAGTGCTAATTTTCAACTTACGGACGTGGAAGCCCAGTGCTTCATTCCCACCATGGTACACAAGGTGAGCAATCCCTCGTCACCTCTTCAAACCTGGTGTTAATTCGCGACATATAAAGCTCGGAGACCCGAGGGAACCTGTCCGCAACAAAGTGCAAATGATCGTTCAGTCAACTGTCAAAGTTTACGCATATAGTCGCCTATTCCAGCTGCTTTTGGAGAACGGACTGCAATCGAAAGTAGCAAAGACGCGACAAGGTACCTTGGATGAGCTGGACAACCTCCTGCGCAAATTCGGGATGGCCGCCTGTGAGCCAACAAAAGCACTACCAAAAATCGCTTCCATGATTGGAGACAAAGACGCAGGGGTCAGGAAGTCTGCACTCTCCGTCCTAAGGTCAGCGTTCACGTTCATGGGCATTACCTGCTGTTCACTAAACGATGCACAGTGAGGCATACGTTCATGTTGGGGAGAAGGTATGGCCGCTGGTTGGTTCACTCTCTCCAAAGGACAAGACCCAGCTGGAGGAACGACTACGTCGAGTACCCGGGCCTAGTTTAAACAGTCCGGACAAGGAGAGGGTTGCATCACCCCGCACCCCAACAGGTCCTCTCCGTCCTGAGTCTCAAGCCTCTATCAGATCGTTGGGAATTCCCCGTTCTACTACCCCATCAACCAACACTTCCCGGTTAGCACGACCTGCGTCTCCTTCAAGGACCGTCCGATCAGCATCCCCAGCGCCATCAGACATCGGTCGTGCGGCTTCTCCTGTCCGCGCGTCCAGGATCGCCGGTCCTTCTCACCTTCCAACTCCTGGATCAAGTTCACTTCCATCTGGGATTGGACGCCCGAAATCTGCTCTCCCCTCCCGCTTGGGAGTTCCGAAACCCCGGTCAAACAGTATTCGAACCGAACAACCCCGCTTAGACGAAGCCGATGAAGAGGGCCACGGCATCGGTGGTCGTCATCGAGCCACCAGTTACACCAACCCAGAACCTCAGAGCCATTCTCGACAACCTGAATCCCCTGATGACATTACAATCACAATTTCCAGCATCCTCAGCAATGACCCCGTCCGCAGCGTGGATGCTCTAAAGAAAGTCCAGAAGGTTCTGGATGTTGGGCCAGATGAGGGGCCTTCATCACCAGCTTACCGAGATTTGGCCGAACACACGGAAGGACTGATAGAAACCATCATCCTGCAGATGGCGCATGTATTCGAAAGGCCGGAGAGGGTCTCACAAAAGGAGAACTTCAGGCTGGCCAAGCACCTCATTCAAACCCTGAACTCTTTCTGCGACCACACCTTCTTGGCTGAATCGCTCACCGTCGACATTTTGACTTCGCTCTTGGAGGAGTTGACCCTGCGACTTCTTGAGACGGACAACAGCAATGACAACCAGTTGAAGGACCTGTCAAGGTTTATCAATATGATTGTCCTTCGTTTGTTCGCCACAGCTCGTCGGATGTCTGTGTTCAGGTAATTCTTTTTGGCCACATGCAAACGTCATTCTGAACCCGGCCTTAGGGCACTCTTCAATCTTCTACTCCAGATTGTCAAGCCGTTCCCCGCCAGTGGAACCACTGCGGACTCCAAGGAGTTCAAAGTCGCCGAACTTGTGCTCAAATGTATTTGGAAGTTGGCAAGGAATATCCCCCAAGACCTTGAGAAGCAGGCTCTCGACCCTGTGGAATTATTCCCAGCCATGGAACATTTCCTTCAGTCCGTCCCGCCAAACGAGTGGCGTGCGCGAGCCACCAATAAAGTTCCCTGTGGAGACATGCCTTTACGAACGATGAAGGTTATCATCCAGCACGTAGTCGGTAGGTTCCACTCCAGAGGTTCCATTTCGTGGATCTGATTTCAGACATAGCTCACTACGGGGACGACGTATATGAGCTTCTGGCTGCTTCGTTCGACGATCCTTCCGCTACCATCGTATATCCATACGTTTATCGCATTCTGAATTCTGCCACTCGGACGGCTTCCGAAGAGGTTAATGCGGAAGCGAAACCGAACGGCACCCGACGGTTACCTGGAGTCTCGGGGGACCAGGCCACGGTAACTCGACCGCAATCCCCTCAGTCTTCTGTGACGTCAGGGGACCGGCACCGTTCCTCCCTCAGTCGTCCCCGGACAGCAAGTATATCGTCCGCCAACGACGACGGATATGCACCAACTGCCGAAGAGCCAGACCCGGACGCTCAGCTCGTCACCATCATCAACCACATCTCGAGCGAAACCACCGGAGCGATGCACAAGGAGGGGATCACTGAACTGCATCAGTTCTTGAAGGCGTATCCCCACAAGAAGCCACGGGTGGAGAAGCTGTTGGAATCTACTGGTACCGCTTTCCGGAAGTATATCACCCGTGCATTAGCCAGCAGAGCGGCCGAGGATTCAGACCGTGATGCTGCAGTCGCACACACACTATCCAGTAAGCTTGCGCTGGTTGTGATTGGGGGAGTTCTGACGTATGGTGCCACAGAGCTGGAATCGAACAAGCGCGATTCGACATCTCCCGCTCCCACTTCTCCTGTTCGCTCAGACACACCATTGTCTCCCCGTCGAACGAGTGTAACTTCGTCGGTCGTACCGGATGATAAATTGTCGCGATTGCATGGCATCTTCCAATATAGGACGAGCACGGCGAGTAATGGGTCGTCAGGCCAAAGGGGGTCATCGTGATTTTTCTGTTATCGCACTGCTTCGCATCTGTCTGTCTGTCTGTACATAATATCCGCCATAGCATACCTCTCCTGATGTAATCCCTGTCGACATCTCCCCCACCCAAACTCGCTTTATAGGGGCTCCGATCACGTGAGCATCCCCAACCCCGCGTCTTGGCCAGGTGCCCAAGCTCAAGCCCGACTACTTCTCCCTCAACCTTTACCATCGTCCGCGAGGACCGCCTCCCTGCGTCAGCATGTCTGACCATGCAAAATCTCTCCCTCTTTCATCCGATTTGGCCTACGAGACCTCACTCGTCATCTGGCGCACAGTCACAAGTATCTTCTTCAGGGAGATACGTCCTCGAGGTGCCTTCCACATCCCCAGAGATGGCCCGGTCATTTTCGTGGCAGCACCACACCATAACCAGGTGCGTCACCCGCGGGACTGGCATCGAATTTAACGACGACTCAACCCTCGCAGTTCCTCGATCCGCTCCTTCTTACGTTACAAGTACACCGGGAAACCCGGAGGAGGACCCAATTCCTCATCGCTGCGAAGAGCATGAAAAGAAAGGCCGTCGGATTCTTTGCTGGACTGATGTCGAGCAGTACGTCTCCCCAAACCACACCTTGCGATGGAGCTCATGCGTCAGTTCATAGTCCCGGTCGTGCGTGCGGCCGACGAAGCCAAGCCCGGCAAAGGTCTCATACGCCTTTCGGATACCGATCCGTGTGTTGTTCTAGGGGAAGGCACTAACTTCCTATCCCAGTTTTCGCCCAAAACCCAGATTATGCTGCCTAAGAACCTGAATTTCGCCGTGGCTGAGGTGGTTGAGGTTATTTCCGAGACAGAGCTGAGGATCAAGAAGGAGTTTGGTGGCGAGAACGGAAAAGGTACCGCCCGTTTCCGTGAGGCAGTAAAGGAGTCCGAGGGTGGGGGTGTCACCTACAAGGCCCTGCCATTTGTCGATCAACAAGAAATGTACGGGCACGTCTACCAAAGGCTCAAGGAAGGCGGATGCATTGGGATATTTCCAGAAGGTACCCTTCGAGGTTCCCCCCTTCACTTCAATAGCTGATCGTTCCCAGGTGGCAGTCACGACCGAACGGATCTCCTACCCCTCAAAGCCGGTGTCTCTATGATGGCTTTAGGAGCCATGGCGAACGACTCAAGCGTGAAAGTGAAGATCGTTCCTGTAGGGCTGTCCTACTTCCACCCCCACCGTTTTCGCTCTCGCGCGGTAGTGGAATTTGGGGCCGCAATGGACGTACCGGAGGAGCTCGTAAACATGTTCAAGGAAGGAGGTCCTTCTAAGCGTGCCGCCGTATCGAAACTTCTAAATCTCATCTACGATGGTCTTAAAACGGTTACCGTAAGGGCCCCTGATTATGACACGTTGATGGTAGGCCTCAACACTATCCCTCCTTCCTGAAGTCCCTATCGACCCTCGTATTTTCAGCTCATCCAAGCGGCTCGCCGCCTGTACAACCCTCCTGGACAGCACCTGACATTGGGCCAAGTCGTCGAATTGAACAAGCGGTTCCTAGAAGGCTATCTCCAGCTCAAGGATGAGCCAAAAATTCAAGACCTTCGCAACAAAGTCTTGAAGTACAACCGCCTACTTCGGGATCTGGGACTCCGGGACCACCAGGTGCGACTATTCCAAATGCCTTTGGGGTACCTAAATCTGAACGCAAACCCAGGTTCCACGAGCTACCAAAGTCGGGTGGAAGACTTCCGGGTTGTTGCTGTACCGGATTTTGCTTCTCTTGGTTTGGTCGATTCTGGCTCTTCCGGGAGTCATCCTCAATGGACCGATATTCATTTTAGCGTCCATCATCTCCCGCAAAAAAGCCAAGGGTGTGTCAGTTTTTTTGTTGGCCGCAGAACCGTGCTAAACTCTATTGCAGAGGCCCTGGCTGCCTCCACGGTCAAGGTTGCTGGTCGGGACGTACTCGGTACATGGAAGGTGCTCATCTCTTTAGGAGCTGCGCCTCTCCTCTACGGTTTGTATGCCTTCATCGCGACCGCCGTCATGATTCGGGCTGGGGCTCCGCTCAAATATCGACTTTGGACACCATTTATCGTGGTTTCCGCGTTACCGTTCATCGGATATGCTGCTTTGAAGTTCGGGGAGGCCGGAATGGATGTTCTCAAGTACGTTCCCCAACCTGGCAAGGTCTTGAACAGGGCTGATCTACTTTTCCCAGGTCTCTGCGGCCACTAATAGTCGCTTTGGCGCCAGGGCAGGCGCATACGCTGAGACGGTTGAAGGTTATGAGAGAGGAGTTATCAAACGAAGTCGCTGCATCGATTAACGAATTTGGACCGAAGATGTATGAAGACTTTGACCAGGTGAGTGTTCCAGGGGCGCTCCTTACGGTCTATAGTTTGATGGCTGCGTTTTAGTGGAGGATCCTCGTGCCATCCGCCAGCGTACCACCATCCACCGGTAAACCGGGCCTGTGGAGGAGGAAGAGCGGCGTTGGTGCCGTAGACGCCCAAGGAAACCTGCTCGTCCATCCTATGGTAATCCGTGTCGTAAGGTTTATTATCAGGCGGTGCTGATGTGCTGTTCCATCAGACGTGGCTTGACGAGCGTCTCTTCGGATGGTCTAAATCCGCCAACCGGGGAACGAGTGCATGGGCGGGCGCCACGCGCAGCCAAGAAATCAGCCGGGCGGCCACTCCCGATTTATCGGAGGATGAAGAGGTTGCTGATTACGATAACGTTCTTGGATACTTGCCGGCCTATGAGGGGACACCACATGGTCATCATAGCCGAAGTAAGCAGAGTTCTTACGCCGATTTGCAGAAGTTGCGTATGTCAGCGATTGAAAAAGGTGCGCGATTTGATTTTTATCTTTGAGTTTCTGCCGGGCTTACCGGAAACACAGGCGATTCGCACGGGAATGTCGAGGCTCACCCAAGTCCGTTGGGCGAGGGCGAGGGCATCCACTTTCGTCATGGACATCGCGAACGGAAAGCTTCCCTCTCCGATGGCATCGCAATTGACCGCATCGCAGCGGTCGACCGACAAGAGGAGTTCAAGGAGGTGACGGAGGAACTCAATAGGGAAATCCAGGAACACAGGCACGAGGCTAACGCGTGATCATTTATTTTTCCTTCACCCTTGCCTTTTCAACGTTCCTTTCGTCGTGTTCTGTGGATGGATACATACAACCCACGCCCCAATAATGTCTTTGTAACCTGAGCATCGTGCATGTATATCCTTATGAATTACCAATAACCGCGCAGAAACTGTCATCACTGCAAGTCCTCTCGGGGTGTCCCAGCAGTAAGAACCTCGACACCGGTTTCGGTGATCCTGCAATGACAGTTAGAACGGAATGCTGGAAAACGATGAAGTGGGGATTACAGACAGTAAAGTCTCTTCGAATTGAGCACTGCGTTTACCGTCGATTGTAGTTGCGGTCCAGTTGTCAGGCCAATGGATCTCTTCCCAACTCGTTCCCAAGTTGAGCATCTGCCAAGTCTACCATCAGCCCGGTGGGACCGTATCTAGATTAAAACGCACGGGTTCGATGGTGAAAACCTGCGGGAGGAAAAGTATTAACGATTGGGATAACGAAAGATTTCAGTGGCGTGGCTTGACCATTCCAGGTTTCATAGTTCCGACAGCCTTATTCTTCGCATAGTGTGGGACATTGGGAGGACCGTGAAAGAGATCGTTCACGCCGTGGCCAGTGAACGTCTTCACAACGGCACACCCGCTGGCTCGGGCGATTGGCTCACTTCAGAGTCACGGTCAGGAAAACACACCCCCATCGACCAGCCAGGGCGCTCACATCGTTTTCCCGATATCTCGGATCAGTGCTCCAGGCTTGCAGATGCGTATTGTGGCGTCCAAGGCTTGTCTGGTGACACGCATCAACTTCTTCGAGTCCTCATCGACCTCACCCACTGGGTAGGTTTCGTTCAAGTCCGCGTGCAGACCTTGGGGGGAATGTTAAACGCAGGTGATAGGACGAGAGACTCAAAATGGTCTCACCATCTCTGTAGAAAGATACATCTGTCGGGCACAAGTGTTCACGGTAGGAGTCCCTTCTAGTTCAGTTTCGCATGTTTCGACAGATTACGTGACCTCGGCTCAAGTGGCTTGAGACGTACCGATGTTGATAATATCTCCCTCACGCAACTTTCGCCTGTCTGGAATTCCGTGACAGATAACTTCATTGACGGACCTGGATTGAACATGAGGCAACAATCGACCTGACAGACACGAGGGGGACACACGTGCAGACTGATTTCGGGTAGTTGCGATAGTTGAGGGGTGACGGATACCCGCCGCGTTCTATTGTCGCGTTATGAACGATCTCGTCGATTTCATCGGTGGATACCCCGGGTTTAACGTGAGAGGCAGCGAGGTCCAAGATTTCACGACCGGCCTGAATGATATTAATGACAAGGGTAGAAACGAGGGTCCCCGAAATGACGGTACCTTGCAGACCTCCCTCATTTTGGTCTGTTCCTCCACACTGAGGATCCTGGGTGGTTGACCAGAGGCTTTTATTTCGCCCCGAGGGACACCTGACACATTATTAGCTTCTCACCTGCGAGGGTTGAGAGTACGGGTAGGGGCTGACCATCCTCTGCGTATTCGGGGCGGGCGATATGACCTGGGACCTGGCGCTTAGCTGACAGTGGGTAAGCGGGTCTCAAAGGACCGGAGAAGGTGAAATTTGGGAAGGGATTATAAGAGCCGCCTAGAAAACCGCCAAACATCTAAGCACCTCTCTTGGAAAACATAGAAGGGACCGACCGTCAGATTCCACGGAAAGAGCGGCGACGCCGCTGGCGAGGTTGTGGATGAGCTTGTGGGTTTTCTTT